>TARA_R110002110_G_scaffold415821_1_pt1 | contig 116416 bp, 107 predicted proteins | sample TARA_R110002110 | Tara Oceans TARA_R110002110 (sample SAMEA4397330) | marine metagenome | biome: Polar Biome; feature: [SRF] surface water layer (ENVO:00010504); material: water (ENVO:00002006), including particulate matter (ENVO:01000060) such as... | depth 5 m | reverse complement strand
TGGTTGGTGCAATCGTACTGGGCTGCCTGGCCATTATATTCCTGCCAATTCTGCTGGATGGAGAAGGCGTGACTCCTACGGCGATGAATACCAGTATTCCGGACAGCCCTCCATTTCCGGAACCGCTGGAAATTGAACCTCAACGACCTGAAATCATCAGTGACACACTGCCTGAGCCTGCAGCAGAGACGGAACAGAGGGTAGAAGTTGTTGATGCTGTGCCAGTTGGACAACAACAGGCCTCCGACAATGAAGAGGAAGAAAGGCCGGCTCTGGACAGGCAGGGCTTGCCGCAGGCCTGGAGCATCCGCCTGGGTTTGTTTGCTGACCCTGAGAATGCCGAAAACCTGGTTAACAGACTCCTGAATGCTGACTATGAGGCCTACAGTGAGGTTGTTTTACGCGAACAGGGTGAATTAAATGCGGTTTTTGTGGGGCCGGTACTGACCCGGGCGGAAGCAGAGTCGCTGCGTGGCGAACTGGCCGAAAACTTTCAGCTCGACGGTATCGTCGTTGATTTTACCATTGACTAGTATTCGCAGGCCCTAACATGCTACGGGAAGTTTTTTGACAGTCGCTGATATTCTTATTCTGCTTGTCATTGTAATTTCGCTTTTACTCGGTTTCTGGCGGGGACTGGTTAAGGAAGCTTTTTCACTGGCTTCCTGGGTTGCCGCAGTCATAGTCGCCGCTTATTTTAGTGCGCCACTGGCTGATGTGCTGGTTAATGTGCTGGAAAATGCTACGATACGGCGTGTTCTGGCCTCAGCCGTTTTATTTGTGCTGGTCATGTTTGCCGGAAGTCTGCTCGGCACTCTGGCATCCAGGATAAGCGCCACCATCGGTCTGAAGAAAGTTGATAAGACCCTGGGCTCACTGTTCGGTATTTTGCGTGGATTGATTATTGTACTACTGGTCCTGTTTCTGACCCTGCCGTTTGAATTCAGTCAGAACTGGTACGAAGGTTCGTGGTTTGTGCCATATTTCACGGTCCTGCTGGAAAACCTTGAAAGTCTGCTCGATTATGAAGTGTCGGGTAATGAGACCATAGCCTAAACATGATTTAATTCGAACAATGCAAACAGAGGGGAAAACAGCATGTGTGGAATAGTCGGTGTCGTTGGAAAATCCAATGTTAACCTGACCCTGTACGATAGCCTGACAGTGCTTCAGCACCGTGGCCAGGATGCAGCAGGTATCGTCACTAGTGACCACGGCAAGCTTAACCTGCGTAAGGATAACGGACTGGTCAGGGATGTATTCCGCACCAGCCACATGAAAAACCTGACCGGGACCATGGGTATTGGTCATGTCAGGTATCCCACTGCCGGAAGTTCCGGCCCGGCCCAGGCGCAGCCTCTGTATGTCAATTCCCCCTACGGCATCTCACTGGCACATAATGGCAACCTGACCAATGCCAAGGATCTCAGTGATGATATTTTTCGTGATGATCTGCGCCACCTGAATACTGATTCTGATTCAGAAGTCCTGCTTAATGTCTTTGCTCACGAACTGCAGCAGCTGAACAAATTCAAGCCAACAGCCGATGAAGTGTTTACTGCCATAGAAGGGGTGCACAAACGTTGTCGGGGTGCCTATGCCGCCGTGGCCATGCTGGTAGGTTACGGCATTGTCGGTTTCCGCGACAAAAATGGTATCCGGCCGCTGGTTTTCGGAGAAAAGCGCACCCGCAAGGGATATGAATACATGCTTGCTTCAGAAAGTGTTGCACTTGATTCCCAGGGCTTCAAGCTGGTTCGGGATGTGGCCCCGGGTGAGGCGGTCTATATCGATCAGGATGGCAATGTGGAAAGCAAGATCTGCGCAGATAATGTCAGCCTTAACCCCTGTATTTTTGAACATGTCTATTTTGCCCGGCCGGATTCCCTGATGGACGGTATTTCGGTGTACAAATCGCGTCTACGTATGGGTGAGAAGCTTGCGGAAAAAATAAAACGTGAACGGCCGGATCACGATATCGATGTCGTTATACCGATTCCGGATACCAGTCGCACATCTGCGGTCGAGCTGGCCAATTCACTGGGCGTAAAATACCGTGAGGGTTTTGTTAAAAACCGCTATATCGGCCGCACCTTTATCATGCCGGGCCAGAGTCAACGAAAAAAATCCGTCAAACAGAAACTCAATGCCATTCCCCTGGAATTCCAGGACAAGAATGTACTGCTGGTGGATGACTCCATTGTACGTGGCACAACCTGCTCCCAGATTATTGAAATGGCACGCGATGCCGGCGCCCGCAAAGTTTACTTTTCATCTGCAGCTCCACCGGTTCGTTATCCGAATGTTTACGGAATTGATATGCCGGCAGTCAGTGAACTGATTGCCCATGATAAAAGCGTTGAGCAAATAGAGAAAAAAATTGGTGCCGACTGGCTGATTTTCCAGGATCTCGAAGACCTGATTTCATCCTGTGCTGAAGGCAGTATTCTGCCAATGGACTTTGAGTGTTCAGTTTTTAATGGGACGTATATTACGGATGATGTGACCCAGGAATACCTGGATGAATTGGAAGCGATTCGCAATGACCGTGCCAAAGTGAAGCGTCAGAAAGAAAGAAACCTATACAGTCCACCAAAACAGAATGAAGAAATTCTGGGACTGCATAATAATGAGTAGTCTGAAATCGGGATAAGTTAGCTGTTATGCAAGACAAGATTGAAAAAGCCGTTTCTGAGATCGGCAAGGTAGTATTTGGCAAAGAAAAGCAGATAAGACTTTCGTTGTGCTGTCTTTTTGCCGGTGGTCATTTGCTGATGGAAGATAAGCCCGGAATGGGTAAAACAACACTTTCCCAGGCACTCGCGAAAGTCCTGGGATTACAATACAGCCGTATTCAGTTTACCAGTGACCTGTTGCCTGCCGATATTCTCGGCGTAACAATTTACGACCAGAATGAAGCAAAATTTTCATTTCATCCGGGTCCGGTGTTCAGCAACCTGATTCTGGCTGATGAAATCAATCGCACCACACCAAAAACACAAAGTGCGTTGCTGGAAGCGATGGAAGAAAAGCAGGTCTCAGTGGATGGCGATACCAGGGCCCTGCCTGATCCGTTTTTTGTTATTGCCACCCAGAACCCGACCAGTTTTGCCGGCACCTATCCACTGCCAGAATCGCAGCTGGACCGCTTTCTGATGCGCATGAAAATCGGCTATCCGGACCCCAGCGCGGAACGTGAGTTACTGAAAAACAGTGAGCAACGGATGGGTGTAGAAGAACTGCAACAGTGTCTGGATGCCGATGATATTGCCAGTATGCGTAAACGGATCAATGAGGTGCATGCTACAGACAGTATCCTGGATTATATTCAGCGCCTGGTTGCCTATACTCGTCAGGACGACAAGTTTACCTTTGGCCTGTCGCCGCGTGGGGCCATTTCACTGATCAGGAGTGCAAAAACCTGGGCCTTGATGGACGAAAGAAAACATGTACTGCCGGAAGACGTACAAATGGTCCTGCCGGCAGTCACGGACCACCGCTTGCGGGCAGTTACTGACAGTTCAGGCAGGCATGCCGAAGAGTATTCCCAGCGCCTGCTGATGGAAGTCGATATAGTCGGTGAATGAAGCCACTTGCCAGAAATATCCAAAAATAAATATGCTTAGGCCTGTAATTTGCTGACTTGAAGGCAATAATGACAACAGCCAGCCAGACACAAGCACAAGACAGGGATTCAGCAGAAGCCAAAACGCTGAACCCCTATATTCTGTGGCGCCGCAGTTTTGTCCGCTGGGTTACCAGGCGCATTCCTCCGTCCCGTCATATTCTGCTGGATATCAATAATATTTTTATTATTCCGAACCGCCAGGGTCTGGGCTTCTTTATTGTTCTGACCCTGATGTTTATTGGTGCCATCAATTATGAAAGCAGCCTGGCTTTTGCTTTGGTATTTCTGCTGCTGGGCATGTTTATCCTGACCATTTTTTATACCTACCGGAACCTGTCCGGCCTGCATTTATCCGCTGTCGCGAATAACATGGTTTTTGCCGGTGAGAATGCCGAAATTACAGTCATTCTCAATCGCTATGGCAAACGGATTTTTGAAGCCGTTGAATTGAGTTTTCCCGAGTCCAGAAAGCAGGTCGCCGATTTAATCGAGGAAAAGGAAAAGCGCATAAATCTTTTTGTACCGACTGCCAGACGTGGTTATCTGAAGCCCGGAAGGCTCAGAGTTGAAACCTTTTTTCCGTTTGGAATTTGCCGCGCCTGGTCTCTGGTTGATCTCGACATTAAATGCCTGGTCTATCCCAAACCGATTGAATGTGATCTGGACCTGATCCATTCTGCCGATATCGAAAGCGGCAAGATCAATATTACCCGCGGCAACGATGATTTCTACAATTTACGTGAATATCAGCTCGGTGATCCGCTCAAGCATGTAGCCTGGAAAAATTTTGCCCGGGGGCAGGGTATGTACACCAAGCAATATTCCAGCAATGTTGATGATAAACTCTGGTTACGCTGGAGCATGTTTCCGGACCTGAATGATGAAGACCGACTGTCCCGACTTTGCTACTGTGTCTTGAAGCTGGATGCGGCAGGCGTAGATTATGGTCTTGATATTCCGGGCTGCACTGTCGAACCAAACAAGGGTACTGAACATTATCAACAGATACTGCGTGCCCTGGCTCTGTATTAGGGTTCCCTGAATTATGTTTGCTGCACTGAAAAACAAAAGCAATATCGATACTGAAACAGCCTACCAGGTGCCAAGAACTTCCCTGACCTGGATGCTGGTTGCATTGGTGGCGATTATTGCACCGCATGTTCCGCGTATGCCTGTCTGGCTGGTCGGGGTCTGTGCTGTCTGTGTACTTGCCAGGGTACTGATTCATCAGGGACGCCTGTCCTATCCCGGTTTTTTGATCAAGGCCGGCATCGTGATTATCGTCATGACTGCCATGGTGGCGCAATTTGGCCGTGACGTCTTTGCAACGGAATCAACAGTCGCCATTCTTATTGTGGCAATTTGCCTGAAACTGCTGGAAATGCACCGTAAGCGTGATGTGTTGCTGGTTGTCTATCTCAGCTACTTTACCCTGATTGCCGAATTTATCTGGTCTCAGTCAATACTGATTGCCGCATACATGGTCGGCTGTGTCCTGTTGGTGACTGCAGCCCTGATGTCTCTTAATCAGACTGAGGAATACCAGAATCCACTACGTACGCTGAAATTATCCAGCGCAATTTTATTGCAGAGCGTGCCCTTGATGCTGGCGCTGTTTATTCTGTTTCCGCGTATTTCTCCATTATGGTCAGTGCCCTTGCAGAGCGCTTCGGCACGAACCGGTCTAAGCGACAGCATGTCCCCAGGGGATATCGGGGACCTGATCGCCTCGGATGAACTTGCTTTCCGTGTCAGCTTTGAAGGTGAGCAGCCTGCCTCCTCAGAACTTTACTGGCGCGCAATCACCCTGGATGATTTTGATGGCAGGGAATGGGAACAGAGCTTTAATTTTGAACCCCAGTACCTGGGTGCAGATCGAAGAGAGACCAGAGACTGGTTTAACAATATAGAGTATCAGGGCGACATACTTGAATATAACGTCATCATGGAGCCAACAGACGAGAACTGGATTTACACTCTCAAGGTTCCGCAGATAGTCGATGACAGAATGGTGATGCGTCGCGACTTCCAGGTAGACAGTGTGCGCAATATTTCACAGCGCTTTTCCTATGACATGCGTTCACACCTTAGTCACAGGGTCGATACCGGGGTCAGTCAGCGCCTCTTGCGGCGCTGGCTACGCTTACCTGACAACAGTAATCAGGAAAGCCTGCAGTTCGCTGCAGATATGCGAGAACAGGCACTTTCTGATGAAGCCTATGTACGTAATGTGCTGGATTATTTTACCCAACAGGAGTTTTTCTACACCCTGAGTCCTCCCTTGCTGGGAGAGAACCCGGTAGATGAGTTTTTGTTTGCAACACGGGAAGGCTTTTGTGAGCATTATGCCTCCTCTTTTACCTTTCTCATGCGCGCAGCCGGTATTCCTGCGCGTGTGGTTACCGGATATCAGGGTGGTGAATACAACCCCTATGACAATACCCTGGTTGTGCGTCAGTATGATGCTCATGCCTGGTCAGAGGTTTGGCTGGAAGGACAGGGCTGGATTCGTGTGGATCCAACGGCAGCCGTTGCCCCTTATCGTATCGAGCAGGGCAGTCAGTTTACTTTCCAGGAGGATGAAGTCTTTCTCCAGAATGCCGGCCTGAGTCTGCTGAGATTCAGAAACAGTTTGTTCCTCAACGATCTGCGCTATCGTCTGGAGATGATTGATTACACCTGGAACCGTTTTGTACTGAACTATGACCAGAGTATGCAGTTTGCCTTCTTTAGCCGCTTCTTTAATGAAGTCACCCGGGAAAAAATCATAACTTCCAGCCTGGTGTTTGTATTTCTGTCATTTTCGATAATTATTTTTATGGTGCTGCGTAAGCCAAGCAGAAATCACCTTAATCCAGCCACGGAACTTTATCTGGGATTTTGTGAGGGGCTCTCCCGGCAGGGGCTGTCCCGGAAAAGGGGGGAGACGCCCTGGCACTATTATCAACGCCTCAGTCGCATCAAGCCGGCCTGGGCTCAGCAAATTCGTGAGATCACAGAAAAATATATAGATCTAGTGTATCGACGTCGTGAGAGTGATGAGGATAAAGCTGCAATCCGGGATTTAAAGAACCAGATCAGACAGTTTCATATGATGATGTATTAGACGGGTTTGCTTCTCCCTTACACTATCTATGAAGCGTTGCTTTGCACCCTGTCAGATGCAAAACTGGCGGTACCTGGCGGGCTTTGCCATAACTCATCGGCCAGGGTTTCGGTATTTTCCTTACAGCCTCCTGCGATCCATTCTGCCAGCCTTGCAGCAACATTCGGATACGTGACCTGCACCGGACTTTTTGTTTTTTCCAGCCATGCGCTGATATGTGCTTTATCCAGCTTATACATGACCTCAGCATAGCCCAGTACTTCCAATGCTTTAGCATTGGATAACTGTTCCATCTGGCCTTGCAGAGGTTTGCTCAAAATATTCTTGCCGATCTGCAGGCATTCACTGATTAATTCAAAGCCACTGTTGCTGATTACCTGTTGGGCATCAAGCAAATCTTGTTTAAATCCGGCACGGGAAATTGCACGGCAGTGGAGGTGGCCTTCATCCAGGTCTGAATCGAAGTCCGGATGATAGATATAGAATTCATGATTAGTCAGCGGCCTGAGGATTTCCAGTATCTGTTGTATATTTTCAAACGGCAGATAGATAATAACCTTGGAGTCACGTGGCGCAGGCATAAGCTCCGGTAATTCAATATCCAGTATGGGGGGCAGAATGGGAGCATTGAAATGATGCCAGTGCAAACCAACAGGATTGCTTACCGGGGCATAAGAATTCATGATGAAATTAACCAGGGGATTGGCCCCTGATTTGGGGATCGGGTATTTGAATGCATACTGGTGACCGATGCCGGTAAGCGGAATATTTTGTTTGCGGGCAGCATGGGAAATAACCGGTTCAAAATCAGAGATGACCATGTCATATGAACTCAAATCCAGATTGCGAACATCCTGATAAAACTGCCACAGATTATTTTTTTTCAGGGTTTGCAGTGTGCTGATTTTACCGGTGCTGGCAATGAAGGTCAGTCCTTCACGCCAGAGAAAATTTTCGATAGCACCACAACCCCTGGCTTTGTCGCGCCCGCTCAAGAGCCAATCAATTTCCAGATCGGGATACTGCTTAAAGGCTTCAAACATTGCGCTGGCACGACTTATATGGCCGTTACCGGTTCCCTGCACGCCGTAAAGTATTTTCATCTGCGTTTCCCTTAAAGTATCAGCAGGGCGATACTGAAACCAATGGCTGCCCCAATAAATATATCTGTCAGGTAATGCACGCCCAGTACGACTCGAGAAAGGCCGACTGCACAAGCCCACAGATAGAGCGGTAAAAAGGCCAGACTGAATGCCAGGCATAAAAATGTACAAAAGAAGAATGCCGCCGAGGTGTGTCCTGAAGGAAGACTGAATTCATCGGAAGCCAGGATAATTGCCTTGACGCCTAAGATACGCTGACAGGGACGGGGACGCTTAATCGTGTTCTTCAGTACGTAATAGATAGAACGCTCTAGACTAAACCCCAGTACAGCCCAGTAAAAGTAACTTGCAATCTGGCCAGGCCTGAAAATAAAAATCATTGGAATCAGCAGCAGATACAGCCAACCGTCAGCAGATCTCGATACTATTCTGGCGATGGAAGTTGGTTTTATTGTGAGGGAAGGTTGCTTGCTGTAATTGAATACAGAATTGAAAGTGTATAAATCAAAGGCCTGGATATATTTAAGCATTGCTTCTAAGCCTGCTTGATTCAACCAGTACTGTAAACAGCAATACGCTTGTTAACATGAGGTGCAGCTTAGGCATAAGCCGTTAAAAATTAATGAATCTTATATTAATTTTTTGTGAATAAATGATTGCCGTTGCATGACAAAGGAGGGTTAAATACAGGATATGGATATGCAGAATTTGCCGCCTCTGGGGCTTTATAAACACTATAAAGGCAAGTATTACAGCGTGCTTGGATTTGCCAGGCATTCTGAAACACTGGAAATTATGGTTCTCTATGTACCACTTTACGGCTCGGGTGGTTACTGGGTCAGGCCCTTGTCCATGTTTACAGAGCAGGTGGAGCGTGAAGCGGAGTCAGTTAACACCAGGGATAAAGCTATAGAAGCTATTGAAAAAGTGCCGCGCTTTGAATATATCGCGCAACAGGATTAAGCCTATGGAATATGAACATCTTGCCTGGCTGCATCTGTCGACCATAGTGCCGGCCTTTCTGATCGGCACCTACCTCTTGATCAAGCGCAAAGGCTCCCCACGACATAAAATGCTCGGCAAGTTCTATATGTCGCTTATGCTGACAACCGGAATTATTACCCTGTTCATGCCGGCATATATTGGTCCGCAACTATTGAACCACTTCGGCTATTTACACCTTTTCAGCCTGCTGGTGCTGGTATCTGTTCCCATGTCCTACCTGGCGATCAGGAGAGGAGATGTGCTCGCTCACCGTAACAGTATGATCGGTCTTTATGTTGGCGGCATACTGGTTGCCGGCAGCATTGCCTTCCTGCCGGGGCGGATGCTGACACAGCTTCTGTTCGGCTAAGTTTCAACTGCCTGCCCGGGCCTTGAAAAATTTTAATTTGCTCCTATCTATTTATCAGACGAAGGCTTGAGAAGCTTCGTTTTGTTGTCTGGTTCCCAGGAACAGACCTGTTAAATTTATATTGCTTATTATGAAGAGGATATGAAATGAATAATTATGATTTTTCACCACTTTACCGTTCGGCTATTGGCTTTGACCATCTGGCCTCATTACTTGACAGTGTGAGTGCAACGGAGCGTTCGCAACCGGCTTATCCACCTTACAATATCGAACTGCTTGACCCTGATAAATACAGAATCAGCATGGCAGTTGCCGGTTTTGAAGAAGACGAAATTACGATTGAGACAGAGCAGAATTCCCTGACTGTTTCGGCCAGCAAGAAAGACGATCAAGAGGAAAGAAAATACCTGCACCAGGGTATTGCGGCACGCAATTTCAAGCGCCAGTTCAGGCTTGAGGAGCATGTGAAGGTTGTATCTGCCAGTCTGCAGAACGGTTTGCTGCACATTGAACTGGTGAGGGAAATACCCGAAGCAATGAAACCCAGGCGCATTGCCATCAACGAAAAAGCGCAGAAAAAAGCCTTTCTTAAATCGGCTTGAGTCAGCGCCTAGTTTTTATAAAGGGGCGGCAGTGAGAAATCTCCTGTCGCCTTTTTATGATTATGGGCAGGGCCATTTTTATGCATGGTTTTAACCTGGTTTAGCAGGGCTTCCGCATCAAATTCCTGTTGACCTGCTGTAGTGCCGTAAATACAGTTTTCCAGTTCATCCAGCCTGATCTGCAATTCTTTATCTTCGATTCTGGATTTCAGTTGCTCCAGTGAGAGTATTCTTTCATCCCCAAAATAACTACGTCCCCAGCTTAAAAGCGCCTGCCTGATATTACTGAGATTTTTTTCCTTGCAGGCAAACTGCAGAACCTGGAAAGTGGTATTCAGTTTATTGCCGGAAGGCTTTTCAGCAACAGTTTTCACAGGTGCTGAGGGCTGAGCACTATTGTGTTTGACCGGGCGGTAGCCCTGATAGAACTGTTGCAAGGCCATTCGTGTCCGGTACCACATACCTGAACTGAAGAGCCAGGCCAGGGCAAACACAGTGGTGGCATAAATCCACAAATTGGAAGAGTTACCGACAGACTGTAAACCTGTCTCCACGGAAGTATTGACGCTGGCCGTTGTGTTATCAACCCGGGAATTGGTGGTGTTGACGGCACTACCGGTGTTGATGACATTCAGGCTGTATTCCGGTAGGCGGGCAATTTCCATGGTGTCCGTTTCAGTATTCCACCAGGGAATTTCGATGGCGGGCAGAATAAAATCACCCTCGGTGGATGCTACTATCGCGGTACCCTGAGAACGAACACCGGTGACTCCATTCTGATTGGCAAGATCTTCACGGTTCGCCTGATCAGGATAAAACTTGAGCGTATCGGTTTCGTTGAATTCCACATCAGGGAGCAGTGAACTGCTGATACCGTCTGCGCGAATTGTCAGGTTGCGGGTAATTGCTTCCCCGACTTCTATTCCCTGCAGGTCACGACTCCAGCTTTCCTGCAGGGTCAGTTCACTGCTCGGCAGCCAGGTGGCATCTAGCGGAAAGCTTGCCGGTTTGCTCATGACCGTGACGTCATGGGCGTCACTTGACAGGACAATCTGCCGACCACCGGTCATACGGTTGGAAAAGATGCTGCCACTGCGCCGCTGACCGACTGTGGCACTGAAATTAATCGGATCAATTCGCAGTGTGCCGCTGCTTTGCGGAAACAGGGCATAGCGCCGTTCGATGACGTTATAGCGTAGACCGTTAAGTACTTCCTGATAACTTCTGTCATCGCCCAGACGCTGAATCACGGCACCCTCAACCTGAGGCTGGGACAGATTGGCACCCCGGTCGAACGGGGTGGAGAAATAAATTCTTACCGTATAGAGCAGCTGTTCCTGTACATAGACAGTATCCTTATTGAGGGTACTGCTAATAAAAAAGTCATCTCTGTTGGCGGAGTTCTGTGGTGCCTCATTTACAGTTATGCTGATGGGCTGAGTCACTTCACTGCCGAGACGAAAAGCCGGTATCGTCAGCTCGCCACTGGAGCGCGGTCGCAGCGATATACGGTATTCATTCCAGGATTCCGAAACATTGTTGATCAGGGTAAAGGAGGAGGTCTGGGATACACCAAGCTGCTCAAAATCCTGGTCCAGTGCCGAAATATCCGGAGGTGAATTACTGAGTTCAGCATTGACCCGCAGGGTCAGGGTGAACACGTCATTCAGCGATACTTCCGTGCGATCAACATAGGCGCTAAGAGGGTCTTCCTGCGCCATGCTGAAGCCTGAAATAAACAGGCAAAGAATTGTAAGAAGTCGTATTACCATATTTGTTCTTGGTTCGGGTTTTCGAATATACGCGGGTTTTGCAGTTGCTCATAGAGCAATTGCTGGGTCTGATAGCGAAATTTGTTGCGCAGCAATTCACCCGGGTTGTCTTCGATGCGCCCCAGCCATTGCTGCATAGCCTGTTCTTCTTCGCTTTCACCCTGATCTGCCAGGGTCTGTTCAGGCTCCGGCTGTTCATCCTGATTCTCATCTTCCTGACCGGCATCTGAATCAGTTACTTCAGATTGCTGCTGTTCCTGGGGTGCTTCGTCAGATTCTTCCTGCTGCTGTTCCTGCTGGTTCTCCTGGGCACTCTGTTGTTCCTGCTGCTCGGATTCACCTTGCTGCTGATCGTCGCTTTGCTGCTGATCCTGCCCCTGGTCATCCTGCTGCTGTTCCTGGTTTTCCTGTTCCTGCTGCTGTTGCTGTTCCAGCAGGTTCTGCACAATCTGGCGGTTGGCCTGGGCGTCTGTGTGATCGGGTTGCTGATCTAGCACCTGGTCATAGGCTGCCAGGGCTTCTTCATAGCGCTGTAGACGGGCCAGGGTATTACCCCGGTTATATTCTGCCTGGGGACCTTCCATCTGATTCAGCTCTGCCAGTGCAGCCTCATAGTCGCCACTACGATAATGCGAGGAAGCCCGCCAGTCCTGGTCTTCAAAAAGTTGTGCAGCGGAGTCAAATTCAGCACTGTCAAAGGCTCTGGAACCTTGCTGGTCCTTGTTAAGCCATAAATCCTGCCAGCTCAGTGCCATGGCCTGTTGTTGCGGGTTGATCAGAAACAGCATGGCCAGGCCCAGCAACCAGCCACGGCGAAATGCCAGGGCAGCGAGAGGTAATACCAGCAACAGGAGCCAGGGGCCGGCTTCAGCCCAGGTGTCAAAATCCTGATCCACATCACGCAGGTTCTGGTTATCTTCAAAAATGCCCCGGCTCAGCAGGAAATCAATGTCCTCATCGGTCAGGACAGCATCCGTATAGCGACCACCGACAGCCGCAGCGAGATCTTCCAGCAACTCACGATTCAGTCTCGGAATCACGATGGAATTGTTCTGATCCCGCAGAAAGCCGTCTTCAGTAGGAATTGGTGCACCTTCTTCAGTGCCGACGCCGAGTATCAGAAGTTGATGCTGCGTGTTGTTGATGATTTCGCTGATAGCGTTGATATCTGCCCGGTTGATCCCGTCGGTGACAAGTAAAATACTGGCATCGGTAAGCTGGGCATTTTCCAGCAGGGTTATAGCCTGGCTGACGCCTGCTTCCGGATTACTGCCCAATACCGGCATGATATTGGGATCAAGGGCCGGCACCATATTATTGATGGTGGCGATATCATCCGTCAGTGGTGTCACAGTGTGAGCTGAGCCGGCATAGACTACCAGTGCAGTCTGGCCTTCTTCATCACGGCTGTTAAGCAGGTCAATCAGCTTGCGCTGGGCGCGAACCAGGCGGCTGGGATTAAGATCAGTGGAATACATGGACAGGGATAAATCCTGTACGATAACCAGCGCATCTTCGCGTTCCTGAACCGGCGCGGGTATCTGCTGCCAGGTGGGTCCTGCCAGGGCAATAGTGGAAAGGACCCAGATACTCAGCAGTCCATACAGCGGCAAAAACTGTCGAAAGCGGGTGTCATCTTCCAGTAAAAAGGGCAATAGAGATTTATCGATGGCACGGTGCCAGCTGGAATTTCTGCTGTGCAAAAAACCCAGTGTTGCAACGAGCAGGACGGCAGGGATCAGCCCCAGCAGAAACAAGGGTCTCAGAAAGTGGAAATTGTCGATAAAAGTACTTAAGGCCTGCATTGGATTATTTGCCCTCTGCCATGGATATGGGGGCATTATCACGGTTTTTCCAGAAAGACCAGAATGGAATCTTGGCCAGAGTGAGCAGGAAACTGAGAAGCAGACCGGCAGCCAGGGGCCAGTAAAACAATGCCATGGTCGGCCGGAATGTCTCGTCATCCTGCTCTACAGGCTCTAGCTCATCAAGTACGGAATATATTTCTTCAAGCTCGGACAGGTCTCTGGCACGGAAATAACGGCCGCCGGTATTCACTGCAATCTGGGTCAGGGTTTCCTCGTCCAGGTCAGCCGAGGGGCTGACGGCCCGGGAACTGAAAACGGAAGTCCGCGGTGAACTTTCGGCACCGATACCAATGGTATAGATCCGTATTCCTTCCATTGCTGCCAACTCACCTGCCTGCAAGGGTGATACCTGGCCAGAGTTATTCACGCCATCGGTTAACAGAATCAGGATACGACTGGCTTCAGGACGCTCTCTGAGATGACGTACGCCAAGCCCGATGGAATCCCCGATTGCAGTCGCATTCTCTTCGATGATGCCGATCTGGGCCTCTTCCAGCAGAATGCCGACTGTTTCCCGATCAAAGGTAAGAGGAGCCTGGGTATAGGCTCTGGCGGCAAATAGAATCAGTCCCAGCCGGTCACCACTGCGACGTTCAACAAAGTCCCCGACAACGGATTTGACGACTTCCAGACGCGTGGCATTGCGTCCCTCCAACTGTATATCCTGCGCTTCCATACTGCCGGAAATATCAACGGCCAGCATCAGGTCGCGACCTGTAGTGGGTAATTGCACCGGATCACCGACCCATTGTGGCCGACTGGCAGCGGTAACCAGCAATAACCAGCAGATGATGGCAAGCAGGGAGACCCAGAGGCTGCGGCTGCCCAGCCTGGTGGTGGCGGAATCTGCATTGCGCATGGCGGTAAAGAAAGGCACAAACAGGGGGGGCTCGACAATTTCCGCTCTGGGCAAAAGGCGGTTTATCAGAAAAGGCAATGGAATCAGCAAAAACACCCATGGCCATTGAAATTCAATCATGACCTTGCCCTGTGTGTTGTCTGCTTGTTGTTTTCATCCTGTTTCTGCCTGTTGCCAGCAGCCTGCTTTTTATTCTGCCTGGCATCATTTTTATAGCATGTATTTATCCAGCGCTGTGACAGAGTATAAAGGCCTTCAATTTCTCCGGCAAAGACCGGACGATATTGACCTTCGGCCAGAACCTTGCCGTCGCCTTCAGTGAATTCATTGCCCCCGTAAGCCTGATCCAGGTAGTTCAGCCAGGCATTGCCATGCAGGCTGGCTATTTGCCTGGCATTGCTCCTGTCGATATACAGGGCTACCCGGTTGAGTACGGAGTTCACTGCATACAGGTAATCCAGCCCGGCCTGATTATGATCCGCCTCAGCCTTAGCTGTTACCTGCCGGTAGGTAGCGATGGCCTTGTCCAGCTCGCGCTGGGCTGCCTGTAATCTTTTTCGCCAGACCAGTTTACGCAAAGCCCGTATTATCAACCAGATACAAAGCACCACTCCCAGGGCGATAAGTAACCACCAGCCCGGTGCCAGCGGCCAGAAGCTGACCGGATCCGGCAGGTGAATGTCTGCCAGCTGGCTTAGTGGGTCTTCTGATTCCATGTTTCCAACTGTTCCAGGACAAGCTGATCGGTCCGCAGACTTATCAGGGGGACCTTGAGGGTGTTTAATTCGGCATGCAGATCGTGCAGGCGCTGACTGAAAAGCTGATGATATTGTTTCCTGACCTGCGGCGCGAAAGTATCGATAGTATCCAGTTCATCGCCATTGGTGATGCTGTAAATGCCCGGGCGGGGCAATTCAGACTCGAGCTGGTCATAAATATAGAAACAGATCAGGTCATTATGCAGGCTCAGTTGCTGTATATACTGCAGACAGGTCTTGTCCATTTCACTGAAATCGGAAATCAGGTAAATGGTGGAGCCGGGTTTGGCAATCCGATAGATCTGCTTCAGGGAATCCTGCAGGCGGTTAGTGTTTTGGCTTTTTCCGGGCATATGCTGAGACAGCAGGCGCTGGTTGTAATCGGCAAGCATGTTCAGAAAACGCAGTGCTGATCGCTTGCCTCGTCTAGGCTTGATCATGTCAATTTCATTGTCGGAATAAATCACGCCACCCACCCGATCGCCGTTATCCACGGTTATCCAGCAAAGTATCGCAGCTATTTCAGCCGCAATCACTGACTTGAAGGAAACCTGACTGCCAAAATACATGTGATGGCTCTGATCAATACCAATGATGACTGGTCTTTCGCGTTCTTCACGGAAAATTTTGGTAAAAGGCCGACCTGTTCGTGCAGTGACACGCCAGTCTATGCTGCGGATATCATCACCGGCCTGATAGGGGCGATGCTCTTCAAAGTCGACCCCGCGGCCCTTGGTTTTGGAGACATGCGAGCCAGCCATACCAAGTCGGGAACGGGACTGGTAATCAAGTTCCAGAGCTTTGGCGACATGACGCTGATCCAGCAATTGCTGCAGGTTGAGGCTGGCGCCACGACAGCGAAAGCGTTCCTGCTCGAGGTTTAACTGGCGTTTACGCGACATAAAATCAGGCTGAGGGAACCAGGGTCAGGATTTCATCCAGTACCCGGTTGGCATCGACACCGGCCGCTTCTGCTTCAAAACTTAACAATACCCGGTGACGCAGGACATCGTGGAAGATCTCATGCACATCTTCCGGGCTGACAAAGTCTTTATCTTTCAGCCAGGCATGGGCGCGGGAGCAGATATCCAGTGAAATCGTGCCACGCGGACTGGCACCGTAATCAATCCATTTGGCCAGATCCTCACTGTAGGGGGCCGGATTACGGGTTGCCATGACCAGTTGCAGAATATATTCCTCAACTGCTTCAGCCATATGCAGGTTAAGTACTTCCTGGCGGGCAGTGAACAGGTCTTTTTGCGGAACCACCTGTGGAGCCGGCTGGTTTTCATGTTTGGCTTCATTGCGCACCAGTTGCAGGATCTTACGCTCGGCATCAGTGTCCGGATAATCTACGGTGACATGCATCAAAAAGCGGTCAAGCTGGGCTTCGGGCAGGGGATAGGTACCTTCCTGCTCGATCGGGTTCTGGGTTGCCATGACCAGAAACAATTCCGGCAATTTGAAAGTCTGGCGTCCGAAACTGACCTGATGTTCTGCCATAGCTTCCAGCAGCGCTGATTGCACCTTGGCCGGGGCTCGGTTGATCTCATCTGCCAGCACCAGGTTATGGAATATCGGGCCCTGCTGGAAGGTAAAACTACCATCCTCGGGACGGAATATTTCTGTGCCGGTGATATCGCTGGGCAGCAGGTCAGGAGTAAATTGAATTCGGTGAAAGTCCCCTTCAATTCCCTCTGAAAGGGTTTTAATGGCTTTGGTTTTAGCCAGTCCGGGGGCTCCTTCAACCAGTAGATGGCCATCCGCAAGGAGGGCAATCAGCAGACGATCCAGAAGCTTTTCCTGGCCGATAATTTGTTGGGAGAGCCAGTCTTTAAGTGCTCCGATCAGTTTTCTTTGCGGCATATTGAAATCTCTTGCTTGCTGTTAAGTTATTGCTTTTGTTTCGGACTCTGAAAATTGAGCGCGTATGATACTTTAAAAATTACAAAAAGACCCGATTCTATAGAGAAGCGCTCTTATTGCAAATCCTGCTTGTGACTTGCCCGGTCAGGCACTATATTGAGCCGGTGCCGAGACGGAGTAGCAGTATCTTGTATAAATTCATTCATCGTTTGCTGTTTTTATTCCCAGCTGAGTTTTCCCATCATCTGGGTCTCAAGGGCCTGCAGGTCATATACAAACTCGGACTGAGCTCTTTACTGGCAGCAAAATCACAGGACGCCCCCCTCCAGCTGTTGGGGCTGAACTTCAAGAACCCTGTGGGATTGGCGGCCGGCCTGGATAAAAATGCTGACTACCTCGATGCACTAGGGTCTCTGGGTTTTGGTTTTATTGAAGTCGGGACAGTCACCCCGAAACCGCAAGCCGGGAATCCCAAACCACGTCTTTTCAGGCTTGCCGCAGACCATGCCTTGATAAACCGAATGGGCTTTAATAACAAGGGGGTCGAACACTTGGTTTCACGGCTGAAAAAGCGTCGTTACCAGGGCATCGTGGGGGTCAATATCGGTAAAAACCTGAGTACGCCGGTCAGTGATGCCCACAAGGATTATCTTCTCTGCCTGCAACGCGTTTATCCCTATGCGGACTATATAGTGGTTAATCTCTCCTCACCGAATACGCCGGGTTTGCGCAAACTGCAATTTGGCGAAGAGCTGGATAAACTGCTGAGCATGCTCAGGCAGGAACAGCTTGATTTGCAGGAAAAGCATCAGCGCCATGTTCCCTTGCTGCTGAAAATAGCTCCTGACCTGAAAGAACAGGAATGTCAGGACATAGCCCTGGCACTTCTGACCCATAACTTTGATGGCGTGATTGCCACCAATACGACAATTGCCAGAGATGGGCTGCAGGACAAGGCGCATGTCGGTCAGAGTGGCGGGCTCAGTGGTGCACCCTTGCTGGCGCAATCAAGCAAAATCGTGCACTTGTTGCAACGTTATCTGCAGGGAGCGATCCCAATAATTGCCGTTGGCGGTATTGATTCAGCCGAGGCTGCAAAGCAAAAATTCAGGGCAGGGGCCAAACTGGTTCAGGTCTATACCGGGTTTATCTATGAGGGACCGGCGCTGATTGAAAACATCCTGGCCGCTCAGGAATAAAAAATGCGTGTGCTGTATTTCTATACCACTGCCGGCTGTCACCTGTGTGATATCGCTGAAAACATGTTAAGACAGCAAGCGGTACAGGCGATACAGGTTGAGCTTGTGGACATCATTGAATCGGAGCAACTGATGCAGGATTATGCCGAGCGCATTCCGGTATTGCGCTTTAAGGATGATGACACAGAACTGGGTTGGCCATTCAATGATGAAGTTCTGAGGGACTTTCTACAGCAGCAGGGCTGATCAGGCGATCTTGATATGCCAGGGTTCGTAACGCACACCGAACTGATTGGTATCAGTATAGCGAATATCGATATAACCCAGCCTGATGAGTCTCCTGAATTCTTCGGTACGGGAAAAGTCTTCCGTGAAATTAAGTTCACCAAGACCGATTTTGCCGACATCGAAATCACCAATGCAGTGAAATGAGTGTCCCGGTGGGGCCAGGGAACGGGAAGCTTTTGAAAGATTCAGGTTAGCCTGTTGGGCTTTGGCCAGGAACAGGTGCATCTGCTTGACGACATTGCGAATTCCCGAGGTCAGCAAGAGCTGGTCACCGACATCGTTTTTGATCTGGCGGTAAAGGTTAAGGGAAGAGCCTTTTAACAGATAGTGGCCGCTGCCGGTAATTTTTTCCACATTCCTGATCGGGATGCGGGTGGTCAATTCCGGTGTTACTTTTTCGCCAAAAAATCCATACTGATTGGCATCAGCAAAAAATATTTCTTCCAGAAAATCCAGTTCAGCTTTTTCAAAGGCGCCGATGGCTTCATAGTTTCTGGCAAAAAACAGCATTTCGTCAAAACCAAGCAGGTTGAAATTGCCGTGACCAACATAGGACTGTACCCGCTCCAGTCGGCTGACGGTGGAATTAAGTACCGGGCGCTTGTGTTCAGGAAGGTAGATATCGTTGGCAAAATCAGCGTCAAAATTGCGGATTTTTGCCAGGTAGTCATCAACTTCATTTTCACTAAGGTCATTCAGGTCCAGGTCACGTTCAGTGTGCTTGAACCCTTCTTCCATAGCGGTTTCTTCAAGAATTAGTGCTTCCGGTTCGGGAGGGCTCTGGTCGATGCGCAGTCCGGAAGGGCTTTCCATGACCGGGCTTTCCATGACCGGCACTATACTGGAGTCAGGATCCTGAAGACTGGTAATACGATTGCTGCCAAGGCGGGGTTGCAAACGCTGATTGGATACCAGTGATACGGCACCAATAGCGACCAAACCTTGTAGAAAACGCCTTTTCTTCATAAGCGGCAAAATATAGCAAAGTTCATAGCGCAAAAAAATCCCTGGCAGTGCTGCTGGTCTGCTTTGCCAGCGAATTCATATCCATTTCCAGACAATCAGCGACCATCTGCAGCACATAAAGCAGATTTGCCGGTTCGTTACGCCTGGATTTCGGCTTCGGGCTGATGTTTCTCGGCATCAGGTAAGGCGCATCTGTTTCCAGCATCAGACGGTTTGCAGGTATCTTTTTTAGCAGGGGATGCAGTGAATAACCACGACGTTCATCACATACCCAACCGGTAATGCCGATGTGCAGGTCCAAATCCAGATAATCCTCCAGTTCCCCGGCGCTTCCAGTGAAACAGTGAACAACGACCTTGTCGAGTTGCCCGCGATATTCCTGCAGAATTGGCATGAAGCGTTCATGGGCATCACGCTGATGCAGAAACAGTGGCAGGTTTAACTCAACAGCCAGTGCCAGTTGGGCACGAAAGGCCTTTTCCTGATCTTCATGGGGGGAATAGTTACGGTTGAAATCAAGTCCGGTTTCCCCAATTGCCTTGACACAGTCATGCCTGGCCAGTTCCCGGAAGGCATCCTCCATTTCCGGGTTGAAACTGCTTGCTTCATGAGGGTGCAGACCGACTGTGCTGACCAGCAGGTGTGGAAACTGTTCACAAAGTTCTATGGCACGATGACTGCTCTGGGTGTTGGTGCCGGTAACAACCAGTTTTTCGATACCGGCCTGTTCGGCCTGTTCAAGGACCGCATCCAGATCATCACTGAAACTCTCATGACTGAGATTGGCCCCGATATCAATCAAGGGTTCGGTGAATTCAGGTGGTGTTTGTGGCATGGTCAGTGGCTACTTCTTTTAATACTCGGGCAGGATTTATTCTAGCAGTCTTATTGGTCGGGAAAGAAGTTTTATCAGGATGCGGGTAAAAATCCTGTGAGAAATGTTTGGCAGCCCGCTATAATGCCGCCTTTTCGGAATTTTAAAGAGGGTAGTGACTTGCTAGCGTCTGCCAGAAAAGCACTGGATTGGCAAAATCTGGGTTTTGAATACACCAAAACTGATTACCGGTTTTCAGCAGTTTATGAAAACGGCTCATGGTCTGAAGGGGAACTCCTGACATCTGAAATGATTCAGATTCATGAAGGGGCGCCAGCCCTGCACTATGCCCAGCAATGCTTTGAAGGGCTTAAAGCCCAGACTGCCAAAGATGGCAGGGTATTACTGTTCCGTCCCGAACTAAATGCCCAGCGCATGCAGAACACTGCCGAGCGCCTTTCCATGCCGGCTGTTCCGGAAGAACTGTTTATCAAGGGCGTAATGCAGGCGGTCAGTGCCAATCAGGCCTGGATGCCGCCTTATGGCAGTGGTGCTTCGCTGTATATCAGGCCATTGCTGATCGGGGTCGGGGAAAACATGGGATTGAAGCCGGCCAAGCGATATGAATTCCGGGTCATTGTTTCTCCAGTCGGGCCTTACTATAAAAGTGGGGGACTGTCCCTTATTTCCCTGGCAGTCTCGGACTTTGACCGGGCGGCTCCGCATGGTACCGGTGATATCAAAGCCGGAGCCAACTACCCCGGTGGGCTGTATGCGACCCGTAAAGCCAAGGAACTGGGAGCCAATGAAGCCCTGTATCTGGATGCTGCCGAGCATCGTTATCTGGAAGAAGCCGGTTCTGCCAATATTCTTGTTTCCATGGCCGGCAACAAACTGGTCACGCCAAAATCTGCAGCGATATTGCCCAGTGTCACGCGGCGCTCCATCATGACCATCGCGGCTGAAGACCTGGGGATGGAAACTGAAGAACGAGCGATTGATTTACGTAAGGAAGTAGGCAGTTTTGAAGAAGTCGCGGCCTGCGGAACGGCGGCCGTGTTATCACCGGTCGGAAAAATCTGGTTTGATGATCACTGGCATCACTTCTATGCTAATGGAGAAGAAGTCGGGCCGATTATGCAAAAGCTGTATGATCTCCTGTGCCAGTTGCAAAGCGGTGAACGTGAAGATAAATATGGCTGGACCCGGGAAGTTGCCTTATAAATTCTGCGACAGCCATCAGATATTCAGCGCTTCGAACTTTTCTTTTCTCATTGGCAATGTTTTAATGCCCGCCTTTTTTGGCGCGAAATCAGTATATTTTGCCGCATTAAAGCCTGACAGGCAGATGCATTTTACGATGCAGATACCTCCGTTTTACATCAAGTGTTTTCACAAAAAGCTTGACAGGCTTGATGTTGAACCTTTATTTATGACGCCCCTGTAATCAATGGGTTTTTTTAAAACGTAGCAGCAGTAAAGCGAAAACCATGGAAAAATCACTCGTCATTGTCGAGTCCCCGGCCAAAGCAAAAACCATTAACAAATATCTGGGGAAAGACTTTATCGTCAAATCCAGTGTAGGTCATATTCGTGACTTGCCGACCAGTGGTTCTGCAAAACCCGTCGATGCCAAAGCCAGAGCACAGGCCGCAGCCCTTACCCGAAAAATGGATCCGGAAGAAAAAGCCGCACACAAAGCCCGCAAGGCAAAAGAGCAGCTCATTGCCCGCATGGGAATTAATCCGGAGCAAAACTGGAAAGCCAATTACCAGATTCTGCCAGGTAAGGAATCAGTGGTTAAAGAACTTAGAAAGCTGGCCAAACAGGCCGACAAAATCTATCTGGCGACTGACCTTGACCGTGAAGGGGAGGCCATTGCCTGGCATTTGCAACAGGCAATCGGTGGTGAAGCAGACCGCTATCAACGTGTTGTGTTTAATGAAATTACTAAAAAAGCCATTGAGTCGGCTTTCTCTGAACCAGGCGAACTGGACATGAAGCGAGTAGAGGCGCAGCAGGCGCGGCGCTTTCTGGACCGAATAGTCGGTTTTATGCTTTCACCATTATTATGGGAAAAAGTTGCCCGCGGACTTTCTGCAGGCCGTGTACAGTCCGTTGCCGTTCGACTGATAGTCGAGCGTGAAAAAGAAATTCGTGCGTTTATTCCAGAAGAGTACTGGGAGTTATTTGCCGATTTACTGCGGACGGAAAACAGCAGTAAAGCGGAAGAGAATGCCCTGAATTTTCAGGTTGTAAAATTTCAGGGCAATGAATTCAAGCCGGACAATGAAGCAGATACCCTGGAAGCAGTTAAAGCCCTGCAGGATCAGGATTTTAAAGTCGTAAACCGGGAAGACAAACCGACTTCGTCAAAACCCAAGGCACCATTTATTACTTCCACTTTGCAGCAGGCTGCTTCCGGCCGTCTTGGATTCAGCGTCAAGAAAACCATGATGATGGCCCAGCGTTTATATGAAGCCGGTCATATTACCTATATGCGAACTGATTCCACACACCTGAGTAATGATGCGATTGCTTCCTGTCGTGAATACATCAACAGCAAATTCGGCGACAGGTATTTACCCGATAATGCCAATATATACAGTAGCAAGGCAGGGGCCCAGGAGGCACACGAAGCCATCCGCCCCTCATCAGTCAAGATTACGGAAAACTCCAGCGTGTTACAGGGTATGGAGCGCGACGCACAACGACTTTATAACCTGATCTGGCAGCAGTTTGTTGCCTGCCAGATGACACCGGCACAGTATAAAAGTACCACGATCAATGTCAGCGCCGGTGAATTTGACCTGAAAATCAAAGGTCGAATTCTGGAGTTTGACGGTTATACGCGGGTACTGCCGACAAGCAATAAGGAAGGAGACTTTGAATTGCCTGATATTCAGGTCGGTGAAACGCTGGAGCTGAAAGAGCTGCAACCCAAACAGCACTTCACCAAACCGCCACCCAGGTATACCGAAGCCAGCCTGGTCAAGGAGCTGGAGAAAAGGGAAATCGGCCGGCCTTCGACTTATGCCTCAATTATTTCGACGATTCAGGACCGCGGCTACGTAAGCCTGGAAAACCGTCGTTTCTATGCAGAAAAAATGGGCGACATTGTCACCGAACGCCTGCAGGAAAATTTTTCCGAACTGCTGGATTACGGATTTACCGCACAGATGGAAGACCGCCTCGATGATGTTGCCAATGGCGAAAAAGACTGGTTATCCGTGCTCAATGAGTTTTACGGCAGTTTTACCGAACAGCTTGAAGAGGCACGTTCTGAAGAGAGCGGCATGCGTCCCAACAAGCCTACAGATACTGATATTTCCTGCCCGGAATGTGGGCGTCCCATGCAGATCAGAACGGCAAGTACCGGCGTGTTTCTGGGCTGCTCCGGTTATAACCTGCCTCCAAAAGAACGTTGCAAAACAACCATGAACCTCACTCCGGGTGATGAGGCTATTTCTGTTGATGCCGATGAAGAAGCTGAATCCAGACTCCTGATGAGCAAACATCGTTGCAAACTCTGCGATACAGCAATGGATTCCTATCTGATTGATGAAGAACGTAAACTGCATGTCTGTGGTAATAACCCGGAATGCCCGGGGTATGAGGTCGAACACGGCAAGTTCAAACTCAGGGGTTATGATGGTCCTGTCCTGGAGTGCGATAAATGCGGTGCGGAAATGCAGCTCAAGAACGGGCGCTTTGGTAAATATTTCGGCTGTACCAATTCTGAATGTAAAAACACCAGGAAACTTTTACGTAACGGTGAACCGGCGCCACCGAAAATGGATCCAGTGCACATGCCAGACCTGATTTGTCAGAAAGTTGACGACTATTATGTATTGCGTGATGGTGCCGCGGGTATTTTCCTGGCGGCCAGCAAGTTTCCCAAAAATCGTGAAACCAGGGCGCCACTGGTAGAAGAAATTTTACCCTACAAGGACAAGATTGATCCCAAATATTCCTTCCTGTTCTCTGCGCCGACGGAAGACCCTGAAGGCAATAAAACAGTCGTACGCTTCAGCCGTAAAACCAAAGAGCAGTATTTACTCAGTGAAAAAGACGGCAAAGCGACCAAGTGGAAAGCCTTTTATCGCGGCGGCAAATGGGTGCCGCAGGATGAACTGGCTGAAACGGCCTAGCAAGAACAGACAACCGGTAAGGTTCCCTAATGCAAAACCTATTCGCCTGGCTGGATTTCGGAGAAAATACCTGGATTGTACATGTGTTTGCTGTAGTCCTTGCGACAGTAGTGTTCAACTTCATCATGAAGTTGTCACTCGAGCGGCTGCATAAAAAGCTGGAGCAAACTGAAAACCTCTGGGACGATGCAGTTCTCCAGGCGGCCCGTAAACCACTGGCTTTACTGGTCTGGGTAATCGGATTGAGTATAGCCGCTGAAATAGTACAGACTGTTTCAGTCAACGAGCTGTTTGAATATACCGGCATCGTGCGCCGCATTGCCATTATTCTCCTGCTGATGATGTTCCTCAATCAGCTGGTGAAGAATATCGAAGAAACCTTTCTCGAAAAAACCAAAAATGACGAAATAGAAGCTGATGAAATAACCATCCGGGTCATTGGCCGTTTGCTGCGCGTTTCAGTAATGATCACTGCCGGACTGGTAATCCTGCAGACGCTGGGTATCAGTGTCACTGGGGTGGTGGCTTTTGGTGGTATCGGCGGTATTGCTGTAGGTTTTGCAGCACAGGACTTACTGGCCAATTTTTTCGGGGGGCTGATTATTTATCTTGATCGGCCTTTTAAAGTGGGAGACTGGATACGTTCTCCTGACCGGGAAATTGAAGGCACTGTGGAAGACATCGGTTGGCGGGTGAGTGTCATTCGCACTTTCGATAAGCGTCCCCTGTATATTCCCAATTCCGTCTTTACCAAGATTTCGGTAGAAAACCCCTCGCGCATGCTGAACCGCCGGATTTATGAAACCATTGGCCTGCGTTACAAAGATGCTGCCAAAGTGGGCGAGATCATCGATGCAGTCACCAGGATGCTAAAAGCTCATGAAGAGATTGATACGGACAACACCCTGATCGTTAATTTCAACAAGATGGGTGCGTCATCACTGGACTTCTTCATCTATACCTTTACCAAAACAACGGTCTGGGCTGAATACCATAGGGTAAAACAGGATGTGCTGCTAAAGATAATAGACATCATTCATGAGCATGATGCCGATATTGCCTTTCCGACGACGACACTGGACGGGCTGCCGGATCCGTCTATGCTGGAGAAGGCTAACGCCCCGGCAAAACAGTCCTGAGTTTATCCCTTGCTTCGAGAAGGCAGGATTCCGTAGTTTCCCAGTCGATACAGGCATCGGTTACTGAAACACCATATTTGAGTTGACTCAGGTCGGCGGGGATATCCTGGCGACCGGCATGGATATTACTTTCAATCATCAAACCAATGATTGAGCGATTGCCTTCCATTATCTGGTTACAGACATTTTCCACTACCAGTGGCTGCAGTTCCGGTTTTTTGCTGGAATTGGCATGACTACAGTCAATCATGATGTTGTCAGTGACTCCGGCAGCCCGGCAGATTTCTTCGCACTGGGCCACGCTGACTGAATCATAGTTGGTCACGCCATTGCCGCCACGAAGCACGATATGTGCATAGGGATTACCGGCGGTATGTACCACGGATACATTTCCTTCCGGATCAACGCCGAGAAAACGATGCGCTTTGGAAACTGTCCGCAGGGCATTGATTGCTACTTCCAGTCCACCGTCAGTGCCGTTCTTGAATCCTACCGGTGAACTAAGTCCGCTGGACATTTCCCGGTGAGTCTGGGATTCAGTTGTCCTGGCACCGATGGCTGACCAGGTAATAATGTCATGCAAATACTGCGGTGAAATCGGATCCAGCGCTTCGGTTGAGGTTGGTAAACCCATGGCGCTTAGTTTCAGCAAGAGCCGGCGTCCAATGTGTAATCCGTCTTCTATCCTGAAACTGTCATTGAGTTCCGGGTCATTAATCAGTCCTTTCCAGCCCATTGAGGTACGGGGTTTCTCAAAATATACCCGCATGACAAGCACCAGCGTGTCACTGACTTTTTCAGCAAGCAGTTGCAGGCGTTCTGCATATTCCAGGGCGGCATCCACATCATGAATCGAGCAGGGGCCGACAACCACAAATAGTCTGTGATCTTTGCGGTCAAGAATGTCTCGAATGATCTGGCGATTTTGCTGAACAGTTTCCCGGGTTTTTTCCTGCAGGGGCAGGCGCAACTTCATTTCATTGGGAGAAATGAGCCTGGTATAGGATTCAATATTCAGGTTTTCGGTATTCATCATGTATCTGCCTGCTATTCCTGCCCGGATTTCGGGCAGCGGCGCATTATAAAGCCTTTACAGCTCTATTTCATGCCAGTAGGGCAGAGAGGTAAAAAACAGTGCAGTTTTTATTTCGCTATTTTCCAGATCGCGGAAAAGCCCGGCATAACGTTTTAACTGTGGGCTATAACGTTGAGCCTGCTGGCTTACAAACTGCTCCAGTGATTGACCGGCAGCCGGTGCAGAAGACTTGTAGTCGATAATCCAGCGGATGTCGTCAGCGACAAAAGTACGGTCAATGACATGTTCCTTGCGCCAACCCTGGCGATAATCACTCAGTGAGAGTTCACAGGCGCTCTGTGTGTGTGAAGGGTCAAACAGCCAGGCGGCTTTTTCATGGGTCATGCAGGCCTGTAAATTATCAATGACCCTGGCCAGTGCCTTATCCAGTGTATTCTGGTCTGAACAGCAGGGGCCAAGCACTCGAGTCCACAAACGCTTGTACTTGGGTAGCAAGTCACTTTGCAGAACATCTGTATTTTTTTCCACCTTGAGAAGCAGGCAATGATGAATAATTTCCCCGATTTTCCTGTCCAGAATATGCTGATAACTTTCATGATCTGAATATTCCACTATTTCTGCCTGTGCAGGTGTTTCGGGTTCAGGCATCTGCCAGGTATTACTGAGGCGCTGTATGAAATTGCCCTGGCTCTGATCAGTCGGTGTTTGGCTGTTGCCCCCCATGCTTAAAACAATACAATCCTCTTCCTGAATGTTATTGCTTATTGCCGGCCAGATCCGGCCCAGCAGGGAACTGCGGGGCGGGGCTTTAAAAAGGTTTTTATCATCACGCGTCAGTCGGGCATATAAAAAGGCTTTTTCTCTGGCCCGGGTGACCGCAATATAAAGCAGGCGGGTGCTTTCCAGTTCACGCCGCTGACTGGCCTCATTGGCCAGGTACTGATAAGTGGCATTGTCTTCTTCGCCTCGGGCATTTAAGGGAGCCAGAATCAAACGGGACTCACTGCTTTCCGAGGCAAGTTCCTGCCAGAGAAACAGATTTTTTTTATCCGGCGGAGGTGTGCGGTCCAGGCCGGGAATAAAGACATAGTCAAACTCCAGTCCTTTGGCATTGTGTATGGTCATGATCTGCAGTGGCGTATTCTTGTCATGACTGCTGCCGAGATAGGTCTCCTGGCATAACTTTTTCAGGTGATGGATATCCGTAATCTCATGTCCGTCTGCCTCTTTTTCCAGCAAGGCCAGGAAACGCTCGACATACAACAATTCATAATCCCTGCCGAGACAGGCAGGGCCACCTAATAGTCGCCAGGTGTTTTCCAGCCAGTCGCGCAGGGGTCCCCAGCCGCGCTGCTGGCGAGCCTCAGTCAAAACGGGAATACAGCGCTGTAATCGTTGTTGCGCATCGCTGCTTAATCCAGGAGTTTCTTCATAAGACTGCAGAATTTCCCAGAGGCTTAACTCCCGGGCATCGGCATGCATTTTCAGGCAGTGAATGTCCTGAAGCTGCAGGCCAACAAAAGGGCTGCGCAGAAGGGCAAAGAGCGCAGTGATATCTGCCAGGTTCAACAGACTCTGTAACAGGCTCAGTAAATCCTTGATCACGGCAAAGGAACCCAGGCTGTCAATTCCTGCCGCGTTCCAGGCAACCCCGGCGGCACGCAGGGCCGGTATTATTGCCTGTAAATAATTCCTGGAGCGGACCAGGATAGCCACGGAACAGTCGGAATCTGCAGGCAGCTGCTTTATGTGCTGAAGAATTGTTTCAGCTTCAGTTGCCGCACATTGTTCACGCGTGACTTTATCCTCGGCTGACTGAATAAAGTAAGTCAGTTGCAGTCCCGCTGTATCCGCTTGTCGTACTGCCTGGCTGGCACTGTAGCTTACCGCGCCCCTGCTGATGTTGTCCCGGGCCGGGAAGGACGCACTGAAGATATGATTAATCTCCTGTACCAGTCCGGAGTGACTGCGAAAGTTCATCTGCAGTTGCAGTTTCTCGAGTGACACCGGGCCTATGCCTTTATCCCTGGCCCGGAGAAACAGGCCGACATCGGCATTACGAAAACCATAACAGGATTGCATGCCGTCACCGACGATAAAGAGGGTGCGTCCATCATCTTTTTCCCAGCCACGGGTCAGGCGTTTGAGTAATTCGATCTGCTGTTGCGAGGTGTCCTGAAATTCATCAACCAGGATATGCTTGATGCGATAATCCATTCGCAGCGCCAGGTCGCTGATACTTTCTTCATGGCCCAGCGCATCCAGGGCGCTGGCACTGAGATGAATATAATCAGCCTGGCTTTGCTGCTGCAGACTGATATTCAGTTCTTTCACCAATTCGAGCAATACCGTACTCAAGGATTCGAGTATTTGCCATTCATCCTGCTGATAATCCAGAGCCGGCATGATCAGAATAGCCTGCAAGGCTGCTACGATTTCCGGATATTCAGCGAGTTTGTCCAGCAAGCTTGCGAATTGTGATTTGCGTTCCTCAAATAATTGTTTTTCAGTACTGGTTTTACCGCTGCCTTTTGCCGGGAAGCCATTTTTGACAGTAATGCCTTTGGCCTTTCTGAGACTTCCTTCATTGGTCAGTAAAAAGCTGGCTATTGCCTGCCAGGCCAGGCAATGTTCAGGACTGCTAGCAGGGAGGTCTGCACTGAAGGAAAAACGACTCAGTGAGTCATTACCATCACGCTGAAGATTTTCCGCCGCAAACTGTAAAAGGGCCATCAGTTCACTGGTATAGGGTTCAAGTTGTTCAGCAGCATCCTGTAATGCTTCACTAACCGTAAGCTGCAGGTTTTTACCAAGCTCCTGCTGCATATTGCCCCGGTGCTGCATCCTGAGTATGTGCAGCAACCATTGATCGCGTTTTTGCAGCAGGTGGCTCAGGAGCTCCTGAGCCCGTCCGAGATTGTTATCCAGGTGCTGAAGCAAAACGGCCAGTGCCTGAGTGACACTGTCATCTTCTCCTTCCAGCCTTTTAAAAAGACTGGCAATGGCATCCTGATACAGGAGACGGGCATCTTCAACAATTTCCACCCGGCTGCCCAGTCCGCTGACAACAGGCAGTTGTGCACAGATTGCGACATTGAACGAATCGATGGTGCTGATCTGCAGTCGCTGGGGATTTTCCAGCAAATGCCACTGCATGGCAGTATCACGCTCCAGAACCTGCCGGGCCAGCTTGTTGGTCAGCTCCGTGAGCTTATCAGGGTTTTCCTGACGCAGACTGAATAACAGGCGCTGACGCATTTCAAAGGCGGCCTTGCGGGTAAAGGTAAAGGCCAGAATATCCTCAGGCCGGTCACTGACAAGCAGTAACTTGAGCAGGCGTTGTGTAAGTAATTCGGTTTTACCTGAACCGGCAGGAGCCTGTACGCAAAATGAGCGGCTGATATCCAGAGCCGATTCACGCTGGGCAGCATCAATAATCGCCGCTTCTGTCATTCTGCTTCCCCCAGCTTTTCCTCGATGCGGCAAAAGGCATCAAGATGACAATGCTTGCAGGAGTCAGAAGTTTTTGGCTCGACCAGCAGATATCCGTCAAGAAATTCCTGGGCCAGTTTCTGGAGTGACTGCTGCCAGATTTGCTGAAGGCTGTCCCAGGTGTAGGCAGACAGGTTTCTGTTTTGCTCGGCGAGCGCGCATTTGGGGTAGACACCCTGCTCCTGACTCAGTCCTCGATACTGCAGTTTGTCGATGGCAACCTCAGCATAGAGCAGGGCAGCGACCGGTTGATAAATTGATTGCTGAGTGAGCGCTTCTTTATAGAGTAATAGTTGTGGGGAGTTCGGCCGCTGGTCATCCCATTTCAGGCTGTTGGCGGCTCCGGTTTTATAATCTATCAATGCAAAGCGTTTGTCCGGCAGTTCATCAATACGGTCAATACGGAACTGCAAGTCAAGTTTTGCATGTTGCCAGTTGACCTTGATTTCTCTTTCACTAACGGTAAAAGGGCCACGCTGCTTTTCGACTTCCAGCCAGCGTCGCAATAATTCCCTGATGCGTCGGTTTTCCAGTTCGGCAAAACGGTTTTGCACCACAGAAACCTGTTTCTTCTGCAGATAGCTGACACCCTGGCTGGCAGCCTCACTGATGATACTTTCGAGCCTTGCTTCGGGCAGAGCCAGCAATGCTTCCTGGCTTTCAATCCGGCTCCATAAAAACTCGAGTACCTGATGCAGCATGTTGCCAAGAACAAAGGCGGGTATACCGAAATTGATGGCGGGCAATTCCCGTGCCCCCAGACGGTGAATGGCAAATGCCTTGAAAGGGCAGTCGGCCTGGTTGGCAAGCAGACTGACCCCGCCACCTGGGAATTCCCCGTCACCGAGTGTCAGTGTGCTGGCTTCGGTCAGATTTTCCAGCGGGTTACGGGACTGACTGTGGCTGTACAGTGCCAGGGTCTGCGGATGCAGTTGTGCCGTGATAGGAGAATTATCTTCATGAACCATTGTCTGGCTGCTGTGAATTTTATCGAGTAGCGGGCTAGGCAGCAGCTCACCATTATCATCGGTACGCGGATAGCTTAGCAGTACTTCTTCAGCCGTACTGGCAGCAATATTTATCAGGCTGTCCAGCGCACCCTGGTAGACCAGGCCCGGTGAGCTGTCAGGCATTTCATACTCACGTTGCAGACGCAGTGGAATAAAGGGGTTACTGTAGCGTTTCTCCGGCCACTGTAAATCCGACAGGCCCATGAACCAGAGATGCGTAAAGCGTAGCCCCTCCGCATCCCTTGCACTGAAGACCTGAATCGGGGCTTCCTGGCGATGGGCCTTGCTGCTTTGCGATTCAAGCGTTTGCTCAAACAGTTTCAGTGCTTCATGCATGCCGACAGCAGGATAAATAAAACTCAGATTCTGCAATTCTTCCAGCGCTTCACTGCAAGCACCCAGTAACATCAATGCAGGGCTGTCAGTCTCATCAACCGGCTGTAAAAAGATTGCAAGTTGCCGGGCAAAAAAAACTGACCATAGTTCCAGGGACTGAAGTTTTTTTTGCTGGCGGCGCAATGTCTCAGCCGACATCAATGCTTCCTGTAACAGGGGACAGTGCCATGGGCGTTCCTCCCGGGAAAGCAGATAGCGCAGGTCAGCACTGCGGGTTTGCGAATCAGCATTTTTTCGTAGCTGCATCTCCATGGCGGCACGCGGCTGTGCTTCCTGCTCGGCAGCCAGCAGCAGGGGAGAACGCAGCAGGCTGCATAATTCCAGGGTCGGGAGTTGTGTCTGATTGAATTGCAGCAGCTTTACACACTGCCGAAGCAGCGGAATATCATCGACTAGCGGATTCCCGGTATTGAAAAAATAGGCTTTGTGTCCTTCGTTTTCTGGCTGAAAAATTGCGTTAAAACTGCGTTTGAACTGTGGCAGCTGTTGCTGTAATTCATTACAGATTATGCCGATCCTGATACTGCTGTTTTGTGCCAGCAAGGCTTTACTCCATTTGGCACTGGCCAGTATTTCTTCAGCCGTACTGGCGTAGCTTTTTTTACAGACTTCAGGAGAAAGCCGGTGTAAGTGCAGTGATTGTAGATTTGCATGCTGTTCCAGCAGGGCAAAAAGTTGCCGATAAAGGGGCGGCGGGTTTGCAAAACCTAGCAGGATTATATTTTTCGGGATAAGCCCAGGGTTGAGGGTAAGCTGGGTCAGCATTAACTCCAGTAATTCGGAAAAGCTGACCAGGCCATGATCCTGGCTGAACTTTCGATATGCGGCAGCCCATTCCAGGAACACGCTGCTGTCATCAAGATAATCGTGATGCCTGCTTTGGAATACCCGCAGATCGTTCAGCGGAATTTGCCACTGGATGAGTAAACGCTGTGCTTCCATTACCTGGGTTGCAGCATTTTGCAGATTCAGTAAAGGATTGCCGGCCTCACTGTCACGAATAACTTTTTTCCACAGTGCCAGTTCCTGATGACTGTCGAGTATGGCCAGCGCTTCCAGGGTATCACTGCCATCGAACATTTCCTGGTAAAGACGGCTGAGCCATATATCAACCGGAAAGATATCCGGGCTGGGTGAAATCAGTGGTGATTTGTTGGTACGCAGCAGCTGTCCATAGTCTTCATAAACCTGGACAGCAGTACGATGGTTTGGGGTCAGAAGCAGGCAGCCTGAATCAAGCTGTCCGGCAAGCGAAGTAAAGTCAGTATAATGCTCGGGCATGGCCACACAGTGTATTACAAATTACTGTTTATGGTTCAAGCCCGGCACGTTTATTTTAATTAGTTGAAGAACTTTCCTGCCGGGAATTGCTGTCAGCCAGCGGAGCAGGTTTGACATCGCTTTTTACTTCACTTTTTGCTGCACTTTCCGTATCCGCATTTCCGGCTTTTGCTGAGCGGTTACGCGGATCGTTGGGTGCGCGTTTTACCTGTTCGGGTGCCTTCGCTGTTTTCTGAATAGCAGGGGCAGGGGGCGTCTCTTTTGCCGGACTCTGTTTGGCGTTCCCGGCAGAGCTGCTTACAGGACTTGTCTGCGTTGCAGCTTGAGCTGCGGGCGGAGACTGCCGATGTTCCGTTGCAGGCTTATCAGCCTTGGCTGATTCCGATGAATTTTCATCCCGGGCTTGTTTGTTCTGTGTATCCGGTTTCGCCGCAACTGCTTTTGCAGCAGTTTTGCTTGCTTCATTGACCGGTGCAGGAGAATTAGCGGCTACATTCTCAAGCGCTTGTTCGGTAGCGGCATTAGCACTTGGCTGGCTGGCAGCCTGGCTTTCAGTATTCTGATTACCAGAGCTGTTTTGTTTGCTGGCATCCGTGTCAGGTTCAGCCTGTGGCTTGCTGCGTTTTCTTTCCTGGCGCCGGGGTTTGGGCTTATCTGCAGGGCGACGCTTGGCCTTGGGTTTGGCAGCCTCATTTTCGTTACTGTCTGGCTTGCTTTGCTTGTCAGATTTCTCAGGTGCAGATTGCTTGTTGCGATTTTGGTTGTTTGGCTTGTTGGCTTTTTTCGCCTCGTTACCCTTAGCGTCTTTCGACTGTTTACCGGGACCTTTTCTGCCCTTATGTTCCTTTGACTGCTCATCACCCTGACGTTTAGCTGTCTGGGAGGATGATCTGGACTGGCGTTGGCGGTTGGCAGAATTATTATTCTGTTGCTGCGGCTTTTCCGTCTGAGCGTCATCAGTCTTTTCAGGCTTTTCAGGCTTTTCAGGACTCAGTTCCGCTTCCATCTCAGCACCGGTAAACAGGCTTTTCAGGGCGGCGCTGATGGTTGATCCGAGACTCTTGCCGGTGGCTGCGGGTGTTTGCTGGATTTCTTCAGCAGCAGGAGCTTTAGTAGGGCCGGGCTGCATATGCGGAGCCTGAACTGCTGCAGTGACGGCTTCAGCGGGCTGGCGCGGTAAAAACTCATCAACTTCGGGCTTTTCTTCAGCTTCGAGCTTATAACTGCGGGTAAGATCTTCCTCATCGTTAACACTGCTTATTTCATAATGCGGCGTTTCCAGCATCGGGCTCGGAACGATCACCAGCTTGACTTCGCTTTGAGCTTCAATTGCAGAAATCACGTCGCGTTTTTCGTTCAGCAAATAGGAAGCGACACTGACCGGAACAATTGCCCTGACTTCAGTGGAATTATGTTTATTGGCTTCTTCCTGCAAAATACGCATGATGGACAGGGCCAGCGATTCGATATCCCGGATACTTCCCTGGCCATTGCAGCGCGGACAGACAATGGCGCTGGTTTCACCCAGAGAGGGTCGCAATCGTTGACGGGACATTTCCAGCAGGCCAAAACGTGAGATTCTGCCTACCTGCACCCGGGCACGATCTATTTCCAGAGCCTGGCGCATACGATTTTCGACTTCACGCTGGTTTTTCTGGGACATCATGTCAATGAAATCAATAACGATGAGCCCGCCCATGTCCCGCAGTCGAAGCTGTCGTGCTATTTCATCAGCCGCTTCCAGGTTGATCATGAATGCAGTTTCCTCAATGTCGGATCCACGTGTAGCGCGTGAGGAATTGATATCAATGGAAATCAGTGCCTCAGTCGGATCGATGACAATCGAGCCGCCTGAAGGCAGTTTTACTTCACGCTGGAAAGCACTTTCGATCTGGCTTTCGATCTGGAAGTGTGTAAACAGCGGAACTGAGCCTTGATGCAGTTTGATACGTTCTTCAAACTGGGGCATAACCTGCTGTACGAAATTTTTTGCTTCGTCAAAACTGGCCTGGGTGTCGAGAATGACTTCACCGATATCCTGACGCAGGTAATCGCGAATGGCACGGATAATGACATTACTTTCCTGATAGATCAGAAACGGGGCTTGTTTTTCAGTGCTGGCGCCCTGTATGGCATCCCATACCTTGAGGAGATAATCCAGGTCCCACTGCAGCTCTTCGGCTTCACGGCCGACACCGGCTGTTCGCACGATAATTCCCATGCCATCGGGGATATTCAGGCTGCTCAGGGCATCACGTAATTCGGAACGGTCATCGCCCTCAATGCGTCTGGAAATGCCGCCGGCCCGGGGGTTGTTTGGCATTAATACCAGATAGCGTCCGGCCAGGCTGATCATGGTCGTGAGGGCTGCGCCTTTATTGCCACGCTCTTCCTTGTCCACCTGAATGATGACATCAATGCCTTCCTTGACGACATCCTTGATGTTGATGCGACCACTGATTTCAGATGGTTGCTTGGAAAAATATTCTTTGGAAATTTCTTTCAGCGGGAGAAAGCCATGGCGGTCAGCACCAAAATTGACGAATGCAGCCTCCAGGCTGGGTTCAATTCGGGTAATTTTGCCTTTATAGATATTGGCTTTTTTCTGGATACGGGTGCGGTTTTCAATATCCAGATCGTAGAGTTTCTGGCCATCGACCAGGGCAACGCGCAACTCCTCTTTCTGGGTTGCGTTGATGAGCATTCTTTTCATAACTTGTCCGTTACGTTATTCGGGGAGGGGTAACGGACAGAAATGTTGCTTATTTAAAGCAACATTACCTTTAGAAGATAGATGAGGTAAATATAATAACTAATTGTTTTTATTATATTTAAACAAGCCTTAAAGGGGCGCGGACTTGTTGGTCGCGAACCTTCGCCTACATTAATCAGCCTCATCGGGCCAGTAGGAGCTTCGTTGTACCGCCAAGCTCCAAAGTGGGGCTGAGCGGGTATTTTTAACTTGTTTGGCATCCGCCATGCAGGCCGATGCGTCTCAATCTATATTACTAATTCTGTTACCCGTCTTACCGGGTTAATTTGCCTGCACAGGCAGGTGTTTATATGTATAAATTTTATATTTACGCTTGCGTTCATGGGTCTGCTTCAGTTTTCAGAACTCAAGCAGACGGAAAATCTTGTCTGGTTCCTTCTTGGTAAAATCGGAAATCGCGGTTCAGGCAGACATTTCCGGGCAAATAATTCTTTATCAGTGCTGAAATTCAGCGTCAGGTTGCAGTTTGTTGGCTAACCCGGTGCCTGGAATGAGTTCATTGAAACTGACTGTTGTCGGCACTTACCTGACCAATATCCTGATCAATAACCTGGGCAATATCAGCGTGGCAATCTCATCCCTGGCAGAGCTGGCGCATTTCGCCAGCCCAACAGCCATGGAATATAGCAGTAATATCCTGCTAGTTCAATCATTTATACCATTCTACTAAGGAGTTGGTGGATGTCGTCAGGCCTTATTTTACGGGGCAGCAGGACGACATTTTGCTACAATCATTGAATGAGCAAATCCCTGGTCCCGACAAAAGTACAGCTGGTCACGCTGGATGAAAATGCTGCTGGTCAGCGGGTTGATAATTATCTCTTATCAAGGTTGAAAGGAGTACCAAAGAGCCGTGTATACCGGATTATCCGCAAGGGTGAAGTCAGGGTAAACGGCAAGCGCGTCAAACCTGAATACAAGCTTTGTGAAGGCGACAGCCTGAGGGTTCCACCACTGAGGTTCAGGCAGGCAGAGGCATTGCCGGAAATAACTCCCCAGCTTCGCGAGCTGTTAAAGAAGTCCATCCTGTTCCAGGATGAGGATATTCTGCTGATTAACAAACCGGCAGGTCTGGCGGTACATCGGGGCAGTTCTGTCACGATCAACCTGATCGATGCACTGCGCAGTATTTACCCGCAGGAATATCTGGAGCTGGTGCATCGCCTGGATAAAGGCACTTCAGGCTGTATTTTGCTGGCCCGCAACGCCCGCTCCCTGAAAAAACTGCAAAACGACTTTCGCTCCAGAACAACCCAGAAACGCTACCATGCACTGGTTCACGGGCGCTGGCCTGAATCGCTCAGACAAGTCAGTGCCGGGCTGCAACGTCATGACAACAAACAGAACGAGGTTAAGGTGTCAGTCAGCAAGGCCGGTAAAGAGGCGCTGACTCATTTTCGCGTGCTTGAAACATATCGTAATTTCAGCCTGCTCTGTGCCGAACCGGTGACGGGCCGAACACACCAGATTCGGGTACATGCCGGCTTTGCCGGGTATCCGATCTGCGGTGATGAAAAATACAGCAGTACAGAGCAACGCAAGGCACTGTCTGCCATTGGGGTCAAACGCCTGTGCCTGCACGCTGCAGAGCTCTCATTCAGGCATCCCGGGAGTGATGAGCTGCTTGCTTTTAATGCGGATTATGATGAGAACTTTGTCAATGCGATCGACCGACTGTCTGCGGCACCTGCAAAAACTGCCTGAACCGGACTCTGAACTGTCGGAAGTATTGCTTTGACAGCTTCCCGGGCAGTGCCTATCATGCGCGCCTATGTCACAGCCCCCAGGTAAAATTGATGCCAGGAAATACTGTGCAAAGCAGGCCATCTATCAGGCTGGGTTGCCATTGCATATTTTTCCCCGTCTCAGTGAAGCGCTTAGTACCAGCGAGACCAATAAAAATGCCGTGCTGATGGTAGACCTGCAGTTTTTCCGAAGTGATGAAGGCCGGGATATGCTGAGCGGTTCCATCTCGGGGAAACTGGAGCTTAACTGCCAGCGCTGCCTGAGCGGTTTGCCCTATCAGCTGGATACTGAGCTTAATCTGCAGGTGCTGGATAAGGATAAACTGGAAGAGGCGGGTGACCGCGAACTGGCGGAAGCAGAACTGGAGGTGGCGCTCAGTGATCAGGGCAGTCTGGATTTACTGGCTCTTCTGGAAGATGAAATCATGCTCAGCCTGCCAATCGTGATATATCATGATGAGCTTGACTGTAATCAGGCTTATAATGCGCTGAAAAAGCGGGCGTCAGCGGCGCCAGAGGCTGAAACGAAACAAAAGCCTTTCGCGGAACTTCAGGGGCTGAAAGAGCAATTACAGCAGGAAAAGCAAAAGTTAAAAAAGCTCAAAGACTAATAAATGTCTGTGGATGCCCTGAATAGTATTTAATAGTCGATAGTTTCAATATAATCCTGTAAAATCACGCGATTTTTTCAGGGTGCTAATTTTAATTCGCGGTCGGCACACAAGCTAAACACCCATATTTAACATGAGGTAATTCGCATGGCGGTTCAAAAAAATAAGGTTACTCGCTCCAGGCGTAATATGCGCAGAGCGCATGACTCCTTGACAAAAGCGACCATTTCAACTGATTCAGAGACCGGTGAGCGTCATCGTCGGCACCACATGAGTCCGGATGGCTTTTACAAAGGCCGGCAGATTGTTCAGGGTAAGGACGACTGAACAAATGAGTGATTCGGCATAAGCCATTCATCATCCTTAAAGCAGCTGCAAAGCTGCTTTTTTGCTTACAGGTCTGTTCAGCTTAAGCGGCAGCAGACCTGTCAGGAATATCAGGATCAGCTTTATGCAACAACAACTGGGATTTATTTTTCCGGGGCAGGGCTCACAAAAAGTCGGCATGCTGGCCGATCTGGCTGAAGCCTACGGTCAGATTGAAGAAACATTCTCAGAAGCTTCCGAAGTGCTTGGGTATGATCTTTGGGCATTGTGCCAGAATGATCCTGATGAGCAACTTGGGCTGACTCATATTACCCAGCCAGCGATTCTTACGGCGTCCATTGCCATCTGGCGTTTATGGTGCTCCCAGGGAGGTGCCAGGCCGGCGCTGCTTGCAGGGCACAGTCTGGGTGAATATTCCGCGCTGGTCTGCAGTGAATCGCTTACCTTTACCGATGCTGTTGCACTGGTGCGCAAGCGTGGTGAGCTGATGCAAACGGCGGTACCAGTCGGCACTGGCGCCATGGCCGCGATTGTCGGTCTCAGTGATAGCGAAGTGGTTTCGATCTGTGAAAACCACTCGGGCGCAAAAGTGGTCGAACCGGTTAATTTTAATTCGCCAGGACAGATTGTTATTGCCGGTCACAAGGAAGCAGTTGAAAACGCCATGCAAGCCTGCAAGGAAAAAGGAGCCAAACGTGCGATTCCGCTTCCGGTTTCTGCTCCATTTCATTCCTCTTTAATGCGTCCGGCTGCTGCACAGTTTGTCGAAGTGCTGGAAGCGGTGGCCTTTTCCTCCCCGAAAATTCCAGTGCTGCAAAATTACAAACTCAGTCTGAGTAAGGACAACAGCTGCAACATCCAGGATAACCTGGTGAATCAGATTTTCAGCCTGGTTCCCTGGACCAGTACCATCCGCTTCTTTAATGAGAAAGGAGTGAATACGGTTGTTGAATGCGGGCCCGGACGGGTACTGTGTGGACTCAATAAGCGTATTTCTGCCGGGATGGAGGCATTACCGACTGAATCCAGAGCGGCATTTGAAGCGGCCCTGGAAGCCTGGCAGGCCTAATACTTAACAGGATTATTATGAGTAAAAAAGTAGCAGTTGTAAGCGGTGCAAGTCGTGGAATTGGCAAGGCCATTGCACTGAAACTGGGTCTGCAGAATCAGTATATTGTGCTGGGTACAGCAACCACGGAAAGCGGAGCCGAAAAAATCAGTGCCTATTTATCCGAGGCGGGAATTGAAGGCAAAGGTTATTGCCTGAACGTGACTGATACTGATTCCATACAGACTTTCTGCAAAGCCATAACAGAGGAATATAACGCCCCGGAAATTCTGGTAAACAATGCCGGCATTACCCGTGACAACATCATCATGCGCATGAAGGAAGAGGAATGGCAGGATGTAATCAATACCAACCTCAATGCCATTTTCCGCATCAGCAAAGCACTGGTTCGTGGGATGACCAAGGCCCGCTGGGGCCGCATCATCAGTATTTCTTCAGTGGTTGGTTCCAGCGGTAATATGGGGCAGTCAAATTATGCCGCTTCCAAGGCTGGCATCGAAGGTTTTTCCCGCGCATTGGCGCTGGAAGTTGGCTCCCGGGGCATAACAGTGAACTGTGTGGCTCCCGGTTTTATTGATACCGACATGACCCGGGAAATCAGTGCTGAACACAGTGAATTGTTGCTGGGCAGAATTCCTCTGGGACGCTATGGTCAGCCGGAGGAAGTAGCAGCTGCAGTTGCCTATCTGGCCTCTGATGAAGCAGGCTATATCACCGGTGAAACCCTGCATGTTAACGGCGGCATGTATATGGGCTAGGGTTTATTAATGTGACTTTCAGATTACAATCTATTGAAAAACAGGTAAACTGAGCCCCTGCAATATAGCTATTTTGATTGCCATGTAAGGTCGTAAGTAAAAGACAATAACAACATGCATTACGACAACAAAAATAATTGGATTTTTTAAACTAAGAATTATTCTTATTAGTGAACTACCAGGAGCAGATATAATATGAGTAGTGTTGAAGAGCGTGTAAAAAAGATTGTTTCCGAGCAGCTCGGGGCTAAAGAGGATGAAGTAAAAAGCGAGGCCTCTTTTGTAGAAGACCTGGGCGCAGACTCTCTTGATACTGTGGAATTGGTCATGGCATTGGAAGAAGAGTTTGAAACTGAAATTCCTGATGAGGAAGCTGAAAAAATCACTACCGTTCAGCTTGCTATCGATTATATCAACGCCAATCTCTAATAAAGATTTTTAGTGCTAAAAAGCTACCCTTGGTGATTCCAGGTGTAGCTTTTTTGTTTTTAGCACTTAACTATCGAGGGGCAGGTTTTGAGTCGCAGAAGAGTCGTCGTCACCGGGCTTGGCTTACTGACTTCGGTCGGTAACAATGTCGAAGACACCTGGTCCAGTTTACTGGCTGGTAAGAGCGGTATTGCCAGAATTGAACACTTCGATGTCAGTTCCTACACCACGCATTTCGCCGGTTGCGTCAAAAACTTTGACGTAAGTGAATACATGCCGCTGAAAGAAGCCCGCCGTATGGATGTGTTTCTGCAATATGGGATGGCAGCAGGCATGCAGGCGGTACTTGAATCAGGCATTCATGAGGCTGGATATGATCCGACCCGGATCGGGGTAAACATCGGTTCGGGTATCGGCGGTATCACCAATATCGAGGATGTGGTACGTACCATAGATTCAAGCGGGCCGCGCCGTATTTCCCCATTCTTTGTCCCCGGTTCAATCATCAACATGATCTCCGGCAATCTGTCGATTATGTATAATTTCCAGGGGCCCAATCTGGCCGTTTCAACCGCCTGCAGTACGGGTACTCACAGTATTGGTCTGGCAGCACGACTGATTGCCTACGGCGATGCCGATGCCATGATTGCCGGAGGGGCAGAAATGGCTACGTCGCCGGTTGGCATCGGCGGCTTTGGCGCAGCCAGGGCCTTATCAACCCGTAATGATGATCCGGAAAAAGCCAGTCGCCCCTGGGACAGGGATCGCGATGGTTTTGCCCTGGGTGATGGCAGCGGAGTGATCGTGCTGGAAGAATATGAAGCAGCGAAAAAGCGTGGTGCTCCAATATATGCGGAACTGCTTGGGTTTGGACTTGGCGGAGATGCCTACCATATTACTTCGCCAACCGAAGACGGCAGTGGGGCCGCCAACTGTATGCAAAATGCCCTCAATGATGCCGGCCTGGATGCAGATGCAGTGGGCTATATCAATGCACATGGCACCTCGACACCTGCCGGTGATCTGGCAGAAACCCAGGCCATCCATAGAGTTTATGGTGCGGGGGCCAAGGATGTCTGTGTCAGCTCAACCAAATCCATGATTGGACATTTGCTTGGAGCTGCCGGTGCGGTAGAAGCAGTTTTCAGTATTCTCAGCCTGCGTGATCAGGTAGCGCCACCGACTATCAACCTGGATAATCCGGGTGAGGGTTGTGATCTGGATTATGTTCCCAATACTGCCCGCGACATCAAAGTTGATACGGTCATGAGTAATTCATTCGGTTTTGGCGGCACGAATGGCACCCTGATTTTCTCACGGCTCTGAACGGGCTGAAAATTCAGCAATTTATTCAGCGACCATAGCAACATTAACTGCGACCGGAGTCATGCTGGTTAACGGTCTTCCACAAAAAACCATCAATCTTGATGACCGTGGCCTTGCCTACGGTGATGGTGTATTTGAAACTGTTCGTCTGGTCGGCTCCCGTCCGGTGTTTTTATCTGAGCATCTGCAGCGTCTGCGTAAAGGCTGTGAAAAGCTCGGGCTGAATTGTGATTTTGCCAAGCTTGAAAATGAAATAAGCTCACTGCAGGCACGCTTTACCGATTACGCTATCCTGAAAATACTGATCAGTCGAGGTGCAGGCGGAAGAGGCTACCGGCCTGCAAGCGAGATGTCAGCCACTCGCATTCTCACGCTGCATCCATTACCTGAACTGCCCCAGCTTCAGGCTGGGGAAGGTGTTCGTGTTTTTGTCTGTGAATATCGCCTGTCACAGCAGGCTGAACTGGCAGGGATCAAGCACCTGAATCGCCTTGATCAGGTAATGGCATCCCGTGAGTGGCCGGAGCCAGGAATGTTTGAGGGGCTCATGCGTGATCAGCAGGGTTACATCATAGAAGGAACCCGCAGTAATCTTTTTTATGCTCAAGATGGAAGCCTGTACACCCCCGCCCTGAAAAACTGTGGCGTGGCAGGGATATTTCGGGACCTGCTTTTGCAATCAGGTGAGTTTGATATCAGCGTGATCGAGAATGTTTCACTGCAGGCTCTGTTGCAGGCTGATGAACTTTTCCTGTGTAATAGTGTGACAGGAGTATGGCCTGTCAGCAGTCTTGAGAATGCTGGTAAAACCCATCATTATGCAACCGGCAGCTTTGCGACTGAAGCAATGAGCCTTTTCGGGAAAGCACTACATGCGGATAACGCAGATTAAACAGATACCCTGGCAAAAGCAGCTGCTGTTCTGGGCCTATATAGCTGTGGTCTGCCTCCTGCTACGGGGATTTTTTTTCTATCAGCATTTACAGGCTGATCTGCAGTTGCCGGAAGCAGCCCCAGCCCCCTACCTGATTAATATCCAAAGCGGGCAAGCATTTTCCAGCCTGACAGATAGCCTGGAAGAGTCCGGCATTATCCCCAGCAGTTTTGATCTTCGTCTTTATGCCCGCCTGAGCGGCAAAGCCGAGCAGGTCAAGGCCGGGGAATATGTCCTGGAACAGGGCATGAGTGCGCTGGAAATGCTGGATAAACTGGTAGCCGGGTCGGTTTTTTATCGCCAGCTGAGTATCCCTGAAGGCTGGACTCTGGCACAGGCACTCGCGCAAATGCAGGCTCACCCGCATATTACTGCGAGCCTTGATATCGATGATGCTGCACAATTACAGAATCTGTTTGCCACAGACTATTACCCGGAAGGGCTGTTTTTTCCTGACACCTATAATTTCAGTACCGGTACCAGCGATCGTGAACTGCTCAGGCGCGGAGCAACACTAATGCAGCAGGTGCTGACTGAAGAATGGCAGCGAAGGGCAGTAGGGCTGCCATATGATGAACCTTATGATGCCCTGATCATGGCCTCAATTATTGAAAAGGAAACCGGCAGGGCAGAAGAGCGGAGGCTTATTGCCGGCGTCTTTGTCAATCGTCTGTTGAATAATATGCGCCTGCAAACCGACCCGACAGTTATTTACGGACTTGGGGATCGTTTTACCGGCGACCTGACCCGGGCAAATTTGCAGGAACAAACCCCGTATAATACTTACCGGATTAATGGTCTGCCGCCAACCCCAATTGCCCTGCCGGGGCGTGAGGCAATTGCGGCGGCACTAAATCCGGATATAAGCGGATATCTGTATTTTGTCGCCAGAGGCGACGGGACACATTATTTTTCCACTACACTTGAAGAGCACAATGCAGCAGTCGAGCGCTATCAGCTCGGTATCGAGAATTAATGACTGAAGAAACACAACAAGCCGGGCTGATTGTATTTGAAGGCGTTGATGGAGCAGGTAAAGGCGTACAGAGCCGCGCGCTTGAACAGCGTATGCGCAAGGCCGGTTTAAACGTCCTGCTCACCCGGGAACCTGGCGGTTCTGAATCTGCTGAACTCATCAGGCAGTTGATTGTCGAAGGAGAGGTTGATCGCTGGGATGACATCAGTGAACTGCTGTTGATTTATGCCGCCCGCCGCTCCCATTTACGGGAAACAATTTTACCGGCGCTGGCAAATGGAACCTGGGTTATTTCTGATCGTTTCGCGGATTCCTCCAGAGCCTTTCAGGGAATCGCTGGGGGCTTGGGGCTGCCGCTGGTTGAGCAGATACATCAGCTTGTGGTGGGCGATTTTGTTCCGGCCATGACGCTGATCATTGATCTTGATCCGGCACTTTCCCTGCAGCGGGCCGAAGCCAGGGGTGGCAAGGAAGATCGTTTTGAACAGAAAGGCCTGGAATATCAGAACAAAGTGCGCAAAGGATTTTTACAACTTGCAGCGGCTTCGCCGGAAACTCATGTGGTGATTGATGGCAGCGGAACAATCGAAACAGTAGAGAGCAGTATTTGTACGGCGCTTCAACAGAGGCTGGGCCTGAAGTTATGAATAAATACCGCAAGCTGCCCTGGAACCAGAAGAAGGTACAGCATCTTCTGGATCTCGCCAGGGTCGATAAAATCGGTCATGCCTATCTGTTTCACGGTCAGCGGGGAATTGGCAAACTGGATGCCCTGATGGAATTTGCCGGACGGCTTTTTTGTCAGCAAGCACAGGAAGGCGAATCCTGTGGTCAGTGTCAGGGATGCAGACTGTTTGCTGCCGGTTCACATCCAGATTTCAGGATGCTGAGGCTGGAAGAAGAAGCCAGGCAGATTAAAATCGAACAGGTGCGTGAAAGTCAGTCCTTTATTGCCAATACCCCCATGATGGGGAGACACAAGTTACTACTGATTGAACCGGCTGAACAGCTGAATATAAATGCAGCCAATGCACTGCTGAAAAACCTGGAAGAACCAGCTGCCGGCACCCTGTTTTTTCTGGTTTCACATCAGCCCGGCAGTTTGCTGGCGACCATACGCAGTCGTTGCCAGCAAATAAAATTCCCCAGGCCTGAAAAGCAACAGTCCCTGGAATTCCTGCAACAGACTTTATCTGCTGAACAGGCCGAGGCCGCTCTTGAAATGACCAATGGGGCGCCGCTGGCCGCCCTGAAATTCGCCAGTGAAGAAGGCATGCAGGAAATAAGCGCAGTTCATGAAAGCCTGCTAAGCTTGTTGCAGGGAGAGATGAATATTACTGATGCTGCCAGTGATTGGATGGCAATGGATGAGAATCTTTTGCTCGAAACATTACTGACTGCAACAGAGATATTGCTGAAAGGATTGCTGCGGGATAAAACATCCTCAGCGACTAACAGGCACTGGCAATCACTGCAGGAATTGCAAAGCCTGCTTGAGGCGAAACATGTGCGTAGTCTGCATTTTTTTTATCAGGACTTACTGAATACCAGGGCCATGTTGCGAAGTCGTGCCAATCCCAACAAGCAATTGTTACTGGAAGCACTTTGTCTGGAATGGGTCAGGCCATTTCGTGACAATACAGAACGCTGGAAACGAATCGCATGAATACTGCAGAAAACACTGAAAACAATTCCAGTCGTGGGGTTCTTTCAGTAAGCATTCAGGATTTGTCCGTACTTTATGCGTCCTATATGCCTTTTCTGCAAAATGGCGGCATATTTATTCCTACCGGTAAAAACTATCGCATCAATGATGAAGTATTCATCCTCCTGAGTCTGCCGGATGAACCGGAAAAAATTCCGGTTAATGGCAAGATAGTCTGGGTAACACCACAACAGGCGCAGGGGAACAAGGCACCGGGAATAGGGGTGCAGTTTCTGGAAAAGAACAGTGAAGCCAAGAGCAAGATCGAGCAGCGACTGACCGGGCTGCTGAATTCCGACAAGCCCACACATACAATTTAGTTACCGGATATTTCGTAAAGATGTAAAGCAAAGTACTGTCTGGAGTCTTGCCCAGACTGTAAAGAGAGGCATCAGAAACCGGCTACACCACCGTCATTACGCGAGTCAGAAACTCCTTCATAGGCATCCTCAACGACCATGATGGAATTGGCATCACCAATCCTGAAAGGCGACAGACTAATACCGACGTGGCCCAAAGCGCGTAATTCCTGCACAACCGATTCCTGAATTGCTCCTTCTTCATAACGCACGATATTGGGCAACCACTGGTGGTGGAATCGCGGGCTATTGACGGCATCATCGATGTTCATGTCGTGATCAATGGTGTTAATCACTACCTGTAATACGGTATTGATAATGGTTGAACCGCCCGGCGATCCGGTAATCAGGAAGACTTCATCATCGCGGGTAATAATTGTGGGAGTCATGGAACTGAGCATGCGCTTTTCCGGGGCAATGGCATTGGCTTCTCTGCCAATCAGGCCAAAACCGTTAGGAGTATTCGGGCTGCTGGAAAAATCGTCCATTTCATTATTCAGCAAAAAGCCGGCACCGGGCACTACAAATTTGTTGCCATAGGAAGCATTCAGGGTAGTGGTGATGGATACGGCATTGCCCTCAGCATCAATGATGGAGTAGTGGGTGGTTTGCGGACTTTCTGCCGGCCAGTTTCCGGCATCGATATCCTGGCTGTCACTGGCACGCTGCGGATCAAAATCGGCAAAACGCTGTCTGGCATATTCCTTGGAGAGCAGCATTTGCCGGGGAACTTCATAGAAATCCGGATCGCCCAGGTGTTCAGCCCGGTCGGCATAGGCACGGCGCTGGGCTTCAATCATCAGGTGGATGCTTTCCGTACTGCCCCAGCCGAGTTCGCCAAGGTTGTAGGGTTCCAGCATGTTAAGCATTTCAATCAGCAGAATTCCGCCGGAGGAGGGCGTCGGCATCGACCAGATATCATAGCCCTGATAGCTTCCGTGAACGGCTTCGCGCCACAAGGGCTGGTACGATTCCAGGTCAGCATGGGTAATAAGACCATCATGAGTTTCCATACTGGCTACCAGCATGTCAGCTACCGGGCCTTTGTAGAAGCCATCCCGGCCTTCAGCAGCGATTCTTCTCAGGGTTTCTGCCAGTTCAGGCTGCTGCCATAAATCACCGGCCTGGTAGGCTTGATCATTATTGCTGAATGTTGCTAAGGAAGCGGGATATTGCTCAAAACGTGGCAGATTATCTGCAAACTGACTGGCCAGATCCTCATTCAGGATAAAGCCCTCTTCTGCCAGTTGAATGGCAGGCGCCATTACCTGCTCACGGGACATGCTGCCGAAACGTTCCAGGGCATCAAGATGCCCGGCAACTGATCCGGGGACACCGGTAGCCAGCAGGCTGTTGCGGGACAGGTTACGGTCGACATCGCCATTTTCATCAAGAAACATGTCCCGATGTGCTGCCCGAGGAGCTTTTTCACGAAAATCCTGGGTGTAGACCTCGCCCTCCGACGAACGATAAACCATAAAGCCCCCGCCGCCGATGTTGCCTGCTGAGGGATAGCTTACCGCCAGCGCAAAACCGACGGCTACCGCTGCATCTATGGCGTTACCGCCCTGTGCCAGAATATCCTTGCCAACTTCCGAGGCAATATCCGAGCGGGAACTGACCATGCCGTTTTCGGCACGCTGAAACTCTGCCAGAACCTGGGTCGCAGCAAATAATGGGATAAAAAATAGAAGTAGTTTCTTCACGGCAGTCAGTATTTTTTCAGAGGAGCGGGGTATTATCCAGCAAGACGACTTTATGCCCGCTGTCAGTTTTTGCTGAAGACGGGCTTAACCCAGCAATTCAAGCAGGGCTTCTTTCTTCTCCGGCGGCAACGCTTCCAGGCGTCTGCGCAGAACATCATTGGTTTGCTGATCACCACTGCTGTTCATGTCATTATTTTCTGCATATTGCATATTCTGCATTTCCCGCAGAATCTCATCTGAAGAAAAGTCCTGCAGGTCTTCCTGTTGCAGACTTTGTCGAATATGCTTCTCCAGAACCATAATGATCTCGGAGTTCATGCTTCTACGGTTGTGTTCAGACAGGGTTTTAATCTGTTCACGCAAACCCTTGGGCAAACGAATGACGAATTTCTCTACCAGAGCAGGGGTGCTTTTAGTGGAGTCGCTCACAGTGTTTCTCCTGGTTTATAAGGTCTGTTTTCTGACCAATTTTTTGCCGAAAACGTTCCAATAATAACGTTTTAGGACAAAAGAGGGTATGCTTTTTGTAAAATTCATACTGTTTTTAATCATTTACCCCCAATTTGTAGTCAAGAAGTCGAGGAATTCATGCAGGAATATGATTTATTTGTGATCGGAGCCGGCTCCGGTGGTGTCCGAACGGCGCGTATGGCCGCCGGTTTTGGTGCCCGGGTAGCAATCGTTGAGGATCTGTATCTGGGAGGCACCTGTGTCAATGTAGGCTGTGTCCCGAAAAAACTCTACAGTTATGCCAGTCATTTCCACTATGACTTTGAGGACAGCGAGGCCTATGGCTGGAGTGGTCTAACGCCTGAATTTGACTGGCCTACACTGCGCGATAATAAAATCCAGGAAATCAGCCGCCTGAACGAGATTTATCGCAATATTCTTCAGCAGGCCGGGGTGGAAATTATCTCAGGACATGCCGTTTTGCAGGATTCTCACACAGTACAGGTCGGTGAGCAGCAGTATAAAGCCGACAGAATTCTGGTGGCAACCGGGGGCTGGCCCTTTGTACCGGATATCCCGGGGAAGGAACTGGCGCTGACGTCCAATGAGGTATTTGACCTGAAAGACTTCCCTGAATCGATACTGATCGTGGGCGGCGGATATATTGCCGTCGAATTTGCCGGAATTTTCGCCGGTCTGGGGGCAAAGACATCATTGTCCTACCGGGGCAAGCAGCCCCTGAATCATTTTGACCGGGACCTGCGGGATAAATTTACTACCGAGTTGGGACGCCATGTAAATCTGCTGTTGGGAACCACGGTGGAAACTCTCAGTCAGGCTGACGGGGGCAAATGCAGGGTGCATTTTGCTGATGGTAAACAGGAAATATACGATTGCGTGCTCTACGCCACCGGCAGAAAAGCGCGCACCGAGGGGCTTGGACTGGAAAATACCCGGGTGACACTCGACGCCAAAGGCTACATCGAGATCAATGAAGACTTTCAGACACAGGATCCTTCAATATATGCATTGGGTGATGTTGTGGGTCGTATGGCCCTGACGCCGGTTGCGCTGGCAGAAGGTATGAATCTGGCAAAAAAACTGTTTGCCGAGGATGACAGTAAGCTTGATTACAGTAATATCGCTACGGCGGTATTCAGTCACCCCAATCTGGCCACAGTAGGCTTGAGTGAGGATGCTGCCCTGACACTGAACATGAAAATTGATGTCTATGAAAGTGATTTCAGGCATCTTAAACACACCATGACAGGGCGGGATGAGAGAACCTATATGAAAGTGATTGTCGAGCAGGGGAGTGACAAGGTGCTGGGCATGCATATGATGGGTGCTGATGCCGGCGAGATTATTCAGGGCTTTGCAGCGGCAATGAAATGTGGCCTGAGTAAAAGCCAGCTTGATCAGACCATTGGCATACATCCGACGGCAGCAGAAGAATTTGTTACCATGCGCAACAAGCGTGAATAACCCAGTCCAGCAACTACTGAACGGTAGAAAAGGATTTATGTAAATCAGGCTAAGGTGACAGCAAAGGAAAGGGCAGGAAAGTGAGCTTAACTCAAACAGGATCGGTGCATTGCAGCATTTTTGTGTCAGCAAGATTCCCAATAGTGAAGGCAAGCATGAAATTCATAACCTGAGTAAAGGCTGTCGTTTTATTCCCTATCCACAAGATCAATTTGACCTGGGTGAGCATAAAAGCTGTTTCGGGGCTATTCTGCAGGCCAGACAGAGCTATTCAAAATCCTATGGCTGTAGATATTGCTGTAATGAATGCAATCCCCGTTAATAGACAGGAAAGCTGGTGACAGCTGATAATACTTTACTTCCCCCGGGCCATTGGTCATATTGAGGAACACACAGTTAAACAAAGCTGCAAGGCTCTGACCGACAGACAACTCATTAATAAACATACCTGACTTGATTTCGATTTAATCCATGAGCAAACATTCAGTTCGATATGATGCCGACAATTCCATGATACTGATTGAGTATCATGGGGTGGTACATAAAATGGATGTGAAAAGTATTCGTTCCAGGGCAATTGAACTGACCAATGAGCATCAATGCCATTTGTCGTTGACTGATTTCCGTGATGCTACTTTTGAGCTGTCAACACTGGATATTGTTGAATTGCCAGAATCAACCTCAAAAGCCTATTCGGAAAATGACCTTTCCGTTGCTAATGTGAAACGCGCAATTGTCGTTGGAGATGGTGCTGAGGAACTGGAATTCCTGGAAACAGTGTCAATAAATCGTGGCCAGAATGTCAAACTCTTCCATGATTTCGATCAGGCGAAAGCCTGGCTTCTGGGTGACTGAGCGAACTTCCTTTCGAGCCAGAAAAACGAGCGTTTTAATGGCTTTTTGATATCAACAACTGACTGTGTTCATTGAAAAAACAGTAATAAACAACTTAAATGTAAAAATACTTGCTTCTGTTGATTAAAACACGTAAAAAGCACAGCATTTTTTTGTGTTACAGGCCGGGATGGCCACTTGAGGGAACAAATGGCAACGAACAAGGTGGAGTTTGACCGGGAAGGATATTTTATTTCGATCGTCTATTATGGCCCGATAAGTCTGGATGATGTGGAAGCCGTCAGAGAAGAAGCATTGAGACTGTCGAAAAAACATTTTTGCTATAAATTACTCACTGACTTTCGCGAGGCATCGTTTGACTTATCCACTACGGATATCATGGATCTGCCCGATTCCACTGCAAAAGTTTATTCAGAGCATGGCATGTCAGCCGGCCAGGTCAAGCGTGCACTGGTAGTAGGAAAAAAATCCCTCAGCCTGTCATTTCTGGAAACTGTTTCCCTGAACCGTGGGCAGCTTGTGAAAATCTTCAAAGACATCAACCAGGCCAAGAGTTGGCTGTTGATGGACCACCGTATGCAGCCTGCAAAAACTGAAAGTATTGGCAAAGATAAAGACCTGCAGAAATACAAATAAGCAAGGACGTTTCTTGCAGCAGAACTTTGTAATGTTAATTGTTCGAAAAAACTTGCAGAAACCTTACTGGATATAACTGCAATTAATTTGCAGTAAAGCCTCTCTTTACTCGCCCCGTGATTCTTTAACCGGAAATATCAAGAACAATTCCATCCCACACAATACTTCCGTCATCCAGCCTGCGTGGTGTGGAAATTGCCCTGATATCAACTTGTTCCCCCTCTGGCGTAAATGCCACCAGTTCAATGTCGATAGGGCTCAGATCGCGCGCAGACTCTCTCCAGGCTTTTTCAAATATTGTTAATGAATATTCTGACATGGCGTCAAAGAAAATGCTTGGATCAGCTTCAATTTCAGCAGAAGTAATCCCGAACCTGTTCAAAAGATTGCCCCTGACAAAGTTATATCTGGTGTTATTGTCAGGAGTCAGAATGCGCTGATAAACGGCACCTGGCAGATTATTGGAAATAGCATCGAGAAATGCTTTACTTGCTTTGAAAGCAGGGGAGGCATGAGGATCCGCCAAGTCGATTACGATGCTAACACAGGCTATCGGTTCACCATCAATGTTCCTGATGAGGCTTAATATATTTTCGCTATTAAATAGCTCACCGGTTTTTCTGCGCATTTGATAATAGCAGTGAAAGGTATCCTTGCCTTGCTCGATGACACTGATACTTTTTTCGCCAAAAAAATTAAAACTGGCAACGTCTTTGTGCAGAAATTCTGTTGTTCGATTGATTATTTCATGGGGTTTATAGCCAAAAGTCTTTTCTACGGCATCGTTTGCAGCAAAAATAAGCCTGGTTCGCCACCCCACAACCAGAATTGCATGATCGCCAACAAAATGAGCAGCTTGTAGCAGAGAGTTAGGGGCAATTTCCCAGGAAGGGTTTGCCTGACCTGAGCTTACGCTGGATTGATTTTTTGATTTATCCATTTGAATAAGCTGTAAATACTACGAATTTGATGATTTTGTATCGTGAGTGCTGGTTTAGCTTAACATTAAATTTGCTGGATTTTTGCTATTTTCAGGGTAATCTGATGATTCAATGGTGATTGACTTAATTCAAGATTGCTTAACCATCGGAGGCCTTAATGCCAGGTCATAAATACTTGTTTCGTACTGTCCTGTGTTTTCTCAGCGTAATATTTTTATCTGCATCTGCACCAGGTCTGGGACAGAATAACCCATCGGTAACTAAAATTGCCCTGGTGGGTGGAAGCTTGATTGATGGCAGTGGTGCAGCTCCCCTGGAAAATGCTGTCTTGCTGATAGAAAACGGCCTTATTGCAGATATTGGTGTGCTTGGGGACTTGCAAATCCCCGAAGACTATATCGTCATTTCCACAGAAGGCAGGACCATTCTGCCTGGCTTATGGGACATGCACGTACATTTACTCTATGCCGGGCACACAAATTATCCTTACTGGCACCAGAATTACACTGCGCAATTTGCCGAAAACATAATGCCTGCAACGGCACTGCAGCTCCTGCAGGCAGGAGTTACCAGTGCCAGAGATCTGGGTGCGCCTCCTGAGTCAGTCTTCAGGGTCAGGGATCAAATTGCCGCGAATGAACTGCCTGGTCCGACACTCTATGTGGCTGGCCCCCAGCTCACACCGGAACCGCCAGAGTGGGCACAATTTTATCGCCGCAATATTGCTGGTTCTGCCAATGCGCAGGAACAGGCCAATGCCCTGGTAGAGCGCCAGGCTGATGTGCTCAAGATCAGTAATGCCGAAGGACTGAGGCTTGAGGATGTGCGTAGCGTTGTTGATATTGCTCATGCACAAAACCTGAAAGTCACAGCACACGGACGCAGTGATGCTGAAATTGAAATTGGCCTGCAAGGTGGAGTAGATGAATTTCAGCATATCGGGCTTAACAGTGAGCGATATCCTGACAGTGTGATGCGTCTGATTGAGGAGCGAATCGATAATGGCGAGGAGCTTTTCTGGACGCCGACAATCGGTTTGCAACTCAGGGCAGGCACTGCGGCTGAAAACCGTGAATTACTGGATGATCCCGAGAATTTCCTCGGCTTAGCGGACAATACAGTCCGGGATATTCTGACCTCCATGGGTAATTATGATCCAGACCCGGTTCAAGCCGGGATTGTCGTCAGCAAAATCAGCCAATTACGGGAAGCAGGGGTCAGGCTCTTAGTAGGCACGGATGCGGGTCTGTCAGGTAATCCGCATTCACAGGCAATCTGGCAGGAAATGCTCAGCTGGGTAGAAATGCTTGGAATAGCGCCACTGGAAACCATCCATGCTGCAACAGCTTTACCGGCCCAGGTAATGGGAGTGGACAATCTTGTCGGGACATTGGAGGTGGGCAAATACGCTGATATCGTCGTCGTACATGGTGACCCCTTGGCCAGCATGCGCGTCTTAAGTGATCCGGAGCTGGTTATCAAACATGGCCAGATCATGTTTGATCGACGACCCTGATGATTAATAAATTGGCCCGAAATATATAAAACTCTTGTTTCCGGTAATCTTTATTTCTCCGGTTAAAATATCCGGTAATTTAAAAAAAGAGGGAAATATAGAATAATCCCACTATAAATAAGAAAAATAACAGGGAGTTAGTTTACGAAACACGCTGCGATTATTCTGAGCATCGTCACTAATTTTTTCTTCTATTCCAACCTTGCAGCTGCTCAAAATAATAATAACAATGAAGATTATTGGTTAAGAGACACTTCTGGTCCTTATGCGACTGGCACGGTTATTTATAACTGGATAGATGAACAGCGGGATGAATTATCAACTTCAATTCCAGATGATAAACGACATGTCACAGTTCAAATATGGTATCCAGCAGAACAAGTCGAAAACCCAAACTATGCTACTTATGCTTCTACATTAGAGTTATATGCACCGTATGTAGTCGATTGGGGAGCCCAATTTTCTGAACGCCTTACTAAATCTATGCTCAATGTGCCAGTAGCCATAGATAATGCTACATACCCAATTATTATTTACAGTCCGGGAGGAGGGGCACCTGTATTTACGGGGACGTCTCAAACTGAGTTTTTAGCAAGCTATGGTTATGTTGTTGTCAGCGTTGAGCATATAGATACAAGTGGACGTTTACTTTACTCGGATGGAACAGAGTATAACAGGGATGTGATCCCAGAAAGACCATCAGAAGAACAGCTCGCAGATTGGTCAAATCTGCAACTATTCCAGTGGGGTGCTGAGCAACTTCAGGATCGTTTCACTCAGCACGTTAGAGATATTTCTTTTGCGTTGGATGAACTTGAAGCTTTAAATACCAACGATGAATCGATCTTCTATCAACGATTAGATACTGATCAAACAGGGGCTATTGGTTGGTCAAGCGGTGGGGCTACAGATTTCCAGGCTACTGTTGATGATTCAAGAATTAAAGCTGCTATCAATCTAGATGGAGGTGTTTATGGTCGTTCCATCGTAGATAGAGGATCGGATAAACCACTCTTGCTCATTGAGAGTACCTTTACTCGATTTAACTTGCTTACTAGTGACGAAGCAGATCCTGCGAGGGAGGAAATTATGTCTTATCAGGAATCACTTCATTGGAAGATGTTCAGTTTAACAACAGCTGACTGGTATCGGGCTAAACTCCTTGGATCTCAGCATACTCACTTTTCAGATCTTGTTATGGGTTTCGAGCCACCAGATGAAAACCTGCTTGAGTATAAAACAGCACACAACATCATTAATGAATTAGCTTTAGAGTTTTTCGGGAAATACATTAATGGGAATGAAGAAATGCCGTTACTTTCTAGAGATAAGATTTATCCTGAATTAAGAATAATCACAAAAGCAGATTGATGTTTAATAATTATTTTAAAAGTCACCAAGTGACCATATCCGGTAAGGATGTTTACTGGAAGAAATAGCCAATACCTAATATAGAAATAGATTTACTAACAAGCTAATCCCAATATGAAAATAGTATTTGATTTATCAGAAGTCCTGCTACCAGGACTAATAGGAGTTGAGGATAAATTAGAAACTATTATTTGCAAACCTAAAGACATGATAGCTAAGGCACTTGGAAGTCATCCGTATCATGAAATCAATAATAATTTAGAACAATTGCTGAGGGGCGATGTTTCCTATGAGAAGTATAGGGAAGACTTTTTAGTGAATTTGGGCCTTGGTAAAGAGTACGAAGAGGCTTTTGATCGTGAATGTTTGAGAATGTTTGATTCCCCTTATGACCATACAAATGAATTAATTGAAACAGTGTCAAATTCCTGCGAATTATATTTACTTTCAGACCATTGTGAAAAATGGGCTGATTATATTCAGGGAAAGCATAGTTTTTTCAAATATTTCAATGGAGCCTTATGGTCATTTGAGGTTGGGGAAACAAAAAAATGCGACGTTCCATTTAAAGCTCTCTGTGAAAGGTATGGTTTAATCCCAGAAGAATGCTTGTTTATAGATGACAACAAAATCAATATATTTATAGCTTCTGAGGTTGGATTTAATACTGTGTTATTTTCAGGTGAGGATTCTATTAAAGAGATATATGAAAATCTTGGTTTGTCGGGATGATTATTTAGCCGTTATCCAATATCTAGTTAGGAGTTATATATCCAGTAAGTCTTCTTAACGGAAAAAATGACTAATTCTTAAGTGAAAATATGTCGCTCCTATCTTAACAATGGAAATTAGAGAATATTTAAAAGCAGATCGTGAACAGTTAATTTCACTTTGGGAAACTGTTTTTCCAGGAAGAGCGCCTCACAATGAGCCTTCTTCAGTAAAAGACTCTAAATTATTGGTCGATAATCTTGTTTTTGTAGCTGATATTGGAAATAAAATAATTGGTGCCTGTATCGCAGGATATGATGGCCATCGAGGATGGCTGTATGCACTTTGTGTAGATGATAAATACCGTCGGAATTGGTTCAGAATTAGTTAGATATGCAATAAACAAACTTAAAGAGGCTGGTTGTGTCAAAGTTAATCTTCAAGTTCGTTCCACCAATACAGAAGTTACTGATTTCTATAAGTCACTGGGTTTTGCAATTGAAGACCGAGTAAGTATGGCTTGTTTCATAAATTAAAATAACCTCAAACACTTATTTTAAAATAGAAATATCCAGCAACTGTAATCATCGGAACTCTCATTTCTTGTGCCCATTCGTCATTTATTAATTCTTGTTCTTGACATCTGCAGAATAAATTAATTTAAATAATTCAAAGCTAAAGCAAAACATACTGTTTCTCTTGCAATTTTAAAATTTTAGTTTAATTATAGTTACGCAAGAACTTTGAAAGAAATTAGCTCCTCTTGAGTAAATGCATAAATACAGCTTAAATGAAAAAGATGAAATATATTTAATTATCAAGCACATATAACAATTTTGAGCCGTGTTATCAAGCTGCTGGTAAAGCTAAACACTTTCACAAATTTCAGGGACTGAGCCGTGAAAAAAGATAAAAAAAGCAGTTATTCAGATTATAAAAACAGATCGTATTCAGGCTCTGATGCGTCAATTTTTTCAAACCAGCGATTCGAAGATTTAATAAACTCTACCGATGACTGGTTCTGGGAAATAGACAAGCATGGGCGTTATACTTTTGCCAGTCACCAGGTATTTCATATTCTGGGTTACAAGCCTGAAGAAGTGCTTGGATTGACACCTTTCGATTTAATGCCGCGCTCTCAAGCTCAGCGATTAAAAAAAACCTTTGAGCCCATTTTCTCTGTACAGCAACCTTTCCGTTTATTACAAAACTATAATTTACATAAAGATGGGCACATGGTCTGTCTTGAAACAAGTGGCAATCCATTTTATGACCATGATAAAAAGTTCATGGGCTATCGTGGTATTGACCGGGATATTACAGCGAGGAAAAAAATTGAAAAGGCCAACGAAGATTTATTGCTGGCCCTTGACCAAATGGCCGAAGCGGCATTAGTGGTCGCAACCGATTTAAAAATTATCTATGTCAATAAGGCATTTTATGAACTTTTAGGTTATACCCCTGAGCAAATAATTGGAGAACCACTAAGTCTGCTCAATCCCCCTGAAGAAATTGACGACAAAAAAGTCGAATTTACAACCTCAGTGCTCAATGAAGATGGCTCATGGGAAGGGGAGGTTTATAGAAGGAAAGCAACCGGCGAATTAATCTGTGTCTATTTAAAAGCTACAGCAACCCGTGATGAAGACGGAAATTTGACTGGTTATATAGGCACATATTTTGATTTAAGCGACATCATTCAGGCAAATAAAAACCTGGAGAACACCCTTAATCAAACTGTGCATGCAATTTCTTCGACTCTTGCGAAAAGAGATCCATACACTTTTGGTCACCAGAATCATGTTGCGGTAATCGCCATGGGAATAGCCAAAAAACTCAACAAGAGTGAAGATTTTATAAAAGGCCTGTTACTGGGCGCAACCATTCACGACATCGGAAAGGTTAATATCCCTACTGAGATACTCAATAAATCCGGCGTGTTAAATGAGTATGAATTCGGCTTGATTAAAGACCATGTGATTTCAGGGTTCGACATAGTCAAAGATCTGTCATTTCCCTGGCCCATAGCAGAAATGGTCCTGCAACATCACGAACGCTATAATGGCAGTGGCTATCCACACGGCAGGATGAATGGTGAAATTATATTGGAAGCTAAAATTATAGGAATCGCTGATACCGTTCAGGCAATGGCTTCACACAGACCCTATCGGCCGGCACTTGATCCTCAGCTGGCAATAGATGAAATCAAGAAGAACAGGGAGGTGCTATATGACCCGGAAGTCTCTGATGCTTTTCTTGACCTGGTAGACAGTGATAGTGGCCATCAACTATTGACGGCGTATACATCATCTGCCTAGATTCACTCCTTATTTGACAATAAAACTACCTTCATGATGCTTGTAAGTTAAACTACTGTGTGTCAATTTGTGAGCTGATCTTTATCATTTCTTAGTCATCGGTTTATAAAATCATAACTGCTGACCTGTAAACCGACTTGCAGTTACCAAAATTGCCAAATTACATCATTAACAAGAACAATAACGGATTACCGCATTTAGGGCATGTGATTCATGACATCAGTGTTGATTGTGGCCACTGGCCCAAAAAGAAAAACCGGGTAAAGCTGGGTTGGCAGACTAATGGATTTTCAGCCCTGGAAGAAGCAGAGGCGCTCGGATTTAAGCCTGTTGATGGTTGTTATTACTGCTGTCAGGAATGCCATAGACACAATAAAGTATAACTGGGCAATCCTCACAATAATCATCCTAAAACCGAAGTATATAAATCACATCCTGAAATTTTTAATCTTATTCATTTCCAGGTAAAAAGCTTATACTTGAAGCAAAAGTCGTTGATGAGTGTATTGAGCTATTCAGAAATAAATCATTTGCATCGAGCAATCTGTCGATGCTGGTGACTAGAAAAATATCCAGTAAGCGTTTTGCTGGCATAGATATAAATTATCAAAACTGAAAAAAAATTTAGAGTTTTTAAGTAACACCAGGTACTGAAGAGATTTTCCAAATGTTGTGAAAAGTACCGGGCTTGCAGTTTGAGCCCGGTACTTTGCAGTTCTTGACGGCTTTCTGATTATACGCTAACTGGCGAGATGAGGAACCCGCTTGCTTTTTTCAGCGATCAGCAGTTTACCGAATTAAGGCATTAGTCGACTACTATCGCCTTTCCGGAGGTGGTGTGGCAAGTGCAGAGCCATCACGGCCAGAACCATCTAGTGCACCAGGCTGTAGAAGGCCGTCATACTGGTCTCTGTTATTGTCCGTACATGCATATTCCATAATTTCCCAGTCATCGGGGGCTTTGGCAATCATAAAGCCGGTAGTCCACTCCTCAGTATAAAACTTAGGATCATCAATTGTTGCCTGGTACCAGATTTCATTGGCACTAACACGTGTCCAGCGCTCAATCACATGCAGTTCATCACTATGTCGATTACCATGGTCGTCCAGCCAAGTCCTGTCTGTAAAATTAACGGAATCGATCACCAGAGTATCGCCTTCCCACCTGCCAATTGAGTCTCCCATTAATGAAGGTGACCAGGTATCACGGTGTCCTCTTCCATCGGTATAAATAACACGGGTGTTATGCATATATTCGTAGTGAAAAATAACTTTGTCTTCCATTACCATGATTTGAAACGGGTACGGCGAATTATTAACTCGTGGAACACCAGGGAAGATACATCTGGAGGTGTTATCAATTAAGTTGGCAACTTCGTTGAAGGCAGTAAGGCCTTCAGGGGTGAAAGGCAGGGGTTCAACAGGTGCAGCAATGTTCATGTGAATTGCCTTGTTCCAGACACCATTCAGGTCTGCTCGTCCCCAGTTATCTCTTGGCGGAGTAGTGCCATCCGCTTGAGGTTGTTCAGCCAGTACAGGGAATCCTTGTGAAAAAGCATTTATAGACACCCCAAAACTTATTGAAGTAAGGCAAATTAAAGCTGCAGTTTTTAACGTTTTCATGAAAATTCTCCGGATTTATATAATTTAGTTTCTGGAGGGGGCTGTAGGCCCATCATCATTGGGTCGGCCAAATATGGTTTCTCCCTGATATTCCCAACCACGACCATTACAGATGTTCTGGCCGTTAAAAGCACGGTAGCCATAGATGGTCAGCTCTTCTCCGACTTCCAGGGTGCTTTCGGTAAATCCGTTTCTGACCAGTGCGTTAGGGGCGCCGCCTTCACAGCGCCAGGCGCTGATGGACCCATCTTCATTGGGCACATCCAGCATAATCCAGATATGCGGATTACGCCATTCAATACTGGTAATAGTGCCAATCAGAGTAATTGGGGCATCGGAATCAAATTGAGAATAAAAAGAATGGTGGGCAAAAGACTGGAGAGCAGGGGTCAGACAGATAATTGCTGTGAGTAAAGCGGATCGTATTTTCATTTTATTCACCTTTAATTTAAGTAATGTAGTTTCTGTATATAAAAATAATTATTGTGTCTGTTGGGGCGCGTGATGAGCTTCGTTGGTCATTTTGTACATGGTTCGGTCTTTCCTGATGTAGTGGTGATAAAGTGCTGCAGAAATATGACCAACGATAAGTATCCAGATTACCCATCTGCCAAATACTTCCTTGTGAATAAAATCCATGGGTACTTCAAATTCCTGGAACGTCATGCCAAGGCCATTCACGACGAGAGGCTCGAACAATGGTGTATCAGCAAATTTTGGAATATCAAACAGAAAGAAAAACTCGGTATCCACGGAAGTGCCTATGTAGCCAAGAATTGGCTGAATGATCATGAACAGGTACAAGGCATAGTGACCGGCTTGTGCCGCAAAATGTTCCAGTCTGGTCCCTGGTTCTTCATTGGGAGGTTTATTCATCAATCGCCATATTATTCGGAGTAGTACCAGAACAAAGATTGAAACACCAATCGATAAATGAATTTGAAGGGAAATCCAATAGGCTGGGTCACGTGGTTCTCCTGGTGGAGGCAAGCCTGGTGTAAACCAGATTTCATAGTAAATACTGATATAAGAAGCCAAAAAGAGTCCCGCAGTAAGCCAATGAATCCATTTAGCTACCGTACCGTAATTTTGAGGAGTGTTTCTCAGGCTCATAATTATTTAGGTGGCAGTAATGACCCTTTATGTTTCGATCTTCTTATGATTTTAGTATTTTGATAATTTATCGTACAGTTGTACAATAATCAATATGCTAACGACATTTTAAATGCCGGTATTACCAAAAGGGGGTTAATGCCTTCTATAAAATGGATACCTCAAACTAAAAACAGTTCCCAAATATGAACAAACCTGAAAAATATACAGCGGATAAAGGTGAAATTCTCAGACAGATAAAAACTCTGGCAGAGAAGGGTATGACGGTAGCAGAGGCCTGTGAAAAAAAAGGGCTGACACAACCAACCTACTACCGCTGGCGCCGTGAGTTAAATATTGAAAACAACGATGAAGCTCGGCCTGCCTCAAAAGCAGCGGAAGATATTATGGATGCAGCTATGGAGCTGTTTGCTGAAAATGGTTTGAACACTTCTTTAAGAGAAATTAGTCGAAAAGCAGAGGTCAGTGTCGGGACAATAAACTACCACTTTAAATCAACAAATGACCTTTTCTATCATATTGCGGAAAGAGGGGTAATCAGTTTCCGGGGTGAACGTTACAGATTACTGAAATCAGCAACAAACAGGGTGGCAAAACCAAAGCTGGTGGACATCATCAACGCCTTTTATATGCCTGCACTTGAAGGTCTTCTAAGTAAAGACAAGAAGATAATAATTTTCAACAAATTCCTCCGTCGCCTGATACAAAACACTGACTATCAGATCCAGGCGATAGTACATCGCTGTTTCCAGGAATCTCATAATGAGTTTCTTGATGCATTCAGCAAGGCGTTACCAAAACTTTCTGAAACTGAATTGTACTGGCGGTATATTGCGTTTACCGGAGTTTATTTCTCAATTACCCAAAATCCGGTTAGGGTAGATATGATTACTAATGGAAAACTAAAACTAAAAACTGCAGAAAAAGCAATGCAAGAGTTAATGCCAATACTAATCGCTATAATGAAAGCATGAGTATTTAAATATATATAAGCTTTTAAAGATAATTCTGAAGAGTGGGAGAACCATGCAATTTACAAGGCTTTTAGAAATATAAAGTTAACTTATGAGATTCATTCTTACAGTGGCAATATGTTTGACAATTTCAATGGCAGCAAATGCTCAGCAATCAATGACTGTCGGAGAACAAAGAGTTATTGATTACCAGCGTATTCACCTGAACGTTGAAAATCTGGATGCTTCTATTTCTGCTTTTCAGGATGTGCTGGGCATGGAGCTGCTCAGATATCGTCCGCTCATGAATGGAGAATTCCTGGGGACCGATCCCGGCTCGATGTTACGGACAGCCGGATTGCGAGTAACCGGCAGCGATTTTGAAATAGAGCTCATTGAATGGACGGGCTCAACTCACAATAAGGAATTTCGTGATTTCCAGGACCCGGGGATGCTTCTGTTTGCCTTTGAGGTCAATGACTTTGACGCCAGGTTTGATGGTTTACGGAACCTGGGCTGGGAAGTTATTTCTGCAGAAGGACGGGCTTACCGGAATGAAGGTCAACGCTCTGTGGTATTGCGCGATTCCAACAGTTTTTTTGTTGAATTAACTGAAAGTGACAATGCTGATAGCAGTCAGGGACGAAGCATCACACAGGCATCTTTCTGGATGACAGTAGAAGATCTAAGGGAAACAGCAAACTTCTATAGTCGTGTGTTTAATTTTGAACTACCACTGGACGTTGCCTACCGCCCCCTGAGTGAAAAACAGCGTAATCTGTTTGATGCTTCGGAAACTGTGCAATATCGTTCAGCACGAGGTGTATTCCCCGGGCTGGGATTTCCGGCGATAAACTTTCAGGAGTTTCAGGGGCCGGAAAAGAGGGCGCCTTTGCGTCATCGGGTACAGGATTATGGCGGGCCGACTATTCCTATTGTTGTGCGTGAAAATGATTTGCAGCAGATTCTGGAAGATATGCGTGACAATGGAGCTATTATTGGGCAGGAACAACGTCCAGCCGTTTTGCCCGAGGAAGTGGATGGTACCTGGTGGGTAAGAGACCCCAATGGCATTTTGTATCAGGTCGAAGCACCACAATAAAATGAAAACGATAAGCAGTTATTTCTAATTAAGATCAAAGGAAAATCTCATGAAGCGATTAACTACAATAACATTTCTGGCATGTGGCCTAATGATTGGTGCTGTAAATGCCCAGACCGATCGGCAACTACCGCCAGATATTGATCCCGAGTCACTGTCCCGCCTGCCTTTTATTATGAAAGATTCGCTGGATGAAGAAGGACAACGCATCTTCGAAGCAATCAATGGTGAAGATACCAATGTACCCAGAATGGGGCCACCAAGTAATTCCTTATACAGTATCAAAGCGGCAGAACCGTATGATGCGATGAATCAGGCTTTACGAATCAATGGTAACCTGGACCGCCAGGTGTTTGAGATCAGCACCCTGGTTCCTGCACGGGAATTTAATTCTCCTTACGAATGGACCATCCATGAACGTGGCGCTCGACAGGCTGGTGTTGATGAACGTGTTATTGATGCAATTAAATATAATCGAACAACGAATGGATTGCCTGACAGAGACGCTACGATTATCGAATATGCACGAGCCTTGTTACAGGGAGATCATCAGGTACCTTCAGACTTATTCGCCAAGATGGTCGATATGTTTGGTGAGGAGCAGACAATTGAAATAACCATGGTAATCGGTGATTACACAATGACTGCCATATTGTTAAATGCTGTAGATCAACATTTACCTGCAGATACAGAGTCGACTTTACCAATGCCTTGAATTTTATTTCATATAGGATGGTACGTTCCTGATTACAGTAGATATCAATATATGACACAATTTCCGGTAATAAAGATTACCGGAAATATCTCAGACTGAGGTTGGAAGGTGTTTATAGCTTGTTATGTCGACTTCTATTTCCGGTAAACATCTAAGCCGGAAAAAAAATAAACACGCTCGTTCCTCGCTAAAGCCGCCCCTATGGGGCGGTTTTTTTGTCTCGGCTTGAGTTAATCAGGGTGAGAGGTTTCGTAAAATCGTTCAGATTTGGCGAAGGCGTTAATTCTCCGCCCTTTACAACATACTTGCAAACATAATTTATAACTATATTTTTCTTGTTTGGAACCTCGATTTTAGAGTATCCATGCCATAGTGCTGATGCTTCTTTCCTGCTGAATAGCTCGTTTAAGTCTCTGGGTGAGTCACCGAGAAGTGCGTGAAAGTGAATTCTCGAATCCTTGTGATATTCAAGAGCGAGGATCCAGTAAAGACCGCCACCCTTGTTTTGCCATCCGGTTCCGTATATTTTACGGTTGATCTGATTAATCCAGTGCCTGAAGGCTTTAGAACATTTCTCTGGATGAGTCGAACCCGCAAATGTGAGAGTACAAAACCATTGCCAGTCATAAGGCTCCAGATAGTCTATCCACGCTTTCTTGAGGGGGTTGATTAATGGCTCTGGGTTCGCTATTTCCAAGTTCAGAATCTCCTTTATAAGGATTAAATGGGGTGTTTTGTATAAACGCTCTGCATACAGCCTCAGTTGTAGGGTACTCAGTACCCTGATCTGTATAGCATTTACAACGTGTTCGGGTTGAAATGCACCCTGCCCGCCTTGGATATGTCGTTACTGTAACCAAGTCATTAAACGCTGGTGCAGACTCGTATACATTACTTATTGCCGGCGTAAAGTTGAATTTCTGCAAATCTGGCTCTGTTATGACTTGTTCGTTAATTATAAAGTTTTGGGATGGTTGTGCTGTCTGTATAGTTGATTGAGGTTCTATATCTTCATTTACTTCGTTTTGTATTCTGAAAAACATAAATGCTGCAACAGATACAGCGGCAGCCAGGTAGTAGACTGGCCTGGGTATTTTGAATTTGAACTTAGTGTGAAGTTCGGCTGATTTATAATATTTATATAATTTTTGATCTAATCTGTAATTTTCCTGTGATGCCAGATGCTGGTCTTTTCTGGGGTCTTCCTTACATTCTGTCCAAGTATATTTTGTTCGGACTCCCATAGGTTTTGCTTTGAAGTGATTGTGCTCAGTGATTAATTTTCTGACATTTTGATCTATAAGGCCGGGATATTGTGTTATTAATAAAAAATCTACTCCCTTGTGTCTATGTGTTTCGAGAGCTGTTATATATTCTGGGACTTTTGAGCCAGCAGGACGATTTCTCCATTGATGTTGAACTTCGTCAAATATCAAAACTGAGTTTTTTTCACACCAGTTAAACCATGTTGCCATAGGGTAAGTGTCTACATTTCTCGGAATACGTTGACAGAATGAACACTCAGGGAGATCGCATTCGACTACATTATGTGGAATGTCTAAATCTGTTACGCCATGTACATATAGTGGTCTTTCGTCTTTTTGCCACTTAAGCATACGAGAAACGGCATTAAGAGTTTTTCCAGAGCCGGGAGAACCCGTGTTTAAGATAATCATGACAGGAACCTGATTGCTTTGAGTCCTTGAACTGTAACGGATGTGAGATAAGCACCAGTGACCAAAGATAGACCTTCTGGAATGCCAGCAAGTGATAGGTATGCAAGGATATGGGCATCCACGCCAGACCAAGTAGACTGTGCGGTTGTGACCAGTGATTGAACCAATACATATAATCCAGCAGTTGAAACAACACCTATCCCCAAGTAAGCGAAAATTGAACCTAATATTGCAGGCATGTTATACCCTCACCACACCAAACCAGACGATAGAGAGCGCGATTAAAGAACATATTGAAATAACTACAGGTCTTGACATAGATAAACCGTCACAAAAGAACTGATTGCCTTGTGTCCAATCTAAACCGGGTACAGGGTCTATGGCTGGACATGTTGTAGCGCCCTCTCCTGTAAATGCTGGTTCTTCTAATGTCGGGGTTGCCAGATCAGTAACAGTAGCTGTGCCGCTGTCAGTAAGATCAACGCAAGCAAGAATATTAGGAGTACTTTCGCAATCAATACCGCCACCACCGCCCTCTCCTGTGTCAATGTTTTCAATAGCCGTTTGTAAGTTTGAGAAACCATCCGATAAAGTACTATTTAAGGATGATTGTAGATTTTCGAATCCTGTATTGATGTTTGTGTTTAATGGTGGGTTAGAAGTATCGACAGGTTGATAGTTTGGTGTTGATGTGTTTGAAATTGCCGAGTTGCTATCACATGCCTCATAATCGTCATTAATGTCGGAAATTTGACTGGAAAAGTATGTCGGTTCGGGTTTAAAGTTAGTTGAGAAAATATAAGCAAGCTGATTATTGGTTAAAGTTTGCAATGCTCTCATTGTATTAGCTGAGCTATATTCTGGTATTTCAGGCTCAGATAATTGTTCCCATTCGTCAATATCGTCATTAAATTCTAATGGTGCATATATACATTGATAGTAAGTAAATGGAGTTGCATCTGTTTGTGTGTATAACCAGCGGCCAGAAAAATCTGATTCTCCACAAAATGCTGTTTCATGATGTATATATGATGACGTTTCGCCGGGAGCATAATAGTCGAGGTATGTCATAGGCCCGGCTATAGAGTCGTCTAAAGCGATTAATGATTCTTCAAATGTTGCCCAAACGGTTCCTTCTGGTGATAGATGTTCAAGGTTTATGATCGGGTCTACTTTGGTGTATTCAAACAATGGGAAATCAGGCTCACAAGAATATAATGGCTGGAATTCAGAACCGTCAAAGGTGACACACTTATTCTCAAGTGCATTTACTACGGCATCGTATCCGGGATTATCTTCGTTTGATAAGTAAAGATCGAGGCGGTTCTCTACCTGAGCGACTGATAGAAATTGAGAAACTTGACCATAAATTTTATTACCATTTTCATCTATGGCCTCTGCCTCTGCATAGAGTGTTGCCCCTGATAAATTTATTGAGATGTAGGTATATCTTGAGAGGCTGAATGTTTGTTGTAAATCTTGTGTGCATTGTGCAAATGAGCGAGGCGATACAATGAAAGCCAGTGTCATTGCAATAACGAGAATTAATAATTTTTGTGGTGTCATGTTCACTTAGCCGCCGTAATCGTTAGGAGCAAAAATAATGTAGGTACAAAGTATTAAAGCAAAAAGTATCATTTCACCCAGCATACATAACCTGCCTAATTTTTCTTATCATGAAAGCTGCAACGAAAATCGGGATTAATGCAAGCCAGTAGGTAAAAGCCCCTTCAACATTTAAAGTCTCTGGCATGATGAAGTAAGTCTCTGGGTCAAAGTTAGGTTCACAATCTGAAAATGTGCCAATCATAATGAACCTGCTTGAATAAAGAGTGTTGTCCGTTACGTCTCGAAAATTTACATGTGCGCTTGCTGTAGCTCCGGCTGCACCGGTTGTTGTAATCATGTCGTTGATTGAGTTGACTACTATTTGACCGGACTGTCCAAAATCTGCTGCGAAAAATGTTTTACCGAATTCGTTCCATTGCTGGTAACCGGAAAAACAAATATTTTTATATTGAATTGAAGTTGCCATTTTTAAAAAGGGGTTACTTAGTTACCCGTTCACCCCTTCCCTGTTATCGCAGGACTCGACGAATCCACTTGAAGAACAGAACGGAAATTGCGACTGCTAACACGGCATAACCGATTAGCTCTACCATTTCCACGGCATCATCGATACCGGTCTGAACTACAGTAGGGACTGTGGCCTGAGCGAAAGCGATAACCGGAGACAGTGCTACAGCAATTACTGCGACTGACATGGCGTACCAGCTTCGGATAAATTTCAGCATAAGATCACCTTATTCTTACTTGATAGGTTACAGCCTATCCTGTTTGCCGTTATTGGCCTTTCTGAGAACCCAGTAGAGAAAGTTGAATTTCACCAACTTCTAACCTGCCATTGCGACCTACAGACAGACATTTCTGAGGGTCAAAATCATAAGTTCCGGGAGAAAAGCCAGCAGGCTTATCGCGAGGGGGAAATATTTCTGCCCTGTGTGGTTGGTTGTTTTCTCCGTTAAGGAATACAAATATTTCTTGTATTGAGTAGGGATTGTTTTCTCTTGACATGCGCTGGTCAGCGACTTTTTCAATTATTACCTTCATTTTAAGGTTCCTGTAGTTGTGTTTTCTGTGGACGCAGTTAGCCTGTCAAGTATTGGCAGGCTAACTGCGAGGCACGCTTTGCGACTATCCTCTTACCTGTACTGCATGTTTTTAAATCAATCTGACTAAACAGATTTTGCTTAGTAAACAGAATATGTTTATATTTGTCAACAAATATTTATTGCGAGGAATGGAAAAATGAACTATATAGAAGAGTCACTAGAAAAATACAGAATTATCAAAGGCTTAGAAAGCAAGGAAGAAGTCTGTCATGCACTAGGAATTAAGCCGCAAGCATGGTCAAGGGCCGTTAAAAGAGGATATTTAACGAATGATCAAGTTCTGCACATAGCCGAGGGTTTAGAAGAACCCCCTACCCTATTGCTTTTGGCAAGAGATGCAATGAGGGAAAAGAACAAGGATGTGAGCAAATTTTACTTTGGGGCCATGATCGCCACTAAACAATTTCTGTTTACTGGTAATAAAGATTACCGGAAATAAGAGATTAGCCAGTATAACTCCTTCCTGGTATTTACAGTAAATTATTAATAAATAATAAGTTACATACATCTCTTAAAAATAATATTAAGAGTAAGAATGGGCAGTTTAGATTGAATACGGTCTAATCGAGACCTATTCCGATGGTTGGCTGGAAGCGTGGGTTGGAAAAGGAAAACCCTTGAAGCTGTGGTTCACCAAAGCGTTCGAAGAAGTCACCCATGATGATGGTGTATTCATCTGCAGCGTAGAATTGCGCATCAGTGAGTTCAGGATTCTCCTGCTCTTTATACCAGTCTGGATAGCTCTGCAGATTTGAAGAATATGCCCCGTAATGGCTTGAATAGGTTTTGACGTGAATCAGGGCTGCATCACCGGATAAATCGAAGTCCAGCTCACGATACCAGCCATCGCCAATACCCCAGGTCAGGCCGTTTTCACGCAGGGCTTGCCCTGCATCAACGCCCGCCTGCCCCCTTTCCTGGTAATCAGCCAGAATCTGGTAAACCAGGTTGCCGTAATCATTTTCGTCCACACGCAGTGCCTGGCCGAGTTGATGACCGCAAAGCAGCATGAATATCTGGTCATTTTTGCTTAAAAAATTGTCCCACAGCGCCTGGGAACTGCCATTTTGTTGCGGATCAGCAATGGCAAGGTTCTGAATCGGGCTGTGTACGCGTTCTCCCTGGGAGTTCATGTAATCGTGAGTGGTAACGATGGTCGGTAAACCGGGGTTGGCGTCAATCACTTGCTGGGCCCAGGCTAACATGGGAGGCCCGGCCTGCATTTCCAGGGTGATATGTAAAAAGGTGTAACCGCCTGCGCTAAACAACTGGGCGCTGTTATTGCCACCGTTATAGGCAGAGATATACCAGTCTTTATCGCGGAAAAAGTCGGAATCACTGCCGAAGACACTGCGAAAATTAGCCAACCCGGCAACATGCAGGTTGCCAAGATCTTCGGTGCTAAGCTCCAGTTCATCCTCGGGCTTGTCCAGATTCGGCGGAAAGGCCGCGAGTGCCCAGATTGCGTCATAATCATGATTGCCAGGCGCAACGCCAAACGGGATACCGGCCTCGCTGATATATTCATAACCTGCCGCTGCAGTTGGTATTTCGAAGCTGAATACCTCTTCATGAGTGTCCAGATTGCCGACCAGATGGGGGTTTTCAATAGCTGTCAGGCCGCGTCGATAGTGGTCTTCGTTATAATTGGTGGTCTGGTGCTGCCAGACATCGCCAACCGAAGCGACAAAAGCTATCTCCCCGCCCTGTGACTCGGCTTTTGAGGCAATATGCCGCATCTGGTCGAGAAAGATTTCACTGCTGTCGAGGGCAAATCCCTGATCTCTCTGGCGGGTAAAGTCCGTCATGTTCTGGGTGTCGGGAATTACTGCCAGGGTGAAAGTGTAATCAGGGGTGGTCTGTATTGAGCTGCAGGCGTTGATTATCAGGCAAAGCGTCAGGATTGCTGTCAGTGTTTTCTTGTTATTGTTCATCTGAATTCCCTGTCAGGCGGTAAGCTTCCATCTTATCCCAATTTTTCCTTAATTGAAGTAACAGGCAATTATTTATATATGCGGACATTAATTACCGGAAATAGTACAATGGCAAGGAATAAGATTACATCCTGTTATGGATAATTAATTCTTTATTAAATAAAGCCTTAAGATTTAAACTTAATGTCAATTCGAAAAAGCCCTGTACCCTTCTTTGATACTCTCTCCGAGATGCCAAACCCTTACCGGCATCCGGTGAAATCCATCAGGCATTTACTGGAAAACGAGCCTGAAGGCGCGCTGGAAGATTATCAGCATGCCAGTGAGTTTCTGTATTCCTATCGTGGTTCACCGGATACTTTTTCGACCTATCGCCGTGAAATTGAGCATTTTCTGCACTGGAGCTGGCTGGTAGCGGAAAAATCCCTGCGCGATATCCGTCGCGAGGATATCGAAAGTTATGTGGAATTTGCCCATCAGCCCCCCCAAACCTGGATTGGAGACCGGAATGTATCGCGGTTTGTGGAAAAACAGGGGGCCAGGGAGGTCAATCCCTTCTGGCGCCCATATGTGCTGCAAAAGCCGGAGGTGCCCTATTCCCTCTCGCAAAGCGGCACCCAGTCAATCTTTGCGGTCCTGAGCAGTTTTTATAACTACCTGATTCAGGAAGAATACATCGACCGTAATCCGGTGGCGCAGATACGACAAAAGAGCAAATTCCTGCGCAAAACCCAGAGCCAGAAGCCAATCCGGCGCTTATCCGAGCTGCAATGGTCCTATGTTCTGGACGCGGCGGAAAAACTGGCGGCAAGCCAGCCCGATCAGCATGAACGCACCCTGTTTATTCTGCAGGCCCTGTTTGCGATGTATCTGCGTATCTCGGAGCTGGTGGAAACCGAGCGCTGGCGTCCCAGCATGGGGGACTTTGAGCGCGACCTGGAAGGCAACTGGTGGTTTCGCACGGTAGGCAAAGGCAACAAGGAACGTCAGGTCTCGGTCAGTGACGATATGCTGGCTGCCCTGAAGCGCTACCGGGAGTCACGTAATCTGACTCCGCTGCCCTCTCCCGGTGAGTCCACACCACTGGTACATAAAGCCCGTGGGCGTGGCGGGATTACCAGTACCCGGCAAATTCGCGGTATCGTGCAGCAATGTTTTGACCTGGCCCAGCTTAAAATGAAAGAAGATGGATTCAGCGAAGAAGCATCGCAACTCTCGGCAGCGACAGTTCACTGGCTCAGGCATACCGGCATTTCAGAAGATGTGAAACACCGCCCACGCGAGCATGTCCGGGATGATGCCGGCCATGGTTCCAGTGCCATCACTGACCGTTATATTGATGTGGAATTAACCGCCAGGCATGCCTCGGCGAAAAAAAAGCGCATAAAACCCGATTAAGTTCACAATCCTTACAAAGTTCCCCCTAGAAAAACGATGAAACTTCCCTATAAATAAGTTAAGTTTGGGTCCAAAGCGCAAGAAAACTGCATAATTCAGGAAGCACAATGATTATCAAGAAAGCGATTTCCTTACCGAAAACGGTTCTTTCGGGTTCCATACTGGGCCTGTTACTTGGACTGGCAGCAGTACTGCCATTGTCTGCCCAGCAGTCACCACAATATCTGGCGTCAAATATTCCGCTGGATGTTGATGCCATTTATGAAGCAATTACACCGATTGATGAATATACGCCGATTACCCGTGCTGTCCTGAGCCAACTGGTGCGCAATCACTATTCTGAAGTCCAGGTAAATGATGACTTTTCCAGCCTGATGCTGGACCGTTATATTGAACGCCTGGACCCTTCCCGTATTTATTTCACCCAGGCTGATATTGATGAGTTTGAAGAGTATCGCTTCGAGCTGGATGACATGCTGCGCGCCGGCGATGTTAATGCCGGGTTTGAAATGTATAACCGTTACCGCCAGCGTGTGATTGAGCGCATGGTGTATTCCCTGCGTCGCATTGAAGAGGATGAAACTCCTTTTGATTTCACTGTAGATGAAAACCTGATTATTGATCGCTCGGAAGAATCCTGGCCGACTTCGCTTGCCGAACTGGAAGACCTGTGGCGCAAACGGGTGAAAAGTAACGTGCTTAATGCGGTACTGGCGGATGAAGAAACCAGCATGGAAGAAATCCGCGCTGACCTGAGTGAGCGCTATCGTTCGCAGTTAAGTCAGTTACTGAAGAATGATCAGCGCGAAGTGTTTCAGTCCTACATGGATACCATGACCATGGTGGTGGATCCGCATACCCAGTATTACCTGCCCCAGGCTGCCGAAAACTTCAACATGAACATGAGTCTTCAGCTTCAGGGTATCGGTGCCGTGCTGACCACTGAAAATGAATACACTGAGGTGGTTTCAATTGTGACAGGTGGCCCTGCCGACCTGGCTGGTGAACTGCAACCCAATGACCGCATTACTGCAGTTGCCCAGGGTGATGGCGACTTTGTCGACGTGATCGGCTGGCGTGTGGATGATGTAGTGCAGCTGATTCGCGGCGAAAAAGGCTCGGTCGTGCGTTTAAACGTGATTCCCAGCAGTGCCGAGAATGACTTTGAGCAGCGCATCATCAGCATTACCCGTGATACGGTGCAGCTGGAAAACCAGTCCGCCAAGAGCGAAATTATTGAAGTTGAGCGAGACGGTGAAATCTTCAATATCGGCGTGATTGAACTGCCGACATTCTATATAGATTTTGCGGCTTACCAGAATCGCGACCCGAATTACCGCAGCACGACACGTGACGTGCGTAACCTTCTCGAAGAGCTCAAAGAACAGAATGTCGATGGTGTTGTGGTGGATTTACGCAATAATGGCGGCGGCTCTTTGAGTGAAGCCAATTCCCTGGTCGGGTTGTTTATTGACCGTGGTCCGACTGTCCAGGTGATGGATGCCGAGAACAACAATATAGTGCAGGGTGATTCCGATCCGGGCATGGTTTATGACGGGCCGCTGGCAGTGCTGGTCAATCGCCTGAGTGCTTCTGCCTCAGAAATTTTTGCCGGTGCCATTCAGGATTACCAGCGGGGAGTCGTGCTCGGAAGCCAGACTTTTGGTAAAGGCACAGTGCAGGAACTGATTCCGATGGGTTCCGGTCAGCTTAAAATCACCCGCGCCAAGTTTTACCGTATTTCCGGTGAAAGCACCCAGTTCCGTGGCGTATTGCCTGATGTCGATTTCCCTGACATCTATGATGTTTCCGAGGAAATCGGTGAAGAAGCACTGGACAGCGCCCTGCCCTGGGATACGATTGAAACCACATCTTTCTATCGTCCCTTTGCCGATCTGCAGCCTTTGCTGCCGACCCTGGTCAGCCGTCACGAGCAACGCTTGCAGGGCGATCCGGATTTTATCTATATCAATGCCCAGATTCAGAAAGCTCTGGAAAACCGGGCAGATAACACCCTGAGCCTGAACCGCGAAACCCTGCTTGCCGAGCGTGCAGAAAATGACGCCTGGCGCCTGCGGACCTTAAACGCCCGTCGCACTGCTAAAGGTGAAGAGCCCTATGCCAGCGTGGAAGAGATGGATAACAGTGATGAGGTTGAAGACGTCACTGCAATCAACACTCCAGGGTTGGATGAAGTCGCCGAGGATGAAGATGAGGAACTGGACCCCTATCTGCGTGAAAGTGGCAACGTCCTGGTGGACATGATTGAGTTGCAGCGCAGCAACGTGTTTACCTTCGCAGCAGAATAAAGGGCTTTAACAGAGCTGTTGGTTTTCGCGCTATCTTGAAGTTTTGGCAATGCCACTGGATGCCTGGCGTTATTTCCTCTGATAGTGGATGATCTTATCCTCATCCAGTGAAACGCCCAGTCCTGCTTCATGCTTAACCCAGACATGATTATCTTTGTATGTTACCGGTTTCTGTACAATATCATCGGCAAGCCAGATTGGACCGATCAGCTCGCTGCCACCATCAATGTTTCCCTGAGTCGCTGCCAGATGCATAAAAGCAGAAGTACCAATTGAACTTTCAAGAAAAGTCCCGGCAAAGCAGCTGATTCCATAAGCATCAGCAAGCTGGGCCAGGTGCTGGGTTGCGTACAGCCCGCCTGATTTGGCAAATTTCAATGAGAGCATATCTGCAGCAGCACAGGCACTAATCTCGTTAACATCCTGCGGCGTACAGACTGCCTCATCGGCAAGAATGGGAATGGTAGAAGTCTGACGAATTCGTGCCATGGCCTGTTTGTTCCAGGCGGCTACCGGTTGTTCCAGCATATCCAGTCCTTCGCCAATCAGAACCGGCAGATATTTTTGTGTGTTGATTTCATTCCAGGATGCATTCAGGTCACCACATAGAGGCGCCCTGCCGTCGAGCCCTTCAAGTATTTGAGTGATATATTTCACATCGTCATCGGGATTCATGTATCCCATTTTTACCTTGAATTCCTGCGCCAGCCTGGCCGACATCATGGCTTCTGCTTCGGCAATATCGGCGGCAGGATCACCTTGTGCCAAAGGCCACTTTACTGGCATTGACTCCCGTAATAAGCCACCAAACAACTCATAAACAGGAACATCAAGTGCCTTGCCTTTAATATCCAAAAGGGCCATTTCCAGTGCTGCCTTGGCAAAAGGATTCCCGGCGGCAATGCCTGAGAGGATCAGCAATAGTTTTTTTGTTTGCAGGGCATTTTCACCAATCAATGCCGGGGCGAGATAGGTATCAATCATGACTTTGATCGTTTCCACGGCTTCACCAGCCCACCAGGGCCCACCGGGTGTGGTGGCTTCGCCAATTCCCATGATGCCGTTATTCGTGTAGATACGAACAATAAGGAATGACTTGGTATTGATTGTCGTGGCAGAAAATTTGTGGATACGTTTCAGGGGCAGGTCGATAATCTGCGTCTCAATTTTTTCTATATTTTCTGCGTTCATTATGCGCTGCCTGCCTTGCCGGAGATGACATTCAGGCAAGTTTCCAGAGCATGTGCTGCGTTTTTTTGCAGACCGCTATCTGTGCTGTCCAGATCTTCCAGAAAGCCATGCTTGCTGTCCGGGTAGACATTCAGCTTAAGTGCAGGAATATTTTCAGCGGCTTCAGCCAGGCGCTTTACATTATCAATACCCACCCGGTCATCCTGGGCGCCCATTAATACGCTGACGGCTTGTTCAAGTTGATCCAGGTAGGTGAAAGCAGGCTCTATAGCATCCTGGTTCGGTAAGCCAGCCGGAAATGGATAAAAGGCAACAAGCTTTGACTGGACATTTCTGCGCGCCAGTTCCATTACAAAATTACCGCCCAGACAAAAACCAACAATGGCACTTATCCCCTTTTCGTTAATATAGTCCACGAGAGCGTCACAAATTTCCCGGTCGTGCAAATTATGGCGTCTTGCGAATGCTGCTTCCCGGGTTACTTCGGGCAGTTCTCCGAGTTCGCTAAAAAAATCAACCAAATGTGACTGCCAGCCTTGGGCAGCAAAGTATGTAGCCAGGCTCTGATAAAAATCATTGCAGCCGTAGATATCGGTCAGCAGAGCAACGCTTACGTCAGCATTATTGTCTGAAGTGAAATCCTGGTAATTGATTCCATTGGATTCATTCAGCTGGTATGGGCCAGGCTTGGGTAATGATGCAGGGACAGTATCGTGACACATTGAATTCTCTCTTTATTCTGCAGGGTCCAGAACAACATCCAGCTCAAGTACTGCAAGACCATTTTCGTCCTTCAATTCGTGCGTCAGGTCATCGAAGACTGCTTCAACCGGATCGGCATCCAGATATTCGCTCCCGCTAAAATAGGCCTGGGTGGTTAATGGCGCGTAAGCTTCCTTGTTATATTTGAAGTGAATATGCTTGGGTCGCATACCCTGCCCGCCCAGCAACTCTATTATGCTGCCTGTAGGGCCATGTTCATTGGAAGTCATCGGATATTCTTTCGGAATGGAACCTAGGACTGCATATTTTCCGTCCTGATCGGTAAGTACCTTGCCGCGAAAATATTCGATTGGAAAATCCTCACTGTAACCACTGTAGTCACCGTTGGAATCGGCAAACCAGATATCGGTCAGGACATCGGGAATGGGCTGGCCGTGTATATCCCTGACCTGGCAACGAATCAGCAGAGGCTCGGTATTGCCTCTGACTTTGATGGTATCGGTGACCAGTGGCGCCCCTTCAAGAAAATAAGGCCCTTCCACATTGGAACGACTGCCCTGCCGGGTTTGCATTTCGATATCGCAAATGGTCTGGTTGAAAAAGCAATCCAGTACCAGGGGTGTTTCGTGGGCTTCGGCCAGTTCTATCAGATGTCGAAATCCGGCACGGTATTCCTCATATGTAACATTATGTTGGCGTAATACTTCCCTGATTGCTTCAATCAGGTCGCTGACAATTTCTTTACTGCGTTGCAACTGTTCTTGATTGTCCATGAATGTAGCCTCGTATTTCACTCTAAGCCAGAATCAGGACAATAAGTGCCCTTGAGCGAATAATCCAATACCGAATTTACGCTGGCTCGATACCTGAAAAGGTATTGTGAATTTTCAGAGTGTATTTAAAAAAGCCGAAAGCACAGGGTCGCGACGATCTTTTAAATAGATACAGCACAGTTCTGCGCTTAGCTGCTTGTCATTGAGAGGTAAAAAACTGACGCCGGGAATTTTGATATTGCAGGCTGATGCAGGCACGAAAGCGATCCCTGCTTTTACGCTAACCAGGACCAGCGCGCTGATTACATCTTCCGTTTCCTGTACTACCTTGGGAATAAAGCCGCTCTTGCGACATTCAGCAATTACCTGGTCGGCAAAGCTGGGCCGATTGGTGCGTGGGAAAACTATCAGGGATTCAGCTTCAAGTTGTTTGATTGTCAGGGATTTTTGTTTTGCCATGGCATGATCATCTGCCACAGCGATGTAAACTGCTTCTTCTGCCAGTGTGCGTGTGACGATGCCAGGCTCATTGTTCACATGGCGTATTATGCCGATATGAATACTGTGATTTCTAAGGTTCAGCAGCTGTTCGTTTTTATCCATGTTGTGCAGATCCAGCTGGGCCTGCGGGAATTTACTTTTAAACTTCACCAGCATACGCGGCAGAATGTCGTAAATGGTGGAACCCTGATAGGCGATGACCAGACGGCCAATTTCACCACGTTTGGCTTTTGCGGTTCTCTCATAAGCGCGCTCGACAGTGAGCAGAATATTGCGCGCTTCCTTAAGAAAAACTTCTCCTTCGTTGGTCAGCTCTACGCCGTGAGGGTGACGTATAAACAGCTCTGCCTGCAGATCCTTTTCTATTTGCTGGATGCTTCGGGATAAGGGAGGTTGACTCATATGCAAACGAATTGCAGCTTTGCCAAAGTGCAGCTCTTCGGCGACTGCTATGAATTGCCTGAGCTTGCGCATATCAAACATGGGGTTCTCCCTTTTTTCTCATAGTATCACTAACAAAAGATACTCACTGCAATAACAAAATAGGTATTGATCCGGTTGCAATAAGGTATTGAAACTTGGGCCTGCAGGCCAGCTAGAATTTTTTATCGCAAAATTTGTTAATGATCTTGCCAAGAAGGTAAATAAAGCATGAGTAAAACCCAAGCTTCGTATGATACTGATGTGTTGATTGTTGGTACGGGTCCGGCCGGGGCCAGCGCGGCAGCCTTACTGTCGAGCTACGGGATCAGTAACATGGTAATCAACAAATTTGCCTGGACCTGTCGTACACCAAGAGCGCATATCACCAACCAGCGCAGCATGGAAGTATTACGCGATCTGGGAGTCGAGAAAGATTGTCTCGCGCTTGCTACGCCCCAGGAGCTGATGGGAGAGAATACCTTTTGTACCAGTCTTGCCGGAGAGGAACTGGCACGGGTGCTGGCCTGGGGTATGCCGCCTGCGCGAAGAAGTGATTATGAACTTGCCAGTCCCGCCAAACTCTGTGATTTACCCCAGAACCTGCTGGAGCCAATTCTGACACGTACTGCGGCACACCGAGGCTCAAAAGTAAGATTCGATACGGAATATCTCTCCTGTATCCAGGATGATGAAGGCGTCACAACGACTCTGCTGGATCGTTTGACTCAGGAAGAGTATCAGGTCAGATCCCGATACCTGCTGGGCGCAGATGGCGGTAATTCTCAAATAGCAGCAGATGCAGAATTGCCCATGGAAGGACAAATGGGGATGGCTGGCTCCATGAATATCGTGTTTGAAGCGGATTTAACTAAATATGTCGCCCATCGCCCGAGCATCCTGTACTGGGTAATTCAGCCAGGGGGGGAACTGGCCGGACTCGGCATTCCCCTAATTCGGATGGTTCGCCCCTGGAATAAATGGTTGTGTATCTGGGGCTACGATATTAACGAAGGTGAACCGGATGTCACTGAAGACTATGCAAAAAAGGTGCTGCATCAATTGATTGGTGATAGCGATATTCCAATCAAAATTGACTCTACATCTACCTGGACGGTAAACAGCATGTACGCCCTGAAAAACACCAATGGGCGAATTTTTTGCCTGGGCGATGCAGTGCATCGGCATACTCCCATGAACGGGCTCGGTTCCAACACCTCCATACAGGATGCATTTAATCTGGCCTGGAAACTTGCCCTGGTCATTCAGGGTAAAGCTGCACCTTCCCTGCTGGACAGTTATGAACCTGAACGCATTCCGGTTGGAGAGCAGGTGGTTAAACGGGCGACCAAGAGCCTGGATGATCTGATCCCGATTGTGGAAGCCCTGGGTATTACCGGGACTGATGATCCGGATCAAATGAATCGCAATATCGCCGCTCGTAAAGAGAATACTCCGGAGGCTGCCGGGCAGCGTGAGAAGTTACGGCAGGCGATTGCCGGTACCCAGTATATTTACAACTGTCATGGCGTGGAAATGAATTTGCGCTATGAGTCCGGCGCGGTAATTGAAGATGGCAGCGAGGCGGAAGAATTTATCCGGGACAGGCAAATTTACCATCAGGCCAGCAGCCGCCCCGGCGCCAATGTGCCACATGCCTGGCTGAGTGAAGATCAGCACAGGATATCAACAGTCGATATCTGTGGGAAAGGCCAGTTCACTCTGCTGACCGGGATGGGCGGGGAAGAAATCTGGCGCTCAGCACTGGAGAAAATTGCAGACCGCTTACAGTTGCCGGTGCGAATGCATGTTATTGGTCCCGGTCAGCAGTATGATGATGTTTACGGTGATTTCGCCAGAATACGGGAGGTCTCTGAAACCGGCGCCCTGCTGGTTCGACCTGACCTGATTATTGCCTGGCGGGCGCAGGAAGCCTCGGCAAAAGCGGCAGAAGAGCTTGTATCTGCTGTGAGCAGAATACTGGGAAAATAAGCAAAGCAGTCCCCAATTATGATTTGGGGTATCCGCAGACCTGAAAACGGCCTCCATCAGGGCTTTTGTCCATGAGCAGCCCTTCGGTGTCTTTATGGGGAAATGGCGGAGGAGGAGAGATTCGAACTCTCGATAGGCTATAAACCTATGCCGGTTTTCAAGACCGGTGCATTCAACCGCTCTGCCACCCCTCCGGAAGGTCCTGAATCTTACAGCAAATTGTCCTTCAGTCCAACCGCAATCGCACGTTTGGCGTGCCCTTTCAGCATATCAGCAATCCTGTATTTCTTGCATTTAACGCCCGGCCAAGTATGATTAAAGCATTGAAATTGGCTGTATTGACCATATCTATATACAGTCAGACAAGTTTATTTTCATGACAACATTCATGAAGTGATTCATGAACCTACTGGAGTTAAGAAATGAATGATTTAGGTTACGGTGTAGAACGCAGTCAGGCGTCGATTCTGGAAACAAACAAGGTATTGAAAAATACCTATTTGTTGCTGTCCATGACGCTCCTTTTCAGTGCTTTCACCGCAGCTGTTTCCATGGCGGTTGGCATTGGCCAGGGCGTGGCCCTGATTCTCATGCTGGTCAGTTTTGGACTGTTGTTCTGGGTGCATAAAGCAGCCGACAGCTCTCAGGGACTGATCGCCATCTTTGCCTTTACCGGCTGTCTGGGTGCCTCACTGGGCCCAATGCTCAGTTTTTACCTGGCACTATCCAACGGCCCGGGTATTGTCTTACAGGCACTGGGCGGCACAGGACTGATTTTCTTTACCCTGTCAGGCTATGCCCTGACCACGCGTAAGGATTTCTCTTTCATGCGCGGGTTCCTGTTTACTGGCCTCATTGTGGCAATTGTAGCGATGCTGCTGAATATTTTTCTGCAGATACCGATTCTGAGCCTGGTGATTTCAGCGGCCGTGATCATGATCATGTCCGGGCTGATTCTGTTTGATACCAGCCGCATCATCCATGGCGGTGAAACCAACTATATTCGGGCGACTGTATCCCTTTACCTGAATATATATAATATCTTTATTCATCTGCTGCATCTGATTGCCATGTTGTCAGGCAGAGAATAAGCGCAGCATAGTTTGTATAAGCCCTGCTGGTTCAGCCAGCGGGGCTTTTTTCTTTTAGCGGGTAGTCAATTCGATGCAAAGTTTTACTCTGGTTATTTATGCATCGCCTCAGTCCCCGTCTTCCATGACGGCACTGAATTTTGCTCGTGCCCTGCTCGCTTCCGGCCATTCCCTGTATCGACTGTTCTTTTATCAGGATGGAGTCTATAACGCCTGCAGCTTTCAAGTGCCGCCGCAGGATGAAATTGATTTACCTGCTGCCTGGCAGGCTTTGGTTCAGGAACATGAAATAGATGCGGTAGTCTGTGTTGCATCCGCATTGAAACGTGGCATTGTTGATACCGCAGAAGCCGAGCGTTATGAACTGGCGGCGGCCAACCTGCGCGAAGGATTTGTGATCAGCGGGCTTGGTCAGTTAATCGATGCAACACTGAATTCTGATCGTACCCTTAATTTTCTCCCCTGATAAAATGACAGCGAAAAAACAGAAAATACTGGTGATTATCCGACAGGCTCCCTATTCGTCTGTGCTGCCCGAGGCGGCTCTGGATATTGTCCTGACTGCCGCTGCATTTGAGCAGGAAGTGAGTCTGCTGTTTTTTTCCCAGGGCGTGTTGCACCTGCTGGCGCAGGAAAGTACTGACTCAAGCGCAATGAAAAATATCAGTCGCGCGTTGCCGTCACTGGAACTGTATGAGGTGAATAATATTCTGCTTGACCGTGAAGCCCTGCAGGCAAACGCCTTGCAGGAAGATGAACTGCTGTTGCCGGCAAAACTGCTCAATCCAGTAGAAATTTCTGCTGCTATTGCTGCTGCAGATCAGGTATTTAATTGTTGATCAGGTATTCAGTTGACCAAGACTCTGCATTTAATCAATAAGGCACCACAGCATTCCTCTGCTCTTGACGAATGCCTGGGCCTGATTTTGTCTGACCCGCAGGCACATACACTGATGCTGATTGAAGATGGTGTGTATGCTGCATTGGGGCAAGCCGATACTAATCAGCACTTTCTGCAAGGCCTGCAACAATCGAAACTACCTGCGTATGTGCTTATGGAGGACCTTGAGGCACGGGGAATCAGCGATAAAGTGTCCGGTGTGTTTAGTCTTGTCGATTATACCGGATTTGTAGACTTGACCCTGAAGTTCTCCAAGGTTCAGAGCTGGGCCTGATCATGACTGCGGTAATAATGATACAGGACAAGGAGGTTGCGCTGGATAAGCGCGGTTATCTGCGTAAACTGAGTGACTGGAGTCCGGAAGTCGCTGCTACACTGGCGCAGCAGGAAGACATTGAGCTGACAGAAGCACACTGGGAGCTGATCAATCTGCTGCGCGATTTTCATCAGCGCAGCGGTCTGATTCCGTCAACCCGTGCACTGATAAAACTGATGACAAAAGAACTGGGCAGTGACAAGGGGAAAAGTGCCTACCTGATGCAACTGTTTCCAGGGACGCCTCTGAAAACAGTCTGCAAAATTTCCGGATTGCCCCGACCGACAAACTGCATTTGAAATTTATATTTAATTTGAACTTGTATTCAATATAAATGCCAGGTCTCACAGAATTACCCTACCCTGACTCCAGTCTGGATTTATTCAGACGATTGCGCAGCCTGCCTCTGCCAGTAATTTTACACAGCGGACAAAGCCAGCATCCCGATGCCCGTTTCGATGTGCTGGCGGCAGATCCACAGATAAAATTTCATTATGAGAATGGCATTTTTACTATCGAGTCTGAAGCTGAAGTACAGCGAATCAATACCGATAATCCTTTTGCCACTCTCGATCAGCATATGTCACTTGACGAGGGTTTTTTCCTGAATGAGGCTTTGCCCCTGCAATATGGCCTGATTGGATATTTTGCTTATTCTGCCCTGCACCGTCAGCATCGTGTTCAGACAAATATGGACAGGGGTCCGGCACTGCCTGAAGTGCTGGCCGGTACTTATGCCTGGATTATTGTTGTTGACCATCATCTTAAGCGATGTCATTTGAGCTGGCAGGATTCCTGTCCCGACGGGAAACTGGAACGGCTGCAGGAACTGTTGCGGCAGCCGGCGCCGGAAGCACAGGGCTTCAGTCTGCAAACGGATTTTGTTTCAAACCTGAGCTGGCGGGATTATGAAGCCATGTTCGAACAGGCGATGAATTACATCCATGCCGGCGATTGCTATCAGGTCAACCTGGCACAATGTTTCCAGGCAGCATGCAAGGGCGACTCTTTTAACGCCTTTTGCCGATTACAGTCACTGGCACAGGCACCATTTGCCGCATATATTGAAGACGCTCAACAGGCGGTTCTGTGCTTTTCACCAGAGCGCTTTCTACAGGTGCGGAATAAGCGCGTGTTGACGCAACCCATCAAGGGCACGCGTCCGCGTTATGCAAACAGCAAGGAGGATCGGGCTGCACTTGATGACCTGCTTGGCAGTGCTAAGGACAGGGCTGAAAACCTGATGATCGTGGATCTGCTACGCAATGATCTCGGTCGGGTCTGTCGGACCGGTTCTGTAGAGGTGAAGAGCCTGTTCGAGGCTCACAGTTTCCCAAATGTACACCACCTGTTGAGCGCCATTGTCGGAGAGCTAGACCAGGCGCAGGATATCTGGCACTTGCTGACAGCCTGTTTCCCTGGCGGATCGATTACCGGGACACCAAAACGCCGGGCTATGGAGATAATTGAGGAACTGGAGACAGTGCCCCGCTCGGTATACTGTGGCTCGATAGCCTGGATTGACCAGAATGGCAATATGGACAGCAATATCGCGATTCGCACCCTGGTCAGGGATGATGATCAGCTCTATTGCTGGGGCGGCGGCGGAATTGTTGCCGATTCACGTGCCAGAGAGGAATATCAGGAAAGTCTTGATAAAATAGCTCTTTTCCTGGATGCATTGGCAAAGCCATGAATGCTGAACTGCTGAAATCAAGTCTCAATACCGACAAGCACAAGCTGGAATTTCCGACCCTGGAACAACAGCAGCGTCTGGCGGCAGTCCTGATTCTGCTGGTTCCCGGCGTTCAGGGGCCGGAACTGGTATTTACCCAGCGTAGTCAGGAATTGCCCAGTCATGCCGGCCAGATAAGCTTTCCTGGTGGTTCAGTGGATGACACGGACAATGGTCCTATTCATACTGCCTTACGTGAGGCCGAAGAGGAAATTGGCCTGTACCCTGCCAATGTTGAAGTACTTGGAACGCTGGAGTGGTATACCATGCCGACAGGTTTTGTGGTTTTACCGGTGGTCGGGCAGTTGCAGGAAATACAGGAATTTGTCCCGGAGCCCAATGAAGTCGATGATATTTTTACCCTGCCCCTGCAAAGCCTGCTGGATCCAGCCCTGTTTCAGCAGGAGTTTCTTATAAGAAATAACATTAAAAGAAAGTTCTACTCTATTGAAATTGATGGATATTATATCTGGGGCGCTACTGCCCATATGCTTCGCTCCCTGGCGCTGAAGCTGGGCCAGGGCAGCTAGGCTCTCCTGCTTCCGTGGCTACAGACTCAGGTCTCGGTCGCTGGCGGCGATAAACTCCTTTTTCAGCGCCTCGTAGCTGTGTACAGCCGGGAACTGGGGAAATTCGTCAATCACATTCTGCGGGGCTTTGAACAGAATTCCCCGGTCAGCTTCGCTGAGCATGCTGGTATCGTTGTAGGAATCCCCGGCCGCGATCACCCGGTATTTCAGGCTATGAAAGGCCTTGACTGACTGGCGTTTGGGATCAGGCTGACGCAGTAAATAGTCCACGACACGGCCATTTTCATCGATTTCAAGCCGATGGCACAGCAGGGTCGGGAAACCCAGTTGCCGCATCAGTGGCTGGGAAAACTCATAGAAGGTATCCGAGAGGATAATGACCTGGAAGCGTTCCCGTAGCCAGTCGACAAATTCGACCGCACCGTCCAGCGGACTCAGGGTGGCGATGACTTCCTGAATTTCGTGATAACCAAGATTGTGCTCATCCAGGATGCGCAAACGCTGTTTCATCAGCACATCGTAATCCGGGATATCACGGGTGGTGGCTTTGAGTTCTTCAATTCCGGTTTTTTCAGCAAAGTTAATCCAGATTTCCGGGATAAGGACCCCTTCAAGGTCCAGGCAGGCTAATTCCAAGTGCATTCTCCTCGTGGTAATTCAGGCACTGAATGTAAAAAGTGCATTCTCACTTGTTCATTACCTGCTTGCAACTGAAGCCGGTAAACGTGGGTGGCTCAATTTGAATTATATTCAGTAGCTTGATTGCCGGGCTTATCTTGTGTGACCGTCTGGCGACAGGGATGTCGCCAGCCGAGCCTGTACATGGACGTACGTTTTTTGGCGTGTCACACAAGATAAGCCCGGTAATATGATTAAAATTTCAAACTGAGTCACTGCCGGGAATGGTTTTGGCGTGAAACACAGCATTGAAAATTCCGGGAAAAACTTTTTCTCTACCATATATAGTGAGCAAGCCGTACCGGGCCACAACATAGTGTGCCTTCCAGGCCAAAAGGCATTATAAGTCATTAATTTTAAAGGCTTTTTCCACGTGAAACATCAATTGAGCTGTTGTTTAAATTGAACCGCTAAGTCCTTGTAAAATTGATGATTTCAAGAGCGGAATAAGACAGGTACAATAGACGCCCTTCTCAGGCAAGGCGCCTGAATAAATCGGAATATCTGCTAAATCAGGAAAAATCAGGACTTATAGTGGCTCATAATGAAAATCCCGGCACGCTGGCCGTGGAATATGCTGACAAGCACCCCAAAGAAATACTGGCCCGGGCTTTTGAACTGGAGCCCAATATCGCCATTTCATTTTCCGGGGCTGAAGATGTGGTGCTGATCGATCTGGCCCGCAAAGTCAGCAAGGATCTGCAGGTCTTTACCCTGGATACCGGGCGCCTGCACCCAGAAACCTACCGCTTTATTGATCAGGTGCGGGAGCATTATGATCTGGCGATTGATGTACTGTCTCCGGATGCAGAAAAGCTGGAGGCCTACGTCAAAGCCAAGGGCCTGTATGATTTCTATAAAAGCGATCATCATGAATGCTGCGGCATCCGTAAAATTGAGCCCTTGCGCCGTAAGCTGGCGACCCTGAATGCCTGGATTACCGGTCAGCGCAAGGACCAGAGCCCCAGCACACGAAATGATGTTGCCGTATTTGAGCAGGACAGCAGCTTCACAGGAGCTGATAATGCCCTGCTCAAGGTAAATCCTCTGGCAAACTGGACTTCAGCTCAGGTATGGGAATATATCCGTATGTTTGATGTCCCCTACAATCCCCTGCACGATCAGGGCTATATCAGCATTGGTTGTGAACCCTGCACCCGACCGGTCAATCCGGGCCAGCATGAACGTGAAGGTCGCTGGTGGTGGGAAGAAGCAACAGCCAAAGAATGTGGCTTGCACAAGGGCAATAGCAGCAGCCAGGACTAGATCCTGGCACCCCCTATTTTCCGGGAATTTCCATCTTGCTGAACAGCGCTTCACGACTGCTGTTACTGGTGCACAATTGTGCCTGCTCTACCCGTGACCTGCTCAGATGCGGCGCAAATGCCTCGATAAAATCAAACATATAGCGGCGCAGGTAGCTGCCTTGCCGAAACCCGATGCTGGTCGTGCTGTTACTGAACAGATGGCTGGCATCCAGTGCTTCCAGGTCACTGTCCCGTTCAGCTTCCCAGGCCATGGAGGCAATAATGCCGATGCCCATACCGGCACGAACATAGGTCTTGATGACATCAGCGTCTGCAGCCGTTACGACCACATTGGGTTTCAGTCCTGCCTGCTGAAAAGCCTCATCGAGTCGGGAACGACCGGTAAATCCAAAAACATAGGTAATCAGCGGATACTGATTGATCAGTTCAAGTGTCAGGCTTTCCGCCTCAAGTAAAGGGTGTCCCCGGGGAACCAGAATGGCCCGGTTCCAGCTGAAACAGGGCATCATTACCAGATTCTCAAAATGTTCCAGGGCTTCAGTGGCGATGGCAAAATCGGCAGTACCGTCGGCTGCCATGCGAGATATCTGCATCGGGCTACCCTGATGCAGATGTAATGAAACCCCCGGATAGCGCTGCATAAAACCCTGCAGGATGGCCGGCAGCACATAACGGGACTGGGTGTGAGTCGTGGCAATGGACAGGCTGCCCTGCTCCTGGTCACGGGCTTCGGCGGCAATACGCTCAATCTGATCAACTTTTGTGAGGATCTCATCTGCCGTTTCGATGATTGCTTCCCCGGTTGGTGTGATCGCCTGCAAATGCTTGCCGTTGCGGGTAAATATCGGAGTACCAAGTTCTTCTTCCAGCAAGCGCAGCTGTTTACTGATACCTGGTTGCGAAGTAAACAGCCGCTCTGCAGCCTGGCTGATGTTGAGATCTGAACGTGCGATTTCCCGAATATATCGTAGTTGCTGCAGTTTCATGTCAGAACCTGGCTGGGGTAAATCCGTATTATAACTATATGGAATAATAATATGAAAAAATATTTCTTTTCAATATATATCAGTGCCGTTAGAGTCGCCTGCCATGGAACTTTTCTTACTGATTTTTTCAGGTGCTGCAGTCGGCTTTGCCATCGGTCTTACCGGTGTCGGCGGTGGCTCACTGATGACTCCTATTCTGCTGCTGTTTAATTATCCGGTGGCAATCGCCATTGGCACGGATTTATTGTATGCCGGGATTACCAAGGCCAGTGGCATGGTCTTCCATCATCGTCACGGGCATGTTGACTGGCATACCACGGCTTTACTGGCAGCTGGCAGTATCCCGGTTTCCCTGCTGATCAATTTCTTTGTGATTGATGCCAGCATGGCGGACAACCAGAATTTCACTGTCTTTTTGACCAGCTTCCTCGGTGTGATGCTGATCCTGACGGCGACGGTGATGATTTTTAACCGCTATATCCAGCACCGTGTCAGCAGTGAAGACTCCCTCATCAAAGAACACCCTGCCTTTCAGCTCCTGCGCCGCTACCGTTCCTGGCTGGTCCTCTCACTGGGAGTGGTGTTGGGCGTTTGTGTGACGCTGTCGTCGGTCGGAGCTGGCGCCTTCGGGGCTGCCATACTGTTTATGCTGTTTCCGAGCTGGCCGGCCAAACATGTGGTGGGAACCGATATTGCGCATGCAGTGCCCCTGACCCTGGTGGCTGGAATGGGTTACATGTTTAACGGACTGGTGGATTACCAGTTGCTGCTGGCTCTGGTGGTCGGTTCCCTACCAGGAATTTACCTGGGCACCCGGCTGGGCGCAGTACTGCCGGAAAACCTGCTGCGGACAGTCTTGATTGTCGCCCTGCTGGGCCTGGGAATCTATTTCAGTCTTTCACTGGGGCATTAGCCACACCATGCGGGACATGGCCGGTAGCGACATGCTCCCGGGTGGACTCACAATGACCTTCCTGGTCATCAAAAAACACGTCAGCATTGTAGGCACGCAGAAAGGCGCCTTTATCGGCCCCGCCCAGAAACAGTGATTCATCGATCTTGATATCCCAGGCTCGCAGGGTGCGTACGACCCTTTCGTGAGCCGGAGCCGCCCGTGCAGTGACCAGGCAGGTGCGAATGGGGCAGTCGTCCTCGGTAAATTCGCGCTGCAGTTGCTGTAATGCCGCGAGAAAAGGCTTGAATGGTCCGCCGGACAGCGGATCCCTGGCCGCTTTACGCTCGCTTTTGGTAAAGGCTTCCAGACCTTCAGCCTTGTAGATTTTCTCAGCTTCGTCGGAAAACAGCACGGCATCACCATCAAAGGCAAAGCGTAATTTGAAGTCATCCGTATTGGCGACGCCGGAAGGCATAATGGTTGCTGCCGCAATACCGTCTTCCAGCGCCTGCCGAACATCGCCACCATCGGTGGATAGAAACAGGTGGCTGTTGAACGCCGAAATATAGCGGTAAGGACTCGAACCACCACAAAAGGCTGCCTTGCTGATGGCCAGCTGATGATGTTCGATTGAATTAAATATGCGTAATCCGGTATCGGCGGTGTTACGGGACAGCAGAATCACTTCTACCTGTTCACGGCCCAGCAGCGTATTGATGTGCAGCAGTTTCTTCACCAGATTAAAGGCGTCGCCTGGCGCCAGCGGCTCATCTTCACGTTCTATCTGATACTGCCTATATGCTTCGACGCCCTGTTGTTCATAAACCTCATGGCTTTCGCTAAGGTCAAACAGCGCCCGGGAAGATATCGCAACGGTCAGTCTTTCGGATACGGCTTTCATGAACCTAGTTTACCCTGCGCTCAGTTGTAACACACGCCAGTGCCGCCGAGGCCACAATAACCCTCCGGGTTTTTGGCCAGGTATTGCTGATGATAATCCTCGGCATAAAAAAACGGCCCGGCTGGCTGTACCTGGGTGGTGATAGGCGGAAAACCCTGTGCCTCGAGCAAAGACTGATAATGCTCACGGCTTTGTTCTGCCGCGGCAAGCTGGTTTTTGTCATAGGTCAGAATCATGGAACGATATTGTGTTCCCCGGTCGTTACCCTGGCGCATACCCTGGGTTGGATTGTGTGCTTCCCAGAATTCCTGCAGTAAATCCTCATAAGTAATTTTTTGCGGATCAAAGACCAGCCACACCACTTCGGCATGTCCGGTCTGCCCGCTGCAGACTTCCTGGTAGGTCGGATTTTCAGTATAGCCGCCGGCATAGCCGACTGCTGTGGTATAGACACCGGGGAGTTCCCAGAAGCGTTTTTCAGCACCCCAGAAACAGCCCAGGGCGAATATGGCCTGCTGTAATCCCCTGGCCGAAAATTCGCCAGATTCACTTTCCTTCAATGGGGCATCCAGTACAAGATGCCTTTCACTGACAGGCATTTCTACATCCCGCCCGGCCAGTGCCTGTTCCGGGCTGACCATTTTGTCTGACACAGAAAATATTCCCATCGCTAATTACCCGTATTTGCTGCCTGGCAGATCTCCAGGTAGCGCTTCACGACATGATCCATACCCTGGTCAATACTTTCAATAGTCAGAGCATGACCGATGGAGACTTCCAGAATATCGGGAATGCTCAGAAAGTCTGGCAGATTTTCCAGGTTCAGGTCATGGCCGGCATTAACACCGAGCCCGAGCTCCTGGGCACACCCGGCAGTTTTCAGGTAGTTCCCGAAAACCTCACGTCCCTGAGGGGTGCCGAATGTACTGGCAAAGTCTTCAGTATAAAGTTCAATCCGGTCTGCACCGCTTCTGGCCGCCAGCTCGGCCTGTAAGGGATCCGGATCGAGAAACACGGCGACACGTATGCCCTGCTGCTTAAGTCGGGCAATAATGGGTTTCAGATTCTCGAGCTGCTGAGTGAAATCCCAACCGTGATCCGAAGTAAGTTGATCTGCTGCATCGGGTACCAGGGTGCATTGCCTTGGTCGACACTTGCTGACCAGTTCCAGGAAGTCCACAGCAGGATAACCCTCGATGTTGTATTCAACTTCAGGAAAATCCTTGAGCAGCTCGGCCAGTTCAAGGGCATCCTGGCGCCGAATATGACGCTCATCAGGACGCGGATGAACGGTAATCCCCTGTACGCCCAATTCAATAAACCGGCGTGCATAATGTTGCAGATCAGGATAATTACGTCCCCGGGAATTTCTCAGCAAAGCCAGTTTGTTGAGATTGACACTGAGTGCGGTCATGAAAAAAAGCCAGTGGAGTTAAGTCGGTAATTCTAGAAGAAATGCCGGGTAAAAAACAGGCTGTATCTGCGTAATTTATTTGTCAACAAGCGAGTCGCTCTGTAACATACGCGCTTTTCCAAAAAGCATAAGCATGCCCTTAATTCGTTTCCCGCAGTTATCTTCCATTCATTTTATTTGCACATTACTTCTGGTGCCTGCTTTTTGGTTATCCACAAGCCAAGCAGTTGCCATTGAAAATGAATCGACAAACCAGGCAGGAATTTCTCTGCAAAAAATTTACGAGAACGGGGTCTACGGAAACTTGTTCGTCTCGTCGTTTTACCAGAATGGATTTAATAATAATGCAGTTAATTACCTTAATTTTTCGCTGGGGAAAAATGTCGGAAATTCATCCTATGCTTTCAGTTTTTATACAACTGTCCCCCGGGGAAATGCTGAGCGGGAAATCAGGCTTATTCAGCAATATTCCTATCGTGTCTTCTTTGCAGGTGGAGTCAGCAGTTTTACGGTAAACCTGGATGAACGATATTTTAACCAATCCAATGAGATGGGCTTGCGTTCACGCTTTCGCTTGCAATGGGTTAAGCCTGTAGATGAACGGCACAGCCTGCAACTTGGATGGCAAACCCATTTTGCCTGGAATGACGTTGAACAGAAGGATCTTATGCAAAGAGGTTTTCGCCAGACCCGCCTGATATTCGGCGTAAATCGCGAACTGAGAAATGGCAACCGCATCAATGTGAATTACCAGGCGCGTTTTCAGAACCGGGCATTTACTGAAAATGTCCTTCAGCATCATGTACAGTTTTTGTATAGTCACCGCCTCTGAATGCTCAGGGTTTCGATGAGCGAAGTTGTTGCCCGGCCGTAAATAGCAAGACAAGCATGATCAGGCAGCAAATGCCAACTGTTAACGGAAACAGAACTGTAACCAATGAATAGGCCTCCAGGGCCAGCAGAACGAATCCACAGCGGATAAAAAAGATCAGATAAAACCAGATGTTTTCCTGTTCCGGGTTCTCTACTGCCTTGCGCAGGGTTGGCCCAAAGCCACACAGGTCGATCGTGGTGACAATAATAACGGCCCAGAGCGGGTTATTGCTTAGCAGCCATAAAGGGATGGCAAGCAGCGCGGCAATCAAGAACAGGTAGTCCAGGGCACTGATCCTGATCTCTGCCCGTTTCAGAAAACCCTGCAGGCTGATATAAAAAGTAATAATGCCGGACAGCAGGACCGGCCATACCCCTACTCCGCCTCCAGCGCTCACCTGAGCGAGAAACACAATAATGGTGGTCAGACCCCAGATCAGCCAGGAAAAGAAATGCGGCCGGGTCTGCCCGAGGTGAATGCTTCTGATATACGGATAATACGCCACCAGTGTGAGGATAATGGCGATGATGCTGAATAACTCTTTAACTGACATTTTGAAATGATAGACTCATCTGGCAATATCGCATAGTCTTTGCAGGATATGAATGTGTCCAATTACAAAGCGCTAACAGAATCTCCTTCTTATGTTTTTGGTTTTATACTGAATGGCAAAGGTGCTGGAGTACCACTGGATAAGGTAAGCGATGAAAGCGGCCCACTCTGGTGTCATCTCGATTTTCTTGAAGAGGGTTGCCGTGAACAGCTGGCATCACTGGAAGTCCCCGAACATGCAATTGACAGTCTGACCCGCCTGGATTCCCGTCCGCGCACTAACGTTCACGAAGAAGGCGCAGTATTGATTTTACGTGTCATCAATATGAATCCGGGCGAAGATCCCAATGACATGGTATCGCTTCGCTTCTGGATTGAAGCTGATCGTATTATCAGCCTGCGTCATAAACGCGTACTTTCCACTCAAGACGTAAAAGACGAAATTGTGTCTGGCAAAGGCCCGAAAACCACTAGTGAGTTGCTAAGTACTGTGATTGAACGGGTAGCCGACAGGATTGCTGATTATGTGGATGGTGTTGAAGCTAAAATGCTGGAATATGAAGACGCAGCTGACGTGGAAAATATTGTTAAGTTACGTGCCAATGTCTCCAACCTGCGCCGGGAAGCGGCCATGGTCAGACGCTATCTTGCGCCACAACGTGAAGCCCTGGAAGCACTCTTCCGGCAATCAGCAACCCTGCTGGTAAAAGAAGACCGGCACTATGTGCAGGAGTTATCTGATCGCATTATCCGTTATGTGGAAGACCTGGACCTGGTGCGGGAAAAAGCCGTTGTCCTGCAGGAAGAGTTGATGAACCTGACGGCCCAGCAACAAAATGACCGCATGTATGTATTGTCAATTGTTGCAGTGATTTTCCTGCCGATTTCATTTGTTACGGGACTGTTCGGCATGAATGTAGCAGGCCTTCCAGGACTTGAGACTCCCTCGGCTTTTTTTTATGTCGCCATGGCAATGACAGTTATGGTGGTGGGAGCTTTGGCCTATTTCCGGTTTAAAAAGTGGTTATAGCCTTATTGGCGCACGATTTTAACTTCACCGTCCAGATGCACATCCCGCTGCGGAAATGAAATCACAATATCATTTGCAGCAAATAATTCATCGATCTTGAAGCGAATATCAGACTTGATAACACGTAAATCTTTTTCACCGCCAGTTTCGATCCAAAAATATACATCAAAAATCAGAGCACTGTCCCCGAAATCATCAAAAATAACCAGAGGCTCAGGATCCCCCAGCACCAGTTCATGGGTTTCAGCTGCCTGCTGAATTAATTCTGAAACCTGTTTGACCGGCGAGCCATAAGCCACCCCTACTCTGACAATACAGCGTGTCAGTCGATCAACCAGAGTCCAGTTAACCACCATGTTTTCAAGTAGATGACTATTGGGGATCAGAAGGTGTACCCCATCGGTGCGGCGTATACGTGTTGAGCGTGTATTAATGGTTTCGACAGTCCCTTTAACATCCCCTATTTCAAGGAAGTCACCAAGGCGAATTGGCTTCTCCCACATCAGTATCCAGCCGGAGATAAAATTATTGATAATGTTCTGGGCACCAAAGCCAACACCGATAGCGACCGCACCGGAAACAAAAGCAAAGGCTCCCAGCGGCACATTTAGTATGGCCAGTGTGGTAAAGACCAGCAGTAAGAGAGCGACTATGAAATACAGGCGCTGAAACAGCAGGACCAGATCCGGATCAAGACCTCTTTTTGACAGGCGATGTAAAAAGAATGAGCTGCTTTTTTTAATGGCAAAATATGCCAGGAAAAACAGCACCGGTAGCAGTAATATCTGGCCAACGGTAAAAGTCTGCTCGTTAAAGGTAAATAAAGTATATGAGAAGAAAGCGCTGATATTTTCCATAGGCTGGTCTAGCATTAATCAGGCTTAAGCATAGGGCTTATGCTGATGCCGGGCAACTTTTTATTTTTCAATGCGGTAGGTCATGTCAATGCTTTGACTGATCCCGCTCTCCACTTCCAGACGCAGCCGTTCATTAAGAATATAGTCCAGTGACAGGACTGATTCTTTTTCAAACAGGCCGATTTCATAATGCATGAATAAATCCGGTGTCAGGTATTTTCCCAGTCCCAGGGAACTCTGTTCCAGGTTGGACTCACTGTTGAAATCAAGAGTGTCCACACCGAGGCCGGAACTGAGAAGACCGGTCAGCCCACTTCGATTGATGCCCAGACTTGCTGCAGCACCAAGCAGGTTACTCTGGTCCTGGTTATTGGTATCGCTGAATGATTTACCGGTAATCAGGATGGACAGTATTTCGCTTTCCGGCAGACTGGGTGTCGAGAAGAGCTGGCTTTGCATATTGCGTATAGTCCCGTTAATCAACACGCCGGCCTGAACCGTTTCGGTCTCCCGGTAAGCGCGAATATCCAGTGAGGGGTTGGACGGATTGCCAAAAAAGATCAGTTTGCCATCGGTGACATTCAGGCTCTGGCCGTAAATTTCATAGACTCCTTCACGGATGGAAATATCACCATAGGCCAGCAAGGGGCGATTGACATCCTGCTGCAGGCGCAGATTGCCATCCAGCATCATGTCCAGACCAAAGCCCTGGAAACGCACATTGTCACCCAGCAGCAGCTCCAGATCAGCGCTTACGGGTATTTCCCGAATACTCTGTTGCTGGCGACTTTGCATCAGATAAGCCTGCTCTGGTGGAGCATTAACAATGACTGCATCACGTGTCACATCAATACCATTATTAAGCAAAATGGTCGCATTCTCGCGTATATCCATAAGCAGTTCTGGCACCAGAACGCTCCCCTGCAGATCAAGTGCATTGTTTTGGAAATTGACTTCAAGGACAGGGCTTACAGTCATACTGGTGCTCTGATCGTTAATCAGCCGGAAATTTTCACCCTGTAAAACCAGCGTAAAAGATCGCTGGGGATCAAACAGGGTATTGGCATTGCCACTGAATGTCAGGTTACCTTCTCCGGATACTGCGGAAGCAGATATAAAAATATTCTCATCTTCATCACTGCTGAAAGTTAAATTGATTTGTTCCGGGCTGATTCCATACTCGGGCAATTCAAAAGAGGCATTCTGTAAATTCAGATTGGCAAGTAACATCGGGTCATCCAGACTGCCGCTGATATCCAGGTTGCCGCTAATCTCTCCGCGTGTATTACGCATGTCAGGAAACAGGGTTTCCACCCAGTTGAGGCTGGAAAAATCGAGTTCAGCACCGCCCTCCATACTGTCATCCGGATACAGGGTAAGCGCTGCGCTGATATCACCCTGAAAATCCAGGCCACCGCTATCCCGGTGCAGGATATTTAAACGGGTCTGGCCATTGAGCACTCCTTCTGTACGATTGACCTGCAGATTATTGTACTGAAGCTCAAAGGTCTGGATTTCCGGCGCGACACTTTGTCGATCATCAGTGACCGGTCTGAACAGGTTGAGAAAAACCGAACCCGGCTCTACGCCCAGGGAAAAATCTGCAGACTGCACATCTTCGGTATCCCCCTGGACCTGAATGTCCATGTTCAGCAGCCCCTCAACGAAAGTGTTCTGTGGCAGATACAAGCCAACCTCCTGTTGCAGTCGGCCTATTGCTGGTGGTTTACCGCTATAAACCTGATTCAGATCAGCATCATCCAGACTGGCAATCATGTTGTCGGTATTCAGGTAGGCCAGGGGGAAATCCTGCAAGGCTATATCCAGGCTGAAATCGCTGTCAGCCTGACTTGCCTGCAGACAGATTGCGGTATCCAGATGCTGCCAGCAATGACGTGACATACTGCTGCGCTGTGAACTGAACCCGGCTGCAACCGGCTCCTGCAATATCCAGTTGCCGTATACACCATCAAGACTGGAGGAAAGAATACTTCCCTGCCACTGTTCACTGGCATAGCTGCCCTGCACTGCCAGGTCTATATCCAGCTCGGGTGAGCGCAGATTCAGACTGGCTTCATGGTTTTGTGGTTCTCCAGTAAACTCAATCTGGGTCTCTGAAACAATAAAAGAGCGGTTTTCAATCGCAGCATTTACTTCACCCAGATTGAACTGAAACTGATAGTTCCCGCGACTGCTCTGAATTGAGCTGTCTATGCTGGCCAGTTCAATTACACGCCCCGCTTCTTCAAAACGCAGATTATCTGCTTCCAGTGTTCCCTGTATGTCTGGATTATCGATATTGCCGGATATAAGGCCTTCGCCAAGGATGCGTCCGCTTAATGCCGGCAGCCAGACGGACAGATCAGGGGCATTCAGTAACCAGTTAATGTCGAGATTGTCCTGCATCTGTCCTTGAAGTGAGAGCTGGTTTCTACCGGTTGAGAAATCCAGGCTGACATCAGTAAAGCGATTATCCTCAAGTTGCAGTTCACCTTCAGCTTCCAGTGGATAGCCGTTAAGCTGCGCCTGTAAAAATGACAGCCTAAAGCGGGTATTGTTATTTTCATCAAGGCTCAGACTGCCTCCTGCCTGGACAGCATCAAGGGTGATTGCCGACAGGTAATCATTTATTTCCAGACGGTTCAGTCCCCAGTCCATGTCCAGGCCAAAGGGTTGCAGAGAAATTTCGCTGACAGCCTCAAGACTTATTTCATCACTTTCGATTCTTAAGGTTTCGAAGCTGAGGCCCTGCTCCTCATATTCACCAGCAAGCGTAAGGGTTAACGGTAACAATTGCTGAGAGGGGTCAAGTGCATTATTTAATTCAGGCACAAGCGCGAAACTTCCGTCGAGGAAAACCAGTTCGGGTGAGCCATGGGTCAGCAAGGTGCCGGAAAAGCCGCTGAGAAAGTTCTGTTGCGGTAACAGGGGCAGCAGGTCTTCAAGCTGATGTTCAAGATTAAAGTTGATTCCGGTCTGATCCAGCAATCCGGTAGCAAGGCTGCCTTCGCTCTCAATGCTTAATGGCTGGATCAGGCTGTGGCTGAGATCCAGTGAGTTAATATCGCCGCTGAAAAAAACCGAACCGGCAGTCACTGCGTCCTGGTCGGGCAAAAGGTTTCTGTCGAGGGTCCAGTCAAGATTGCCATCCAGCAGCAGATCTTCTGCCTGCAAAGCAAAGGCACCATTCAGTGTGGCGCCATAGCCGGTAAAGGTGATTTCATCAAGACTCAATAGGCGCTGGTTAAGCAGAATGTCGAGACCCAGACTCTGTACGGTTAGTATCTGCTCGCCAGACTGAATTCGCGGATTTATCAGCAAAATATTTTCCATCTCAATACTGAATGGAAGGGAAAATACCTGCAAAATCTGTTCATCAAGCGGTACAGAAGCTGTTGCTTCACCCTCACCCGGTGACAGACGCAAATCCAGATCAGAAATTTCCAGTTGAGAGATATCTATACGCTGGCTGAGCAAGGGCCATAATGACCACTGGCTGGATAAATTGCTGGCCTGGAGCGTAAGCTGTGGATTATTAACCTGCAGATTTTCAAATTCCAGTCCTGTCAGCAGACTGCCACGTAAGGAATCATACTGCAGCTCTGTCTGAAAATTTTCCTGCAGGTAGTCAGTGGCATAAGTGGCAAGAAAGTTTGCGCCCCCTTGACTGTTTAACAAATAATAAACAATCCCGATTGCCACCAGCAGCAGGGCCATCAGAATAGACACAGTCCGGAGAACTATTTTAAGAATTAAAATATTCATTACAGGTCCGGGCCCATGGTGATATGAATACGGAATCCTTCATCATCATTGAGTGTGTGAGCCAGATCAAAGCGCAGGGGGCCAATGGGTGAAAGCCAGCGAATCCCGACACCGACACTTTGCTTCCAGTCAACATCATCGAATTCATTAAAGGCATTACCGGCATCAGTAAACAGGGCCATGCGCCAGCGAGGACGAAATTCATAATCTACTTCGACTGAGCCAGTCAGCATATGCTTGCCGCCGACGACCAGGCCGTTATCATCAGTTGGCCCCAGGCTACGATATTTATATCCACGCAGGCTCTGGTCGCCGCCACTCAGAAAGCGCAGGGAAACCGGCAATTCCTCTTTGTCGTCAATCCAGGTGAAACCACTGTCAAATCGTAAAAACAATCGACTGCGGCTGCCAAAGCTGTTGACTGTTTTGCCATTAACAATTGTCTGAATAAAATTGGTATCAGAAATGACAGCGTCTGTGGCGCCGCTTATTTCTGTAAACAAATTCCAGCCCCGGCTCGGATTAATCAGATCATCTGCCTGGGTTTTGGATAAATTAAAACCCAGAATGGCCAGGTGGGAGATATCCCTGTCGAGATTAATCGTGTAACTGTCACGCTGGTAATTAACAAAGGTATTGCGTAACCAGCCATCTGTTGATTCATTTCTGTAGGCAGCTTCGAGTTCAACCCGCTTACTTTCAAAGGTGTCATTATCTTCATTAATGACGCCGGCACTGTACAGCATGCTCTCACGTAATGGATTACGCCCGATCGGCATCATGTAATTGACATTCTGTTGCAGGCGGACTTGTGAGAGGGATATTTCTGTATCAAGCCGATGGCCGTTACGGGTCTGATAGCGGTTTTCATATCCAAGTCTGACGCGGGGACCGGTGTCAGTAGTAAACCCAATGCCGGCTGAATAAGCGTGTCTTGGTCTGGGCGCCAGGTTAACGAGTAAAGGGACGGACTGATTTTGTGCCTGGGAAAGTTGCGGGTTGATTGATACCTGAGAGAAATACTGACTCTGGTCGAGATTGTTCCTGAGCCTGACCAGTTCAGTGTTGGAGTAGGCATCGCCGGTATTAATCTGAAACAGGTTGGCAACAAATTCATCTGAAAGAATGGATGAATTATTCATCTGGATATTACCAATCAGGTAGCGCGGACCCGGGGCAAAAAGCAGGTCTATATCAGCAGTATTACTAACCAGATCAATATTTAATTCAGAGCGAACAAAGCGTGCGGCGAAATAACCGTTTTCAACCGCGGTTGCACTCAGGTTGTTTTTGAGCCTTTCATACAGCCCATGATTCAGTTGTTGTCCGGAAGCCAGCGGCGAAGTATCAATCACTTCATTGAAAACGGCAATAGGCTGGTCATCAAGCGCAATATTGACAGTATCAAGCATGACAGCTTCGCCGGGGTTGATATCAATATTCAGCATCCAGCAGCTCTCACCGGGACTGAAATTTATGGCAATGCTGCTCTTGTAGTAACCCAGTGCGTTGGCTGCTCTTTCAGTGTTGCCCCTGACCTGGTTTTGCAGCCGCAGCAGACGACCCATATCAGTGTCACAGTTTTCGCCCCCGATTCGTAGATGATTGAGAATATTGTTGCGTAACTCATCGTCAACACCGGTAATAGTGATAAGCGGCGCTTCCTGGGACTGGGCAAAGACACTAAACAGGGCCAGTACCAGAGCGGGAAGTCTTGAAAAGAGATTAGATTTCATACAGACACTATCAACTCTAACATATGCAGAGATACATCAGAGATTAATAATGTTTTGGGCAGGAAAAGCAAGCGCTGTCTGGGGTACGGTTAAGCTCTTGCTAAGCTGGGAATATCAGTTTCTGCGGTTGTTACGGTCATTATCCCGGTTGTTGCGGTCATTGCCTCGACGATCGTCATCTTCATCATCGTCTTCCTCATCTTCCTCGTCTTCGCAATCGCGGCCGGACATTTCACGCCCCCGCTCAGATCCCGGTTCGTCGCAAATTTCCTCGTCGTCATCACGTCCTTCGTCTACGTCGTCTTCATCTTCATCTTCATCTTCATCGCGGCCATTACCACGGTCATTTCGATCGTTGCCAACCCGGTCATTACGATCATTGTTGTTATCCCTGTCGTTTCGATCGTTTGCATCATTCCGGTCATTACGATCATTATCATTTCTATCGTTTCTATCGTTTCTATCGTTTCTATCGTTTCTATCATTTCTGTCATTTCGGTCGTTACGATCATTATCATTACGATCGTTTCTGTCATTCCGGTCATTGTCACTGTCATTGTCACGACCATTACGACCGTCAGCATCTCCACTGTCGTTATCTCCGGAGTCATTCGAACCGCTTCCGGGGGCAGATGGACTGCCGGGTGAGTTACCGGGAGCTCCTGCAAGATTATTACCAGCGTTGGCTCCACTTCCACCACTGCCGCCGCCAGCTGAACCGCTACCACCGTTATTGGCAGCTAAACCGTTTCCGCTATTAGCACTATCGCCGGCATTTTGACCATTATCATTAGCGCTGTTATCGGCCAGATTGTTGGAGTTATTATCATTGCCTGCACTATTGTTGTCGGAATCATTGCTGCTGTTGTTATCATTACCGGCAACACTGTCACCTGTATCCGCGCCGCCATCATTTCCGCTGGAACCACTTGCCCCGTCAGAACCATTACCAGCATCTGCGACATCAGAATTATTATCGGCGTTGTCATCGTTGCCGCTATTGTTATCGGCAGTACCACTGTTATCAGCAAAAGAATTTCCGGAATTGTTACCGGAGTTATTATTGTTATTCTGTGAGCTGCTGCCGGAGGGATTATTCAGAGCATAATCCAGTGCGCCATCGTTCTCATTCAGCTTGCAGCGGACACAGGTTTCCTGACAGCCACTGGGCAGAGAATTGAGCGGAAAATCATCCCCAACTTCCGCCCTGTCCCATAAGCCGCAATAGAAATCCAGGTTTGAACCGGCATCTTTAAAGCCAATATGTAAACGGCAGTCATCGATGCAGTCTGTCAGCAGGTCATCCTGAAGTTGCAGGCCGAACCAGCCGACACCGGCATCTTCATTCTGGTAATACCAGACTTCAGAAATAACATTGGAGTTGTAGGTAATCGCATTGGGGGAAGAAGTCACCTGGGATGCGCCGGCATCACTGCTGGTGCGGGCGGACATCACAGAATTCGGGAATCCACGGGTGACATAATAATCGCTGACGACGCTTGTGCGGACAGCATCAAACAGCACTACCGCTTCAACCAGTTTGGACTTGGTAATGTAGTTACTGTAGCTGGCGATTCCCACAGCAGACAGTATTCCAAGCACGGCAACTATCGCCATGACTTCCAGTAAAGTGAAACCCTGCGCTGCCTGCCTATATCTGCGATTAATTTTCATCATTCCCTGTGTTTTGTTCGCGTACCTGTAGCGCGTCAATTAATAATGGGGATATTTTCCACTAATCAGGACGAGACTTCCCTGTTAAATGTAGTTTGCATTATAAAAGTGTGGCGCAGTTCACTAAGCACTTGATTACTGTAAAAAAATTTTACATACAAAAGAGCAATTTGTAAAAAAACTTACAGGTGAGAGGCATAAAAAAGGCCAGTAACTAGTACTGGCCTTTTCGAAGAACATGCAGCTTGAGCTGCTGCTAAAGTGCTTAGCGTTCGTCTTCAGGAACAGCCATCAGGACATCTTCCAGCCCCTGAGGATAGGGAGATGCATGAACGCCGAGCATGGTATCGAACTGCATACCACTTTCATTGATGTATTCAGCGATTTCCCGTGCCAGCGGAGTCTGTCCTTCATAAGGCAGGGTATTGCCGTCACTACCGCGGACTGTAAAGTCGGCCTGCATGGCCAGACTGTGTTCGGGCATATACAGGAACAGCAATGAATCCGTATGTAATCCCGGAATGTGGTGTATCTCCAGTCGGTTCATGTCATCTTCCAGTACAGTAATTTCGCCGGCTGGTGCCACTTCAAACTCTGGGTTCAGCGGATCTTCACCCAGCAAGGTGCGTGGTGTGTTCAACGCCATGCTCATGAACTCCAGGCTGTTTTCACTGACCATCAGCGGAATACCTGCCCGCAGAATGGGAATCAGGCCGGCTGTGTGGTCAGAATGCGGATGCGAGTTGATCAGAAAACGAATCGGCTTGTCAGAAATTGAGGCCACGGCTTCCAGAATGACTTCGCCACGCTGTGGGCTTTGACCACTTTCAAATACGACCAGGTCATCTTCAAACTCAATCACGAAAGAACCATAGCCACCGGTAATCTGCCACACCCCGGGAGCCACTTCTTCAACCAGATCGGCCGGAGCAGGTGCAGGGCCGTTGTTGCCGCCGCCACCGAAACCGCCACCTGTGTTTTCAGGCGGAGTCAGGGCCGCCATCAGGTTAGCTGGATTGGCATCAGCATCAGTCAGGCCAATACCGAAAATGGCCCCACCGCCCTGCCAGCGCTCAATTGTTGTCGGTACCATGACTCCGTCCATTTCTTCATAGTTGCTGAACATGAAGCTGACATGCATGTCGCCCATGAATGCATCTTCTACCCAGGTTTCGGTTTTTTCGATCAGGTTATCCTCATTGATATAGGCATTAACGGTGTACTGCATGCCGGAGGGTGAGGTAACACTTGCCGGGGACATCCAGCTCAGCACCGGCTGGCCGTCTTCCATGGATAGTGTCGCGCCGTTAGTCTCGGCGCCCTGAATAAAGCCCCAGGGTGTCAGCCAGGTATTTAACTGTGCGCTCCAGCCATCATCGGCAGTCGCGTACTGGGTGTAGTTTTGCCAGGTGGGTGGATCGTAAAACAGGTTCTGGGCAAAGAACTCACCACGTGCGAGTGAAGTACCGGCATCCAGGTCAATGGTCTGGGTGTAACCGATAATTTCATTACGCGGAAACCAGGGGGGGCTTGCCGTGCGGGTCTGGCGGAAACTGTTTCTGATTGACCAGGCATCACCGGAAACTGTAATGGATGAAAGGTTTTCAGTACCCAGGGCAGCCTGCACATCGGCAAGCACTTCATCGGCTGTGGGTGGAGTCGGTGCCGGCATGGGCTCACTGCTGGCCATTTCCTCACCACTGCAGGCCGCCAGCAGAAACAAGGAAGAAAAACTTACAAGAGCGGTACGCATGTTACGCATATATAGATACCTCCATCGATATCTTTATTTTTCATTTGTATTTGGGTGGAATAAAAGGCTGAGAATAACACGGAATAGCAGCCATAGGTGTATGAGTATATAAGCGACATTGAACCACTTTCAAATGGTTTAGCTGTATTCAGCGGACAGAACGCTCTATTTCGTGACTGAACGGGTGTCAAATGACACTTTTTCCTGTCCGCCGAAAATTGGTCCCGCTCAGTTGACGGCTTTCGGGACTGTGACAATAATTTCATTGTCCTGCCGGTCAACTGTCATGCCAGCTTCATCAATGTCGCCGGGCAGGTGCATGGACTGGGAAAAACGGCTTTCCTGCATACTGCGACTGCTGAGCCCGCTATTGCCCTCTTCCCGCAGACTTCTGACCGAACCGGAAACCACCAGAACATTGTTGTTCAGCTCGGTGTTGAGCTCGATTTCCTGGCCTTCCGGCACCTCAATGACAACACGGTAAGCCTCGCTGTCTTCAGTCATGCTGACGGTCGGACTGCTGCTGAATCCAAAACCAAAGTCCTGCTGGTTGAAAAAGGGATAACCCCGTGTCATGGAATTCATCAGTTCATCCATGCGGCGTTGCATCTCCGCGATCTGGCCACCGGGATCCATAAAGCCGGGCCAGTTGTTACTGAAAGGATCGGTAAAACCGGGCAAGGGATCGACCGGGTCAGCCGGGCTATTGCCGGAAGTGTTCGGCGCAGCAGGCGCCGGTCCTGAGGGTTCTGTCGTTGCGAAACTGTTGTTCGCTGCTGCCTGGCTTGTAATGTTGCCGGGCTGGGCATTATTTTCACGCAGTGCCTGTACTTCGTTGGACAGGTTCCAGGTAAAAAAAGCCAGTGCGGCAATCAGGCAGATCAGGACGGTAAAAATAACACTGACAAGAACATTACGTTGCTGTGTCTCCATAGTCATTACCTCTTTAATGGTTATCAAAAAAGCAAATCAGCATGAAAACGTCTGTAGTTGAAAATTATGGTCAGTGATTTAATTTTCAAGGGTTTGGCTTGTTTCATATATTTTTAACTTGCCGCATTGAGATAAATCAGCGAATATAAAAAGCCAATTCACGTAGTCGCTTATGAAAGTTTTTCACCTGGCAAAATCCGAGGTGGCGAGTTACCTGCCGCTGCCATTTTTCACTTCTCAGGTTGCGGCCGGTTTTCCCTCTCCGGCGGATGACTATATTGAGAACGGTCTGGATCTGAATGAATACCTGATCCGGCACCCCTCCTCGACCTATTTTGTACGTGCCAGCGGTGATTCGATGACTGGCTGTGGCATTCAGGATGGCGCCCTGCTGATCGTGGACCGGGCTGCCAGTCCGCGGCAGGGCAGCATCGTGATTGCCGCCATCGATGGTGAGCTGACCTGCAAGATTCTCGACATCAGAAACAAGCAGCTGCTGGCAGCCAATCCGGCCTATTCCCCTATTCCGATTGCCGAAATGAGTGAACTCAATATTGAGGGCGTGGTACTGCATGCAGTGAATTCGCTATGTATGCCCTGGTAGACTGCAACACCTTTTACGCCAGTTGCGAGGCAATTTTTAATCCGGCAGTGCGTGGCAAGCCGCTGGTGGTGCTGTCGAATAATGACGGCTGTGTGATTTCCCGCAATGCTGAAGCCAAGGTGCTGAACATCCCGGACCTGCGCCCCTTCTTCCAGGTAAAACATTTACTCAAAAAACATCGGGTACATGTTTTTTCCAGCAACTATGAACTGTACGGTGATATTTCCGCACGGGTAATGAAACTGCTGGAGTCCTGTTGTACACAGATGGAAGTGTATTCCATCGATGAAGCTTTCCTGCGCATTCATGTCGATGATTACGCGCAGCATGGGGCGGCAATTCGTGACATGCTATGGCAGCAGGTGCGCATGCCGGTCTGTGTGGGTATCGCACCGACCAAGACCCTGGCAAAACTGGCCAACCGGGCAGCGAAAAAAATGCCGCAGCTTGAAGGGGTTTGCGTGCTGGATACGCCGCATAAATGGCGCTGGCTACTGGCGCGGGTCAAGCCGGAGGATATCTGGGGAATCGGCAGGCGTCTGAGTGAACATTTACAGCGTCTGGGCATTCATACGGCCCTGCAACTGGTGGAAACCAATCCGAAATATCTGCGCCGGCGTTTCAGCGTCAACATGGAACGTACCCTGCGGGAGTTACGTGGTGAAGCCTGCATGGACCTGGCACTGGAACCGGCCCCAAGCAAATCGATTATCTGTACCCGCAGTTTTTCCTATAAAGTTACTGAGTTACATGAACTGCAGCAGGCCATCAGTCAGTATGCCGATCGTGCCTGTGAAAAACTGCGACGACAACAGGGAGTCACGGCTACGCTCTGGGTTTATCTGGAAAGTTTTGACCGCAAGGTCGGTTACCTGCGTCCACAACGGCTGATTACTCTGCCCTTTCTGACCAATGACACGCGGCAGATTGCCAGTGCAGCGGCTGCTACTCTGGCACAGATTTTCCGGCCCAATATTCGTTACAAAAAGTGTGGCATCGGCCTGCTGGATGTCCGTACCCGGCAGTATGAGCAGAATGATTTTTTTAATGAGCGGCAGAGCGAACAGTCACGTGAGTTGATGCAAGTGATGGATCAGGTCAACCAGCGCTACGGTAAACACAGCATTAAATTATTGAATGCCGGCATACAGCCGAAGTGGGCCATGAAGCGTGATTACATGTCGCCGCGCTATACCACCCGCTGGCAGGATATTCCGGTCGCCAGATGTGCCTGACTGGTAAGGCGGAGTAATTCGCTCGATCAAGGGAAAGGGAAATATTCTTTTGCGACAGGCCAAAAGCGTACATCCCTGTACAGCTTAGGCTGGCGCGGGAAATAAACCCTAGCGCACGAATTCCCGGATAATGCTGTCACCCTTGTTCAGGACAAAAATACGACCATCCGGACCGGCATCGATACGGGTGTCAGCACGTGGGGCGCCTTCGTTTTCCTGAATCAGTTGCAAGAGTGTTTTGCCCTCGCCACCGTCATTGAACAGCACCCGGCGAATCGATTGATAGTCAGACGGCATATCATTGGCGTCAACATAGAGAATTTCGCCACTGACCAGGTCGGCAAACAGCAGAGTGTCTTCCAGCTGCGGGACTCTGTTATCACGATAAATCAGCAGGCCGGAAGCGGCACCACGGTTTTGCAGAATCGGATCGGTATGGTCCCACTCTACAGTCGGATAGGTCACACTGGCATCAGCTCGTGGATTGCTCATGTTGATCACGCCGTTTTCAAAACGGTAGCTGGCTTCCCAGGTGTTCCAGCCCAGGTTGCCACCAGCCGGTACCGGACTGATTTCCTCAACGATGTTCTGACCGATTTCGGACAGGTACATCATGCCGGTATCGGCATCCCAGACAAAGTGCTGGGCATTACGAATGCCGTAGGCATAAATTTCATCCAGAGCACTGTTGTTGCCAACAAAAGGGTTGTCGGAGGGAATGCCGTATTCACCATTGGGGCCGTTATTGCCAAGTGGATCGATGCGCAGCATTTTGCCGAAGATTGAACCCAGATCCTGAGCCATGTTCATCGGGTCACCACCGGAACCGCCATCACCATTGGAAACATACAACAGGCCGAAATCGGCATCACCCGGTTCAGCCAGAGTATTAAAACCAATCTGACCACCGTTATGGTTACGGAATGGTTGCTGGATACGCAGCATTTCGCGTGGCGTGCCACCATCGTAAGTTGTTGCCAGCGGGTTATTGGCTGTCCACTCGTGCAGGACTAAATCATGATCATCCCCTTCGCCACTGGGGGCATAGTCAGGTTCCGGCCGGGTATTGGTGCTGTCAGTCCAGGTGTAAAACTTGCCGTAACCGGGAGTTCCGCTTTCGGCAAACTGCGGATGAAAAGCAAAACTTTGCATACCCTGCTCACGGTTGCCAGAGGAAACCTGAACCCCGTAATCATCGGCATTGAGATATTCAATCACCCGTTCGCCATCATAACTTAGGCTGTAAATCACCCCGGTCATGTCATTGACGAACATGCGATTGCTACCCGGCTCATCCACCAGTTGCATCATGCGGGCCTGTTCACCACGGATTTCCGGCAATTGGGCGAACTCAACATAATCAACCAGAATAATGTCGTCTTCCGCTTCAATCGGCGTGGTAAATGGATTATTGGACACCTGCGCATAGACAGAGCCTGTCAGTAACAGGCTCAATCCGAATATGCTCTTTCTGATCATTGCTCTCCCCTCAGGAAATAGTAACTATAGTTATAGTATTTAGTCTGTGCTGTAATTTACCGGACAGCCTGCCATGTAAATGCCGCTGGCGACATTGTTTTCACAAAATTCAATGGCAGCATCCAGCTGGCTCTGAATATTATCAAGAACTTCGGCATAAGTAGTCACCCTGCCATGAACCGGTATATCAATTTCCGGATCCAGGCCATGATGTTCGACGCTGCCAAGATAGTTGTCACTCCACCAGTGCCATTCCCAGCCGATATCAAACATGTCACCCTGCATCAGAATGTCTTCATCGTGCAGGTAGGCAAACACCGCATCAGTCATGTGCATGTGGTTGACCACTTCATAGACATCCAGGCGTCGCATCTCATCCTCTAACACCAGGTGTTCATCAACCGGAATGAAATCCAGCGGCTGTGGATTACGCGCCAGTGCATCGGGAAAGTTTGGCGCCGGACGTGATACCAGCTCGCGCAGGATGCCCTCATTTTCGCGTTTGGAAATAATGGTCAGGCCACGCGATACCGCAGCCCGGATACCGCCGCTGTGATCAAAATGGTGATGCGACATGATCAGGTGAGTGAGCTCCTTGCCCGGTACCAGTTCATTGGCCGCATCGATACGTGCCAGTGAATTGGCTTCATTACCATAGGCCTCAAACATCACCAGATGATCGGCAAACTCAACCACTGCTCCGCCGTTGCTGCCGACACGTAAATCCCAGACCCCATCGGCAACTTCAGTTACGACCACTTGTGGGTTTCCACCACCGCCGAAGCCGCCACCAGCACCACTGACAAACTCGGGCAGTGGTTCATTGATCTGGTAGCCATCGATATGAAAGCTGGTGACCACATTGTCGCGCCAGTCGATTTTCGTGCTTAAGCCGGATGGCAGACGAATGCCGTCATAGGGGGTGTAACCGGTGAACCAGGTTGTGTATGTCACCTCGCCCAGATTACTGTGCGGTCCCAGCCAACGGACCCAGGCTGGCAGTTTGTTTAGCTGGTTGATGCCCAGCCAGACATGCTGGCCGTTATCCAGCATGAATTCGACAACAATATTGTCATCTTCAATACTGACACCACCGGTTTCGCTTTCCAGCGCTACGCGCAGGGCCATCAGCGGGTTATTCAAGGCATCCACGCCATCCTGAACCTGGGATGTCAGCGCCCAGGCATGACCGAAAGGCAAAGCAAAAGGAAACAGGAAGCCCTGACGCTGACGTTGCAGTGCTTCACCGCTTTCCAGGTTGAAGTAGCGTTCCACGCCATTTTGCGCAGCCCACTTTTTCGGCGAGTTCGGATGCGGTGAGGGAGAACTGCCGCCGTCCTGGTTCAGGGTCTGGCTGAAACCGGTCATCAGCAACGAGTCGACCTGCATGATACGATTCATGCCGCCCATGGCTTCGGCAGTATCTTCCAGCACGTCCTGTGCAGACATCTGTGCTGTTGCCGGCATGATCAGGGTAAATAAGCCCAGGGTCACAAGTCCCCGTAGAAATGTATATTGTTTCACGATGTGTCTCCGTTGTTGTTCTTGTATAAGACTTTTAATTTTAAAATTGTATCAGTCAACATCCATCCAGCCCGCCTCAAGGGTCACCTGATCCCAGTGTTCGGTGAACTTGCCATCCTGCACGCGAAAGGTTTCAAAGGCAAAGGCTTCATAGGTTTCACCAGGATTGTCCGGGTCAGGTAAATCGCCTTTATAAATTGCCGTGACCAGGTCATCCTCGGCCATGACAATCACCGGATCTCTCAGACGGATACCGCCCAGATCCACCAGCGGAATACCCCCTCTGGCGCGGGCCTCAAGGCGGGCTTCAACCCAGGCACGGTTGCCGCTGGCACCGGTAAATTCGTCCATGGCCAGAAAGCGTGGATTATGCTGAATGTAATCTTCTGCCAGAAACTGTTCCATACGTTCCTCGCCACTGCCTTCAAAGTCAAAAAAATCCAGCAGTAACTGTTTATTGGCGTCCTCCCGATACTGGCTTTGTACCAGACCATAACTAAAAGCGGCGAGCAAAAGGGCCAGTAACACTGCCAAAATTGTTATTATTTTCAATGCTGTGTTTTGCATGGATGACCTCAGATCAGGCTTATATAGACGATACGGGTAAACATATCGGCATCGATATAGGGGTTCTCTCCTTCCCAGACTGCATCAAATTCTTCCGTGGGCCGTGCATTGATGATCTGCATTTCCGACATGCCCTGCTCAATCATCGAAGCCACCCGGTTACGCACGGTTCGCAGCATCAAGGCGTAATTCTGTACCACCTGCTTGCCCTGCGGCGGGATCGGTCCGTGACCGGAAATAAACTGGGTGTCGTTGTCCGCAAGTTCCAGCGCCAGTTCGATGGCATCGATCACCCCATCAATGGAGCCGCCGCCATTTTGCACATCAATCCGCGGATAACCGGCAGTCCACAAGAGGTCACCCAGCTGAATGATGTTGGCCTGTTCAAAATGCACGATGGAATCGGTATCCGTGTGCGCATTGGGTACGTGAATGGCGGTGATGGTTTCATTGCCGGAATGAAAGCTGATGTCATCAGCAAAGGTAACGGTTGGCAAGGCACCTGTCGGTGAAGGCATGGTGCGGCTGTTATATAAAGGCAGGAAAACTTCCATGCTCATGCGCCGGTAGACGTATTCGTGTGCCACAATCACAGCCCCGTCAGCGGCAAAATTTTCATTACCGCCGGTATGGTCACCGTGCCAGTGGGTGTTGATGACAAACTTGATGTCATCGCCACTGATCTGGTCAATGGCGGCATTGATCTGCCCGGATAAAGGCGCGAATTTATTGTCGACGACGATAATGCCGTCATCACCGGTATAAACCCCGATATTGCCACCCGGGCCATAGAGAACATGGAAGTTATCACTGACCTGCTGGGTCTGGATTTCGCCATCCTGCGCCAGCGCTAAAGACGCTGGAAACAGGAGAGAGGCAATTAAAATTGTTGCTTTCTGCCACATGTGTCCGCTCCTGAAAGTTTAATAGTAATACATCAGGGACTTAGTGTGGCAGAGCGCTATTCTGGAATCCACTGTTGATAATCTGTCGAAACAGTCAGCAGTATCCCCTACCAGCCGCGATCCATCGGTAATTCAGGATCAGCCGTGATGTTCAGCATGGCGCAGTGGTGGTAGGTAAATCCACCTTCACCAAATCCGGGATGATCAGACATGAACTGAACGACCTGCAGAAAGCAGCCCTCACAATCAATATTGGGAATGCGGACTTCGGTTTCCTGAGGGCCAGTACGGCGCTCATAGTTTTCCCACAGCCCATCGACCAGCACCGGTGCCTGCGGATTTTCATCAATCTCAAAACGGTCGGAGCGTGGACCCCGGTCGGTGTCTTTCATGGTCGGAACAGTATCTTCCGGCAGCCAGTTAATGCGGCGGGCCAGGGAAACGCGGTAATGGCCGGGGTGGTAGATGGTTTCTTCGATGGCAATTCGCAGCATCTCCCCGCCGGTAACATCCGTTACCAGGCCAGTGCGGGTGCCGCCATCGGCTATTGTGCCACCGCAAGGAGCTATTTTCTGGGGATCCCCCCGTTCATCTTCGACAATCCATGAGGCCGGTTCATTCAGCTTGAAGTGTGCGTTGGCCGCAGTGGCCAGTAATCCGGCTGCGGTTGCCAGGCCCAACTTACCCAGTGTGCTTTTCTTCACGATTGATACCCTTCTGTTGTTATAGTGTGTGGAGCGTTGTGGATTATTATCTATTGCCCTGATTACGGCAATAAGCAGGGCAAACAAGCCTGACACCTGGTATTGACTATGCCTATATTAAGGTTTAAGTATTCTTTATAACACTATGTAATTATTATAAATATGGATCTATTTTCTGATATCAACCATTTTTTAAACAGCCCGCAGGTAGTCGAGGTGCTCTATGCCCTGGTGCTGATCATGGCCCTGTTATGGCTCCTGACCGGCGGCTTCAGTTTCCTTAAAAAGAAGTCTGATCACAGGAATGATGACGATGGTAGAAAATAATCTGTAGCAGACCCTCCCCCGTTTACTGGTTAATATCCTCTTCACTGATCAGGCTGAATGAAAAACTACTGCATCGGCTAGCCCTGCTGAACACCTGGATCTGGATCAGGGTCAGCGGGGCATAGGTTTCAACATAATATTCGTGGGCAATGGTGTTATCACTGCCAAAAGCCACATGATATTCCACGATCCTGTACTGGTTATTTTTGATGGCGTCGATGCTGTTGGCGATACGGCGTTCGGCATCAATGTTTTCGCAATTCAGGCTGGCAAAATTGGTCAGGAAAATACTCTGGTGAAATACGCTGATGGCTTCATCGGACAGGGGCAATTGGGTACGGACAAGCTCTTCCTGTGCAAAGGCAGCTAAAGCCAGCAGGCTCAGGAAAAGCATAAGCGTATATGTTGGGGTTTTAAGAAGTTTGCTCATGAAATTAAACTGCCCTCTTTGATTTGAGAAAGATGTTTTGACCCGGTATCTGGAACATGAACATTTTTCAGTATTATATAAACCGAAGTATCATACGTATGGAAAATAAGTATTAAGTAGTTCAGTATAGATTTTTTTATCTCAGAAAGGGAAATGCAATGAATCTCGAAACAATCGCTCTGCATTCAGGTTATGAAGGTGATCCGGCAACCAATGCAGCCACTACGCCCATATACCAAACAACATCATATACCTTTGACAATACGCAGCATGGTGCAGACCTATTCAATCTGGCGGTTCAGGGCAATATTTATACGAGAATCATGAACCCTACAACAGCAGTGCTGGAAGCCCGCCTTACTGAAATGGAAGGTGGTGTTGGTGCGCTGGCTGTTGCATCCGGCATGGCAGCGATCACCTATGCCATTCAGGCAATTACCAGGGTTGGCAGCAATATAGTCAGCACCTCCCAGTTATATGGGGGCACGTATAACTTTTTTGCGCATACTTTACCCGCACAGGGAGTCGAAACCCGTTTTGCATCGTTCGATGATTATGCTGGCCTGGAAGCTTTGATCGATGAAAATACCAGGGCAGTCTTTTGTGAATCAATCGGCAATCCGGCTGGAAATGTAGTCGATATCGAGGCACTTGCTGAAATTGCACATCGGCATGGTGTTCCCCTGATCGTCGACAATACTGTTGCGACCCCATTTTTATGCAAGGTTTTTGATCTGGGCGCGGACATTGCCATTCATTCTTTGACCAAATATATCGGCGGTCATGGTACTTCTATTGGCGGTATTATTGTGGATTCAGGAAAATTTGACTGGTCCGCCCACAAGGAAAAATATCCAATGCTCAATGAGCCGGACCCTTCCTATCATGGTGTCATCTATACTGAAGCTCTGGGTGAAGCAGCATTTATAGGACGTTGTCGCGTTGTTCCTTTGCGAAATACCGGTGCTGCCCTGTCGCCGATGAATGCATTCCTGATTATGCAGGGTCTGGAAACCCTGGGACTGAGAATGGAACGTCATTGCGAAAATGCGCAAAAAGTAGCGGAATATCTTGAGGGGCATGAGCAGATTGAATGGGTCAGTTACGCAGGACTGAAATCAAGTCCCTATTATGACGTCTGCCAAAAAGTTGTTGGCGGACGCCCCTCTGGTATTTTAAGTTTTGGAATCAAGGGCGGTGAAGCTGCAGGGGCCAAATTTATTGATGCACTGCAAATGATTTTACGTCTGGTCAATATAGGCGATGCCAAATCCCTGGCCTGTCACCCTGCTTCAACTACTCACCGGCAACTTAGTGATGATGAGCTGGCTACAGCAGGGGTAAGCAAGGAAATGGTCAGATTATCCATTGGCATTGAGCACATTGATGACATTATCGCTGATATTGAGCAGGCGCTTGCGGCAGCGAAATAATTGACAGGCTATTAAATTTAAATGGTGCCCGGGGCCGGAATCGAACCGGCACGATCGCAATGATCGAGGGATTTTAAGTTATTAGCGTTATTGTTTGCGGTTATTTTAAATTCTTTTAATAACATATAGATAGAGAGTAATTTAACTCCCTCTTCTTTGCGGTAATTTGCTATATAGGCAGGTTTTTTGAAATAATACTCCGACTCTGCGCCTACCTTGGGCGCGGATGATTCATTTAAACCTTAATAGTTAGGGATTAACGGAGTATTGCCTATATGCCACGCTTACGATTATCCAATTCAAATATAGGCAAAGTCCAGCCTCCCCCGTTTAAAGACAATGGTCAAAGCACCAATGTGCTGTACCGCGATGATCAACTCCAGGGCTTTGGTCTACTGGTAACCAGCCGTGGGGCTAAGTCCTTTTTCGTGGAAAAGCGGGTGAATGGCAAGAATCGCCGCCTCACGATCGGGCGCTTTGGCCAGGTTACCCCGGTTCAGGCCCGTAAAAAGGCTCAAGAGCTGCTCGGTGAGATGGCCATGGGTAACGATCCGCTTGAAGAGCGCCGCGATAAGGCCGCTCGATCGGTCACGCTCGGCGAGGCCTATCGAGAGTATCTCCAGACGCGAAAGAACCTGAAACCCAATACCCTGCATGATTACAAGCGCTGTATTGAAGGCGCGCTCGGCGATTGGCTCACTACCCCGCTCTCTGAGCTATCGAAAGATAAGGTCGAAAAGCGCCATCGAGCGCTCGGTAAGAAGAGTAAAGCCCGAGCGAATAACACCATGCGGGTGCTTCGAGCGATCTTCAACTTCGCGATGGATCGTTATGAAGACAAATCAGGCAAGCCCATTATCTTGTTTAATCCGGTTTCGCGGATCAGCAGCACCCGGGGCTGGTATGAGATCAAACGCCGGCAGACCTTGCTCACCCCTACCCAGCTCAAACCCTGGTTTGAGGCCACCCTCAAGCTAAACCAGGAAACCACCCGCGATTACCTGCACTTTTTACTGTTTACAGGCCTCAGACGCTCAGAAGCGGCGCTTTTGACCTGGGAAGACATCGATTTTAATGAAAAAGTCATCCATATCCCGGATACCAAGAACAAAGAGCCGCATGCCCTCCCCATGAGTGACTTCCTGAAGGATCTGCTCAAACGGCGCAAGAAAATGAACCTGTCCGAGTGGGTCTTCCCTTCTCCGCGCACCCTTGGGCCACTAAAAGAGCCCAAAACAGCACTCAAAAGGATTGAGACAGTCTCAGGGATCAAAATTAGGCTGCATGACCTACGGCGAACCTTTATCACGATTGCGGAAAGTCTGGATATCCCAGCCTATGCTCTGAAACGGCTACTAAACCATAAGTTTTCAAATGATGTGACCGCCGGGTATATTGTGCCAAGTACAGAGCGCTTACGAGCTCCAATGCAAAGAATTACCGATTACCTCATGGAGAAAATACAAGGATGATTCGCTATCTGGATGCCTTTTCTGATTTTAACCCTCTAAATGATGAGCTTAGTGAAGCTCAGTTATGGGATATTGACTATGTCGTGCAGCATGCCAAATTACTACTTGATGATTCTTTCACTGAAGAGGATCTTAACGCTGGGCTGGAAATTCTCTTTAAGTTAAAAAAGTATAGCTCCCACGCTGGCATAAAGCTGTTAAACGAGTTGCCATCCAAACATCAAGAAGTCGGGCTAACAACTACCCCTCCCTTTAATTACTATTTATGCACTGACTATGTGGAACAAGAATGTAGGCCAAATGGTGAACCTTACCTTTGGTCCCAATTATTTGCCGTACTGGCTCTGGCTTCAATTGCTGATTATGTCTATCTGACAAAAAAATCAGTTTACGAATATCAACCTGGTGATGATCAAGATCTAATGTTGCAATATAAAAACGCTGAAAATAATGAGCAAGGATATAAAGTAGACCTTAAGTTAGAGGCGATAGAAGCATTGGGTTTTGCAAGATTGTTTGAAAAGATTCAATCTGACCCAAATAAACGAGCTAAGAGTATCAGTAAAACAAAACTCTCAAACTATCATCCATTAAAGTTAGCAATCATAGAGAAATTCAATAAGTTAAATAGGGATGGCAAAAGCATTCGTAAGATAGCAAGGATTATCAATGACGAGTTGCCAGATGAATTGAAGTATTTATCATCAACTGACGACTTGGAAAAGCAAATTGAAAAGTGGCTGGCGCAATATATAAAAGGGACTTTACCAGGACAGGATAAATTGCCACCCTATAAACCATAATGTACCTGAGATAAGAATCATCTCAGGTATACCTCAATTCAGTGTTATTCAAATCATTAATAGCTGAATCTCAATGACATACAGTCAGCTTCTTTTAATAAGGAGCTACTGCTATGACAAAACTACTCGATACTAAACAAGCCGCTAAATATTTAGGTGTAAGTGCTGCGTTCTTAGAAAGAGACCGTTGGGCTGGCGCTAAAATCCCATTTGTGAAGATAGGAACTCGTTCTATAAGATACCGTCTTTCAGATCTCGATGAGTATATAGAGTCAAAAGTACGGACTAATACATTCAGCCTCTCAAAATTCCTGGGAGGTGAATAATGAAAACGACTATTTTTGATAAATTAAGCGAAACCCCTCCTCTATATTGCCCAGCCAGTAAATTAACCTGGTTTTGCGGTAAATACGGGGAAGATCCGTTTTTTCACGATAGGCCGTTTCGTTATGAAATATTTCAGAAATACCCGAAACGTTACTCACTCGAATTAGCGCGAATGTATATTGAGGTATACGAAACAGAAGGAAGGTTTAAGGCTAATCGTATGTTACGTTTCTGGGATAAAACATTTTCGGAAATACAATTTAATTTAGCAATTAATGAAGAAACGTTATGTAAAAAGGCGAAAGAACTTGCTTATAAATGCCGTTATTTCCGTTTTAATTTTGATTATTCATTATCGCGATTGCGGTTATTAAAGCTAATTGCGAAAGAAAACGGGTTAAATGTGCCCGAAAAGGATGAAAAAGGCATTTTAAATCGTTTATGCGACGAAATATGGTGGAGGCGTAATTTACGAAAAAAGCACAGGCGCGGTTTAGAAAAAGCCGCGTTAAAGCTTAATTTAGTAAGTCGAATTAAAAGTATTTATGTTTCAGACGAATCATTTAAGTGCTTTTTAGAGCAAAACGCGCGAAATAACGCGTTATTAAACGCGCTAAAGGCCGTTAATGAACTAAATCAGGAATTCACGTTAAAGGATATTGTTGATAAAACAATTAGTAATCCTCGAATTAGGCGTTCTGAATTAATGGTTAGAATTTCTGGTTTTGAGCGTTATGCCAAAGAGAACGGTCATATTGGAGGGCTATTTACTATTACCTGCCCTTCCAGGATGCACAGATCCTTGTGGAAAACAGGTAAACCCAACCCAAACTACGACAATACTACCCCTAGAGAGGCCCATAAATACCTTTGTGCCTTATGGAACCGTATTCGCGCTCAATTTAGGCGAGATGGCCTATTCCCCTATGGGATCAGGGTTGTTGAGCCCCATCATGACGGAACTCCGCATTGGCACTTATTGTTATTTATGCCTCCAGGTGACTACCGGCGAGTTTTTGAAGTTTTACAGAAATATGCGCTTGCAGATACACCTGAAGAACCAGGAGCCCAAGAAAAACGCGTTACTGAAGTAGAAATTGACTGGAATAAAGGGTCAGCGACAGGATATGTCGCTAAATACATCTCAAAAAACATTGACGGTCATGGGATCGATTTTGATGATAATGGCGAGATTGCAGATGAAGGAGCGTCTAGAGTAAGGGCTTGGGCATCTACATGGGGTATAAGGCAATTCCAGTTCATGGGTGGCCCAAAAGTCTCTATCTGGCGTGAGCTTCGTCGTCTTACTTCAAAGAATCTGCCCCAAGGCCTTCTTAAACAGTGTTGTATCGCTGCTGATACCTCGAATTGGTATGAATTCATGCGAGTAATGGGTGGTCACATGGTTAAGGCCGACTCTTCCCCTATTCAACTATTAAAACTCTGGTCCGATGAGCCTGGTAAATATCAGGAGCCTATTGGAGAAGTTATCAAAGGGTTAGTACATGGTGGCATTAATTATGTGACTAGAGTCCATATCTGGACTATAGAGGTAAAAGAAAAGTTATTGACCATAGGGAGGAGACGTATGGTACACGAAGTGGAGCGGCACCTACCGGGCGCAGCCCGGGAGGGGGTGCCCGCTGAGACCATACGGCTTAGGGCCCCTATGTCAAAAACTTTTCGCCCCTTGGAGTTCTGTCAATAACTGTACTAGATGGTGTTAGTGGTGAAAGTATTTATGTAATTTTCTATGTTTGAAAACTGAACCAGGCTGACCTCATCAAATAAAATTTGATCTGAATAGAACATTGGGACAACCTCACTGAAGATTAGTACCGGTAGTATACAATTTAGTTCATCTAGTTTTAGATATAATGCCAACTGTTGGGTTTTACCCCGATTTCACGGATAGTTTAGTTAAGTGTAAATT
>TARA_R110002110_G_scaffold26911_1_pt1 | contig 120184 bp, 112 predicted proteins | sample TARA_R110002110 | Tara Oceans TARA_R110002110 (sample SAMEA4397330) | marine metagenome | biome: Polar Biome; feature: [SRF] surface water layer (ENVO:00010504); material: water (ENVO:00002006), including particulate matter (ENVO:01000060) such as... | depth 5 m | reverse complement strand
CTGCAGACCATGTGAGCAAGCGGGGCCAGCGGCCCGGCGCCACTTTGTCATGGCTCCATTTTGAGCAGGGCCTGTGCCAGCAGCGGCGCCATGGGCACCGCGTTGCTGGGATGGGCGATACAGTCGGTGCTCCAGACTTCGCCGATGCCGGCTGCCGCCATGACCTCCAGCGCGTCGCCCGCAAACAGGGCGTGGGTGACGGCGACGTCGACGGAGTGTGCTCCCGCCGCCAGCAGCAGACTCGCGGCAGCGGCCAGGGTGCGCCCGGAACTGGCGACATCATCCAGCAATACGATCGCGCGGCCGTTGACATCGATGGCCGGCAGGGCGATCTCCACCTGCATATCTCCGCGGCGTACCTTGCTGCACACGGCGTGATCCAGGGCCTGCGCGCGGGCGCCATTTTCAACCCACTGGGCGGACTCTGCATCGGGGCCGATCAGCAGCGGCTGCTGCCGACGCTGGCTCGCCAGCTCCGCCAGACCGGGCGCTGCGGACAGGGCCATGGCCTCCGCCAGCGGCACTGCCTCTTGCAGGCGGTTGATGCGATGAAGATGGGGGTCCACGGTGATCAGGCCGTCAAACAGCTCCGCCAGAAAGCCGCCGATGATCTTCTGGCTGACAATCTCCCCCGGCTGGAAGGCGATGTCCTGGCGCATGTAGCCGAGGTAGGGTGCTACCAGCAAGAGTCGCCGTACGCCGAGCTGTCGCGCATGTCGTGCCAGCAGCAGCAGCTCAACGAGTTTGTCGTTGGGACGGTCCAGGCTGCGGTAGATCACCAGGGTATGCGGTGGCGAATCAGCGGCCGCAGCGGGCAGCGTCAGCTTGAGTTCATCATCCGGGAAACGGTGGCGGGCGATTTCCGCCGCCGGCAGGGCGCAGGCCTGGGCCAGGCGCCCGGCCGGGCCCCGCTCGTCGGCAAAATGCAGTAGCAGGGCGGGCATCAGAACTCCACGAACAGCGTCGGCATGGCTTCGGCGTCGCCCACGGTAAAGCCTGTGGCGCGCTCGCAGAGCTGGCGGGCGAAACCGAGTTCCGTGGGATAGGCGGCATAGACGCGGTACAGGATGTCGCCCGCTGCAACCGTGCTGCCCAGCTTGGCCAGCAGGTCGACACCGGCACCGGCGGCCCGCGGTGCGCCCGCCTGGCGGGCGATGCGGGCCAGTTGCAGGTTGTCGATGCCGATGACCGTGCCGGCCTCGCCGGCGCGGATCTCGAAGCACAGGGGCGCCAGCGGTGGGTGTTCCGGGTCAAAGGACTTGGTCCCCTGGGCGGCGATGATGTCCTGCATTTTCTGCAGGGCCCGCCCCGAGTCGAGAATATCGCGGGCGATGGCAAAGCCGTCGCCACCGCGCACATCCGGGTCGAATTCGAGCATGCGGCCGGCGAGGCGCAGGGACTTCTGGCGCAGGTCATTGGGCGCGTCGGGCCGATTCTGCAGGACCCGCATCACGTCGCGGGCCTCCAGCACCGGGCCGATACCGTTGCCTACCGGCTGGCGACCATCGGTGACCACCACATCCAGCGTCAGCCCCATGCGCTTGGCGACGAATTCAAACAGGCGTCGCAGGCGCTGGGCCTCCGGCATGGAACGCACCTTGGCGGTGGGTCCGATGGGGATGTCCAGCACCAGGTGGGTGGAACCGGCGGAGACTTTCTTCGACAGGATGGAGGCCACCATCTGCCCCGGTGAATCGATCGACAGCGGCCGTTCCACCGCAATCAGGACGTCATCCGCCGGCGACAGGTCGCTGGTCCCGCCCCAGGCCAGGCAGCCGCGGTGGGTGTGGACGATGTCCTCGAGCTGCTCGAACTGCAGTTCCACCGTCGCCAACATCTCCATGGTGTCGGCGGTACCGGCGGGGGAGGTGATGGCCCGGGATGAGGTTTTCGGGCACAGCATGCCGTGGGCCGCGACAATGGGCACTACCAGCATCGAGGTACGGTTGCCGGGGATGCCGCCGATACAGTGCTTGTCCACCACCGGGTGTTCGCCCCAGTTCAGGCGGCGCCCGACATGACTCATGGCGTCGCTGAGGAAAAAGACCTCTTCCCGGTCCAGTTCCGACTGGTTGCAGGCCACTACAAAGGCGGTCAGCTCGATCTTGGAGTAGCGGTGTTCGGCGATGTCACTGACGATCGCCTGGAAGTCCTCCGCGGTGAGGCGCTCCCCTGCAATCTTGCGGTGCAGGGCGGGGATGGAGCTGGCCGGCTCGGCCTGGGAAACATGGACCTGGTGCCCCTCTTCCAGCCCCAGCAGGGCAAAGGCATCCTCGGACAGGCCCAGCTCGTTGCAACCCACGATCGCGTCGTCATCCACCACGTTGACGCTGGCCAGGATGCGGTGGCCGTTGCTGCTCACCTCCACCTTGGCCAGCGCCTGGAAGCCCTCTGCCCGGTACAGTTCGCACTCCCGATGCAGGTAGGCCACGTTTTCGCGATAGGTGTCGATGCCTACCCGGCGCAGCGCCAGCGTGGAGGCGGCTTCGGCAGCGCCCAGTTCGTCGGGTGCGGGTTTCTTCATTGCTCTAGTTGTCGTCCTCCAGCACTTCGCTCAGGGAGGGCAGTTTCTCGAAGGCCTCGCGAATATTGTCATCCCAGCTCTGGCGCAGCTTCGCCAGGTAGGGATGGTGCTCCTCCAGGGTGAAGTAGCGGGCGTAGGGCTTGAGGCTGTCGTTGCGGTAGTACAGGCACTCCAGCGGCGGGCCCACGGTGGCGTTGGAGCGAATGGTGGAGTCCATGGAGACCAGGGCGCAGCGCATGGCGGTCTCGTAGGGCGTGTCCGGGCGCACAATCCGGTCGAGGATGGGCTTGCCGTACTTGGTCTCGCCGATCTGCAGATACGGATACAGTTCGGAGGCGGTGATGTGATTGCCCTCCGGATAGATCAGGTACAGGGCCTGCGGGTGACCCTTGATTTGCCCGCCGAGGATAAACGTGGCCGAGGCATTGAAACCGGGCCCCGCTACCGGCGCGCTGGACGCGGTGTACTTGGCCTGCTCGCGGACGCTGATTTCACCGACGTAGTCAGCGACATCGGCGACATAACGGGCCTTGAGAATATTGAACTTGGCGTCCTCCTCCAGGTCGCGCTGGATCTGGGCGATCACCGCCTGGCTGGTGGCCAGGTTGCCGGCGCTGAGCAGGATCAGGGAGCGGTCGTAGGCCACCGAGAACCGGTGCATCTTGCTGTAGGTGCTGACGCGATCGGGCCCGGCATTGGTCCTGGAGTCGGAGCAGAAGATCAGGCCGTCTTCCACGGCGATGGCGAGGCAATAGGTCATGGCGGTTGGGTTTGGTTCCCGGCCCAGAATTGACAGCGAAGGATAATGGCTGCGGCGGGGGAATGCTACCGCGGCGGGGCTGCCTCGCTGCTATGGTGCAATAGAGATAGTGTGGGATTGAATGAGTTGGGGATGGTGCCCAGGAGAGGACTTGAACCTCCACGCCCTTTCGAGCACTAGCACCTGAAGCTAGCGTGTCTACCAATTTCACCACCTGGGCCTGCGGTTCAGGGCGTTGCCTGAGCCGAGGGCGCGCACTTTACTTTTCCCGGGCAGGTTTGTCAATCCTCGCGTATACTGTCGCCCAGTAAAAATTGATACAGTCGAAACAGACAAGGACACCGCTCTCAATATGACCAAAAAAGGCAAGATTGCCGACCCCCATGCAGAGCGCGAAGCTGCGCGCTATGACAATCCCATCCCCAGCCGCGAGGCGATTCTCGAGCTGCTGGCCGAGGCGGACAAGCCCCTCAGTCACCCCCAGATCGCCAGGCAGCTCCTGCTCGACGACGAAGACTCGATAGAAGCCTTGCGCAAGCGCCTGCGGGCGATGGAGCGCGATGGCCAGCTGATGGTCAACCGCCGCGGCGCCTACGGCCTGGTGGACAAGATGAACCTGCTGCGCTGCCGGGTGCAGGGCCACCGCGACGGCTACGGCTTCGCCATTCCCCTGGAGCAGGGGGATGACCTCTACCTGAGCTCGCGGCAGATGCAGTTCGTCTTTGATGGCGATGAAGTACTGGCCACTGTCATCGGCCTGGACCGGCGCGGGCGTCCGGAAGGCAGGGTGGTCGAAGTCCTGCACCGTGGCACCAGTCGCATCGTCGGCCGCTATGAAGAGGAGAGCGGCATCGGCTTCGTGGTGCCGGACAACAGCCGCGTCAACCACCGCATCCTGATCCCGCCGAAACTCAAGGGCGGTGCGAAGTCCGGCCAGATCGTCACTGCCGAGATCACCGACTACCCCACGCGCAACCTGGGTGCCAAGGGCAGCATCGTCGAGGTACTGGGCGACCACCTGGATCCGGGCCTGGAAATCGATGTCGCGATTCGCTCCCACAACATCCCCCACGAGTGGCCGGAGGAGGTCCTGCGCGAGGCCGGTTCGCTGGAGACGGAGCCGCTCGAAGAGGACAAGCAGTACCGCGCGGACCTGCGCAAGCTGGCCTTTGTCACCATCGACGGCGAAGATGCCCGCGACTTCGACGATGCCCTGTACTGTGAGAAGCGCCTGCGCGGCTGGCGCCTGTGGGTGGCGATCGCCGATGTCTCGCACTATGTGCAGCCGGGCTCGGCCCTGGACGAGGAAGCCGCCCTGCGCGGCAATTCGGTGTACTTCCCTGAGCAGGTGGTGCCGATGCTGCCCGAGGCCCTGTCCAACGGGCTCTGTTCGCTGAAGCCCGAAGTCGATCGCCTGGCCATGGTCTGCGAAATGGAACTCAGCGGCTCAGGCAAGCTGACCGGTTTCCGCTTTTTCGAGGCGGTGATTCACTCGCATGCCCGCCTGACCTATACCCAGGTCGGTGAGCTGCTGGAGCAGGGTAGCCATCCGGACATCAGCAAGAGCCTGGTCAAGGATCTGAAACGGCTGCACTCCCTGTACAAGGTGCTGCGCAGCGCCCGCGGTGATCGCGGCGCGATTGATTTCGAGACCACCGAGACCCGTATCCTGTTCAACGAGCAGCGCAAGATCGACGCCATCGTGCCGGTGGTGCGCAATGACGCCCACAAGATTGTCGAGGAGTGCATGCTCTGCGCCAACGTGGCGGCCGCGCGCTTCTATGAAGAACACAAATTGCCGGTCCTGTACCGGGTGCACGAAGGCCCCACCCCCGAGAAGCTGGAGAACCTGCGCGCCTTCCTGGGCGAGCTGGGCCTGGACCTGCGTGGCGGCGACAAGCCGACCCCGGCCCACTACGGCAAGCTGCTGGATGAAGTGCAGTCCCGCGACGACGCCAATGTCATCCAGACCATGCTGCTGCGCTCCCTGCGCCAGGCGGTCTACCAGCCCGAGAACGAGGGTCACTTCGGCCTTCACTATCCGGCCTATGCCCACTTCACCTCGCCGATCCGGCGCTATGCGGACCTGCTGGTGCACCGGGGCATCCGCCACATCATTCGTTCCAAGGTGCGCACCAAGACCGTGGTGCGCCAGCGCGGTGCGCCGCTGTTGCCGAAGGAGGATATCTTCCCCTACGACGAGCGCGACATGGTGGCGTACGGTATGCACTGCTCCATGTCCGAGCGGCGGGCGGACGATGCCACCCGCGATGTGGAGTCCTGGCTCAAGTGCGAGTTCCTGCAGGATCATGTGGGCGACGAGTTCGATGGCATCATTGCCGCGGTCACCAGCTTCGGCCTGTTTGTGGAGTTGCAGCCCATCTATATAGAAGGGCTGGTGCACATCAGCGCCCTGCCGGGCGACTACTACAGCTTCGATGCCTCGCACCAGCGCCTGGTTGGCGAGCGCAGCGGCCGCAGCTACAAGCTCGGTGGCCGGGTGCGGGTGCAGGTTGCGCGGGTGGACCTGGATGACAAGAAGGTCGATCTGGAAATGATTGATTCGAAGCCGCCCGAGGGTGGCGCGTCCAGGAAGTCGCGCAAGCCGGCCGGGAAGAAGGCGGCGTCGGGGCGCTCGGGGCAGGGGAAGAAGTCCGATGCTCCGGCGAAGAAGTCCGGTGCGCCGAAGAAAAAGTCCCCGGCGGCCAGCACGTCCGCTGCCGATCCGGAGCAGCCGGCCCCGGCCGCCAAGTCCCGCCGTCGCCGTCGCCGCTAGCCCCGCCGCGTGCAATACATCTACGGCATTCACGCGGTCGACGGCCTGTTGCGGCGCAATCCTGCGGCGGTGCGGCAGTTGGCCCTGCAGCAGGGGCGTGCGGACAAGCGCATCGCCGGTCTTGAGGCCCTCGCCCGCAACCAGGGCGTGGCGGTGGTGCGCGAGCCGCGCAAGGTGCTGGATGAGCGGGTATCGGGTCGCCACCAGGGCGCCGTTGCCGCCGTCGTGGAGTCCGCCGCCGCGGGTCCCGCTGCCATGGGTGGCAATCTGCTGGATGAGGCCGACCTGCTGCGCCTGGTGGATGACAGTCCCGGGCCGGTCCTGCTGCTGGTGCTGGATGGCATTACCGACCCCCACAATCTCGGTGCCTGTCTGCGCAGTGCCGATGCCGCGGGTGTGCAGGCGGTCATCGTCCCCAGGGACAAGTCCGCGGACCTCGGTCCCACCGTCAGCAAGGTGGCCTGCGGCGCCGCCGAGGTTGTCCCCTTTGCCCGGGTCACCAATATCGCCCGTACCCTGGAGGCCCTCAAGGCCCGCGGCGTATGGATATACGGCACTGCCGGCGAGGCCCAGGCCACGGTCTACGACAGTGACCTCACGGGCTCGGTCGCGCTGGTGATGGGTGCCGAGGGCGCTGGCCTGCGGCGTCTGACCCGCGAGCTCTGCGACCACCTGGTCAAGCTGCCCATGGCCGGTTCGGTCAGCAGCCTCAACGTTTCGGTGGCCACCGGGATCTGCCTGTTCGAGGCGCTGCGCCAGCGCCGCCAGCCGGGGCGCTAGCGTCTGCCCGGAAGCGCTTGCGGCGAACCCGCAAACCCTATAGAATCCGCGGCCTGAATTTTGCCCGGCTGTTGCGACAGCCGATCCTCCTTGCTACACCACGCTGATGGGTAGCATTAACCCGTAAGGAGCCACGATGCGTCATTACGAAGTTGTATTCATGGTCCACCCGGACCAGTCCGAACAGGTGCCCGGCATGATCGAGCGCTACTCCAATACCATCCAGAAAGACGGCGGCTCCGTGCACCGTCTGGAAGACTGGGGCCGCCGCCAGCTGGCCTACCCCATCAACAAGATTCACAAGGCGCACTATATCCTGATGAATGTTGAAGCTTCCAACGAAGCGATGGAAGAACTGACCACCACCTTCCGTTACAACGACGCCGTACTGCGTAACCTGGTCATTCGCCGCGACGAAGCCGTCACCGATGAGTCATTCATCATGAAGGCCGAGAAGGAAAGCCGCGAGCGCAAGACCCGCTACGAGGAGCGCCAGTCGGCAGAAGCCGAGCGGACGCCCCGCGAAAGCAGCAGCAACGACAACGAAGGCGATGATGAGTCCGGCGAATAAGCCGCTCGCAGCCAGGTAACGATTATCAAGGTTCACAAGGAGTAGCCAATGGCACGTTTTTTCCGTCGCCGCAAGTTCTGTCGCTTCACTGCCGAAGGCACGAAGGAAATCGACTACAAGGATCTGGAAACGCTGAAGGCGTACATTTCAGAAACCGGCAAGATCGTACCCAGCCGGATCACCGGGACCAAGGCCAGGTACCAGCGTCAGCTGGGCACCGCCATCAAGCGCGCGCGCTTCCTGGCCCTGCTGCCGTACTCGGACTCGCATCAGTAAACATTCCCGGTCGCAGGCCGCAGCCTCTGGTTGCGGCGTGACTCTGGGAGGCGCGTTTTGAAAGGCCTGGCCAATTTCATCATGCGCGGTCGCCTGCAGGCACTGGTGGTGGCCGTTGCCGGTGCTGGCAGTCTGCTGTTCTGCTGGATCAGTGCTGCTGCCATCGCCCTGGTCACCCTGCGCCGCGGCGCGGGACAGGGTGGCTGGTTGCTGTTGTGGGCGGTGCTGCCGGCCGGCGCGCTGATGCTGGCCTTCGGCGACAGCGGGCCCCTGGCCCTGTTGCTGGGGACCGGTGCGCTGGCGCTGGTACTCAGGTTGACCGTGAGCCTGCCGCTGGCGATTCTGGCCAGTGTGCCGGTAGGCCTGGTCACCGGGTGGGCCGTGGCGGTATTTGGCGGCCCGGTGCTGGAGCAGATGCTGGCTTTTTTCGACCAGTTTCTGGGCAGCCTGGAGCAACAGATGGCCGCCGAGGGCGCGGCGGTGGTCACCCTGGCGCGGCCGACGGCGCTGCAGGTTGCAGGCATGCTGGGAGCCGCCAATGCAATCTTCAGCGTGCTCTGTCTGTTGCTGGCGCGCTGGTGGCAGGCGGCACTGTACAACCCCGGCGGGTTTGCCGGCGAGTTTCGCGCCCTGTATTACCCGCCTGCAGTCAGCAGCCTGCTGGTGGTGGTGGCACTGGGTCTGGCCAGTCTCGGACTGGAGTACCGGTCCTGGGCCGCGATCTGCCTGGTGCCCCTGACCGCAGCCGGCCTCGCGCTGTTGCACGCCCGGGTGGCAATACGCGGTCGGGGTACCGGATTGCTGGCCGGCTTTTACATTGCCTGGGTCCTGTTTGACCTGGCAAAGATTATGGTGGTGATCGCGGCTGTGGCCGACAGCTGGCTGGGATTTCGCCAGCGCTGGCAGGCCAGCACCGGGGGCAGTGTCTCCCGGCGCGACGACAGCGATGACCGCGACTGACGATTTAAACCAAGCGGGAGGCGACTCCCCTGAAAGAGGAAATCAAGATGGAAGTCATATTGCTGGAAAACATCGGCAACCTGGGTGGCCTGGGAGACAAGGTGGACGTGAAAGCCGGCTATGGCCGCAACTTCCTGATCCCCCAGGGCAAGGCAGTGCCTGCAACCCGGGACAACATTGCCGAGTTTGAAACCCGTCGCGCCGAGCTGGAAGCCGCTGCGGCCGCAACCCTGGCTGCCGCCGAGAAGCGCGCCGAGGCCCTGAACGCCCTGCAGCCGATTTCCATCGGCGCCAATGCCGGCGAAGAGGGCAAACTGTTCGGTTCAGTGGGTACCCGCGATATCGCCGAGGCCCTGACCGCGGCCGGCTGCGAAGTGGACAAGTCCGAAGTGCGTCTCCCCGAGGGTCCCCTGCGCGAGCTGGGCGAGTTCGACGTGGATATCCAGGTGCACGGCGACGTCACTGCCACGGTTGTCATCGCCGTCGTTGCCGAGTAAACATCTCTGCCCGGGCCCTGGCCCGGGCGTCTCTCCGCTATACAGCGTACGCCAGGTTGAATAAATCCGGCGTGCCCTTTTCCATGCCCGGCAAAATCCGCTAACCTGTCCGGCCGCGACCGTCACAGCAGACCAGCATGCCTGATACCGACTACCCCGGCGTTGTTTCCGAGCCCCCCTACGGCAGCGGGCGCGGTGTCAGCGACCGGGATATTGCCCGCATCAAGATGCAACCGCACTCGATCGAGGCCGAGCAGTCGGTCCTCGGCGGCCTGTTACTGTCCGCGGATGGCTGGGATGCGGTGGCGGAGGCGGTCACCGCGGCGGATTTCTACCGGCCCGATCACCGCCTGATTTTCCGCCAGATTGCCAAGCTGGCCGAGGCGGCGCAGCCGGTCGATGTAATTACTGTGGCAGACCGCCTGACCGCCAACGGCGAACTGGATGCAGCCGGTGGCCTCGGCTATCTGGCGGAGCTTGCCAGCAACACTCCCAGCGCCTCCAATATCCGTGCCTACGCCCAGGTGGTCAGCGAGCGCGCCAGCTTGCGCAAATTGATCGAGGCGGCGCAGGTCATCGCCGAGAGCGGCTTCAGCCCGGAAGGGCGCACCTCCGATGAGCTGATCGACGAGGCTGAGCGCCTGATCATGCAGATCTCCGAGCACGGGCCCAAGGCCGGTGGCCCGCGGGAAGTGAACCCGTTGCTGCAGTCGGCCCTGAACCGGATCGAGGAACTGTTTCACTCGGGCGGCGACATCACCGGCCTCGACACTGGCTTTCTCGATCTCAACCGCATGACCTCGGGCCTGCAGCCCTCGGACCTGGTGATCGTTGCCGGCCGTCCGTCCATGGGCAAGACCAGCTTTGCCATGAACCTGGTGGAAAACGCGGTACTGGGGCAGGACAAGCCGATCCTGGTGTTCAGCATGGAGATGCCCGCGGAACAGCTCATCATCCGCATGCTGTCCTCGGTCGGCCGCATCGACCAGACCCGGATCCGCAACGGCAAGCTGGAGCAGGAAGACTGGCCCAAGCTCAGCAACGCCGTCTCCAAGCTCAAGGACCGGCCGCTGTTCATCGACGACACCCCGGCGCTGACGCCCACGGAAGTGCGCAGCCGCGCCCGCCGCATTACCCGCGAGCACGGCCAGATCGGGATGATCATGGTGGACTACATCCAGCTGATGCAGATTGCCGGCTCCTCCGAGGGGCGTACCGCGGAGATCTCCGAGATCTCCCGCAGCCTCAAGGCCATCGCCAAGGAGTTCCAGTGCCCGATGGTGGCCCTGTCCCAGCTCAATCGCTCTCTGGAGCAGCGCCCCAACAAGCGCCCGGTCAATTCGGACCTGCGCGAGTCCGGGGCGATCGAGCAGGACGCCGATGTGATCATGTTCATCTACCGGGACGAGGTCTACAACGAGGATTCGCCGGACAAGGGGACGGCGGAGATCATTCTCGGGAAGCAGCGGAATGGGCCGATCGGGAGTTGTCGGCTGGCGTTCATCGGCCAATTCACACGCTTCGAAAACCTCGCTCGCGGTAATTACGACGACTGACACCCTTCCTTGCTGTCCCGATGTCTCGCTGATGCCGCGGGGTCCGCGGCCCCGGCGCCTGGTTGCTCCCTGGCGGGACACGCTGTGAATACATCCCTGTAAGCTCTTCGGCCTGGGCGGCCCCACGCATCCATGCCGTCGACGGTCCCGCCAGGGAGCAACCAGCCACCGGGTCCCCGATCAAGGCAGTGAATTCAGGCCTTCGGGGTCGCTTGACCAGTGAAGTCTCGCGATGGCCGGGGCGCGCACTGAGCGGTGGGGCGGGAGTGGAGGGCAGGACCGTATGCGACATGGATGTCGCATCCGAGCGTACATGGACGTATTCACAGCGTGTCCTGCCCTCCACTCCCGGCCTACCGCGCAGCCGTAACGGAGCGGGAAGGTCAGGCCTTCGGGGTCGCCCGCTCGATAATCGATGCGCAGTCCACCCCCCGGGGAAGGGCCCCGTAGTTGTGGTGCCCGGCAGCTTCCAGGCGCGAGGCGCAGAATGCGTCGGCGACTGCGCCGGGAGCGTGCTGCAGGAGCAGGGCGGCCTGCAGGGAGGTGGCCAGGCGGTCGACTACGCTGCGGGCCCGGTATTCCATGTCGGAGGAATCCTTGAGTTCGCGGGCCAGGGTGTCGAGTTGGCGGTCCAGGGCGGTATTGCTGCCGCGGGCCTTGCCGGTCTCAAGAAAGAAGGCTTCCACGACTTGCGGTGACTTCTGCAGGGCGCGCAGGACGTCCAGGCACTGGACATTGCCGCTGCCTTCCCAGATGGCGTTGACCGGGGCTTCGCGGTAGAGGCGCGGCATCATGCTGTCTTCCATCACGCCGCTGCCGCCGATGCACTCCATGGCTTCATAGGCGTGGTTGGGGCTGCGCTTGCAGATCCAGTACTTGCCCACGGCGACGCCGAGGCGCATGAGCAGGGCTTCCTGTTCGTCCTGGAGGTTGTCCAGCGCACGGGCCATGCGCATGCCGGTGACCAGCGCGGCCTCGCTCTCGATGGCGAGGTCGGCGAGCACGTTCTGCATCAGCGGCTGGCGGTTGAGCACCGCGCCGAAGGCTTCGCGGATACTGCAGTGGTGCAGGGCCTGGGAGACAGCCATGCGCATGCCGGCGGCGGAGCCGATCATGCAGTCGAAGCGGGTCAGGCTGACCATCTCGACGATGGTGCGTACGCCGCGGCCCTCCTCGCCCAGCAGCCAGCCCATGGCGCCGCGCAGCTCGATCTCGCTGGAGGCATTGGAGGCATTGCTCAGCTTTTTCTTCAGGCGCAGCACCTGCAGCGGGTTCTTGCTGCCGTCGGGACGCCAGCGCGGCACCAGGAAGCAGCTGGGGCCGGCCTCGGTCTGGGCCAGTATCAGGAAAGCGTCGCACATGGGGGCGGAGAGGAAAAACTTGTGCCCCACCAGTTCGTACAGCTCACCGGGGCCACGCGGGCCCACGGGCCAGGCGCGGGTGCTGTTGCTGCGCACATCCGAGCCGCCCTGCTTTTCTGTCATGCCCATGCCGATGGTGACGCTCTGCTTGTCCCGGTCCGGCAGGTTGCGCGGATCGTACTCACGGGCGGTGATCTTCGGCTCCCACAGCGCGGCGATGGCCGGCGTGGTGCGGATCGAGGGAATGCAGGCAAAGGTCATGGTGATGGGGCAGCCGTGGCCGGCCTCCACCTGGCCGTGCAGGTAGCTGTGGGCCGCCCGCGCCACGTGGGCGCCGGTCTTCGGGTCGGTCCAGGGGGAGGAGTGCAGGCCATGGCTGAGGGCCGTGTCCATGAGCGTGTGGTAGGCCGGATGGTAGCTGACCAGGTCTACCCGGTTGCCAAAGCGGTCGTGGGTGTCGAATTCGGGGGTGTAGCGGTTGGCGTCAAAGCCGAGCTGGAGGTAGTCGGCGGCGCCGACCCTGGCGCCGAAGGCCCGCAGATCCGCCTCTGCCCAAGCTGCGCCTTCGCGCTGTATCGCGTCGCGCAGGGCGCGGTCCTCGGTGAAGAGGTTGTAGTCCGCCAGTTCGCGGGAGACATTTTCGACCGCGTGGGTCTCGGCCAAAAAATGCGGGCGCTGGTCGAGGGAGGTGGGTGCGTTCATGGGTTCCTCTCCGTAAGTACTGTTGATGGCAGTTTCGCCGTTTCAGGTCCCGGTGCGGGCAGGCCCACTCGCGCCAGCAGGGCATCGAAGCGGGGGTCCCGGTGCAGGGGCTGTAGCAGACGGTCAATCCTCAGGTCCGCGATGCCGGGATCGCGGTGGCGTACCGCGGCATCCAGCCACTGGAAGGCCTGCTCTGTTTGCCCGAGCCAGGTGTAGACTTCCGCGATCTGGTAGGGGCTGGTCGCCGCGTGGTCCCGTTCCATGGTGGCCAGCGCCCTCAGTGCCGCGGGGCGGTCACCCTGTGCCTCGCTGACCAGGGCCTGGGCCATTAAACTGAGCAGTGGGTGCGTTTCCATCCGGCTCGCCGCCGCTGCGAGGTCGCCGCGTTCCAGGTCAATTTGCACTCGCAGCAGGCCCGCACGGGGGTAATCGGGCGCGAGGGTGTCAACTTGCTGCAGCGCCCGCTCAGCACCCGTCAGATCGCCAGCAGCGTAGCGAAAGTAGGCGAGGTTGTAAAAGGCCGAGGCTCTCAGGGGATCCCGCGCCACCGCCATTTCCCCGAGCAGGACGGCGCGTTCCAGCTGCGCCAGATGAAAGTTCAGGGCGGCGTTGGCGGACAAGATGAAAGCGTCGCCCGGGGCGAGGTCCAGCGCCTGCCCCAAAGACTCACTGGCGCCCTCCCAGTCCCAGTCATGGTAGAGCCGGATCCACCCCTGTATAGCGTGGGCCTCGGCGAGCCCCGGCGCGGCCTCAATGGCCAGGCCGGTGTGGTGCCGCGCCTGTTCGTAACCCTCTGCGGGTGCCAAAAAGCCGGCATCGACGAGCCTGGCCCAGACCCCGCCCAGGGCCGCGCGAGCGGTCGCCAGTTCCGGGTCGCGCGCCAGGGCGGATTCCAGGTGGTGGCGCGCCTCCATGAGCCCTGCTTCGTCAGTGGCGGTTTCAAACAGGTAGCGACCGCGCAGGTAGTCCAGGAAGGCGGCGGAGTCGGTGCTGTGGGTGCCGGCCAGGAGCTGGCCGCGATCGCCCAGGGTCAGGGCCAGGCGGTCGGCGATCGCGAAGGCGATATCGGACTGCAGCAGGAAGGCGTCATCCAGCGTCCGGTCGTAGGTGTCGGCCCAGAGCAGGTAGCCCGAACTGGTATCCGTGAGCTGGGCCTGTATTCGCAGCTTGGCCCCCTCGCGGCGAATGCTCCCCTCCAGTACCGCATCGACGTTCAGGGCAGCGCGAATGTCCGCCAGCCTGGAGCTGTCGCGAAACTCGAACGCCGAACGCCGCGCAGCGACCCGGAGGTCCCTGGCCTGGGCGAGGATGGTGAGGATCTCCTGCGCCAGGCCGTCGCCAAAGTAGTGGTCCGAGTCGTCCCCGCCCAGTACCCGGAACGGCAGCACCGCCAGCGACCTTGGCGCGGCGGCCGCAACCTCCATGCCGTGGTCGCGACTGGTCTGCCAGGCCAGCAGGCCCATCACTGTGAGCAGGACAAGGCCTGCCATCAACCAGGGCAGTGGCCGCAACAATGCACCGCGCCCGGCAGCCCGGCCCTCTTCGCCCGCGGGAGGCGGGCTGCCCGGCAGTGGTGCACCGGGTTCGGTGTCCTGGTCGCCGTCCGTGAGTGTGACTGCTGCCAGCAGACGGTAGCCCCGCTTGGGAATGGTCTCGATGTAGGCCGTTGCCCCGCGGCGGTCCCCCAGGACCCGGCGCAGTTCGCCTACTGTCGCGGTGAGGGGCTCATCGGTTACCGCGGTCCGCCCCCAGACTGCGGCGAGTATGGTGTCGCGTTCGACCACTGCGCCCGGCGACGCCGCCAGCAGGCAGAGAATATCCATGGCCTTGGGGCGCAGGCGTTCCGAGTGGCCATCGCGCACCACCCTCCCTTCCAGTGGCAGCACCTGCCAGTCACCGACCAGGAATGCCCGTTTCAGCGTCACCCCGGCTCCTCCACCCTGCAGTAATGTTCAAAATAGCCTAGCACAGTCCCCCGGTGGAGAAATTTCGGTTTTTCTTAGGATAAAAAGCAGAGCAATTTCAGGAGCTTGCGCCTGCAAGGCCCCATCATCGCCGGCGTTGGCACAGCCCCCCTGGCGTGCCCTGACTGATGATGAGGAAAGGAACATGATCGACTATCTGCAACTATTCGGCCTCGCCTGTGTGCCGGGCTTCATGCTGCTGGACCTGCTGTACCAAGCGCGCCCCTTCAGGGCGCCTCGCTGGTATCGGCTGCGGGGATTGCTGGTGACGGTGGCGGTGTTCGCCGGTTCCATGGCCGTGGCCACCTTCTGGGGCTCTCTGCTGGAAGGCATCAGCCTGTTCGACGGCGCCGCCCTGGGCATCCGCGGCGGAGCCGTGGTGGGTATCCTGGTCTACGAACTGGTGCACTACCTTTACCACCGCGCGGCACACCGCTTCGACGGCTTGTGGCTCGCTGCGCACCAGATGCACCACAGCACCGAGAAGCTGGATGCCTTTGGCGCCAACTATCTGCATCCCCTGGACGTGTTCTTCTTCGGGTCCTGGAGTGCGCTGGTGGTGTTTCCGCTGCTGGGCCTGTCGCCGGAAGCGGGGGCGATCGTGGCTGCCTGGCTGGCTTTCAACGCCATGTTCCAGCACGCCAACATCCGCACCCCACACTGGCTGGGGTATCTGATCCAGCGTCCCGAGAGCCACCTGGTGCATCACCAGCGCGGTCGGCATGAGTACAACTATGCCAATCTGCCACTCTGGGATCTGGTGTTCGGTACTTTCCATAACCCGCGCAGCGTGGAGGGCCGGGAGGTCGGCTTTTATACCGGGGCCTCGGCGCGGATTCCTGACATGCTGCGGTTCCGGGACGTCTCCCGGCCCGCCGCAGTCACCGTGGAAGCGGAGGGAGCCAGGCTCGACCAGGCCGCCTGATCACAGGTATGCACCGCAGGGCACCCGCGCAAGCCGGTGCCCTGTTTTTGCCTGGGCACTGTGGTGATGTCGCTAGAGTCCGGTCTTGTTGCGCAATGCCTCCAGTTGCGCCAACTGCTGTTCCCGCTGCAACGGCTCCGGGCTGTGCTGCTCCAGCGCTGCGTCCTCCGGGATGGCCAGGGTCTCCCCCCGCAGCACCCGGGTACAGTAGTCCTGGTAGTGCTGGCGAAATACTGGCCAGGTCAGGCGCTCCGGGTTGTTGGCGAGGAAGAACCAGTCGCTGTCGCGGCCGGCCAGGTAAACCGCCGGGTGGCTCCAGTCCTGGGCCGAGCGCGGGCTGCGGGCGTCGCAGGCTTCCCGGTAGGCATCGTAGGGGGAGGGCAGTCCCAGCCCGGCAATGCCTTCCCGGCAGCACTCCAGCATCCGATGCAGGGTTGGCAAGTACTCACTGTTTTCGATGGCGTGGCGGGCCCCGCGCAGGATCTGCTCCACCGGGTAGTCCGCCAGCGAATCCAGCCACAGCTTCTTGATCTGCTTGAGCTGCTCGGCGTCCGGGTAGGCAGCGTAGTACTGGTTGTGGTAGTTCAGCCGGAACAGGGCAAAGACCTGGTTGATGGCCTCGATATGGGCTTCCGTGGCGGGACGGCGCTTTTCAGTCCGCCCAGGAGGTGTCGCTGAGGTCGTCGGCGAGGCTGCTATCCCGCGTGCGACCCGTTCGATGAGATCCTTGTCCTTGGTCATGGCTGTGCCCTGCCTGTTCGATGCGGTGCTGTTTGGCCCAGTGGAACTTCACGTGCTGCAGGAACTTGCTGTTCCAGGAGGTATGGGCCTGGTTGCTGTCGCGCCAGTAAATGATGAATTCCGGCAGCAGTCCCCGGGCGAAGTCCTCGTCTATGTGGGACAGGCGCAGGATATCAAAGACATCGGCGTCCGGCTGCCAGTCTTCGCTGATGCGTCGGGGCTCGGTGCTGTGGTTCATGCTGGAGGTGTACTTGGCCCACTGGATGCGGATGTGCTGGATGAATTTGGAGTTCAGCTCCTTGGGTGCCGTGCCCCGTTCCCGCCAGTAGAGGATGAACTCAGGGATTGCCTCGTCGATGAACTCCCGCTCGACGCCGCTGCGCAGCATGATTTCCAGCGCGTCCCGGCTGGGGCGCCAGTGATTGTCGAGCTCGGGGTTGTGCTCGATGCGAAAGGCTTCCGCTTCCAGCTGTTGCTGGCGGCGCCAGCTGCTGATCACGTGCTGGCGGTACTTGTTCTCCCAGGCGTGGCTGGGTTCACCGCGCTCGCGCCAGTAAAAGATGAAATCCTCCAGCTGGTCGAGAGCAAACTGCCGCGGTATGTTGTGGTTCAGCGCCAGCAGCTGCAGCAGGTCCTCGCTGGGCGACCAGTTGGGCGGCAGCTGGCCGGCACCGCGGCGCGGCGGGGCGGGAGGCGGGTCCAGGGGGTGGCGCTGGGGCTGCGGTCTGCGCAGGGGTTCGTTCAAGGCGAATACCAGCTCGCCGTGGCTGTGCAGGGGCGGTGATTGCAGCAGGATCACCCCCTTGTCGGCCAGGCTGCGGCTGATGCGGTGCAGGTCGGCGGGGGTCCAGAAGGGCAGCTGGCGCAGGAGGAAGTCGCGCTCCACGGCCAGCCAGGCAAAGCCGTCGCTGTGGCGGGGCTGGCGGTGGGCGAACAGGGCGCCGAGCTGCTGCAGCAGGATGGCCTCCTCCAGCCCGATCGTCGCCGCCAGCCCGGGTGAAAACACCAGGGGCTGTTCGGGAACGATGGAGGCGTCAGACATGGGCAATCCGGTAGTGTTGAGCAAGCGCATGCACTAGGATACCGAGCTCACCCGGCAACCGATAGCCGGACGCCAGATATTTTCCCCGGGAACGGGAACAGGACAGGGCATGGCCAGAAGCAAAACCGCGTTCGTGTGCAATGACTGTGGTTCGGATTACGCCAAGTGGCAGGGCCAGTGCAATGACTGCGGGGCCTGGAACACGCTCTCGGAGGTGCGCCTGGGTCCGGCCACGGCCGGCGCCCGCAGCAGCGCAACCGCTCGCGCCGGCGGCAGCCGCGGCGGCTATACCGGTACCCTGGCGGAGGCGCGGCTGCTGGCCGATATCGATTTGGAGGATCTGCCGCGTTTCTCGAGCGGCGCCGAGGAGTTCGACCGGGTGCTGGGCGGCGGCCTGGTGCCGGGCTCCACCATTCTCGTCGGGGGCAACCCCGGCGCCGGCAAGAGCACCCTGCTGCTGCAGACCATGTGCCACCTGGCCGCGGGCATGGAAGCGCTGTACATCACCGGCGAAGAATCCCTGCAGCAGGTGGCGATGCGCGCCCGGCGCCTGGGGCTGGCCACGGACAAGCTGCGGCTGATGGCGGAGACCAATGTCGAGGCCATCATCGCCGCGGCCGACAAGTACCGGCCGCGGGTGCTGGTGGTGGATTCCATCCAGGTCGTGCACTCGGATGACCTCAACTCGGCGCCGGGCAGCGTCTCCCAGGTGCGCGAGTGCGCCGCCTTCCTGACCCGCTTTGCCAAGCAGACCGGTACCGTCGTGTTCCTGGTGGGCCATGTCACCAAGGACGGTTCCCTGGCGGGCCCCAAGGTGCTGGAGCACATGATCGACTGTTCCATCCTGCTGGAGGGCGACCACGATTCCCGCTTCCGGACGCTGCGGGGGCAGAAAAATCGCTTCGGCGCGGTCAACGAGCTGGGGGTTTTCGCCATGACCGAGCAGGGTTTGCGCGAGGTGCGCAATCCCTCCGCCATCTTTCTTGATCGCAGCAGCGAGCCCGCCTCCGGCAGCGCGGTGATGGTGGTCTGGGAGGGTACCCGGCCGCTGCTGGTGGAAATCCAGGCGCTGGTCGACGAGAGCGCCCTCGGCAATCCGCGGCGGGTCGCGGTGGGCCTGGAGCAGAACCGGCTGGCCATGCTGCTGGCGGTGCTGCACCGGCACGGCGGCCTGCAGGTCGGCGACCAGGACGTGTTCGCCAACGTGGTGGGCGGGGTCAAGGTGCTGGAGACCAGCGCCGACCTCGCCCTGCTGCTCGCCATCGTCTCCAGCTTTCGCGACCGGCAGTTGCCACGGGACATGGTAATCTTTGGTGAAGTGGGACTGTCCGGGGAAATCCGGCCGGTGCCCAGCGGCCAGGAGCGGCTGGCGGAGGCGGCCAAGCACGGTTTCCGGCGCGCCATCGTGCCGCGCGCCAATGCCCCTCGCGGGGAGATCAAGGGCATGCAGGTGCTCGCCGTGTCCAGGTTGGCGGAGGCCCTGGCCGCAGTGGAGTAAGCGTTCGCTGTTGCGAACCGGATCACAAGAAAAATTTGGGCAATCGGGGATTGCCCGGCTATAGTAAAAGGCAGCGAGCTCTGCGAGGTGTTGCAGGGGTTAATAATAAGCCAGTCAAGGAATTTGCTCTTGGGGGAGAGGTATCATATCGCCATTGTCGGCGCGGGGCCTGCGGGTCTCAGCGCGGCGGGCAGGGCGGCCGAGTACGATCGTGAAGCCGGCGCCGCCAGGCCCGGCTATGTCTTGCTGGAAGGCTTTTCGATTTTCGCCAAGACCATCCAGAAGTACCAGAAGGGCAAGCACGTCATGGACGAGCCGGGGTTTCTCGCCCTGCGCAGCCCGGTACCCTTCGTCGCCGGCAAGCGGGAAGAGATTCTGGGCGCCTGGCAGGACAGCATCGACAGTGGCCTGAATATCCGCTACGACAGCGAAGTCACCGGCATCAGCGGCAGCCGCGGCCAGTTCGTGCTCAAGCTGCAGTCCGGGGATGAAATCGAAGCCGAGCATGTGGTGCTGTCCATCGGCACCCAGGGCAACCCCCGCAGCCTGGGGGTGAAGGGTGACGGCGAGTCGGATTTCGTCCGCTACACCCTGGACGATCCCGAGGACTTCAAGAAAGAGACCATCGTCGTCGTTGGCGCCGGTGACGCCGCGATCGAAAATGCCATCGCCCTGTCCGACTACAACACCGTCCATATCATCAATCGGCGCAACGAGTTCAGCCGTGCCAAGGACGGCAACCTGAATGCGGTGCTGGCGGCCATCAACGACAAGAGCAGGCCCTTTCATTGCCACTATGAAGCCGGTGTCGCCGGCCTGGAACTGCCCAGCGGCCCGGGTGAGATGGGCGCCATTATCCTCAATACGCCCGCCGGGGAAGAGCGTCTGGCCTGCCACAGGATTATCGCCCGTCTCGGCACCATCCCCCCGCGCAGCTTCGTCGAATCCTGCGGCATCGAGATCAGCAGCCCCAACGCTGACGCGGTGCCGGATGTGGACCGCCACTACCAGAGCAACGTGCCCGGCCTCTACGTCATCGGCGCCCTGGGCGGGTACCCGCTGATCAAGCAGGCCATGAACCAGGGCTACGACGTCATCGAGTTCATTCACGGCAAGAATACCAAGCCCGCGGACTATCCGCTGTTGCAGGACCAGTTTTCGGGCCTGCCCTACGTCATGGATGCCGAGGATGTGCTGGAGCTGTACCAGCAGCGCATCCCCATGTTCCGGCGCATGAATCCGCTGGCCTTCCGCGAGTTGATCATCGAGAGCCGGATCCTGGTAAGCCTGCCGCCTGCGGACATGGTCCATGCCGAGCAGAAGGGAGAGCGCTCCACCGTGTTTATTCCGGCGGGGGAGCCGGTCTATCGCAACGGCGAGTTCAGCACCACCTTCTATACCCTGGTGGAAGGCGAAGTGAAGCTGCAGCTGGAACCCGACGGCCCCTGGCACACGCTCAAGCCGGGGCAGTTCTTTGGCGAGATGAGCCTGATCTCGGGCCGTCCGCGGCAGGGCGATGCAGTGGTCAGTGAAGACGCGATCCTGATCGAGACGCCGCGCCGGATCATGGTGAAGTTGATGAACTCCAACGAGGAGGTGCGCCAGGGTATCGATCGCATCTTCATCGTGCGCGCACTGCAGGCCGCTTTCCGCCCCGACCTGCCGCTGGCGGAGCTGTCCGCCATTGCCGGTGAAGTGGAAACCTGCCGTTTCAACGCCGGCCAGGCCCTGTTCTCCGAGGGCGAGGAAGGCGATTGCCTGCACCTGATCCGCAGCGGCACCGTGGTGCTCTCCCGGGGCAGCGCGAACATGGTGGTGGCCCAGCACCACTCCGGTGACCTGGTGGGACAGATGGCGCTGATGGGTGCCCCCCTGCGCCGGGATACCGCGGTCGCCGCGGTGCGTACCGAAACCATCAAGGTCAGGCGTCCGCAGTTCCTGACCCTGGTCAACAGCCAGCCGGACCATGTCGCCACCCTGCAGGGGCGCTTGAGTTCGTTGCTGGAGAAGACCAACGCCATGGCCTCCCAGCCCGAGGCCGCCCGCTCCATCGGTTTCCTCATGGAGCAGGGTCTGGGGGAGGCGACCAACGCCCTGGTCATCGACGAGTCCCTCTGTGTGGGTTGCGACAACTGCGAGCGCGCCTGCGCGGAAACCCACAACGGCCTGTCGCGGCTGAACCGCGCCGCCGGGCCCTCATTCGCCAACCTGCATGTGCCGATATCCTGTCGTCATTGCGAGCTGCCGCACTGCATGAAGGACTGTCCGCCGGATGCGATCCGCCGTTCCGCCAACGGTGAGGTCTTCATCACTGACAGCTGCATCGGCTGCGGCAACTGCGAAACCAACTGTCCCTACGACGCGATCAAGCTGAGCTATGCCGCGCCGCCCAAGCCCGGGCTGCTGTCCTGGCTTCTGTTCGGCCGCGGCGCGGGTCCCGGCCAGCCGGAAACCTTCACCCCTGCCGCCGCCGACAAGGAGCGCGGCAAGAAAGCGGTGAAATGCGATGCCTGCATGGGCCAGGACGGGGGCCCGGCCTGCGTGCGGGCCTGCCCCACCGGCGCCGCCATGCGCCTGTCCCCGGAGCAGTTCGTCGCCCTGGTAGAGGCGCGTTGAGGATGCGTGAGAGTCTGCTTGGCTGGCAACAATACCGCTACCTGAAATGGGGGCTGGGGCTGCTACTGTTGAGTGTCGCCCTGTACCTGACCCAGGGCGGCAGCAACGCCGCGCAACCGCCCAACGGCGGCACCTGGCAGGGCTATGTGCTGGGGACCGTGGGTGCCCTGCTGATCGTCTGGCTGAGCCTGCTCGGCGTGCGCAAGCGCAGCTACAAGTCCACCGCCGGGACGGTGCAGGGCTGGGCATCCGCGCATGTGTATCTGGGCACGGTGCTGCTGGTGGTCGCGACGCTGCACTGCGCGCTGCAGTTCGGCTTGAATGTCCACACCCTGGCCTATGTGTTGATGTGCCTGGTGGTCATCTCGGGTTTCTACGGCCTCTACGCCTATCTGCACCTGCCCGGGCGGCTCGCTGTTATCCAGTCCGGCAGCGGCCAGGACGGGCGTCTGGACGAGTTGGCGAAAATCGACGCCCGCATTCGCGACACTTCCCAGCGCTGTGATGCCAATCTGCAGTCGCTGATGATCAGCGCCCTGGAATTGACCCGCGTCGGCGGCTCGGCTTGGCAGCAGTTGCTGGCCCGGGACCGGTCCCGGGTCACGGTGCCGGGCAGCGACACCCAGAAGGCCGAGGCCGTGGCCAACGCGGAGCAGGAGGTGGTGATCAGGCATCTGGCCGGACGCATCCCCGATGCCCGCAAGCAGTCCGAGGCGGAGGTGCTCAATGAGTTGCTGGGCCTGTTTGGCCGCCGCCAGGTGCTGTTGCACCAGCTGCGGCGCGAGGTCCAGCTGCGAGGCCTGATGAAGATCTGGCTGTATTTTCATATTCCTTTGACGGTGGGGCTGCTGGTGGCACTGGTAGTTCACATCCTCACAGTCTTCATCTACTGGTAGCCCGATGTATTTCCTGGTTCGCAAACTGACCGGTCGCGCAAGCGGCGAAGCGCTGGAGACGGAATACCAGGGCGACAAGCTCACCCTGGGTGGCGAGCCCGGTGCCATGCTGCCCCTGCCGGGGGTCGGCGGCGATGTCACCATAGAGGCCAGCGGTGGCGGTGCCGGGCGTATCACGGCACGGCGTCCGGTGATCACGGTCGATGGCGTGGCCACCAGCAAGGCGCCGCTGGCGGTGGGCGACACATTCGAGTTGCCGGGCTACGCGCTGGAGGTCATTACCCCGCCCCAGGGATTTGATTTTGCCCTGCAGCTGCAAACCCGGGGCAAACCCGCCAGCACTTTCGCCGGTGATGTCAGTCTGGAACGCCACACCTGGAGCATCCGCAGGACCAGTTGGCTGCTGGCGCTGGCCGTTCTCCTGCTGGGGCTGGTCATACCCGCGGCGGGGCTGTGGCGCAGCGATGTCGCCGCTACCCTGCGCAGCACGCCGCTGCCGAGCGACAATCTCTGGTCCAGCGGTCCGCTGGTGTCGGCCCACCAGGCTTCGGGGGTGGCGCAGGAGTGCCAGGCCTGCCACCAGCAGCCCTTCGTCATGGTGCAGGACGGGGCCTGCATCGACTGCCACCGCGGCATGACCGAGCACGTCGATATCGCGGTCCACGACGCCCACGCCTTTACCGGTGTTCGCTGTGCCTCCTGCCATCGCGAGCACAATGAGCCGGCCATGATCTCGCGCCGCGACAAGGGCCTGTGCGTGGACTGCCACGCCGGCCCCGGTGCCTGGGAAGTGGCGGGCAAGGCGCCCATGGAGGCGGTGACGGCCTTTACCGAAGCGGGTCACCCCAGCTTCCGCCTGGCCCTGCTGGAACCGCAGGGTATCGGTGCGGCCCACGGCTGGGAGGTGCGCCGGGTGCGTCCGGGCGCCGGGCCACTGCAGGAAGCCTCCAATCTCAAGTTTACCCACGAAGTGCACCTGGATCCCGACAAGGTGCAGCACGAGGGCACCGGCGCTGCCCTGCAGTGCGCCAGTTGCCACACCCTGAAGGATGACGGCGAGCACTTCGAACCGATCACCATGGACGCCCATTGCCGCAGTTGCCACGGCCTCAGCTTCGACATTTTCGAGCCCGAGCTGGAGCTGCCCCACGGCGATTTGCGGGCGGCGATCGTCGCCATGGAAGCCCACTTCATCCGCGAATTCACCGACCCGGAGCTGCGCCGCCAGCGCGCCGCGGAGAAGCCGCGGCGGGTGCCCGGCAAGCGTGACTCCGCCGCCAGCTGCGAAGGTAGCGGCCTCGACTGTGGTCGCGCCGAGGCGCTCAAGGAAGCGGAATACCAGTTTGCCAATACCGGCTGCATCACCTGTCACGAGGTTTTGGAGACCGGGCTGGCCGACATCAATGACCGCTGGTTTGTGCAGCCCATTCGCCTCACCGGCGACTGGTATCCCCACGCCCGGTTTGATCACCACAGCCACCAGAGCCAGGCCGCGGACGACCCGGACCAGGTCTGCGAGACCTGTCACGAAGCCTCAACGTCGAATGCGGCGGAGGATATTCTTATGCCCAACCAGGACAATTGCCTTGCCTGTCACGCCGACGACAAGGGCGCGGCAACTCTGGATTGCGTCAGCTGTCACGCCTTCCATCCGGACGGGGGCAGCCTGTCCCGACTGGCGCGTGATAGCGCGCTACTGCAGGGGGGAGCGCCATGATGCGACAGCTGATCTGTGTTTTTTCTGTCATCCTGATCGCCGCCTGCGGCGGAGGCGGTGGTGGCAGCAGCGCGGGTAGTTCACCGGATCGCGCCCCCGACAACGCGCCCTGCGAAGGCCAGTGCGCCAGCGCCAGCAGCTTTCTTGCCGAGGATGACGTGCGCCGGATACTGGCCCAGGGTGTACACCAGGCGGAGGCCCTCGGGGCCGCCGCCACCATCGCGGTGGTCGATCGGGTCGGCAACGTGCTGGCGGTATACCGGATGGCAGGCGTGGATGCCGGCAATGATGTGGAGCTGGCAACCGACTTTCCGGTACAGGTCACCGCGGGTCTGGAGGGGGTGATTTTGCCGGTGGCGGTGGGCGGTGATGCGCTGGCGGCGATCGCCAAGGCGATCACCGGCGCCTATCTGTCCAGCGAGGGCAACGCCTTTAGCACCCGCACGGCGAACCAGATCGTGCAGGAGCACTTCAATCCCGGCGAGCGCAACCAGCCGGGGGGGCCCCTGTTTGGCGTCCAGTTCAGCCAGCTGGCCTGCTCCGATTTCACCCGCGGCGGCGCGGCTCTCGGTGTCGGCCCGCGACGTTCGCCCCTGGGTCTGGCGGCGGACCCCGGTGGCTTTCCCCTGTACAAGGACGGCACACCCGTGGGCGGGGTCGGCGTGATCGCCGATGGCCGCTACAGCATCGACAAGAACCTGCTGGACAGCGACGTCGACCTGGACGAGCAAATTGCGCTGGCCGCCACCTTCGGCTTCATCGCACCGCCGGACCGGCGCGCCGAGCGTATTACGGTGGAGGGCAAGGTATTCCGCTTCAGTGATGTGGCCCTGGAAGAGCTGCCGGTGGACCCGGCCCAGGCCCCCGGTTTCGCCGGCCTCGCGGGTGCGGGGGAGCTGCTGGCGGTGCGGGGCTACAGCGATGGCCAGATCCGACGCGGCACGGCTTTTGGCCAGCCCGAGTCCGGTGTGCGCCCGGCCAGCGATTTTCCCGACCTGGATGCCTTCGTCTTTGTCGACGGCGACAACAACAACCGCTACCCGCCGCGGCCCGGCACCGATGCCGCGGAACTCGGCGAGCAGGCATTTACCGCGGAGGAAGTGCGGCAGCTCCTCAGCAGCGCGATTGGCATAGCCAACCGTGCCCGCGCCCAGATCCGCCGGCCGGTGGGAACCCCGGCACGGGTCACCGTGTCGGTGGTCGACAGCCGCGGCGCCATCCTCGGCATGCTGCGGACCCGCGACGGGCCGGTGTTCGGCGCCGATGTGTCCCTGCAGAAGGCCCGCACCGCGGTGCTGTTCTCCTCCCGGGATGCGGCGGACTTCCTGCGCGGCATCGCCAGCCCGGCCCAGTACCTGAATCCGGACCTCAGCCCCGCGGCGACGGTGAACATCGGCGACTATGTGGATGCCGCCCAGCTGTTTATCGGCCCCCAGGCACTCACCGACGGCACCGCCTTTGCCGACCGTTCCGGCGGCAACCTGTCGCGGCCATTCTACCCGGACGGCATCATCGGCAATCCCCACGGTCCCTTCAGCAAGCCCTACGACAGCGAGTGGAGCGTATTCTCCACCGGGCTGCAGCTGGACCTGGCCTTCAACAACATCATTGCCCACATTGCCTTTGTCGCGGGCCTGAGCGACACCGATGTCGGCGCCAATTGCGCCGAGTCGGCCCAGCCGCGGGTAGCCAACGGCATCCAGATTTTCCCCGGCAGCGTGCCGGTATACCGCGGGTCCACGCTCATCGGCGGCATCGGCGTGTCGGGGGACGGTATCGAGCAGGACGACATGATCTCCTTCCTCGGCGTGCACGAGGCGGGGGAGGCTCTGGGTGGCAGCATCAACAACGCGCCTCCGGACATTCGCGCCGACCAGCTCGCCCCTGGCGGAGTGCGCCTGCGCTATATCCAGTGCCCGCAAACGCCGTTCATCAACAGCGACGCACAGCACGTGTGTGCAGGGAAGTGAGCGCTATGGCCAACCATCCAGCACTGACTGCGCCCGCTCTGGCGGGCTTTTCTGCCCTGGGCCTGGTCCTGTTGCTGGGTGCCACGGTGTCTCCCGGCGTGGCTTCGGCCCAGGAGCCCGAGCCGGAACTTGTTTATTGCGACGACCTGGACCCCCGTGACCGCGGCCGCAGCACCCGGCGTCGCGCCGGTGGCTCCAACCGCGACTGTACCTACCGGGAAGTCACCGTGGACGAGGAGACCGGCGAGGTGCTGCGGGAGGTGCCGGTGGCGGCGGCCCCGCGCACGGTGCTGCCACGACGCTATTCTGCCATTCCGCGCCCGACCGCGGAGCAGTATGTGGAGCTGGTGCCCATTCCCGACCGCTGGCGTATCGTCGACAGCCTCGGCTACGAAGACAACTGGTGGGACCCCTACAACCAGAACACGATCAAGGGCGACAAGCCGATCCACGGTGACTGGTTCTTCAATGTGACCGCGATCTCCGACTCGGTGCTGGAGTTGCGCGAGGTACCGACCCCGGTCGGTGGCCAGAGCACCGGCGGCGCGGGTTCCCTGGATGTCCTGGGAGCCACCGAACAGCACCTGTTCAACCAGAACCTGGCGGTGGAACTGGTCTACTACCAGGGCGATACCGTGTTCCGCCCGCCGGACTGGGAATTCCGCTTCACCCCGGTGTTCAACTACAACTACACCGAGCTCGACGAAATTCTCGGTGTCAATGCAGATCCCCGCGACGGCCGCACCCGCAACGACAACCATGTCGGCATCCAGGCCGCATTTATCGACAAGCACCTGCGGGATGTGTCGGACCGTTACGATTTCGACTCGGTGCGGGTCGGCATCCAGCCTTTCTCCAGCGACTTCCGCGGCTTCCTGTTCCAGGACGCGCCCTTTGGGGTACGCCTGTTCGGCACCCGCGACAACAACCGCTTCCAGTACAACCTGGCCTGGTTCCGGCGCATGGAAAAGGACACCAACAGCGGTCTCAACGATGTCAGCGAGAGCCTGCGTGACGACGACGTTTTCATTGCCAATGTGTACTGGCAGGACTTCCCGACACTGGGCTTCTTTTCCCAGGCCAGCCTGATCTACAACCGCAACCGCGAGGACGAGGTGTTCTACGACACCAACGACTTCATCCAGCGCCCGGCTTCGGTCGGCGAGGAGCGGCTGCGCGAGTACGATGTCTACTATCTCGGCTACAACGGCGATGGCCACTTCGGGCGTCTCAACCTGACGACGTCTCTCTATGTGGCGCTGGGAGAGGAGAAGGACGCGGTATTCAGCGGCCGCAAGTCGGACATCGAGGCCTTCTTCTTCGCCGCCGAGCCCTCCATGGACTTCGACTGGATCCGCGCCCGGCTGTCATTCCTCTATGCCAGTGGTGACGACGACCCCTTCGATGGCAAGAGTACCGGGTTCGATGCCATCTTCGAGAACCCGCAGTTTGCCGGCGCCGACACCAGCTACTACATCCGCCAGGGCCTGCCGCTGATCGGGGGTGGCCGGGTGGCGTTGTCCCAGCGCAACGGCGTGCTGAATTCCCTGCGCTCCTCAAAGGAACACGGCCAGTCCAATTTCACCAACCCCGGCGTGCTCCTGCTCGGTGGCGGCGTCGACCTGGACCTGCTGCCCGAGTTGCGCCTGTCCTTCAATGCCAACTACCTGGCCTTCGCGGAAACCGAGGTACTGGAGGTGGCGCGGCAGCAGGCCAATGTCGACAGCGAGATCGGCATGGACCTGTCCGCGGCGGTGATCTGGCGGCCGTTCATGAGCCAGAACGTGGTGGTGCGCCTGTCCTATGCCCAGCTGCTGTCCGGCCAGGGCTACAAGGACCTGTACGGGGACGAAGACCCCTACTCACTTTTGTGCAACGTAATACTGACATTCTGAGTGGCCGTTATGAGCACATCTGATCACACTGGACGTATCGGCAAGCCCATTCACTGGCGGGCTGCGGGATTGATGGTGGCGCTGTTGGCGCTACCCGCGGGCCTGGCCCAGGGCGCGAGCGGTGAAAAGCCGGTGGAGCGCAACTACGTGACGGCGCCCGACGCGCCGGTCAGCCAGAGCAATGAGCAGATGGAGGCGAAATCCGCGGGCTGCGTCACCTGCCACACGGCAACCGACGAGAAGACCATGCACGCGAATCCGGCGGTCAAGCTGGGCTGTACCGACTGCCACGGTGGCAACGCCGATGTCCGGCGCAGCAGTGGCGACGGCGTTGAAGATCCGGCCTACCTGGCGGTCATGGAAAAAGCCCACGTGCTGCCGCGCTACCCGGAGTCCTGGCACTATCCCTCCAGCACCAACCCAGAGCGCACCTATACCCTGCTGAACCGGGAGAGTCCGGAGTTTACCCGCTTCATCAATCCCTCGGATTACCGCATTGCCCGCGAGGCCTGCGGGGCCTGTCACCTGCCGATCATCGAGGCGGCGGAGCGCAGCCTGATGGCCACCTCGGCCATGCTCTGGGGCGGCGCCGCCTACAACAACGGCATCCTGCCCTACAAGCGCTACATCATGGGCGAGGCCTACACCCGCGAGGGGGAGCCGGCGATGATCCCCGGCCCGGTGGAGCCCACCGCTGAAATGACCATGGCCAGTATCCTGCCGGCGCTGTACCCGCTGCCGGCCTGGGAGACCATCAAGCCCGGCGACATCTTCCGCGTGTTCGAACGCGGCGGGCGCAACATCACCAACCTGTTTCCGGAGACCGGCCTGCCCAATGCCCTCGGTCAGTTGCAGCGCATCGAGGAACCCGGGCGCCCGGATTTCCGCCAGTCCAATCGCGGCCCCGGTACCGGAGCGAGGATTTCGGTGCCGGTCATCAACATCACCAAGACCCGCCTCAACGACCCCCACACCTGGTTCATGGGTACCAACGACCAGCCCGGGGATTACCGCCAGTCCGGCTGCGCGGCCTGCCACGTGGTCTACGCCAACGACCGCGACCCGCGCCACTCGGGCCCGTACGCCCAGTATGGCCATACCGGCAAGTCCCAGACCGTGGACCCGACCATTCCCAAGGACCGCAAGGGGCACCCGCTGAAGCACGCCTTTACCCGCGCCATCCCCACCGCCCAGTGCATGTCCTGCCACATGCACCAGCCCAACATGTTCGTCAACAGCTTCCTCGGCTACACCATGTGGGACTACGAGTCCGACGCGCCGTCCATGTGGCCGGAGCAGCAGGTCTACCCGACCAATGAAGAGCAGGTCTCGGTGCTGGAGCGCAACCCGGAGGGGGCGTCGCCGCGCGGCAAGTGGGCGGACGTGGACTTCCTGGAAAAGGTGTCAGAACTCAACCCGACCCTGACCGATACCCAGTTCGCCGACTACCACGGCCACGGCTGGAACTTCCGCGCCGTATTCAAGCGCGACCGCACCGGCAACCTGCTGGACGCCGAGGGCACCGTGGTCGAGGACGATGATCCCGACAAGTTCAAGAAAGCCGTGCACATGTCCTCCATTCACCTGGACAAGGGCATGCACTGCGTCGACTGCCACTTTGCCCAGGACGCCCACGGCAACGGCCACATTTACGGCGAGGTCGCCGCCGCGGTGGAGATCGACTGCAAGGACTGCCACGGCTCGGCCACCGCCTACCCCAACCTGTTCACCTCCGGCCCCGCGGCCCTGGACGGCGGCACCGACCTCGGCGCCATCCGCAACCCGGACGGTCGCCTGCGCTTCGAATGGAACGGCAACACCCTGATCCAGCGCTCGGTACTCGACCCCGACCTGGAGTGGGAGATGAGCCTGGTCAAGGACACGGTGGATCCCGCCCACACGGGCTACAACGAAAAGGCCGCCCGGGCCAAGCTCATGAGCAGGGACACGGCGGCACAGGATTACGGCCTGGATGTCGCCAGCGACAACCTGGCGCACAGCGACGACAACATGGAGTGTTACACCTGCCATACCTCGTGGACCACCAGCTGTGCCGGCTGCCACCTGCCGATCGAGGCCAACTACAAGACCGAGCGCAAGCACTACGAGGGCGGCTACTCGCGCAACTGGGCCACCTACAACCCGCAGGTTTCCCGCGACCAGATGTTCCTGATCGGACGCCGCGAGGCGGCCAAGGGCGGCAAGATCGCACCGGTGCGCTCGACGTCGGCGCTGGTACTGTCCTCGACCAACGCCAACCGGGAGAAGATCTACATCCAGCAGCCGCCGATCGCGGCCAGTGGCTACAGTTCGCAGGCCTTCAACCCGCATTTCGCCCACACCGTGCGCAAGACCGAGACCAAGGACTGCGAGGACTGCCACCTGTCGAAGAACAACGACAACAACGCGATCATGGCGCAGCTGCTGATGTACGGCACCGGTTTCGTCAACCTGGTGGGTTACTACGCCTGGGTGGGTGGTGAGGAACACGTCACCGGGGTGCAGGTGACCGAGTGGGATGAACCGCAGGCAGTGATCGGTTCCTACCTGCATCGCTACGCCTATCCGGACTGGTTCGCCGAGCATCGGGACAATGACCGGCAGTTGCTGCACGGCTACCCGCACGGCAGCGGGCCGGCGGCCTGCGTCCAGCATCGCGGCGAGTACCTGTTTGTTGCCGAGGGCGACAAGGGCATGCGCGTCTACGACATTGCCGGCATCGCCAACAAGGGTATATCCCAGCGCGTCATCACCGCGCCCTTCAGCCCCCTGGGCCACGATACCCGTATCCCCAGCGCCAATGCGACCTGCGTGGTGCTGCCGACCAACCAGCCCATTCACCCCGATCGCAACGAGGGTGAGCTGATGCGGGATATCAACCTGGAGCAGCCCTTCCACCCGATCTACAACTACGTGTTGATCACCGATGCCGAAGAGGGCCTGATCCTCACCGACGTCAACACCCTGTCAGACGGCGAGCCGCGCAACAACTTTCTCGAGCGCGACCTGACCTGGAACGAGAATGGCATACTCAACGGTGCCCGGCACATGGTGCTGGGTGGCTACTACGCCTATATCGTCGCCGACGCAGGCCTGGTGGTACTGAGCCTGGACCAGCCCCTGCAGCCGCGATTGGTGGACGTGGTGCCGCTGAACCGCGGCCACTCCGTGGCCCTGCAGTTCCGCTACCTGTTCGTTACCGACGGCGACGGCCTCAAGACCATCGATGTCACCAATCCCGAGGCGCCGGCACTGGTGGAGGACAACACCATTGCCCTGGGCCAGGCGCGGCGCCTGCATCTGGCGCGGACCTACGCCTATGTTGCGGCAGGCCGGGAGGGCATGGCCATTGTCGATATCACCCGGCCGGACAAGATGCGCCTGCTGCAGACCTTCAGTGAAGGCCTGGTCGACGCCCACGATGTGGCGGTCGGCGCCACCAACGCCTCGCTGTTCGCCTATGTCGCGGACGGTGCCGGCGGGCTCAAGGTTGTCCAGCTGTTCTCACCGTCCAGCCAGCCCAAGTTCTACGGTTTCTCGCCACAGCCTGCGCCGGAGCTGATCGCCAGCTACCCCACCAGTTCCCCGGCGCTGTCCCTGAGCCGGGGCCTGGAGCGGGATCGCGGTGTGGACGAGACCGGTGGCCAGGTGGCGGTATTCGGCCGCGTCGGCTCGCGGCCGCTGAACCTGGACGAGATGCGCAAACTCTTCACTGACAAAGATGGCAAGCCATGGTTCGTAGAAAACTGACCGCACTGGTACTGCTGCTGGGGCTTGCCGCGAGCAATGTCCTGGCCCAGCCGCTGCCAGAGGAAGGGCGCGACATCCACGAGGGTGTCGCCAGCTGTGCCACCAGTGTTTGCCACGGCAAGGTCAGTGCCGATCCGGCGTCCAATGTCTGGCTCAACGAGTACCGTATCTGGCTGCGCCAGGATTACCACTCCCGCGCCTACCGGACACTGCAGACAGCCCAGTCCCAGGCCATCGCTGCCAAGCTCGGCCTGCCCAGTGCCCAGGGCGCCAAAATCTGCCTGGATTGCCACGCGGACAACGTGCCGGCGGAGGCGCGCGGTCGCCGCTTCCAGATATCCGATGGCGTCGGCTGCGAAGCCTGCCACGGCGGCGGTGGGCGCTGGCTGGAATCGCACGCCGAGAGCACCACCAGCCACGCCGATAACCTCGCGAAGGGCATGTACCCGACCGAGGATCCCATGGCCCGGGCGCGGCTGTGCCTTTCCTGCCACTTGGGCACGAAGGACAAGTTTGCCACCCACGAGATCATGGGCGCGGGTCACCCGCGACTGTCCTTTGAGCTGGAAACTTTCACCGTCAACCAGCCTGCGCACTACGAGGCAGACGCCGACTATCGCGAGCGCAAGCCGTACATTGCGTCGGTCAACATGTGGCTGGCGGGGCTTGCGGTCACCGGCATGCACACGCTGGAACTACTGCAGGAAGAGTGGTTCACACAGCAGAGCCTGATGCCGGAGCTGTCGTTCTTCCAGTGCCATGCCTGCCATCATCCCATGGATGACCTGCGCTGGTCGTCCGAGCCCGACCGGCTGCCGCCGGGAGCAGTGCGCCTCAACGACGCCAGCCTGGTGCTGCTGCTGGCGGTGCTGGAGACCCTGTCCCCGGATGACGTCGCCGGTTTGCGCGCTGATCTCAACGCCCTGCACCAGGCCTCGCAGCAGTCGCGGGAACGGGTGGTGAGCGCCGCCCGGGCCCTGCACGCACGCCTGGAGCCGCTGGTGGAGCGCCTCAGCAAGGGCAGCTACGGCCCCGAGCAACAACGGCAGCTGCGCCGGGAGCTGCTGGCCCAATCCGCCGCGGAGCGCTTCCGTCATTTCACCGCCGCCGAGCAGGCCTTCCTGGCGGTGGAGACCCTGTCCCTGTCACTGGGTGATGCGGAGCGGCTGAAGTCGGGCCTCGATGCCCTGTATGGCTCTGTAGAAGACGAAAATCGCTTTGTGCCGCAGCAATTCGCAGTGCTGGCAAGGCAGTTGATGGGAGCTCTATGAAGCAACAGTCCGACGCCCGCTGGCTGGCTTGCGGCGATACCGATGTCGGCCGGCGCGAGCACAACGAAGACGCTTTTTTTGTCGACGATGCGCTGGGCTTGATGGTCGTGGCCGATGGCGTCGGTGGCCATCAGGCCGGCGAGGTCGCCAGCCAGGTGACCTGTGAAGTACTGGCGCGGGACGTGCAGCATATCGGTGATCTCGAGGGGGCCATTCGCAGCGCCAATCTGGAGGTGCGCGACGCGGTTGCCGCCGGTCGCGGCAAGGCGGGCATGGCCACCACCGTGGTCGCGGTCCAGTTTGACGGCCCGCGCTACGAGCTGGCCTGGGTGGGGGACAGCCGCGCCTATCTCTGGGACGGACAACTGAAGCTGCTCACCCGCGATCACTCCTATGTGGAGTCACTGCTGGAAAAAGGGCAGATTACCTTTGCCGAGGCTCGCAACCACCCGCGCAAGAATGTCATTGTGCAGGCAATCGGCCTGCAGGATGAAGACAAGCTGCGGGTGGGCCAAAACAGGGGCCAGTTGAAGGCCGGTGATACTCTGGTACTTTGCAGCGACGGCCTCAGCGACGTTGTTGACTGTGACCGCCTGGCGGAAATCCTCGCCCGGGACCAGTCCCTGGAGCAGCGCTGCCACGAACTGGTGCAGACGGCGGTGCAGAATGGTGGTCGCGACAACGTCACCGTGGTTCTGGTGCAGTGGGCAGCCAGTGGCTCCCCGGTTGCATCCGGCGCTACAGCGGACGCTCCCCTGGAGCCGAATGTGGTCTGGCGGTATGATCCCGGCACCGGCGACTACCACGGCTTGCCGGAGCTGGTGCAGCCGGGCTTGCCGGTGGCGGATGATGCGGCTGCGGTCGCAGCGCCGGCACCGAGGCGGGCGCGGGTAGCCCCCAGGTCGCCCGAGACCACCCAGATGATGTCGGCGGATGAAATGGCCGAGTTGCGGCGGGTGGCGCTGGAACTGCCGGCGCAGCAGCGGCGCAGGCGCATCGTGAGACTGACACTGGTAGCCCTGCTGGCGCTGTCCGCCGCGGCGGCATGGTTTGTATTTGGCCCCACAGTTGGGGCATGAAGGAGCTAGAGGTATGACGGCTGAATTCAGCGCCACGCTGGTGGCGCAGGACGGCACGGAGCACGCCCTGAGCGGCGAGATGCGGGTCGGGCGCACTGACGATTGCGAGATTACCATTGCGGATCCGCGGGTCTCCCGCAACCACGCAGTGTTGCGTGTCGAGGGCACCCGGGTGCTGCTGGAGGACATGGGATCCGCCAATGGCACCCTGGTCAACGGGCTACGCCTGGTCGGCACGGTGGAGCTCAAGAACGGTGACGACGTCCAGTTCGACAAATACAGGTTTCGGGTTGCGGTGGCCGGGCCCGCGCCGGCGGACGCCGATGGCGATGCGACTGTGGTTGCCCCCCTCGGCGATGACGCCACGGTGGTGGCACCGCCTGAGCCCGACGCCGCGCCGGCGCCAGCCCCCGAGCCGGCGCCGGCTCCCGCAGCTGCGGCCGCCCCCGCGCCTGCCGAGCCACCACCCAGATCCGCGCCGGTCAGCCCCGACCTCCCCGGCAGCTGGACCGAAGGCGGCACCGGGGAGCACACCCAGTTTCTGTCCATGGATTCGGTGGAGCAGGCATCCGCGGCGGATGTCGGGCGCTCTTCTGATCTGCCGCATCTTATCGTCGTGCGCGATGGCGCCGCGGCTGATGTCATGGAGCTGGAGCCGGGCAGCAGTGGTGACCCGGATGTGTGGGAAATCGGCCGCGAGGACAGCTGCGAGATCATGCTGGACGAGCCCAGTGTCTCCGCCCGTCACGCCCAGCTGATCCATCAGGGTGGTCGCTGGCGCCTGGTCAACCTGGTGTCTGCCAACGGCATCTTCGTCAATGGCGAGAAGCGCCTGACCGCCTACCTCGGCGACGGCGACCAGATCCGCCTGGGCAAGGTCAACCTGGTGTTTCGGGCCAGTGTCAACGCGCCCAGCTCCGGCAGCACTCCCGCCAGGGAGGGGAAAGGCCCGGTGGGGGACGCAAAGGCTGGTGGCGGCAAGGCGAGCAATTCAAAGCTGCCGCTGCTGCTTGCTGCTGCGGTGGTCGCAGCTGCGGCGGCAGCTGCGTTCTTGCTGCTCTAGGTCTTCTGTGATCGGGAGTGCACTGCGCTCCCGTTGCTATTCCAGGCGCCGCATTTCCTCGTCGAGGATGTCCGGGTTGTCCATGTGGGCCTGCAACAGGGCCAGCAACGGTGCGATGTTCTCCCGGTCCACATGTTCGACGGTAAAACCGAGGCGCATGTTGTCAACGCTCTGCAGCCAGGCATGCAGCTCCAGCCGTTCATCTGCGCCGGTATCGATCAGCAGGGTAAAGGGTTCGTTGTACTGGGCGTCCCAGACATCGGGTTGATCGGTGGCGGCGCCGCCCAGGGAAATGTCGACCAGGCGCTGGTGCCAGACACTGCCACCCTGCTGCACTTCTACCGGCAGGTCGATGCGGACATGGGTGAAATCCTGGTGTTCGCTGCGGGATTCGGGCATGGGTCTACTCTATCCATTAGTCGATACTCGCATCATAGCGCCGCCCCGCCGCCAATTCCACGTAGGAGCCCGCTCTGCGGGCGATATTCTCTGGCCGCTGCGCGGCCATTCACCTTGTGGCCCAGGCCACCCTCTCTGTCCGCTGCGCGGCCATTCACCTTTGTCTGCGGGCGCAAGGTCCATCGCGCGGAGACCGCGCTCCTACAGTATTGGCTTCAGGTCTTCAGCTTGCGGTACTTCACCCGGTGGGGCTGGGCCGCTGCCGCGCCAAGGCGCGCCTTGCGGTCTTCCTCGTAGTCGCTGAAGTTGCCTTCGTGGAAGATTACGCTGCCATCGTCTTCATAGGCGAGAATGTGGGTGGCGATGCGGTCCAGGAACCAGCGGTCGTGGGAGATGACCATGGCGCTGCCCGGGAAGGTGAGCAGGGCCTCTTCCAGTGCGCGCAGGGTTTCCACGTCCAGGTCGTTGGTCGGCTCGTCCAGCAGCAGCACATTGGCGCCCTGCTGCAGCAGCTTGGCCAGGTGCAGGCGGTTGCGCTCGCCGCCGGACAGGTCCTTGACGAACTTCTGCTGGTCCGAGCCCTTGAAGTTGAAGCGGCCGACGTAGGAGCGCGAGTTCACTTCGTAGCTGCCAATACGCATGATGTCGTGGCCGCCGGAGACCTCCTCCCAGACCGTCTTGCTGCCGTCCAGGTCGTCGCGGGACTGGTCGACGTAGCCCAGCTGCACGGTTTCGCCGACCACCACCTCGCCGCCATCGGCCTGCTCCTTTCCCATCAGGATCTTGAACAGGGTGGACTTGCCCATGCCGTTGGCGCCGATGATGCCGACGATGCTGCCCTTGGGCACGGTGAAGCTGACGTTGTCGAACAGCAGCCGGTCGCCAAAGGTCTTCTTCAGATTGTGCACCTCGATGACCTTGTCCCCCAGCCGCGGCCCCGGCGGGATGTAGATCTCGTTGGTCTCGTTGCGGGACTGGAACTCCTGCGACTGCAGCTCGTCGAAGCGCTGCAGGCGGGCCTTGCTCTTGGCCTGGCGTCCCTTGGGATTGCTGCGCACCCACTCCAGCTCCGATTTGATCGCCTTCTGGTGCGAGGCCTCCGTGCGTTTCTCCTGCTCCAGGCGCGCTTCCTTGGCTTCCAGCCAGTCCGAGTAGTTGCCCTCGTAGGGGATGCCGCGGCCGCGGTCCAGCTCCAGGATCCAGCCGGCGGCATTGTCGAGGAAATAGCGGTCGTGGGTGATCGCCACCACCGTACCCGGGAAATCGTGCAGGAACTTCTCCAGCCAGGCCACGCTCTCGGCATCCAGGTGGTTGGTGGGCTCGTCCAGCAGCAGCATGTCGGGCGCCGACAGCAGCAGCCGGCACAGCGCTACCCGGCGCAGCTCGCCCCCTGACAGGGTGCTGACATCCGCTTCCCAGGGCGGCAGCCGCAGCGCATCCGCCGCGACCTCCAGCTTGTGCTCCAGGTTGTGCGCATCCGTGGCCTGGATGATGTCCTCCAATCGCGCCTGCTCCTTGGCCAGGGCATCGAAGTCCGCGTCCGGCTCGGCATAGGCGGCATAGACCTTGTCCAGCCCCGCCAGCGCGTCGATTGCGTCCTGCAGACCCTCCTCGACATTGCCGCGCACGTCCTTGTCCGGATTCAGCTGCGGCTCCTGCGGCAGATAACCGATCTTGATCCCCGGCTGCGGCCGCGCCTCGCCGAGGATGTCGGTGTCTATCCCCGCCATGATCCGCAGCAGGGTGGACTTGCCCGAGCCGTTCAGGCCCAGCACGCCGATTTTGGCGCCGGGGAAAAATGACAGGGAAATGTCTTCGAGGATCTTCTTTTTCGGCGGCACGACCTTGCCGACGCGATTCATGGTGTAGACGTACTGTGCCATCTGGGAATAGTGCCTGTGGTGGTGAAAATGTGGGCGGATTCTAGCAGGAATCCGACGCGGCTTCAGCGGCTCCGACTTCCGGTGAGGACTCTTTTCGGGTTCCGGTGCCGGTCCCTGCAGCCCTCCCGGGACCCGCTCAAGCCTTCCATGGGCGCTTGTTCCTCGACTCCTGTCTCGGACAGTCCCGGGAGGGCCGCAGGGACCGCCACCTCCGGGGGAGCCGATAGACGTCACGGCACTTTTCAGCGGTGGCAATCCGGATTCATGTCTTGAGCTTGCAGACAGACCATCTTGTTTACAGTACGAAGGTGCAGGGCGGTGCCAGCCTCACACCAGTGACGATGTTTGCGGCATATAGCTGCTCCAAGGTGCTGGATCGCAAGTGACTGTTCGAGGGTGTTGGCTTCGATGCAGCCGTTCGTTGGCAGGGAGGGCGGGGGCGCGGTTGGGGCCTGTCAGGACTGTCCGAGACAGGATGTCGAGGCACAAGCGACCATGGACGGCTTGAGCGGGTCCTGACAGGCCCCAACCGTGGCCCCGCCCGCGCCTCGATCAAAGCACTGTCAACAGTCCCGTCTGCACCCTGATCGAGGCGTCATTGATCCCCGAAATCAAATCGCGATCGGCGCCGAACTCAGGTCATCCGGATCCAGCTCCGAGTCATCCGGCTCGTGCGCCTCGTGGAACTCGTCCACCTCCCAGTTGGCCTTGGACCCGATCTCCGCGATGTGGAACAGGGCGTCGCCCTCGTAGGCCAGCGGCAGGTTGGTGCGCCCGACCACGATGCCGTGGCTGTCGGCGACCACGTCGGTTTCGCTGGTGCCCATGGGATCGGCGATGAAGGCGATGGTCTGGCCCTTGTTCACTTCCGCCCCCAGCGGCACCAGTACCCGCAGGATGCCGCTCTCGGGGGCGCGGATCCAGTGGGTGCTGCGGCTTATGATGGGCGGTTTTACCCGGGCGCGGCTGCGGCGCAGCATGCCGATGTGGCGCATGACGTTGAGCACGCCCTTGACCCCGGCGCGGATGTAGATCTCGTCGAAGCGCAGGGCCTCGCAGGATTCGTACAGCAGCACCGGCACCCCGAGATCGCCGGCGGCCTGGCGCAGGGAGCCGTCGCGGAGCTTGGCGTCGATGGCGATGGGGGCGCCGAAGGCCTCGGTCATTCCCAGTACCTGCGGGTCTTCCAGGTTGGCGCGGATCTGCGGGAAGTTGCTGCGGTGGCGGGCCCCGGTGTGCAGGTCGATGCCGTGGCTGCACTTGACCACGACTTCCTGCAGGAACGTGTGCGCAATGCGCCCGGTGAGGGAGCCGCGGGTGGAACCGGGGAAGGAGCGGTTGAGGTCGCGGCCATCGGGCAGGTAGCGGGTGTGGTTGATGAAACCGTAGATATTGACGATGGGGATGGCGATCACGGTACCGCGGATACGCTCGAGGTGCGGATCCTTGAGCAGGCGGCGAATAATCTCCACACCGTTGATCTCATCGCCGTGGATGGCGGCGCAGACGAACAGGATGGGACCGGGGCGCTTGCCGCGCACGACCTGGAGGCTGATGGACAGGTTGTCATGGGTGTAGGTGGGGGCGACGGGGATGTCGATCACCTTGCGTTCGCCGGGCAGGATCTCCTGGCCGCCAATCACGAGCTTCTTGCCGTTAGCCGGCATTGGTGCCTCTCTCTGTCAGGGTGCTTGTTTGCCCAGCAGGTAGGAGCGCCCCGGGTCGACCAGACAGCGGCCGCGCATGGCGGTGCGGCCCAGCAGCATCCGGAAGCGCATGGTTTCCCGGTCTGTGAGCGTCATTTCCGCCTCGAAGCTCTCTGCGCCGAGGCTGACGGTGGTGACGATAACATAGCGTGTCTCCCGGTGGCCGCCGGAATCGGTGACCTGGCGCTGGTCCAGCACCCTGGCCTCGCAGTCCACTACCCGGGTGGTGTCCCCCTGGCGCGGGTGGATGCCGAAGCGGACCCAGCGCTCGCCGTCGCGCTCGAAGGGCTCGACGTAAAAGGCGTGCAGGGCACTGGTGCGGGCGCCGGTATCCACCTTGGCCTTGATCCGGTCGATGCCGAGATCGGGCAGGCCCAGCCACTCCCGCCAGCCCAGGGTAACCGGCTGCGTCACGCCGCCGCCACCAGGGAGCGGCCGCGACCGATGCCGTAGTATTCGATGCCCAGCTCTTCCATCTGCGCCGGGTTGTAGAGGTTGCGACCGTCAAAAATCACCGGCTGGCTCAGTTCGCTCTTGATCAGTTCGAAGTCCGGCGACCAGAAGGCCTTCCACTCGGTGCAGATGACCAGGGCGTCGGCACCCTTGAGGGCGTCTTCCTTGTGCTCGCAGAGGACGAGGTCGTCGCGCTCGCCGTAGATCTCCCGGCAGGCGGCCATGGCCTGGGGATCAAAGGCCTGGACCTTGCCGCCGTAGGACCAGATCCCCTCCAGCAGATAGCGGCTGGGAGCCTCGCGCATGTCGTCGGTATTGGGCTTGAAGGAAAGGCCCCAGACGGCGATGGTCTTGCCGGACAGGTCGGAGCCCAGTCGCGCCATGACCCGCTCCGCCAGCTTGTTCTTCTGCCGCTGGTTGGTGTCGTGCACCGAGGTAAGAATGTTGGCGCGGTGGCCATGTTGCTCGGCCAGGTGTTTCAGGGCGCGCACGTCCTTGGGGAAGCAGGAGCCGCCGTAGCCACAGCCGGGGTAGATGAAGTGGTAGCCGATGCGCGGGTCCGCGCCCATGCCGCGGCGCACCAGCTCGATGTCGGCATTCACCGCCTCGGCGATGGTAGCCATTTCGTTCATGAAACTGATCTTGGTGGCGAGCATGGCGTTGGCCGCGAGCTTGGTCATCTCCGCGCTGCGTGGATCCATGTGCATGATCTTCTCGTGATTGCGGTTGAACGCCTGGTACATGCGCCGCAGTTCTTCCAGCACTTTGCCGGACTCGGTGCCGATGATGATACGGTCGGGGCTCTGGCAGTCCGCCACCGCGGAGCCCTCCTTGAGGAACTCGGGGTTGGAGGCCACTTCGATGGGAATGTTGCGACCCTGGGACTCGAGCGCAGCGACGATGTGCTGGTGCACCTTGTCGGCGGTGCCCACGGGCACCGTGGACTTGGTGATGACCACCTTGCGGCTGGTCATGTAGCGGGCAATGGAGGTTGCCACCTGCAGGACATAGCTCAGGTCTGCGGAGCCATCGCTGCCGGCGGGGGTGCCAACACAGATGAACAGGTATTCGCTGGCCTGCACCGCCGCCTTGGTGTCCGTGGTGAAGGACAGCAGGCCGCTGGCGATGCCGTTGCGGATCAGCTGGGACAGGCCGGGCTCGAAGAAGGGAACGTCGCCGTCCCGCAGGCGGTCGACACGGGCGGCGTCGATATCCATGCAGATGACCCTGTGACCGACATCCGCGAAAATTGCAGCCTGTACCAGGCCCACGTAGCCGCTGCCGAAAATGCTGATATTCATGGGTTGTCAGGAGTTCCTGTGTTGCTGTGGCAAGGTTTGGCCCACCACTGTATGTCATAAAGGTGACAGAAATAATACAGGATCGGGGCGGCGCTGGCCCGCTACTTATATGGCGGGGTGAATTTGGGTAAAATGCGCCGCTTTACCCACCCGGGCGTTCGCGCCCCCCGCCAGCCAGGGGACACCGATGTTTGACCAGAGCATGACCATTGCAGGTTTTGACGACGAGATCTTTGCCGCCATCAAGGAGGAGGAGCGTCGCCAGGAAGAGCACATCGAGCTTATCGCCTCGGAAAACTACGCCAGCCCCCGGGTCATGGAGGCCCAGGGCACGGTGCTCACCAACAAATACGCGGAAGGCTACCCCGGCAAGCGCTATTACGGCGGCTGTGAGTTTGTCGACAAGGCCGAGCAGCTGGCCATCGATCGCGCCAAGGCCCTGTTTGGCGCCGACTACGCCAACGTCCAGCCCCACTCCGGTTCCCAGGCCAACTCCGCGGTCTACCAAGCCCTGTGCAACGCCGGCGATACGGTGCTGGGCATGAGCCTGGCGGACGGCGGCCACCTGACCCACGGCGCCAAGCCGAATTTTTCCGGCAAGATGTATAACGCCGTCCAGTACGGCCTGAAGGGAGATACCGGCGAAGTCGACTACGACCAGGTGGAAGCGCTGGCGCTGGAGCACAAACCGAAGATGATCGTGGCCGGATTCTCCGCCTACTCCCGGGTCATGGACTGGGCGCGTTTCCGCGAGATTGCCGACAAGGTGGGCGCCTACCTGCTGGTGGACATGGCCCACGTGGCCGGCCTGGTGGCAGCGGGGGTCTATCCCAACCCGGTGCCCCACGCCGACGTGGTGACCTCCACCACCCACAAGACCCTGCGCGGCCCCCGCGGCGGCATCATCCTCGCCCGTGCCAACGAAGCGCTGGAGAAGAAGTTCCAGTCCGCGGTGTTCCCGGGCGGCCAGGGCGGCCCGCTGATGCACGTGATTGCCGCCAAGGCGATCAGTTTCAAGGAGGCTGCCAGCCCCGAGTTCGTCGACTACCAGAAGCAGGTGGTGGCCAACGCCCGGGCCATGGCCAGGACCTTTATCGAGCGCGGCATCAATATTGTCTCCGGCGGCACCGACAACCACCTGATGCTGGTGGACCTGATCGGCAAGCCCTACACCGGCAAGGATGCGGATGAGGCCCTGGGCCTGGCCAACATCACCGTGAACAAGAACGCGGTCCCCAACGACCCGCGCTCGCCCTTCATTACCTCCGGCCTGCGCGTCGGCACCCCGGCCATCACCACGCGCGGCTTCGGCGAGGCGGAAACCGTCGAGCTGGCTGGCTGGATGTGCGATGTGCTGGAAGCGCTGGAGCAGGGCAGTGCCGACGCAGCCATCGCCGAGGTGAAGGGCAAGGTGCTGGACATCTGCGCACGGTTTCCGGTCTACCGGTAGGAGCGCGGTCTCCGCGCGATCGCCCGCGGACAAGGTGAATGGCCGCGCAGCGGCCAGAGAGGGTGGTCTGGGCCAGCGGGCTCCTACGGGTTCGGAGCAGGTGTAGGAGCGCAGCCTCTGCGCGATCGCCCGCAGACAAGGTGAATGGCCGCGCAGCGGCCAGAGAGGGTGGTCTGGGCCAGCGGGCTCCTACGGGTTCGGAGCAGGTGTAGGAGCGCAGCCTCTGCGCGATCGCCCGCAGACAAGGTGAATGGCCGCGCAGCGGCCAGAGAAGATGGCCTGGGCCAGCGGGCTCCTACGATGGTTCACAACCAAATGGAATCCCAGAAACTGTAATCAGCCGGCGAGCTTGCCAGCCCTGCCCGCAGGGGGTTGGCGATGATATAGCGCGCCAGCGCCCGCAGGCTTTCTTCGCGTCGCACGGCGTGGTCGTGGAAACCGCGCTGCCACACCGGCCCAATGCCGGGGCGGCGTGCCCTCAGTTTCCGTGTTGTTGTCGCTTTTACGAAGCGTACTGTCGTTGACAGCTCCGCCCCCGCCTTCAGCTGTAACATCCAGTGCAAATGGTCCGGCATCACAACGAAGCAGAGTGTGGTGGCCGAGACCTCGGCTTCCCGCAGACTCTGAACCAACAGGCGCGCATTGTGGAAACTGGCAAACAGCGGTCGGCGTTGGGCGCATACGGTAGTTACGACGTAAATCAGATTCGCCCCGGAGTAACGCCCCTTGCGCAGGGCCTGCGATCTGGGCATGTTCGGGTGCCTCGGGTTGGGGATGGAGGCTGATGATCACCCGGGTGTGGGTGTTGAAGCCACGTCAGAAGTGATCAATTTGATCGGGCACTGTGGGAGCGCACTCTGTGCGCGATCGCCCGCAGACAAGGTGAATGGCCGCGCAGCGGCCAGAGAGGGTGGCCTGGGCCAGCGGGCTCCTACACATTCACCAGGCGATGCCGTAGTCGTCGCCGTAGTCGCTGGCGCCGCCCTGCAGGGTGCCGTGCTCGCGGTCAAACCAGATTGCGGTGGTTGGATTGTAGGTGCGCTCCACCACCTCGACCTCATAGCCCATCCGCGACAGTTCGGCGCGGGTGAAGGGTGACACCAGGGGTGTGACCTGCAGCCGGCCCGGCTCGGCCTGGTGGGCGCCGAAGGAACTCTGCATCTGGTAGCTGAGGATGTTGTGGGCCTCCGCCGCCTGCTGCACGTTCATGTTGAACTCGACCATGTTGAGGAAAAACTGCAGCAGGTTCTGGTCCTGGGTATCGCCGCCCTGCACTGAAAAGGCCAGCAGCGGTTCGCCATCCTGCAATGCCAGGCTCGGGGTCAGGGTGACCCGCGGCCGCTGCCCGGGCTGCACCACGTTGTAGGGGTTCAGCGCCTCATCCAGCACAAAACTCTGCATGCGCTGGCTCAAGCCCACGCCGGTATTGCCCGCGACAAAGGCGGGAATCCAGCCGCCCGACGGGGTCACGGAAATCACCCAGCCCTCGGCGTCCGCGGCCTGGATGGAGGTGGTGCCCGCCAGAAACGCCTCATCGGCGCTCATGGTGCTGGCCTGCTGGAAGCTCCCCGTACCCTCGGCCTCCGCGGCGGGCGGGATCGGGGTCCAGGCCTGGCGCAGGGCCTCGAAGGGGTTGTTGCCGCCCTGGAAGGGGTAGGGGTCGCCGGGCTTGAGGTCGGTGAGGTTGTGGTCGGCGGGCATCAGCTGGCGCCGCTGTTCGGCGTACTTCTTCGACAGCAGGCCCGCCACAGGCTCTGCCGGCGGCAGGTAGGGGTCGCCGTAATAGAAATCGCGGTCGGCGAAGGCCAGGTTCATGGCCTGGTACAGGGTGTGGATGTAGCGGGTGCTGTTGTAGCCCATGGCCCTGAGGTCGAACCCTTCCAGCAGGTTCAGGGCCTGCAGCATGGCGGGCCCCTGGGTCCAGGTGGTGAGCTTGTAGACATCGATGCCGCGGTAGCTGACGCTCACCGGCTCCTCGATGATCACCTCCCAGTTGGCCAGGTCCCCGGCGGTGATCAGTCCGCCCTGTTCCCGGGTGGCGCGGACAATCTCGGCGGCGATGTCGCCGCGGTAGAAGCGGTCGTTGGCGGCCATGATCGCGGCCTTGCGGTCGCTGCCCGCGGCCAGTGCCTCGGCCTCGGTGGCCACCAGTTTTTCCAGGGTCGCGAGCAGGTCGGGCTGGCGGAAGATTTCCCCGGGCGCCGGCGCCGCGCGCTGTTCGGGATTGTCGGCGTCGTAGTGGGGCAGGAACACCCGTCGCGAGTCGGGCCATTGCTCCAGGATATCGCGGCGGCTCTCGATAAACCGGGCCTGGGTTTCCTCGATGGGGTAGCCCCGGGCCATTTCCATGGCCGGTGCCAGCACCTGCGCCAGGCTGAGGCGGCCGTATTCCGCCAGCATCACCATCAGCCCGCCCGGGGTACCCGGGGTGACCGCGGCCAATGGCCCGTACTCCGGTGGATAGAGCATGCCCTGGTCGCGGAAGAATTCCGGGGTGGCGCCGGTGGGTGCCACCCCCAGCGCGTTGATGCCCTTGACCTCGCCGGTATGCGGGTTGTAGATCAGGGCCTGGGTTTCGCCGCCCCAGCCGAGTACGTCCCACATGGTCGAGGTCACTGCGAGCATGGCCGCCGCGGCGTCGATGGCGTTGCCGCCCTGCTGGAACATCATCGCCCCGGCGGTGGCACCCTGGGGTTTGCCGGTCACCGCTACCCAGTGTTTGCCCAGCAGCACCGGGCGCGCGGTTTTCTGCGCCAGGCTGGTGGCGGGAAGGGCGAGCGCGCAGATGACTGTGGCGAGTGTGGCCTGGCGGAGCAGGCGTGAAAGCGTGGGCTTGATCATGGTTGTCTCCTGATAACAGGGGCAGAGCATAGCAAAGATGGACGTTGGGGGTGCCCGGATGCGGGCGATTGAAAATGGACGCAGTGGATTAATGCATACGGGAGTCGCCTTCGGGACAATTGGTAAATCCCCGGAGGAGGACTATTATGACCTCAGTGCAATTTGACACCTTGCGCTACGCGCGTCGGCTGAAAGAAGTGGGTGTAGCGGAAGATCAGGCGGAGGTACAGGCAGAGCTTATGGCAGAGGCATTCGGTTTCTACGTAGACAACCTCGTTACCAAGGACTATCTGGACGCGACCCTGGACGCTCGCTTTGCCCAGCAGGATCACCGTATCGATGCCCGCTTCGCCCAGGTTGAAGGCACACTGCGCCTGCACAGCGCCCTGCTCGCGATTATCGCCGCCGCGGTGCTGATACCGCAGCTGTCGGCGCTGGTTCTGCGCTAACGGCTGCGCTGGAGACCGCCGCTCCCTGCGTTTGGATTCCCGCCCGGGAAGCCCTTCCCAGCCCGGAAATATGTTACGCTTCAGACACTTGTCCACAGGGTAACCTCCCATGCATTGCCCCTTTTGTGCCGCCGATGACACCAAGGTGATCGACTCGCGGCTGGTCGCCGAGGGCGACCAGATCCGCCGCCGCCGCGAGTGCCTGAGCTGCAAGGAACGCTTCACCACCTACGAGGTGGCGGAACTGGTGATGCCGCGGGTCATCAAGCAGAACGGCAACCGCGAACCCTTCGATGAAAACAAGCTGCGCGCGGGGTTCCAGCGCGCGCTGGAGAAGCGGCCGGTGTCGGTGGAGGATATCGAGGCCACCATCAATCACATCAAGCACGCCCTGCGCGCCACCGGCGAGCGCGAAGTGGGTTCCCGGGTGCTGGGGGAGCTGGTAATGGACCACCTCAAGCAGCTGGACCAGGTGGCTTATGTACGTTTTGCCTCGGTCTATCGCAGCTTCCAGGATATCTCCGAGTTTCGCGATGCCATCGAGCGCCTGGAAGCAGAGCCCAAGCGCGAGCCCAGCGGCGCCGTCTGAAGCCGCAATGACCGACACGCACTTTGACACCCGGATGATGGCGCGGGCCCTGCAACTGGCCCGTCGCGGGCGCTACTCCGCCATGCCCAATCCCCACGTCGGCTGTGTGCTGGTGCGCGATGGCCATATCATCGGCGAGGGTTTTACCCAGCCCGCCGGTGGCAACCACGCGGAGATCGAGGCGCTGGCGGCGGCCGGCGATGCCCGCGGCGCCACCGCCTATGTCACCCTGGAACCCTGCAGCCACCACGGCAAGACCGGGCCCTGCGCCGACGCCCTGCTGGCCGCGGGCATACGCCGGGTAGTCGCGGCGCTGGAGGACCCCAATCCGCAGGTGGCCGGTCGCGGCCTGGCGCGGCTGCGCGAGGCGGGGGTAGAGGTGAGCTGTGGCCTGCTCGCCGCAGAGGCGGAACAGGTGATCCCGGGCTTTATTGCCCGCATGCGCCGTGGCTACGGTAGGGTGCGGGCCAAACTGGCCATGTCCCTGGACGGGCGCACCGCCATGGCTTCTGGCGAGAGCCAGTGGATCACCGGCCCCGCGGCACGGCAGGATGTGCAGCGGCTGCGGGCCATGAGCTGCGCCATCCTTACCGGTGCCGGCACGGTGCTGGCGGACAACTGCGCCCTCACGGTGCGCGCCGCGGAGCTGGGCATGGACCCTGCCGATGCCGCCCGCGCCAGCGCCCGCCAGCCCCTGCGCGTGGTACTGGATTCATGCTTGCAGGCGCCCGCGGACGCCCGCATCTTCAGCGCGGATGCGGCGACGCTCTGCTGCCACAGCGCCGACACCGCGCCACCTGCGGCGCCGCCGGGCGCCACCACCGAGCTGCTGGCCCTGGCCCGCGGTGACCACGGCCTGGACCTGCAGGCTTTGCTGATGGAGCTCGGCAGGCGGCAATGCAACGAAATTCTGGTAGAATCTGGCCCCCGTTTGGCGGGAGCCCTGCTGCAGTTGGGCTTGTTGGACGAATTGATCGTATACATGGCGCCCACCCTGCTGGGGAGTTTGGCCCGGCCACTGCTGGAGCTGCCGCTGAATCACATGGCGGAACAGGTGCCGCTGACGCTGCTCGATGTGCGCAGGGTGGGCGAAGACTGGCGTTTTACCGCTGTCCCCCGGCGCTAATACAGGACTACAGCATGTTCACAGGAATCATCCAGGCCGTCGGCACCATTGCTGCGCTCGAGCCCTCCGGCGGCGATATGCGCCTGCGGGTGCAGGGCGGCAAATTGGCGCTGGACGACGTCGGCCTCGGCGACAGCATCGCCACCAACGGCGTCTGCCTCACGGTCACCGAGCTGCCGGGAGATGGCTACTGGGCGGATGTGTCGCGGGAAACCCTGGATTTCACCACCCTCGGCGGTCTCAAGCCCGGCAGCCGGGTCAATCTGGAGAAGGCACTCACGCCCGCCAGTCGTCTCGGCGGCCACATTGTCAGCGGCCATGTCGACGGTGTCGGCGAGGTGGTCAGCGTGGTCGCTGACGGCCGCTCCTACCGCTACGTGATGCGGGCGCCGGACGGGCTGGCGAAGTACATCGCCCACAAGGGCAGCATCTGCGTCGACGGCACCAGCCTGACGGTGAATGCAGTCAACGGCGCCGAGTTCGAGCTCAACATCATCCCCCAGACCTGGGCCGAGACGGTGTTTGCCGGGTACCGGCCCGGCAGCCGGGTGAACCTGGAAGTGGATGTGATTGCCCGCTACCTGGAGCGCCTGGTGCTGGGTGAAGACGCCGCCAGACCCGGCCACCAGGGCGGCATCTCCCTGGCGACCCTGGCCGACAACGGCTACCTGCGCGGCTAGGTGGGGCCGCCCAGGTGGGGCCGCCCAGGTGGGGCCGCCCAGATCGCAACGCTCACAAGGATTCGATTGGCATGCAAGTAAATACCGTAGACGAACTGATCAGTGACATCCGCCAGGGCCGCATGGTGGTGCTGGTGGACGATGACGATGACAGCCACAACGAGGGCGTGGTGATGGTGGCGGCGGAACACGTCACCGCCCAGCACGTGAACTTCATGGCCCGCCAGGCCCGGGGCCTGGTGTGCCTGACCCTGACCGAGGAGCGTTGCCGGCAGCTGGACCTGCCGCCCATGGTGGCCGCGGCGCACGGCGAGAAATCCAACTTTACCCTCTCCATCGAGGCCGCCGTGGGCATAGACACCGGCATCTCCGCCGCCGACCGCGCCCGCACCGTGCTGGCCGCAGTCGCGCCCCACGCGGTGCCCGCGGATATCGTCCAGCCCGGGCATATCTTCCCGCTGACGGTTACCCCCGGTGGCGTGCTCACCCGCGCCGGCCATACCGAGGCCGCGAGCGATTATGCCAGTCTGGCCGGGCTGCTGCCGGCGGCGGTCATCGCCGACATCCTGACCCCGGACGGCGTCCTTGCCGATGGCCCGGCGCTGGTGGAGTTTGCCGCCCGCCATGACCTCAAGATCGGTACCATCGCCGACCTGATCCACTTCCGCATGGTCAATGAGCGCACCATCGAGCGGGTGCGGGAAGGCGAGATCGAGACCAGTCACGGCCCCTTCCATCTGACCGTATACCGCGACGACACCGGCGGCCGCCTGCACCTGGCCCTGTCCCGGGGCGAGATCACCGCCGCTGAGCCAACACTGGTGCGGGTGCATGTTGCATCCACCCTGCGCGATCTGATCACCAGCCAGCTACCGGACCGCGCCTCCTGGAATATCGGCGCCTGCCTGGCCCGGGTGGCGGAGGCCGACCGTGGCGTCATCGTGCTGCTGGCGGGCCAGGAGAGCGCCGGGCAGTTGCTGGACAGCGTCGACATGGCCCTGGGCCAGGCGCCTTCCAGCACCGGTGCACTGCCCGATACCTATACTACCGTCGGCCTCGGTTCCCAGATCCTGAAGGATCTCGGGGTCGGAAAAATCCACCTGATGGGCGCGCCCATCAAGTACAATGCGATTTCGGGTTTTGACCTGGAAGTACTCGAATACCTGGCGCCCTGAGCCCGGGCCCAGCGAACAAGGAACAGGCAATGGCAAACATCAAGACGATTGAAGGGGATTTCACCGGCAGCGGCGGCAAGTTTGCGCTGGTAGTGGGGCGCTGGAACAGCTTTGTAGTCGAGCACCTGCTGGAGGGCGCGATTGACGCCCTGCGGCGCCACGGGGTCAAGGATGCCCAGCTCACTATCGTGCGCGCCCCCGGCGCCTTCGAGATCCCGCTGGTCTGCCAGCGGGTGGCCAAAAAGGGCGGTATCGATGCCATTATCGCCCTCGGCGCGGTTATCCGCGGCGGCACCCCGCATTTCGAGTATGTTGCCGGCGAATGTACCAAGGGGATCGCCCAGGTCAGCCTGGAGCACGGCATCCCCATTTCTTTCGGTGTACTGACCGTGGATTCCATCGAGCAGGCAGTGGAGCGCTCCGGCACCAAGGCCGGCAACAAGGGCGCCGAAGCGGCCCTGTCGGCGCTGGAAATGGTGAGCCTGCTGGGCCGGATCGGGAGCTGAGCGGGCGCGTGAACAAGCAGGCCCGCAATACCCTCGCCGCCGAGCGCCACAAGGCCCGTCACTATGCCATGCAGGCCCTGTACCAGTGGCACATGGCCGCGGCGCCGGTGAACCAGATCGAAGCCGAGTTCCGCGCTGACTACGATTTTGCCCACGTGGACCTGGAGTACTTCCAGGCCCTGCTGCACGGGGTTCCGGCCAGCGTCACTGAGCTGGAAGCGGTTTTCGAGCCCCTGCTGGATCGCAAGCTGGACGACCTCGGCCCCATCGAACGCAGCCTGCTGCGCATGGGTACCTGGGAGCTGCAGCAGCGGATCGACGTGCCCTGGAAAGTGGTGATCAACGAGGCCGTCTCGCTGGCGAAAAAGTTCGGCGCCACCGACAGCCACAAGTACATCAATGGCGTGCTCGACAAGGTCGCCCGTCAGCTGCGCAAGGCCGAAACCGAAGCCGACGCCTGATGCCGGCCGACGAATTCTCCCTGATAGCCCGCTACTTCTCCGCCTTTGGCGCCGGCCCCGCGGTGGCGCTGGGCGTTGGCGATGATTGCGCCATCCTGGCGCTGGAACCCGGGGAGCGTCTGGCGACCTCGGTGGATACCGTGGTGGCGGGCGTGCACTTCCTGGAGGACAGCCTGCCCGAGGACGTCGGTTACCGCGCGGTCGCGGCGGCGGCCTCCGACCTCGCGGCCATGGGCGCGCGGCCCCTGGGCATGACCCTGGCCCTGACGCTGCCGGATGCCGATGAACTGTGGTTGCACAGTTTCAGCCAGGGCGTGGGCGCAGCCGCTGCGGATCTGGCGCTGCCCCTGGTGGGCGGCGATACTACCCGCGGGCCGCTCACCATCACGGTGCAGGTGTTGGGCGCGTTGCCGGCCGACAGGGCCCTGCTGCGCGCTGGGGCGCAGCCAGGGGATGGCGTGTATGTGTCCGGCACCCTGGGCGATGCGGCGGGCGGGCTGGCGGTACTGGAGGGGCGCTATCGGCCGGACCCGGCCGCGGCGGAATACCTGGAGCAGCGGTTTTTCCGCCCCGCGCCGCAGCTGGCGCTGGGCGTGGCGCTGCTCGGGGCCGGACCCGGGAGCTCGGGAGCAGAGGGCAGCCGTGCCAGCGCCGCCATCGATATTTCCGACGGGCTGCTGGCGGATGCCGGCCACATCGCCGCTGCCAGCGGAGTGCGCATTCAGCTCGACGCCACGCAGCTGCCGCTGTCGCCGGCCCTGGCGGCGCACCCGGACCGTGACCAGGCCCTGCGCTGGGCGCTGGCTGGCGGCGATGACTACGAGCTCTGTTTCTGCCTGCCCTTCGGTGCATCCGTGCCGGCGGGCTGCACCCGGGTCGGCGAGGTGGTGGCGGGTGAGGGGGTCTCCTGCCCCGGCTTCGGTGACCTCACGGCAGGCTATAATCACTTTTCGTAACCCGCGCTCTCTGTCTCTCTGTGGGAGCCCGCTGGCCCAGGCCACTTTCTCTGTCCGCTGCGCGGCCATTCACCTCGTCTGCGGGCGATTGGTGGCTATCGCCCGCAGAGCGGGCTCCTACACGGCGGGCTCGAGACGCAGTACACTGGAGTCACTTCAGAACGGGAACCACCCTATGGCCGCCAAGCCCGCCGCGCCGCCGCCGGCGCTCCTCCGCAACCCGGTGCAGTTCCTCGCCTTCGGTTTCGGCAGTGGCCTGGCGCCCAGGGCCCCGGGCACCGCGGGCACCCTGGCCGCGATTCCCCTGTTCCTGCTGGTCGACGCGGCGCTGGCCAACACCGCCTCCCCCTTGCTCTGGTACAGCCTGTTTATTGTGGTCACCGCCGCTGTCGGCGTGTGGATCTGCGACCGTGCCAGTGCCCAGCTGGGGGTTCACGACCACCCCGGTATCGTCTGGGACGAATTTGTCGGCTACTGGATCACCATGTGGGCGCTGCCCGCGGACTGGGTCTGGATGCTGGCCGGCTTCGTCGCCTTCCGCATCTTCGACATCCTCAAGCCCTGGCCGATCGGGTGGCTGGACCGCAAGGTGGCAGGCGGCTTCGGGATCATGATCGATGATGTTCTGGCGGGGGTGATGGCCTGTGTCTTTGTCCACGTCGCAGTTTGGGTGGTGACAGCATGAACCAGCTGCCCGGCATCGTACTGCTAGCGCTGTTCTGCCTGGCGCCGCCGGCTGCCCAGGCCCAGGCGGCGTCCGTCACCGTGGAAGCCCTGCTGCCCAATACCGCGGTGCTGATGATCAACGGCCAGCGCAAGACGCTGAAAGCCGGCGCCAGCTTCCAGGGCGTCAAATTGCTCAGCGCAGACGCCTCCGCGGCGGTACTGGAGATCAACGGCGAGCGCCAGCGGCTGAGTCTGAACCGCAACATCACCACCAATTTTGTGGCGCCCGAGCGGCGCCAGCTCGACATCCCCCGCAATGACCGCATGCAGTACATCACCAGCGCCCAGATCAATGGCCGCAGCATCCAGGTGATGGTGGATACCGGCGCCAACGTGGTGGCCATGAGCGCCCGCCACGCGTCCGCGCTGGGGGTGGATTACAGGGCCGGCATGCCGTCGAAGCTGGAAACCGCCAGCGCCACCATCGACGCCTGGATGGTGACCCTGCGCAGCGTGGAGGTGGGCGGTATCCGGGTGGAGAACGTGCGCGCGACGGTGACGGCAGGGGAGTATCCCTCCACAGTGCTGCTGGGAATGAGCTACCTGCAGCATGTGGAATTGCGTGAGCGCGAGGGTGTACTGTCATTGTCGCGGGCGTGGTGACCCGGCGCCCACACGGGCGCGCATAAAGTGCTAAACTATGCCCCCTTTTACAGCCGGACAGTTCCTGTGTCAGTACGCTACGTTGAATCCTCGCGCCTGCCCACCGCCTGGGGGGTATTCGATATTCATGGCTTCGAGGATCCGGACGCCAACAAGGAACATGTGGTGTTGACCATGGGCGATGTGGGCAGCGGCGAGCCGGTACTGGCCCGCATCCACTCCGAGTGCCTGACCGGTGACGCCCTGTTCAGCCTGCGCTGCGACTGCGGCAACCAGCTGGAAGCGGCGCTGAAGGCCGTCTCCGCGGAAGGTCGTGGCGCCATCTTCTACCTGCGCCAGGAAGGCCGCGGTATCGGCCTGCTCAACAAGATCAAGGCCTACAAGCTGCAGGACGCCGGCGCCGACACGGTGGAAGCCAATGAGCAACTGGGCTTCGGCGCCGACATGCGCGACTACAGCATCCTCGGCCCCATGCTGCGGCACCTGAACATCACCCGGGTGCGGCTGATGACCAACAACCCCCGCAAGGTCTCAGCGATGGAAGAGAACGGCGTCGAGGTGGTCGAGCGGGTGCCGCTGCACTGCCACAGTAACCCGCACAATGAGAAGTACCTGCTGACCAAGGGCGCCAAGATGGGACATTTCGCCGCGGAAAAACCGTAGCAGCCCGGTCCCCGGGCGACAAGCTCCCCGCCATCGCTATCGCCACCCCATCGCCCGCGGAGCGGGCTCCTACAGGCCCGGGCGATGAACTCTACGCCTCGCGGTTCACCACAAGCCGCGCCAGCCCCCGCAGCATCTCCGCCGAGTCCCCGAAGTCCTCCAGTGCCTCCAGGGCGCCGTCCAGCAGGTGCTCTGCGGTTTCCCGGGCGCCGGCGAGGCCCAGCAGACTGACGTAGGTGGTCTTGCTGGCGGCCGCGTCCTTGCCGCCGGTCTTGCCGAGGGTGGCGGTGCTGCCCTCCACATCGAGGATGTCATCCACCACCTGGAAGGCCAGGCCGACCTGGTCGCCATAGCTTTCCAGCGCCGCCTGCTGGCTGGCGGAGGCGCCGGCAGCGATCGCGCCCAGGCTCAGTGCAGCACGGATCAGGGCGCCGGTCTTCAGCGCATGCATGCCCTGCAGGTCATCCAGGGGTAGCGCCCGGCCGGTACTGGCGATATCCACGAACTGCCCGCCGACCATGCCACCCAGCCCGGCAGCGTGGCCCAATACCTTGATCATCGCGATTCGTTGCGTTGCAGAGAGACCGGGGGCATCCGCCAGCAACTCGAAAGCCCGCGCCTGCAGGCCGTCGCCGACCAGGATCGCGGTAGCCTCGTCGAAGGCCTTGTGCAGGGTGGGGCGGCCCCGGCGCAGGTCGTCGTCGTCCATCGCCGGGAGGTCGTCGTGGATCAGGGAGTAAGTGTGAATCAGCTCCAGCGCGCAGGCGGGATGGTCGAGTGCGTCGTCCAGTTCGGCCCCGGCACCGACGGCCCGGGCTGCCGCATACAGCAGGCAGGGACGGATGCGCTTGCCGCTGGACTCCAGGGCATAGCGCACCGCGGGCTCAAAGCCAGCGAGGCCGGGCGCCTGCCCGGGCTGTGCGCCGAAGCCGCCGTGGGCCAGCAGACTGGCTTCACAGCGCGCACGGCATCGCGCCATGAACTCCGCGAGGGCGTCGCTCACTCGCCTTCTTGCGCCTCCGCGCCCGGATCCTGAAAAGGCTCGGCCACGGGCTTGCCGTCCTTCTCCAGCAGCAATTGCACCTTTTGCTCCGCTTCCTGCAGCGATTGCTGGGCCTGGCGAATGAGCTGTACCCCTTGCTCGAAGTCCTGGAGGGACTGCTCGAGGCTGGTGTCCGAGTCTTCCAGGCGAGCGGTCAGGGCCTCGAGCTGGGCGAGGGTGTCGGCGAAGGTGGGGGGGGCGGACTTCTTCGGCATGGTGTCTCAATGAGTTGGATCGGGTGTGGCTACTATAGCAGGGAGTGCCACTTTTGGGGGCGGCAATGGCGCTCATGGGGAGGCTATGGCCGAATTTGACGCAACGGACACTGCCGTGAGGCTACCCCCAAGGCCGCGGCGTGCCTTATAGCTTCTCTCTTTAGTTTATAACGCTCTATATAACCGAAAAACGACTCCGCGGAGACGCATTTACCCCGCAGGCCCGAACAACTCGTCGAGACTTCCCGCCACCAGAATCTCATCCGTCCAGGCTTCGAGTTCCTCAGCGGAAGCGGCTAGCAGACGCTCGGACACCGCAGACGGAAGTGCGCCGAAGCGGCGGGTCAGCTGACGGGACAAGGTGTCTCGCAGAGCCAGCACGCGGCCACTCTCCAGTCCTTGCTGCAGCCCCTGCTCCAGCCCCTGCTCCATTCCCTCCCGCCGCGCTGCGCCAATAGAGTGGTTCCAATTCCAGAGGCCGCGCGCCCGAGCCTCGGCCAGGCGCTGGGCTTCCTCATCGGCGCTGAGCTGCCGGATGCTGCCCATCGCTTTCTTGACGGGCTCGTGGGTCACCTTCGCCATGACGGCATCCTCCTGCCAGTGTTCGAAGAAGCTGATCCAGTCGCCACCGGGGGTCGGCATGGCGTCTAACCGGTCAGCTTTCTTCAGTTCGACAATGTTTAATTGTAGTTCGTTTCCCACCGCCACGTCAGGCTGTCGATGGTCGCGCATTTGGAAGCGCCAGGCGGCCTGAATGCGCTGCGCCGGCGTGGCGGTAAACAGGTCGAAATCGAGGAGGTGAATACCGATGGCGCTGCCCACTGCCTGGTAGGCCTCGCCGGCATCAAGTTGCCGGGCGAGCAGGCGGGCCAGGTAAAACAGACTGCGCGCGCTCCAGTCGAGCTGCCGCTGTACCTGCATCTCAATATTGTACTGGTGGCCATCGGTACACCTGGCGAGCACATCCAGCACGATACCCTTGCCGCTCAGCTCCGACGCCTCAATAGTGGGATTGAGAATCTCCACCGAAGCCACCTGCGGTAAATCCGGCCGCAAGTCGTTGATCAAGGCAACGGTGAGGTCCGCATCCCCGGCAAACAGGCGCTTGAAGACATAGTCGTTTTTCGGGTCCAGCAGAGTGACCATGGCGCCCTCCGTGGCAGCCAGCAAGCATTACTTCCTGCGGCTCATTAACGCTGGCACACGATAGCGAAACTGGCAAACCTATGGCCGAATTTGATGTAACAGAAGCTTACGGGAGGCTGATCCTCAGGGAACATCGCGCTCTATATCTTCCCCCTTAGTTTTTGGCACCTGTTACAACCGAAAAACGACTCCGCGGAGACGCGCAGCCTCCTCTCGGCAGAAAGGAACTAGCCGGCAGCCATGGATTGCAGGAGCGGGATCACCACCGCCAGGGTGATGATGCTGAGCAGGACCGTGTGGCCAGACAGGCTTTCCTCCACACCCGAGAGTCGGTCCTCGACCCGGCCCAGGCGCCCGTCGATCTGCTCGAAACGGCGGTCCAGCTGTTGAAATCTCTTGTCGACCTGCTGAAACCTCTGGGCAACCTGCGTCATGTGCAGTTCGAAGTGCTCTCTGGTCACCAGCGATTCAAACTGATGCGAAACCATAAGCGTCATGCCCCTGGCGATGGCCTCCGCCTGCTGGCGGGAGAGCCTCGCGGATTCCAGATTACGGGAATAGCTTAGCACATCAAAATCAGCCCGTGGCATGCACTGCTCCGCCGGTTGCGGTGGCCTGCATCCCGAGGATGCGCGCAGTGTGCGGGAGGCGCTGGGTGAATGAGTGGGGCAAGGTTGAGCATCAAAGAATAAACCCCAGCTCCGACTGGTGGGTGATCTGGTGCAGGCAGTGCGAAGGCGCGGTGCTCTTGACGCCGTCGATGGGCACAATCCGCTCGTGCAGCAACTGGGTCAGCTGCTCCAGCTCGGTGACGTTGAGAGTGCAGATCAGGTCGTGGCGACCCAGGGTGGTGGCAACGAAGCTCACTTCCGGAATCCCGGACAGGGCCTGGCAGACCGTGCGACCACTGCCGCCGTGGACGTCGATGCCGACGAAGGCCGCGTTCATTGGCCCCCCGGGATTCTGTTGCAGGTAGGCAAAGCTGATCTGCTTCTCTTGCTGCATGCGCCGGACGCGATTGCGCACCGCCGATTCCGATACGCCGATCTCGGCGGCCACCGCGCGATTGCTCTTGCGGGCGTTCTGGCGCAGGCTGGCGACGATCCTGTGGTCCAGCGCATCCAGCAGCTTGCGCTGCTCCGGGGTGTCGGTGGCGGAGTGGGGCTGGTAGCCGCGCCGAAACTTCCACACATCCAGGGCCAGCGCCGGTGCCAGCCGGGCCACGCCTTGCACTGCCGGCAGGGTCTCGGTGAGGAAGGTGCTCGCCGCTTCCCGCGAGGCCAGCGCCGCCACCAGTTCGATATCGTAGCGCCCCAGCACCACGTTGACGGTAAGCGCCGCGGGTAGCTCCGCAATGCGACCCGCCACCTCGAAGGGCGAGTAGTGCTCCACATTGATGCCGATCAGCAGCAGGTAGGGGTAGCCCGCGGCGTACAGGTCCACCAGCGGCGCCAGGCCGATCACGCCCGTGTCCAGCAGCCGGTCGATGCGTCGGCGGACCGTGACCGGCGTGGTATCCACGCAGCCGGCGATGTCCTGGGTGGAGCGCCGCAGATCCCCGTCCAGGGCCGCCATGATGGCGGCGTCCAGGGCGTCGGGCTGGTAGGTGGTGGCTCTTTGCGCCGCTTTCACAGACGCAGGGTCAGGCTCAGCTCCACCGTGCGCGGGCGGTTGTAGCTGCCCTCAAAATAGCCGAAGAAGCCGCTGCCGTCGAAGCCCGCGTTGAGCACTCGCTTGTCGCCCAGGTTGGTCCCGATCAGGGCCAGCTCCCAGTTGTCGCCGGGCCCGGTGTAGATCATCCCGGCGCCAAACAGGCTGTGACCGGGAACCTCCAGGGTCGGGCTGTTGACTGCGTTCAGGTAGTAGCTGTCGCTGTAGCGCATGTCGCCGCGCAGCAGCAGCTCGCCGCGGTCGCCCAGGTTCCACAGGTAGTCCAGGCCCAGGTTGAAGGTCAACTCCGGCGTGTGCTTGAGCTCGGTGTCGGTAAAGTCGCCGGTCACGTCCACCCAGCCGTCGGAATCGTCGTTGAGGTAGCCCAGCCCGGCCTGGATCCGCCAGCTGTCTGTCGGCAGCCAGGTGGCTTCCAGTTCCGCGCCCTCGATGCTGGCCTCGGAGGCATTTTCCACTGCCACCGACCCCGCCCGGGTGATCAGTACCTGGATATCCTCGTAGTCGTTGTAGAACACCGCCCGGTTCAAGCGCAGGGTGCGGTCCAGCAGGTCCGCCTTGATCCCGACCTCATAGCCGGTGAGGATCTCCGGTTCGTATTCCTGCAGGTCCGCGGCGCTGCCAAAGGCGCGGCCATTGTAGCCGCCGCTGCGGAAACCGCGGCTGACGTGGGCGAAGGCCATGACATCGTCATTGAACTGCCAGGACAGGCCCGCCTTGGGCGAGGTGTTGGACCAGTCCTGGGAGCAGTCGAAGTAAGCCGTGGGTTCGTCAAAACTGCAGCTGTCCACCGGCAGGCCGGGAATGAAGAACACGTGCGGTACGCCGAAGTCGAAGTTGCTGATCTGCTGGGTAAAGTCCTTCTCTTCCCGGGTGTAGCGAATGCCGGCGAACAGGTCCAGCTGCTCGGTTACCGCATAGCTGGCGTGGGCGTAGACCGCGTAGCTGGTGGTTTCCTGGCGGTTGTCGAAGGATACCGAGGTGCCCAGCCCCTGGATGATGATCAGGTCCGTGTCGTCCTGGGTGTCTTCCTCGAAATAATACAGCCCGCCGACCCACTCCAGCGCGCCGTGGGTGCCGACCAGCTGGAATTCCTGGCTGAACTGCTCGTGGTCCTGGTCGTGGATGTCGCCGTTGTAGTTCACCAGGCTGTTGTCGCCATCGCGGCCAAACAGGGCCTCGACCTCCCGATAGCCGGTGATGGACTTCAGCTCCAGGGCGTCGCTGAGCTGCCAGGTACTGGTCCAGTTCACCCCCAGGCCCTCGACATCATCATTGGGCAGCGGACCACCGGCGCCGGAGCGGTCAATATCCGCATTGGGGGTACAGCAGGGGTTGTCCGGGTTCAGCAGGTTCCAGAGGTCGCCAAAAGTGGTGCCATCCTGCCATGTGAGCATGACATTGGGGTAGCCGGTCTGGTCCTGCTCGTGCCAGTCAACCGACAGGGTGGACTCGAAACTGTCACTGGGGGTCCAGTTGAGGATCACCCGGGCGGTGGCCAGGTCCACGTCTCCCGCATCCGCTCCCGGGCGCTTCTGCCAGCCATCGGCTCTGCGCTGGAGGTAGGAAGCGCTTACTGACAATGTGTCGCTGATGGCAGTCTGGCCATACAGGGAGACGCCGCGGAGATCCCGGGAGCCTGCGGTCAGCTTCACCTCTGCCCCGGTATCACCCGTGGGCTTGCGGGTGATCACGCTAATGGCCCCGCCAATGCTGTTCTTGCCGAACAGCGTGCCCTGGGGCCCACGCAACACCTCGATGCGCTCCACGTCCGACAGCTCCAGGTTGGCGCCGAAGGCCCGCGACAGGTAGATGCCATCCAGGTACAGGCCCACGGCCGGGTCCGTGGTGAGGATGAAGTCGAACTCCCCCACCCCGCGCAGGAAGGCATTCACGGTGGAACTGCCGCCACCGGTGCCGACGGTGAAGTTGAGATTCGGCGTTTGCCTTTCAATAGCGGTGAGCTGGTTGATGCCGGCCTGGGACAGGGACTCCCCGGTCAGGGCAGTGATGGAGACAGGCGTGCTCTGCAGGCTTTCCGCGCGTTTGCGGGCGGTGACGACCACCTCCTCCAGGGCCGCTGAAAGGGCGGGCAGGGGCAGGGTGGCTGCGGGCAGGGCAGTGGTCAGCGCGGCGATAGCGGAAAGCAGGCGATGTTTTTGCATGGTGAATCTCCCCCCGGTACGGGAATTATTATTGCTGTAGTGCCCCCGGTCAGCGTCATCAGGCAACCTGGCGTCGAGCCCCTATGGTGAGATTAGTGTGGTCACAATGCACGAATGCGTCAATACTGAGACTATAAAAACGCAAAAAGTCACATCTTTGGGGTGCACGTTACCCTGATGGCTGGATGGGATTGGCCGGCAGCCATGGATTAAAGAAGCGGAATCACCACAGCCAGGGCGGTGATGCTGAGCAGGACGGTGTGGCCAGAAAGGCATTACTTCTGCCTGAGCTGAGGCCGCGCGGGCTTTCCGCAGCATCGCTGGTGCGGATGAAGCTGTTTACCCTGGACCTGCGCCTGGTGATCCCCAAAGCCGGTGAGCTGCACCCCGAGGATGCCAGCAGGGTGCGGAAAGCACTGGATGAATTGTTCGGCTCATAGAAGCAAAATAACGCCCGCGGAGACGCGGAGTCCCATCCAGTCATGCAGGGTCTAACCGGCGACCATCGACTTGCTCGAAACGGCGGTCAACCTGCTGAAACCCCCTGGCGCGGAAGCCCCGTAGACTCACTCAAGATCACGCGAGTAGGTTAGTACATCGAATGTGGGTTGCAGCACCCGCTGGCCCATCCGGAATTAGCGCAGCCTCAGTCCCGAATCTCCTGCTCATGCGCCAGAAACCACTCGTAAGTCTGCCGCAGGCCGGCCTCAAGAGAGATGTTTGCCTGCCAGCCAAGGGCAGCAAGCTTCGAGACATCCAGCAGCTTGCGCGGCGTACCATCGGGCTTGCTGCTGTCAAATGACAGCCGGCCAGTAAAGCCGGTAATCCTGGCGATGGTCTCCGCCAGATCGCGAATCGTGCAATCCATCCCGGTGCCGACGTTGATGTGGGACAGCATCGGTTGGGTATGCTCCCTGTACGCCGCCTCCGGGAGGTCCATCACATGCACACTGGCGGCGGCCATGTCGTCCACGTGCAGGAATTCGCGCATCGGTGTACCGCTGCCCCAGATCACCACCTGCTCCGCGCCGGTCTGTGCCGCCTCATGGAAGCGGCGCAGCAGGGCAGGTATGACATGGCTGTTTTCAGGGTGGAAGTTGTCACCGGGGCCGTACAGGTTCGTCGGCATGATCGAGCGGTAGTCGCGGCCATGCTGGCGGTTGTAGCTCTCGCAGAGCTTGATGCCGGCGATCTTGGCGATGGAAAACTACAGTAAGTCATAGAGGCATGTGTATACTGAGCATTCACAATCCGGGTTAGACTCGGCCAGTTTTCTCGTCTCAGAGATAACCCGCCGCCAATAGAATCAAACGATGCCCAAAGTGACACTCGCCAACCAAATTCACTTCGATTGCCGCTCAGAACAGGTGATTCTCGAGGCAGCCCGCCAGCATGGTATTGCTCTAGAGCATAGCTGCCGGACTGGCAGATGTGGCGTGTGCAAGGCGTTCGTGGCGAGCGGAGAGACGGTAGCACTGCAATCGGAAGTTTCCCTCACGGACCAGCAAATTGCGGGGGGCTACATTCTCACCTGCTGCCGAACCGCTACCACCCCACTGCTACTGGATATTGAGGATCTGGGAGAGCTTGCCAAGCTACAGGTAAGAACACTGCCCTGCCGCATAGACCGGTTGCGGCTATTATCCAACGACGTTCTCGAAGTAACCCTTCGTACCCCTCCGGCTAGCAAGCTAAAATATGTGCCTGGCCAATATGTGGATATGATAGGCAGGGATGGCTTGCGGCGCAGCTATTCCATTGCCAATGCGCCGCGAGAGGATGGAAACCTCACGCTGCAAATCCGAAAAGTCACTGATGGCGAAATGAGCCACTATTGGTTCAACGAAGCCAGAGCTAATGATCTTCTGCGCATGGAGGGTCCATTTGGTACTTTCAGTCTGCGTAAGACAAACGCGAAGCAACTTATATTGCTGGCAACAGGCACCGGGATTGCTCCCATCAAGGCTCTTCTTGAACAACTGTCGGAATATACGCAGCACGCCTTTAGCGTGATTCATCTGTATTGGGGTGGACGATTCGAAGAGGACATTTACTGGCCGCCGACCTTCCCTGGCCTGCCACTGCAGTTTCGCCCTGTACTTTCACGCAGCCCGGACTCTGCGGGGCACAAGGGCTATGTTCAACATGCAGTGCTCAAAGATGAACTCAACTTATCTGCTTCCGTGGTCTACGCTTGTGGCTCGGAGGCGATGATCAATAGCGCGTATGTCGAACTCGTCGCGGCAGGACTCAACAGTAGGAACTTCTACTCCGACGCCTTCGTGAGTTCGAATTGATTCCAGTGCAGGAGCAAGGATGAAAGCGATCATTTTGGCTGGTGGGCTGGGCACACGGCTTAGCGAGGAGACCAGCACTCGTCCAAAGCCAATGGTCGAAATTGGTGGCAAACCTATCCTCTGGCACATCATGAAAATGTACTCGGCGCACGGCATCAACGATTTTGTGATCTGCTGCGGCTATAAGGGTTACCTGATTAAAGAGTATTTTGCCAACTATTTCCTGCACATGTCCGATGTCAGCTTCAACATGCGTGACAACACGATGGAAGTGCATGACAAGCGCGCCGAACCCTGGAACGTAACGCTTGTGGATACCGGCGAGCACTCCATGACAGGGGGGCGCTTGCTGCGGGTTGCCAGCTATGTCAGGGATGAAGAAGCTTTCTGCTTCACTTATGGTGACGGTGTGGGCGATATCGACGTAACGGAATCCTTGCAGTTTCATAAAACCCACGGCAAAGCCGCAACGCTGACCGCCACATATCCACCTGGTCGTTTTGGTGCGCTCGATATTCGCAATAGGCAGGTGATGAACTTCAAGGAAAAGCCGAAGGGTGATGGCGCGATGATCAATGGCGGCTTTTTCGTGCTTTCCCCGAAAGTACTGGATTACCTCGCTGGTGACATGACGGTTTGGGAACAGGAGCCGTTGATGCAGCTGGCGGAAGAGGGTGAACTGATGGCCTATGAGCATCAGAAGTTCTGGCAGCCAATGGATACACTGCGCGACAAGGTCCTGCTGGAACAGCTCTGGGAAAGTGGGAAGGCACCTTGGAAGGTTTGGGACTAGGACTAGCTCAATGAGCGCGAATGTGAATCCACACTTCTGGCATGGCAAGAAAGTATTCCTGACCGGGCACACGGGCTTCAAGGGCAGTTGGTTAGCCCTGTGGCTGCAGAGCATGGATGCCAAGGTCAAGGGCTTTGCACTAGAGCCACCGACCCGTCCGGCGCTGTTTCTGGAGGCCAGAGTTGCCGAGGATATGGAGTCGGAAATCGGAGATATTCGTGATCTGGCCGCCATTGAGAGCAGCATGGCACGGTTTGACCCGGATATTCTGATTCACATGGCCGCGCAGCCGCTGGTACGCTTGTCCTACCGCGAGCCAGTGGAAACCTACGCTACTAATGTCATGGGGACAGTGCATGTGCTGGAGGCAGCACGTCAGTGCAAGAACCTGAAAGCTATTGTTAACGTAACAACAGATAAATGTTACGAGAACCGCGAGTGGGTCTGGGGCTATCGCGAACACGAGCCCATGGGTGGCCATGACCCCTACAGCAGCAGTAAGGGCTGCTCGGAACTCGTAACCGCAGCCTACCGCAGCTCCTTTTTCGATACCGCTGGCACGGCTTGGCTGGCCTCAGCGCGGGCAGGGAACGTGATTGGCGGAGGGGATTGGTCCGATGAAAGGCTGATCCCCGACATTCTGCGAGCGTTCGAACAACAGCGACCGGTAATCATCCGCAACCCCCTGGCCACCCGCCCATGGCAGCATATAATGGATCCCCTGAGTGGCTACCTGATACTGGCTGAAAAGCTGTACTCAGAGGGTGGGGAATACGCAGAAGCCTGGAACTTTGGGCCGCGAGATGAAGACGTCCGCCCGGTAGAGTGGATCTTGGACCACATGGTCTCCGACTGGGGTGAAGGAGCGAGCTGGCAATTGGACGCCAGACGCCAACCACATGAAGCCCAGCTGCTGAAACTGGACATCTCCAAAGCCGCAGGCAAGCTGCACTGGCAGCCGCGTTGGCCTTTGGAGCGGGTGCTGATGTCCATTGTGGACTGGCATCGGTTCTGGTTGAGCAAAGGCAATATTCGACAGAAAACCTTCGAACAGATAGAAGAATATCAAGCCACGTGCCACTGAGACTCACAAAGACAATCGCTAAAGGCAATCCATGACCCCAGAAGCACTCCGACAGGAAATCAGCAAATTGGTTGAGCAGTACGCCAATGCTGCGTTTATGCCCAAAGCTTTCAGCCCTGGCGAAACCGTTATTCCGCCGTCTGGCAAGGTAATTGGTGCCCGGGAGTTGCAACTGATGGTGGAGGCCTCGCTGGACGGATGGTTGACCACTGGCCGCTTCAACGCCGAATTTGAGAAGAAACTGGCGGAATTCATTGGTGTCGACCACCTGATTACCGTAAATTCCGGCTCTTCCGCCAACCTGGTCGCCTTCAGCGCATTGACGTCACCTAAACTGGGGGAGCGCGCCATCAGGAAGGGGGATGAGGTCATCGGCGTGGCTGCGGGCTTCCCAACTACTGTCAACCCGATTGTGCAGTTCGGTGCAGTGCCGGTATTTGTTGATGTGGATATGAAAACCCACAATATCAATGCCGACCTGATTGAGGCGGCTATCTCGCCCAAAACCAAAGCCATCATGCTGGCACACACACTGGGCAACCCGTTCAACCTTGCCAAGGTCAAGGCCCTGTGTGAAAAGCACAAGCTGTGGCTGGTGGAGGATTGCTGTGACGCACTGGGCGCCACCTACGATGGTAAAATGGTTGGCACCTGTGGTGACATTGGCACCTTGAGTTTTTACCCGGCGCATCACATCACCATGGGGGAGGGTGGCGCAGTATTCACCAACAACCCAACGCTGAAAGTGATCGCAGAGTCTTTCCGTGACTGGGGCCGGGACTGCTATTGCGCACCAGGTTGCGATGATACCTGCGGCAAGCGGTTCGGCCAGCAGTTCGGCACTCTGCCGCACGGCTATGACCACAAGTATGTCTATGCCCACATTGGCTACAACTTGAAGATTACGGATATGCAGGCTGCTTGCGGGCTGGCCCAGCTGGAACGCGCCCCTGAATTCATTGCCACCCGCAGGCGTAACTTCGCGCTGCTGAAGGAGCGGCTTGCCAGTCTCAACGAATATCTGGAAATCACCGAAGCAACACCCAACAGCGACCCATCCTGGTTTGGCTTTCCAGTGACCCTCAAAGAGTCCAGCGGGGTAAGGCGCCTCGACCTGCTTAAATACCTCGACCAATATAAGATTGGCACCCGCCTTCTGTTTGCCGGTAACCTTACCCGACAGCCCTACTTCAAGGGTGTTGAGTATCGTGTGGTTGGTGAATTGACCAACACCGACCGTACCATGAACCAGACGTTCTGGCTGGGCGTCCAGCCTTCGCTGGATCAAGAGCACTTCGACTTTGTGGGCGGGAAGCTCGAAGAGTTCTTCGGGTTGAACTTCTGATGCAGCACATCCTGCTAACTGGCGCCACGGGCTTTCTTGGCAGTCACCTGTTGGTGGCGCTGTTGAAGGAAGGCTACCAGCTCACGATACTGAAACGGTCCACATCAGATACTTGGCGGATCAAACACTTACTCCAACGCGTCACCGCTTTTGATGTGGATTTAGTGCCAGTGGAGGACTGCTTCAAGGCAAAGCAAGTGGATGCTGTAATTCATACCGCGTGTAATTACGGTCGCAATGGGCAGCCCGCCCATGAAGTTGCCGAGACGAATCTACTCTTTGGAATACAAGTTCTTGACGCGGCTGTTTTATGTCGCGCGAAGCTATTTATTAACACTGATACCTTTTTTCATGCAGGTGGATCAAGCCACAAGTATCTAAATAGTTACACACTTTCAAAGTGCCAGTTCGTTCATTGGATTCAACAGCAAGGAAGCGCTATCACCGCAGTAAACCTCAAGATTCAACACATGTATGGGCCAAATGACTCTCCTGACAAGTTCGTGGCTTGGTTGATTCGTCAGTTCGCACAAGAGGTTGCGCGTGTTCCATTGACCGATGGGAGACAACTGAGAGATTTTATTTACGTGGACGATGTTGTTGCGGCTTATCTGGCCGTTCTAAAAAGTGCGGATAATCTGCCGGAGTACAGCAGTTATGATGTCGGCACTGGCACCCTTACCCGTGTCAAAGACTTTGTTGAACTACTTTATGATACTTACCAGGATAGGATTGGTGCATGTGTGACTCAGCTAGAATTTGGTGCTATAGAAATGCGACAGGGCGAAATGCCAACTACTGCTGTCGATAATCGCAGTCTGAAAGAACTTGGTTGGTCAGTAAAGATTTCAATTCAGCGTGGCGCTCTATTGCTTTGTAAGCATATGGGGAGTGGAGCGACTGAGACAATCAGGGTCTAAAGGCTTAAAGTGTCAAATACGCCATCAATCGATATATTGATTCCAACTTATAACAGAGCAGATTTTCTACTGAAAAACCTGCTTCTTCTCAACGAGCAAATCGTAGAGAATCGACTTTTGGATTACTTCAGATTGATTATATCCGACAACTGCTCAGCAGATAATACTCTGGAGATTTTGTGCGAACTTAGTAAATCGCTGCCCGCAGAGCTTGCGTACTATACTCAAGAAAATAATATTGGATTGGAAAAAAACGCGATTTTTCTATTAAGCAAATCTAGCGCGGAATACGTGATGTATCTAGGCGATGATGATTACTTGCCAGATGGTTACCTCCAATTTTTAGTAGACAGTATTGGGGCTGGCCGCATATCTTGTATCATTCCTGGTTTTTCAATTTTATACAAAGACGGACTCGTAACCCCATCAAGGAATGCGAATTTTGATATAAAGCAATTTGAGCCAGGTTTTGAAACAGTCTGTGAAATATCACATTTCGGTCATCAGCTTAGTGGTCTGGTTACTAAAAGAGCCGGTTTGTATCAAGCGTATACAAAGGCAAGCGAATATAGAAATATCTATCCATTCATATTCTTTGTAACGTTTTGTATGATGCGAGGCGCTACGTTATATGCACCCAAATTTCAGGTGCTAGTGAGTCAAGGTAACAGTAAGGACTGGCAATATGATGCGTCCGGCCTTCTCATTGACATATTCAAGAACTATAAGATCGCATTTGGTGAAGACGAAAGTAAAGCTGCCCAAGCATGCTTGTCTTTTGCAAGAAAGCAATATTGGCGGTTAAGGGTCGGCAGAAATCCAGTGAATGCAGCCAAAGCGTTAACACACTTGCTGAGTTCTAGAGAAGTAGACACTAGAGTTAAAGTCTCATTGATTTGGCTTTATCCTGCTCTCTACCTTGAATCGGTAGGGCGTTACGTTTCTAGAAAAATCAGGCTCGGTCGCTCCACTTGAAAGAACCGAATATTCCGCTATATAGAGCGATTTTTCGGAGCATGCTTGGCAGCTATTCAGTCTATGCGGTCAACTTGGCCTCGATGATGATTATGGCGCGCCTCTTCACTCCCGAAGTCTTTGGAACAGTGGCAGCTATCGCGGTATTCTTCGCCTTTTTCCAGTTGATGGCAGAGGCGGGACTCGGGCCGGCCATTATAAACATGGATTTCCTGTCAGCAGCAGATCGTGATGGTCTCTTTGGGCTGACGCTCACAGTTGGCGTTATTCTAGCTGGGATTTTTTGGACCATGGCGCCGCTGTTTCAAGCATTCTATCAACTGCCACGCGTTGAAGAGATTGTTCCCTACGTGGCATTGAGTATCCTTTTTGCGTCAGCCAGTATCTTGCCAAGTGCATTGCTGCTAAGAGACCAGGCCTTCTTTCGCATTGCGAGTGCAGGCTTGATTGCGGAGCTTGTCAGCTTGGCAGCCACTATCGCCCTGATTTATTTCACTGACCCTCTACATGCTCTTGCTGCAAAAAGTTTGAGCAGTGCTTTGGCAGGGTTTCTCTCGCGCTGGTATTTTTCAGGCAAGACAGAGTTCGGTATCCCCGTTCCGGGATTGAAGTTCTCCGCCATAGGGCCATTGTTGGGCTTTTCCGGCTATCAGTTTGGCTTTAACTTCATCAATTACTTCTCGCGGAACCTGGACAATATTTTGATCGGGAAGTTGATGGGTGCAGTATCGTTGGGTGTTTATGAGAAGTCCTATCGATTGATGCAATACCCGTTAATGCTCCTTACGTTTGCGATGACGCCAGCAATCCAGCCAGTAATTCGCAGACATGCCGGCGACAGAGTGAAGGTGGAAGCTATACACCGGGATTTTACTTTTAAGTTATCAATAGTTGGCGCATTTGCTGGTTTGTCTATGTTTTTAATGGCCGACTGGGTGGTGCTCGTTATTCTTGGCAATCAATGGGTAGAAGTCGTCCCTATTATTCGAATTTTGGCGATTGCAATTCCGGTCCAAGTGATACTATCGACAAGTGGAAGTTTTTTTCAGGCAATGAATCGTGCCGATTTGCTTTTCTTAAGTGGAACGCTTTCGGCTACTGTAATGGTAGCGGCCATCATCTTTGGCGTTCTGGAACGTGATATTGAGTTGCTGTGTTGGTGCTTGGTAGCCGCATTCCATTTTAACTTCTTTCAAACATACTATTACCTATACAGGAGGGTATTTGCGGCTCCACTGTTGGGGTTTTTGATTCGAATGTTACCTGCTGCTAGTGCGGTTGGGGTCACGGTAGCGCTGTCGCTCTTGGAAAGGATGTAGACGTTCCCATGCGCAGGCGATAGGCTTTGCGTCTTGAGGAGGCGGGTGGGGGAGTGGCCTGAAATGTAGGAGTCCGGCGTTGTAAAGGTCGAAGCCACCCAGTCTGGCGCTGCATATAACAGATGGTGTGAATAACGAGGTGCCGTTATCGGGTCGTGAGCATTGATTTCGTTCATCTTTATAGAAAGTTACTGCGTGAGACTGTAACTAGCCAAAAAATGCAGATCTGTGCTGTGCCGATCAATCGTAACTATGTTTGTTCACAGGCCTTTCGTCGGACATGCTAGCTTCAGCGCTGATGGTGTTTTATAGGGGTAAGGCTTCACGGAAATTGCTGATGATGCGAAAAGTTTTTCAATTCCATTGAAATCTCTCGTATCGGAAGGTATCAAGTACAGTTTAGGTGCCATAAAGTCCTGGCCAAATTGAGTGCTACTTATATCATGATGTCTCAGATAAAAAGACTTATCCGGAGCTTTGCAAGGGTAATTGTTCCCAATACGTTGCTGAATAGTCTTGAGCGAGTCCGGGCCACCCGTCCTATTGCAAAGCGTACCTGTCCTATTTGTAGTTATTATGGATACTTCGGTGTGGCGGGAATTCCTCCGAGGGTCGATGCACTATGTCCGATGTGCGGGTCCCTTGAAAGACACAGGTTGTTCTGGTTGTGGTTCAGTGGAAAAAGGAATTTGCGATCTCCGGTTTTACATTTTGCGGCTGAAAGAGCGTTTTCTGGTCGATTAAGAGATAGTGTTAAAGAATATTTAACCGCTGACCTTTATTCCTCAGCTGACTTGCAGCTAGATATTGAGGACATCCAGTTGGGAACGGGAAGTCAAGGAACCGTAATTTGTAATCATGTATTAGAGCATGTTGACGACAAGAAGGCGCTCGCCGAACTTTATAGAATTCTTGTGCCAGCTGGAACTCTCATTGCCACGGTTCCATTGATTGATGGTTGGGATGAGACTTACGAAGACGCTACAATTGTTGGTCCCGCTATGCGAAGCCTACATTTTGGTCAGTCGGATCATCTAAGGATGTATGGTGCTGATGTTCGTGAAAGAATCAAAGTTGCAGGTTTTACGATCCAAGAGGAGTTTGTCGGATGCGGTTCTATGGCGGCGAAATATGGCCTAACTAGGGGGGAAAGAATCTTCATTTGTCGGAAACGTGGGTAAGGTTGTTATGTGCAAGATTGTAGTAATTATCCCCGTAAAGGATGACCAGAGGGTTACCTTGGCGCTCGATAGCTTGATGGCAGTAAGTGCGGATCAAGACGGATTAGCAATAATAGTCGTTGATAACAATTCATCTGAAGAGAGCTATAGCGCACTGAGGGACTATTGTTGTAAGCAGCGAGGCGTTACGCTGTTGGTGGAGTCAGGTGAAGGGTCTTACGCCGCAAGAAACCGGGGAATATTATATGCGTTGAATGAACTTCAGGCTCAAATTCTTGCGTTCATAGATTCAGACTGCATTGTTAGCAAGGCGTGGTTGGCGTCTATAAAGGAGGCATTTGAAGATCAGTCCGTGGCAGCTGTTTCAGGTAGGTCGCTGGGTATAAATAGAAATAATATAGCAGTATATGAACAAATGCTATATGACGAAATAGTAGGGGAATTTTTGGGTGAGCCTCGCCTTAAACGAATTGACACCAGAAATTTTGCTGCACGCAGTAGTGTGTTTGAATCCGCGGGTCTTTTTTTGCCAGTGAAGTTTGGTGGTGATATGGAGTTTGGCGCGAGAATTCATAGTTTGGGTATGGTTTCTATTTATAGGCGCGAAATGGTTCTATATCATGAAAATCCATGGGATCTCGGGCGTCTACTGGTAAAGCGAGTTCGGCAAAATTACGGAAACCATGAGCTTCAGAATTACTGTGACACTTCCTATCTTGAATCTTATCTTCCCCATTTATTTAGGTATCGTCCTGCTGGGTTTCTTCATAAATCTACTCTTTTTGTCCGCTACTTTTTTTTACGCGTAGATGGTTTCATTGAGTTTCAGTTCGCACATAAAATTTGTCTCGTAATTTCAAAGTTTTCGAGGCGACTTGGGTACATATACTTTAAGGCGATAATGTCAAGAGCTTGTCGACTCGGAGACATAGCGTTTTTCTTGAATATATCGGCTCGACAGATTTGATGGTACGTAAGGTGGTCTAAGTGGTTGCTTCTTGAAAGTTGCGAGTAGTCGGCGTTTTCCTCGGCCTATCGGCGTAATGGTGTTCGATTACTCACGATACTCCAAGGCTTCCATTACGCTATTCGCTTCGCCCAAACGATTCCTGATGCCATCAAGTAGGCCTTTGAATGCAAAGACAATGCTGTCGTAGCGCCGTGGTGCAAAGATGGAGTGTGTGTATACCAGCCCCATAGTGTACCAGCTACTGCGCACCTTCCAGCGCCAGTCAATCCTCGGATCCTTGAGTAGCGCGACAAAATTCCTTATACGATAGTAAAGTCGCAATGGGCTGTAAAGGCTTTCCTTCCTCCAGCCCAGGTACCAGACCTGCACGGAGTTTTCCCCCATGCGCTGGTACATCTTCGCGGGGCCGCAGCCGATAAGCTTGAATCCCAGATGCCTTGCCCGCATTCCCCATTCACTATCCACCTGATCAATGAAGAAGTCCTCGCGCATAGGGCCAACTTTCCGCAGCATAGACATTGGTATCAAGGTACCGGAGGTGATAAGGGATAAAGTTTCGATATATGGGTGTTCCATCGTAGGCACGGCGTGTGAGTAGAAGATGTCGCCTGGCTTCTGGTTTTGAAACGGATAGGTCAACTTCGTGTGCATGTCGGTGTAGCTGGGACCAATAGCTGCGATGTTGCCGTACTGCTTATCACATGCCTGGTAACCAGCTATGAGCTGCGCCACCATGTCGGTGGCTGGCAAGCTGTCTTGGTCACTAAGTAGAACAAAATCAGTAAGCATCAACTTTGCGCGATCGCAACCTTCATTCAATGCCTTGGCGACGCCGAGGTTCTTGCCAAAGCGAATTGTGCTACAGCGCTCGGGCGCCAGAGATTCACGGCACAGGGATTCAAGCAGGGAATTTTCAGGGCCGGGCGTGTTGTCTACCAGGATTACCCGGTCGGTTTGCTGGAGCAGGCCTTCGAGTAGGGGCGCAATTTCGTTTGGCTTGGGATGGTAAGTGACAATGATGCTGGTGACAGTCGGCATCGGTGAACCGGGCTCAGTGCTCATCAGTTTAAATTGTGCGTGAGTTTGGGTAGGCCATAACGACACAGTATGGTGACCTTTTGCGGCTTTAGGCTAAACCGCTCAATATATCGAGAGAGAGGTAATGCCCTGAAAGTCTGGTATCTCCTGCGTTCTCGCAAAATATGTGGGAATCTTGCTGCCAGTTCCCGCAGAACGTTGAGATAGATATGGTTGCAAACGCGCAGGTCGCGTCGGAGCAGGCTGAACAGCAGTCCCTCTGTTATTAGCGCGACAACATGGATTAGAAGCAATGGCCACATTACTGGGGTTGGTGTCATCACAACTAGCGCGAATGTCTTGTTCCGCTCGCTGAAACGCCTTCTTCGGTAGGTGGTTAAGAGCCGGCCATTGTGAGGCTTGTTGCCGCCAAAACTTCCGCCCTGCCGGTGCCGATACCCACTTTCTTGCAGCGATTGAACCGGCAACCCGGCCAGTCTGGCTGCACAACACAGGTAAAGATCCTCCCCAATCGACTCAAACCACTCCGGAAACCCGCCCAGCCGCTCCCAAAGAATTCGCTCAATCCAAAGGCAGGCCCCAATCACCATCGCCACGTCCCGGCGCTGCGGGTCCAGGTTGGGTACGGGGTTGTAGAATGGATCCAGCAGGCAGCCGCGGTCCACCAACTCCCCGCTTTCCCAGTCGTACTGCGGCAGAGTGAGGATCCCCGGCGGGTCCTGCTGAGCAGCTGCCGCTGCCAGGGTGGCCAGTGCATCAGGGAACAGGGCGGCATCGTTGTTGAGCAGCAGCACATACTTGCCTCGAGCGCGCGCCACCATCCGGTTGTTCGCTACGCAAAACCCCGCATTCTCCTTGCCAACCAGGAGTTCTACCAGGGGATAGCGTTGCCGCAGAAACGCCACTGAGTCATCCGGGGAGGCATCGTCGTGGACGATGATCTCGACCTCGAAATCACAGGCCTGCGCCAGCACGGAGTCCAGGCAGGCGGCGATCAGCTCCGGTCCCTTGTAATGGGCTATGCAGACAGAGACCAGCGGCGCTTCAGCCCGCTTTAGCGCGGGATAGTGTTCAACCACTGCCATGTCCGCCTGAGTCCCTCTGCGAGCGGCACTGCGGGCTGCCAGCCCAGTGCCTGGCGTGCGCAGTCCGCACTGATAGTCACCCGGCTGGCATCCACCGCCCGGCTTTCCACATGGTTGCGCTGCAATGGGTTCCCGCTGGCCTGCTCGGCCAGGGAGAATAGCTGGTTGAGACTTGCGCTCTCGCCGCTGGCGGCATTCAGTGTGCGCACGTCTCCTGCCGGTGGCTGCTCCAGCGCGGCCAGCGTGAGGCTGACGAGATCGTCAATATACAGGTAGTCGCGCACAGCGGAGCCGTCTCCCCATACGGTCAGGGTTGCGCCCCGCCTGATGCAGCCCAGGGCGCTGGGTACAATGCCAAAGCCCGCTCTCTCCGCCTGCCCCGGGCCGTAGACGTTTGACGGCCTGATGATCGTGGCGCTGCCGCCGAACTGTCGGGCCCAGGCGCCAATGAACTGTTCTGCGGCGACCTTGGCGGCGCCGTGATAGGACCGCGGTCGCGGCTGGTCGGTTTCGCGAGAGGCGAGAGCGGACCGCTCGTCGTAGAGTGCCCCGGCAGATGAAAAGTACACCAGGGGTATGCTCGGCTGCGTCTGCAGTGCTTCCAGTGTGGCTACCAGTGGTACCAGGTTGCCGCCCAGTTCCGCTGCCGGATTGCCGGCGGTGCTGCCGGGCGTGCTTGCCGCGGCCAGGTACACCACTGCATCTACACCGTCCAGCAGGCGGGTCAGCTCGAAGGGGTCATGGCAATCGCTGGCGATGTGTTCTTCGCCCGCCGGGTCCGGGTAATGTCCGCTGCGCGATACAGCCCTGACCCGGGTGCCCTGGTTGATGAGCGCCCTGCAGAGTGTCCGGCCGATGAAGCCACCGGCGCCGATGACCAGCACGCGCTCAATCACGGTCGCCTGCCAGCAGCGTGTTGTACAGTGCCAGATAGCGTCCGGCGCAGTCGTCCCAGGTGCCCACCTCCTGCAGTACCCAGGCACGCGCGTTGTCGCCGTACTGCAGGTTGGTGGCGGGATCCTCGAGCGTCTGCAGGGCGCTGCTGTAGCCCGCCGGATCGCTGCATAGCGCCCCGGTGGAGCCCTGTTGCATCAGGCTCGCATGGGCTGGCATATCCGAGGCGATAATGGGCAGCCCCGCCGCCATGGCTTCCAGCATGACCTGCGGCCGGCCCTCCGCATGCTTGCTGAGAGTGACAAGACCGTGCGCCCGTGGAAACCAGCGGGTGGCCAATTGTTCGGGAGTGGCTGGACCGTGGTAGTGCACCCAATCCGGCAAGGGGATCTGTTCCTGCATTGGGCCCAGCAGGTGCAGCTGTCTGGCCTGGCCCTTGAACAGCGGTTCCGACCATTCCAGCAGCGGTCCCAGCTTGTCGCGGGTCAGGCGTGTGACCGCAAGCCAGGCAGGCTGCTCCGCATTTGGCTTGCGCTGCACGGCGTACCAGACAGGATCGATACCAAAGACTACCGGCTGCACGTGGGCGACATCGCCGAAGGCAGCCTGCAAGGGCGCCTGCATCCACTCGGCATTGGGGCAGATGGCGACGGCACGCTTGCGCATCACTCGCCGCAGCAGGCGCTTCACCAGAGGGAGTTCGAGAAGTTTCAGATCGGTGCCGAGTACGGTAATCAGGGCGGGCTTGCCGTTCGCGGGTAGCGGCAGGGCTGTTTGCAACCAGTTCAGGTGGTACAGGTCGGTAGCGATTTCACGGCGGTAGAGGGAGCGCAGCATGCGCAGGAGCTGCCAGGGCTTGCCCAGCGCAGCAGGGCGGCCACTGCGCATCAGGTGGGCGATGCCCCCGTCGGCCATCAGGCCGGCCAGCATGGCTTGTTCCTCGGTATTGGCCGCATAGCGCACGTTGGCCGGCAGTATTCCCGGTGGCGCCCAGACGGACAGTTGCAGGGCTTGCTTCCGTGCCAGGGCATGTACGAGATGGTGGATGAATACGCCGCGCCAGTCTTGTTTGTCCGCGGGGTAGGAGGTAGCGACGCAGAGTACGTTCATTATTTGTGCGTCGAAAGCCCGGGGTTCTGTGTCGAGAGCGCCACTCAGCCCATCACCGGCACAGCATTCTGCTTCAGCCCTTGGCCAACCAGATCACCCGCGGCAAGCCGCTCCCGAACACTCCCCACAATCCCCTCCCCATCCAGCCCCAGCAGCGCCATCTGCTCATCCTGGCTCGCATGCTCGATAAAGCTGTCCGGCAGCCCCAGGTGCAGGCAGGGCGTGTCGATGTGGTGCGCCGCCAGCAGTTCGTGCACGCCGCTGCCGGCGCCGCCGGCCACGGCGTTGTCTTCCACGGTCACCAGCAATTCGCAGCTCGCGGCCAGCGCCATGATCAGTTCTTCGTCCAGCGGCTTCACCCAGCGCATGTCGACGACGGTGGCGTCCAGGGTTTCGCCGGCCTGCAGCGCGGCGGCCAGGACGGTACCGAAGGCGAGGATGGCGACCTGCCGGCCCTCGCGTACGGTGACCGCCTTGCCGATCTCCATGGCGGTCATTTCATGGGCGATCACGGCGCCCGGGCCTTTGCCGCGGGGGTAGCGGACGGCGGCGGGGCCGGTGTAGTCGAAGGCGGTGTAGAGCATCTGCCGGCATTCGTTCTCGTCGGAGGGGGCGCCGATCACCATGTTGGGGATGCAGCGCATGAAGCTCAGGTCGAAGGCGCCGTGGTGGGTGGGGCCGTCCTGGCCGACCAGGCCGGCGCGGTCGATGGCGAAGGTGACGTCCAGGTTCTGCAGGGCGACGTCGTGGATCAGCTGGTCGTAGCCGCGCTGCAGGAAGGTGGAGTAGATCGCCACCACCGGCTTCAGACCGTCGCAGGCCATGCCCGCGGCCAGGGTGACGCAATGTTGCTCGGCGATGGCGACGTCATAGAAGCGCTGCGGGTACTGTTTGGCGAATTCCACCATGCCGGAGCCCTCGCACATGGCCGGGGTCAGGCCGATCAGGCGCTGGTCCAGGGCCGCGGTGTCGCACAGCCAGCGGCCGAAGACGTCCTGGTACTTGAGCTTTTTCGGGCTGGGGGAGGGCGCCGGCAGGCTCTGCTGGGGCCCCTTCGGTACGGCTTCGATCTTGTTGATGGCGTGGTAGCCCACCGGGTCGGCTTCCGCGGGCGCAAAGCCCTTGCCCTTCATGGTGCGGATGTGCAGGAACTGGGGGCCTTCCAGGTCCTTCATGTTCTCCAGGGTCTGTAGCAACTGCGGCAGGTCGTGGCCGTCCAGGGGGCCGATGTAGTGCCAGCCCAGCTCCTCGAACAGGGTGCCCGGGGCGACCATGCCTTTCATGTGTTCCTCGGTGCGCTTGGCCAGGTCCCAGGCGGGCTTGATGCGGCTCAGGAGCTTCTTCGAGCCCTCGCGCATGGCGATGTAGGTCTTGCTGGCCCAGAGTTTGGCGAAGTAGGTCGCCAGGCCGCCGGTGTTGTGGCCGATGGACATCTGGTTGTCGTTGAGGATGCAGAGCATGTTCGGGCGCACGTGGCCGGCGTGGGCCAGCGCTTCGATGGCCATGCCACCGGTGATGGCGCCGTCGCCGATCACCGCCACTACCTTGCGCTCGATCCCCTGTTGCTGTGCCGCCAGTGCCATGCCCATGGCGGCGGAGATGCTGGTGGAGGAGTGGCCGACGCCGAAGGTGTCGTAGTCGCTCTCGCTGCGCTTGGGAAAGCCGGACAGGCCGCCGGCCTGGCGGATGCTGTGCATCTGCTGCATGCGACCTGTCAGGATCTTGTGCGGGTAGGTCTGGTGGCCGACGTCCCAGACGATGCGGTCGTGAGGCGTGTTGTAGATGGTGTGCAGGGCAATCGTGAGTTCCACCACGCCGAGCCCGGCGCCAAAATGCCCGCCGCTCTGACCCACGGTATACAGCAGGTAGGCGCGCATCTCCTCGCCCAGGCGCAGTAGCTCCTCTTCATCGAGCTCGCGCAGGGGCCTGCCCTGGTCGATTGCGCTCAGCAGGGGCGTGTGCGGCAGTGTTGCGGGGATTTTGCTCAGCATTGCGGAATTCTAGCGCATTGGCGCGGTGATGTGAGCAAAATTTGCGGGTTTCGCGGAAACGTGTTTGGCCTCGCGGCCTGTGCTCCGGGGGCTTTTTTCATCAGATGAAGCCATATGCTTGTTTGACGGGGTGCCGTGTTGCAGAGTGATTGTTACAGGGATGGGGCTGTATCGGTTGCCAGGGAGGGCGGCGTGGTGGCACTGCTGGACCCGAAAAACGACTACGTGTTCAAGCGCCTGTTCGCCGGTGAACCGGAACTGACGCTGGCGTTGATCAACGACCTGCGTCTGGATTTGCCGCGGGTGACCTCGGTGGAGATCCTGAACCCGGCGATCGAAGCGAGCGAGCTCAGCGGTAAAGGTATTGTCCTGGATGTGCGCGCCCGCTGCATAGACGGCCACCAGTACAACATCGAGATGCAGGTGCAGCGGCAGCTCGACTGGGGCGCCCGCAGCCTGTTTTACCTGGCGCGCCTGCTGTCACAGCAGCTCGGTGCCGGGGAGGAGTACCGGTCGGTGGCTAGCGCTATCGGCATTCACCTGCTGGATTTCGACCTTTTTACAGAGAACAGGGCGGAGCGAGGGCAGGCTCTGTGGCGTTTTGAGATGCGCGATGCCACCCAGCCTGACGTAACATTGGGAAGCGAGCTACAATTGACGGTGGTTGAGCTCAAGAAAGCAGACCGGCTGGGGCAACTTCAGGGCCCGGCGAGTGACTGGGTCCGCTTTTTCGAACATTGGCGGGAGGAAACCGTGATGGGTGATGTGACGCACGAACCGGTAAAGAAGGCGATGGGCAGCATCCGCCAGCTTAGTGCCGACGAGGAAGCCCAGCGCCTGGCTGAGGCCCGTGAGTGGGGCCGCATCAACTGGAACCTGAGTATCGGTGCTGCGCGTCGAGAGGGGGTGAAGCAAGGTTTGGAGCAGGGGAGGATGCAGGCCCTGCGCAATACCCTTGCCCAGCTGCTGGAACAGCGCTTTGGCCCCCTGCCTGAGTGGGCGGCCGATCAGCTGGCGGCCGCAACAGCCGATCAGCTTGCCACCTGGACCGGGAGCTTGCTCTCGGCCGGGAACCTGGAGGAACTGTTCGGGCGCCCGGGCTAAAAGCGTTTCTGCGGAGTCGTTTTCTGGTTATGAACGGCAGCGCGTGAAGAGCAATAAGGGTATAAGGCACGCTGCTGGACCCGACGTCAGGTAGCGCCCGCTACAGGCGGCCTTCGACCTCGCTCACCAGCCTTCGGCCAATTCGTACCAAAGAGGGGTACGAATGCAGCGCCCGCGTTCAATGCATCCGCCAGCAGCGCTCTGTATTCAATATATTCATGAACCATCTGGTTGCGAAGCTTGCGGAAAGTCATCCACTCATCAGCCGAGTCCAGCCAGCCGAACTTTCCAGCTTTTGGAAACAGCCGGTCAGTGGTAGTCACCAGGTGGTCAATCTCTTTTCGGGTGATACGGCAGAGGAAGTGCAGTTTTTCCGCAAAGTCAGCATCAGTACGAGCAGTCACAGCGACACTCCGGTGCGCTCTGCCACGTTGTGGATTGGCAGCCTGGCCAACCCTTCTGACTGTAGAATGACATCGACCTTCCGGCCATCCATCAGGCGGCTGAGCTGCGCGGCAAGGCGCGCAGTCTTGAGCGCCGGGTCTGTTACAGGGCCAAATGCCTTGATCATCACATCAACATCGCCCCCCCGCGCGTCATCATCTGTGCGAGATCCAAACACAATCACCTCAACGTCATCGCCGAACGCGGCAATGGATGCGGTTTTGATGGCCTGCTGTTGCGCTTGAGTCAGTCTCATGGGAGAAGTATGCCGGATCGACTGGGTCGGTGTCATTGTCGGGAGGCACTGTGTCATTTTTCACCAAATTCGGCCATGCGCTTGTCAGCCTGAGTGTGGTGTCGCAAAGTTATTGACGGTGCAGGCCGTCAGCCTTGAGGAGCGGTTTGGGCGCCCGGGCTAAAAGCGTTTCCGCGGAGTCGTTTTATGGTTATGAATAATACCGTATGGGGAGCAATAAAGTTATAAGGCGCGCTGCTTGAGCCGACGTCGGCAGCGCCGGTTACTGCGCCTGCCGCGGTGCCAGCGCGTCCTGGAGCAGCAGCCCCAACCGGGCATAGCCCTGGTCATTTAAATGCAGCCCGCCGGGCCGGAAATAGCGTCCGCTGGGGGTGCCGTCCAGGTCCTGCAGCAGCGGGTTGGGATCCAGCAGCGTCACGCGGGGTCGCTCGCCGGCCCAGACCTGCAGGCTCTGCTTGACCTCGTCGATGGTGGCGAAATCCTGCGGGTAAAATGGCGATTTCACGGGCACAAACACGACCAGCCGCCCGTTTTCCCGCAGCCGCGCGTCTTCGGCTTCCAGGGCCTCGATCGCGGCCACCAGCGCGGGCGCATCTTTCTGGTCGCGCAGGTGGAATTCGCTGTTGCCCGGCAGCAGCACCACGGTGGCGGGGCGGTAGAAGCCGATCAGGCGGTCGTAGTAGTGGGCGATGTCGTCGACGATGGCGCTGCCCAGACCGCGCATCAGTACCGGTTGCGGCGCCAGCAGTTCCGGCAGCCCAGGCCAAAGCTTGACCCGGCGGCCGCCGACCACCAGCACCGGCTGGACTGGCAGCGTTGCCCGCTGGTCGGCGCGGGCGTAGGCCTGCATCTCACCCTGCCAGGCAGCGGGAGAGTCCTGCAGGGTCTGCAGGGTGTCCCGGGCGACGAGCCAGGCAAAGTGGCCGATCGGGATCAGCAGCAGGGCCAGGCAGACGTTGCGGATGGCTTTCCAGGAATACACGGTGGGCTCCGTTGGCAGTGTCGGAAGTGTGTGCCAATCCCGCGGGAGTGGCAATTCCGGTGCCCGCGGGAGTGTGCGCTGGTTCGCAACCTGACACCAGCGGCGGCCCGGGGTGTGACGGGGCTCGCAGGCGGGCCACGCCGGATTGGCGCCGGCGCTCGCCTCGGCGCAGTATGCGACCATGATCTATCAGCGTCACATTCCCGACCACGAGCTGTTCGCATCGCAGCTGGAAATGGTGATGCAGAACGGACGCATCGCGAGCATCGCCGCCAATCTGATGGGAGTGGTGGCGGCGCTGGTGTTGTTCTGGCAGTTCGTGCCATTCACCTGGCTGCTGCTGTGGGCCTCCTGTGTACTGATTCTGCTGCTGGTGCGCTCACTCTTCATGAGCAATGCCCTGGTGGAACGCCACTACCAGCGCAATCCCGCACGGGTGTACTGGGGGCTGCTGCTGGGCGCCATCCTGACCGGGCTGGTCTGGTCCTCTGCCTTTATCGTGATGGCGCCGCGGGTGCCGGGCGAGCTGCAGCAGGTGTTCCTGCTGATCATCCTGATGACTACGCTGCTTTCGGTAGGTGCGACCCTGGCCCTGCGCGAGTATTTCCTGGCCCAGCTCTTTGCCGCGCTCTGGCCGATTGGCTGGTGGTGCCTGGTGCACTACTGGGAGGGGCCCTTCAACCTGCTGATCGGCTTCGTGACCCTGGGCATCTGTGCGCTGATGCTGTTGGTGAGCCACCGGGTGCACTCCTCCATCCGCAACCTGATCTCGGTCAACTGGCAGCGCGAGACCATGTCCCGGGAACTTGCCGACCTCACCAACAGCCTGCGCGACCGCAACCGCCAGCTGCGGGATGCCCGCCGCCAGCTTACGGATCTTGCCAATGTCGATGAGCTGACCGGGCTCGGTAACCGGCGCCTGGTGAACCGGGTGCTACAGGAGGAAATCAATCGCGCCCGCCGCAACGGCGGCAGGCTGGCGGTTATTCTGCTGGATGTGGACCACTTCAAGCCCTATAACGACAGCTACGGCCACATCGCCGGCGACAAGGTGCTGCAGCAACTGGCGGATGTCATGCAGCGGGCAGTGACCCGTGCCGGCGAAGTGGTGGCGCGCTACGGCGGCGAGGAATTTATCCTGATCCTGCCCGGCGCCAACGAGGAGGTGGCCCGCCGTACCGCCGAGCGCCTGCGGCAGCTGGTCATCGAAGAACATATCCCCCACGGTGAGTCGCCGGTGGCGCCCCATATCACCGTGAGCCAGGGCCTGGTGTCACTGGCCCCCAGCGGCCAGCTGATTCCCGGCGACCTGGTGCGCATGGCCGACCAGGCCCTGTACCGGGCCAAGGACGAGGGGCGGAATGCCATTGTCGTGGGATGATCGCGCCGGTTAGTCCCCGGGCTGTTCCTTGAACCGGTGAATCTGCCGCCGCTGCTTCTTGGTGGGCCGGTGCGCGGGCCGCTCGATCATGCCACCTGCCGCCTTGCGTGCGGCCGCTTCGCTCTCCCGCTTGGCCACACTCGCCTCCGTCTCGGTATACAGCTGCTGCGCCTCGGGCGCGCCGCGGCGCTGGTCCGACAAGGCTTCCACCACCACCTCGCGCTGGTCCCAGCCCTGCCGGATCTGCAGCCGATCCCCCACGGCGACTTCTTTCGATACCTTCACCCGCTGCCCGTCCAACTGCACCTTGCCGCCCTCGATCGCGGCCTTGGCCAGGCTGCGGGTCTTGAAGAAGCGCGCCGCCCACAGCCACTTGTCCAGGCGCAGTTTGCCGGCGTCGTTCATGTCGGGCTGTGGGCCTCGCCGGTGCGGGGCAGGGTGCCGGGCATGATTTCGTCGAAGTGGTGGATGCCGGGGAAGCGGGTGTCGATGCGCTTCTGGTGCTGGCTGTCAGGCTGCAGCAGGGTGAGCAGGTGGGCGATACCGTACTGGCGGGCGGACTCCAGCACGCTTTCGGTATCGTCGATCAGCAGGGTGCGGTCGGGGTTGAACGGGTGCAATTGCTGCAGCGCGTGCCAGAAGGCCGGGTCTTCCTTCGGCGCCTGCAGGTCGTGGGACACCACCAGGCGGTCAAACCAGGGGGTGATGTCGATCTGGGACATCTTGATGTCCAGGGTCTTGCGATGGGCATTGGTGACCAGCACCACTTCGCAGGGCCCCGCGTGTAGCTGCTGCAGGAACTCCAGCGCAAAGGGGCGCAGGGCGACCATGTGCTGGATCTCCCGCTTCAGGGCGGGCACATCCATATCCAGCTGCGCGCTCCAGTAATCCAGTGAATACCAGTCCAGGGTGCCCTGCTGGCCGCCAAAGCGCCCGTGCAGGGTCGCGGTGGCGTCGGCCTCGGGAATGCCGTGTTTGGCGGCATACAGGCGCGGCAGGTGGTCCAGCCAGAAGTAGTTGTCGAAGTGCAGGTCCAGCAGGGTGCCGTCCATGTCCAGCAGAACCGTGTCGATACTGTCCCAGTCAATCATGCGTGCGGGTGACCGTTGCGGATGACCCCGCATTATGCCTGTTTTGTTCTGGGGCGCACAGCTGGGGCGCGCAGCCCGGGGCGCGCAGCCCGGGCCGCCCACCCTGTGGGAGCCACCACCCTGTGGGCGAGCAATCGCGCGGAGACCGTGCTCCTGCACAGGGACCCATGGCTGTGGGAGCCCGCTCCGCGGGCGATCGCACGGAGACCGCGCTCCTGCGGGGTGGCCCGCCGGTGGTATAATCTGCAGTTCGCGTTCAAGGAGGACCGTCGTGCGTGACCTGACAGACCTGGTACCACCCCTGTTGCGGCTCTGCTTCGAGGCCGGGGAGTTGATTTGCCAGCACTATCACGCCCCGGGCGACAGCGGCCTGAGTGCCAAGGCGGATGATTCGCCCCTGACCCACGCCGACCTCGACTCCCACGTGCACCTGCGCGAGGGGCTCGCGGCGCTGACTCCTGACCTGCCGCTGCTGTCCGAGGAGTCCTCCCCCGGGACCAAGGCCCGGCGCCACAGCTGGTCGCGCTTCTGGCTGGTGGATCCGCTGGATGGCACCAAGGAGTTTGTCGCCGGCACCGGCGAGTTCACCATCAATATTGCCCTGGTGGACGAGCACCGGCCGGTGTTGGGCATGCTCTACGTGCCGCTGCAAAAAATCGCCTATGTCGGGATCCCCGGCGACTTCGCCGCCCGCTTCAGCAGCGGCGACGGGCAGGCCTGGGAGCGGCAGCCGCTGGCCACCCGGCCGCTGGCAGTGAATGGCGACAACGCCGAGGCTCGCGGCCTGACCGTCCTCGCCAGCCGCCGTCACCGCAACCGCCAGCTCGATGTCTGCCTGGCCTGGCTGGAGTCCCGCCGCGGCCCACTGCAGCGGGAAAACAGTGGCAGTGCGCTCAAGTTCTGCCGTCTGGCGGAGGGTCGCGGCGACGTCTACCCGCGGTTTTCACCCTGCTGCGAGTGGGATGTTGGCGCCGGCCAGGCGCTGCTGGAGGCCGCCGGCGGCAGTGTGCTGGGCCTCGACGGCAAGCCCCTGCGCTACAACTGCCGCGACACCTTGTTGAGCCCGCATTTCCTGGCGGTGGGCGACGCGGAAAGCCCCCTGTGGCAGGAACTGCTGGCCAACCAGCGCCGGTTCGCCGCGCCCGCGGGCGGTGGCTGACGCCGAGCTTGTGTCGGTAAAGCAAGAAGGTATAGAGTTGGCGGTTACCGGGAATCTGCCTGGGCAGGAGCCAGTCCGACAATGAATGAGCCACCGCGCAGCCTGTTTGGCAACGGTCAGGAAGACGCCGCCAATGAAGAGCTCACCCCCGCCATGCGCTTGATGCAGCTCATGGCGAGACATCGAGCGCTGGACGAAAAGATCGCCGAACTGTATGAGTTCCCCTACAAGAACCAGATCCTGCTGCAGCGGCTGAAGAAGGAAAAGCTGCGCCTGAAGGACTGCATCGAGCGCCTGAAGGACGAATTGATTCCGGATCTCAACGCCTGACCGGGGGCTTCCACAACCCACCACCGGGAGACACACCATGTCCCAGCCAAACCCGAAAACTCCTACCCCGCGCCGTTGGGCTGCCGCCCAGGGTGCCATGGCCGCTGCGTTTTGTACCGCCTGCGCGCTGGCCCTGGCCACCTCCGCCGCGGTTGCGGCCGATGACCAGGCTGCGCCGCCCACGGTCACCACGAACGCCCTGACCGGCAACCTGCACCTGCTGCAGGGACGCGGCGGCAATGTGGTGGCATCCATCGGCGAGGACGGCGTCCTGATCATCGACGACGACTACGAAGAGATGGTGCCGGCCTACGAGGCCGCCCTCACCGACCTGGTGGGCGCCGATGCCAACCCGCGCTTTATCATCAATACCCACTGGCACCTCGATCACGTCGGCGGCAACCTGTTCTGGGCCGATCGCGGCGCGGTGGTGCTGGCGCACAGCAATGTCCGCGAGCGCATGTCTACCCGGCAGGAGATGAAGGCGTTCGACCGGGTGGTGGAAGCCAGCCCCGCGGAAGCACTGCCGGTGATCACCTACGGCGATTCCCTGGCGCTGCACTTCAACGACGACGACATCGAGGTCCAGCATTACGCCTCCGCCCACACCGATGGCGACAGCGTGGTCTACTTCACCAGCGAGAACGTGGTCCACATGGGCGACCTCTTCTTCAAGGATGGTTTTCCCTTCGTCGACCTCGGCTCGGGCGGCTCGGTGGCGGGCTATATTGCCGCCGCCGACGCGATTCTGGCGCGCGTCGATGACGCCACGGTGATCGTGCCCGGCCACGGCAGCCTCGCCGACAGGGCGGATCTGCAGCGCTATCGGGACATGCTGGTCACCACCAGCAGCGCGGTGCAGGCGCAACTGGCCGCAGGCGAGTCGGTGGACAGCATTGTCGAGCAGGGCCTGGGGGAGGAGTGGGCACCCTGGGGCACCGGGTTCATCAACGAGGAGCGATGGATCAGCTTTATCGCCAATAGTCCCTGAGCGGTCGCTAATCGCGCGGCTGCTGTGGGAGCCCGCTGGCCCAGGCCACTTTCTCTGTCCGCTGCGCGGCCATTCATCTTGTCCGCGGGCGATCGCGCGGAGACCGCGCTGCTACAGATTGGGATCGCAGTGGGGCTGATAGCTGCCTTCCAGCGTCAGCAGCTGTACCTTCAGCGGCAGGCCGCCGCCAAAACCGGTCAGCGAGCCGTCGGCGCCGATGACCCGGTGACAGGGCACCACGATCGGCAGCGGGTTGCGGCCGTTGGCAGCTCCCACTGCACGCATCGCTTGCGGCTTGCCGATGGCGGCAGCGATATCCCGATAGCTGCGCACTTCACCCCAGGGGATGTCTGCCAGGGCTCGCCACACGCTCTGCTGGAACGTGGTGCCAGCGGCCGCCAGCGGCAGCTCGAAGCGCCGACGCCGGCCGGCGAAATAGTCCTCGAGCTGGCGGTGTGCGGTGCGCAGCACCTGGTCGGGGCTGGAGCTGTCGCCGTCACCGCTGTGCTGGCCGGGGAACTTGATCGCCGTCAGGTGTTCACCGTCGCTCACCAGCTGCAGGGCTCCCAGGGGGCTGTCGATAGTCAGTACGTTCACGCTGTTCTCCTTCAGGTGCCGAGGCTGCGCCACAGCAGATTGGCGGCGTAGGCACGCCAGGGTTGCCAGCGCCCGCTGGCCTCGTGCAGGGGTGTCGTCGCCTGTGGCAGCGCTTCCCAGGCCCGCATCAGGCCGAGGTCCCGGGGCGGGAACGCATCCGGCTGGCCGTGCCCGCGCATCGCCACCATGGCCGCGGTCCAGGGCCCGATCCCGGGCAGGGCCAACAGCTCCGTCACGCCGGGCGCCTCGCCGTCCGCCAGCAGCCCGCACACCGCGCGCAGGGTGTCGCGGCGGCGCGCAGGCATGGGGAACTGGCTGTCCTCCAGCGCGGCGATGGCCGCCGGCGCGGGGAATGCGCGCGCGGTCCCGGCCCCGGGGGCCGCGGCGGCAGCCAGCCGCGAGCACACCGTGCGTGCCGCCACAATACTCACCTGCTGGCCGACAATCGCCCGCACTGTTGCCTCGTCGACACTCCAGCAGACCGGGGAGCGCAGGCCGGGGAAGCGTTGCAGCAGGCTGGCCAGCGCGGGCTCCTGCGCCAACGACGCGGCGATCACAGCGGGGTTGGCGTCGAGGTCGAACATGCGGCGCACCCGCTGCACCACCGGCATCATGGCGGCCAGGTCCGGCAGTCGCAGTTCCAGCTCCAGGGCCTGGCGGGCGGGCAGGTGGCGCACCCGGATCTCGCCGGGCTGCTGTTGCCACAGGATGGTGCGCCGATACGTCTGGTCGTCGACCGACTCTACTCCCGCCACCGCGTGGCGGCTGAAAAAATCCAGCACTCCGTCCCAGTCATAGGGCGGCCGGTACTGCAACCGCAGGCGGATGGCCGCACGGTTGGAGTTGGCCTGCCGGGGGCGCCGCAGGGCGCCGGGGGGCCTGCCGAAGCTGCCCTGGAAGGCACTGTTGCAGCGCCGTACGCTGCCGAAGCCTGCGGCGTGGGCGATGTCGATGATCGGCAGGGCGGTTTCCTGCAGGAGCTGGCGGGCAAACAACAGGCGCTGGTTGTGGGCCACCGCGACCGGTGACACACCCAACTCGCGCTGGAACAGCTTGCGCAGGTAGCGCTCGCCGACTCCCAGTCTGGCACACAGATCAGCCAGGCTGCCCTCGTTCAGGGCACCGGCGCGGATCAGCCCCAGGGCGCGTTGCACCGTGACCGAGCTGCCCTGCCAGGCCGGGCTTCCCGGCGCCGTCTCCGGGCGGCAGCGCAGGCAGGGTCGGTAACCGGCCGCGGCGGCCTGGCTGGCCTCGCGGAAGTAGGCGACGTTCCGCTCCGCCGGTGGCCGCGCGGGGCACACCGGCCGGCAATAGATGCCGGTGGTGCGCACCGCCAGGAAGAACAGGCCGTCGAAGCGGGTGTCGCGCGCCAGCCGGGCGCGGCGGCAGACCTCGGGGTCCAGGTCGGGGGTGGATGCTGTGGGTGCAGGGTCGGCAGTCATGGTTCCACTATAGTTCCGGCGCCGCCATCCTGGCTAGCCAGAATCGGCCCTGATACCGCAGCCGGCAAGTTCACGGTAAACTCCGTCACACTTGGCCACAGGCTTGCCTGCGGCTACTATGCGGGCACAGGCATTCGACTCCCTGGAGGGCGCGCCGTTGATTGGCACTATCCCGCAACAGCAGGCGGTCCGCGCGTGAACCTGGTGGTTTACGCGGTACCGTTTTTTATCCTGGCCATGCTGCTGGAGCTGTTCTATGGCTGGCGCAAGCGACGCAATACCTACCGCCTCAACGACAGTGTCGGCAGCCTGTTCCTGGGTACCCTGAGCGAGGCGCAGCGCTTCATCACCCTGGGCGCCGGCGGCTATGTCTATTACCTGATTACCCAGCACTTTTCCCTGCCGCTGATGGACCCCGGCCACTGGTGGACCTGGGTGCTGGCGATGGTGCTGTACGATTTCTGCTACTACTGGCTGCACCGGCTCGGCCACGAGCGCACCATTCTCTGGGCCGCGCATGTGGTGCACCACCAGAGCGAGGACTACAACCTCAGCACCGCCCTGCGCCAGACCAGCACCGGGTTCCTGCTCGGCTGGATTTTCTACATCCCCATGTTTGTGCTGGGCATTCCGGCCGAGGTGGTGGTCACGGTGGGCTCGCTGAACCTGATCTACCAGTTCTGGGTGCATACCGAGCACGTGCCGAAACTGGGCTGGTTCGAGTGGATATTTGTGACGCCCTCGAACCACCGGGTGCATCACGCACAGAACGACCGCTACCTCGACCGCAATTACGGCGGCCTGTTCATCCTCTGGGACCGGCTGTTCGGCACGTTCCAGGAGGAACTCGCCGAAGAGCCCTGTGTCTACGGCATCCGCGGCCCCCTGCGCAGCTTCAACCCGCTGCGGGCGCTCACCCACGTCTATGTCGACATGGCCCGGGACAGCTGGCACACCCGCCGCTGGCGGGACAAGCTCCGGGTCTGGGTGGCGCGCAACGGCTGGCGCCCGGCGGATGTGGCGGAACGCTTCCCCCGGGCCAAGGCTGACCTGACCGCTTTCGAGAAATATGATCCCAGGGTTCCCGCCGCGGTGGGCTGGTATGCCCTGTTCCAGCTGGTAGCGGTGGTCGGCCTGCTGAATACGATGCAGTTCAGTGCCCTGGACTATGTGCCCGGGGTGGTATTGGTGCTGGTGCTGCTGGCGACCACGATCACCACGGCCCGCTGGCTGGACGGCGGCGATCCGGCACCCATCCTGCGCTGGGAGGGCTTGCGCCTGGCCGCGATTGCGGGGCTGCTGGGCGTTGGCTGGCTGTCGGGGGTGGCGCCGCTGCCCTTGCTGGCGGGGGTGCTGTACCTGGCGCTCAACGCTCTGGCGCTGCCCTGGCTGGGGCGCAGGGAGCCCGCCATGGCGGCCCCGACCCCGACACTAGATGCTGGGCAGATGTCGCACTGACCACAGGACCTGGCCGCACAGCACCACCACGACGACATCCGAGGCAAACCGTATCAACTGCGCCGCCGGCCAGGGCCAGGGCAGGCCGCTGAGAATGAGCATACCGGCGCAGGCGGCGGAGACAGCAATGGCGAGGAACAGGGTGAAGCGAGAGCGGCCGTAGAGGCCAATGGCGATGAGCAGGTAAACGCTGCCGATCAGGGCAGTGACCAGTACGCCCTCACTCAGCCGGTAGCGCCACAAGGTAGCTACCTGCAGCAGTCCGCTGGTGGCGACAATGGTTGCCGCTGCGTAACGCTGGAGTCTGACTGGCGGTGGTGGCATGCAGGTTCCCGTACTTTCCCCGGCGAGACTTTAGCACGGTGTGGACCTTCGAGGTATGCCAGCAGCCCCCGGGTCAGCGGTTCTTGCCGTCCCCACTCAGGGCTCGAGCGACCCGGGAACCGTTGCCTCGGCCCAGCATGTCCGAGATGCCCTGCCCGGCGGCAATCAGCGCCTGCAGGTCGACACCGGTTGTTATTCCCAGCCCGTCCAGCATATACAGCACATCCTCGGTGGCGACATTGCCGGAGGCGCCTTTGGCGTAGGGGCAGCCACCCAGCCCTGCCACCGAGGCATCCACCGTGGCGATGCCATGCTGCAGGCCCACCAGGATATTGGCCAGTGCCTGGCCGTAGGTGTCGTGACAGTGCAGGGCCAGTTGTGTCGTCGGGATGTCGGCCAGCAGGCAATCCAGCAGGCGCTGCATGCTGCCGGCATTGCCGGTGCCGATGGTGTCTCCCAGCGAGACTTCGTAGCAACCCATGTCCAGCAGCGTACGCGTGACTTGCCGTACTGTCGCCGGATCGATCTCGCCCTCATAGGGGCAGCCCAGCACACAGGAGATGTAGCCCCGCACCGGCAGCCCCGCATCGCGCGCGGCGGCCATGACCGGCTCGAAGCGCTGCAGGCTCTCGGCAATACTGCAGTTGATGTTCTTCTGGGAGAAGGCTTCGGAGGCAGCGCCAAACACGGCGACTTCATCCGCCCCCGCTGCCAGCGCCCGCTCAAAGCCCTTGAGGTTGGGCGTCAGGGCCGTGTAGCGCACCCCGGATCGGCGCTTGAGGCCCGCGAACACCGCCTCGCTATCGGCCATCTGCGGGATCCATTTCGGGTTCACGAAACTGCCCGCCTCGATCACCCGGAGCCCTGCGGCACCGAGGTCGTCGATCAAGCGCAGTTTGGCTTCCAGCGGCACCAGGTCGGGCTCGTTCTGCAGCCCGTCGCGGGCGCCGACTTCGACCAGGGTAACGGTCCGTGGCAGTGTCATGACCCTTCCTCTTCAGCGTTGAAGGCCAGCAACTCCGCGCCGCCATCCACCAGGTCGCCGGCGGTGAAGTAGAACTGCTCGACCACTCCGGCGACGGGCGCGCGAATGGTGTGCTCCATTTTCATTGCCTCCATGACCAGCAGCGGGGTCTTGGCGTCCACCCGGCTGCCGGGCTCCACCAGCAGGGTGACCACGGTACCGTTCATGGGCGCGGCAAGGCCACTGCCCGCGCCGCTGCCGTCGCTTTCGCCGGTATCCGGGCGCACTTCGCGGAAGTGGCAGGCGCCGTCGGCGAGATACAGGGTGAAGCCGTCCTCGGTGCGGGCCAGGGTCGCGCGCTGGCGGTGGCCGGCGTGCTCCACCTGCAGCAGGTCACCGTCGAGCTGCCCGCGCAGGATGTCCTCGCGGCCGTTGCTGCGGATGTGATAGCGGCCATCCCGGTGCTGGGTGACCGCCACCGGGAACTCCTGCTGGTGGCAGTGCAGCACGAAGTGGTGGGCGTGGGGCTCGTTCAGGCGCCAGGCGTTGCCGCTGTTCCAGGGTGACCAGGGGTCGCTGCTGCGACCGGGGGCAGCCTGTTGTTGCCGGTACAGCAGCAGCGCCAGGGCCGCCAGCGGCAACTCCCGCTGCAGGTCCTGCTCCTGCTCATGGAAGATCAGCGCGCCGTGGCGCTCGATAAAGCCTGTGTCCAGTTCGGCGCGCTGGAAGGGTCCGGTGGTCGCCAGGTTATACAGAAAATCCAGGTTGGTGACGGTGCCGCCGATCCGGTAATCCATCAGGGCCGTGGCCAGGCGCTGCAGGGCGCGCTCGCGGGATTCGTCCCAGACGATCAGCTTCGCAATCATCGGGTCGTAGTAGACGCTGATCTCGTCGCCCTGTTGCACGCCGGTGTCGACCCGCACGTGGGGCGACTCCGCCGGCGGGCGCAGGTAGGCGAGGGTGCCGGTGACGGGCAGGAAATCGTTGTCCGGGTCCTCGGCGTAGATCCGCGCCTCGAAGGCGTGGCCCCGCAGCACCAGCTGCTCCTGGCTCAGGGGCAAGGTCTCGTCCGCGGCCACGCGCAGCTGCCACTCCACCAGGTCCTGGCCGGTGATCATCTCGGTGACCGGGTGCTCTACCTGCAGGCGGGTATTCATCTCCATGAAGTAGAAGCTGCCGTCCTCGTCCAGCAGGAACTCCACCGTACCGGCGCCGCGGTAGTCTATGGCCTGGGCGGCCTGCAGTGCGGTACTGCCCATGGCCGCACGCAGTTCCGCGGTCATGCCCGGGGCGGGCGCCTCCTCGATCACTTTCTGGTGCCGGCGCTGCACCGAGCAGTCCCGCTCCGCCAGATAGATGCCGTTGCCGTGGTTGTCGCAGAATACCTGCACCTCCACGTGGCGGGGTTTGGTCAGGTACTTCTCCACCAGCATGGTGGCGTCGCCGAAGCTGGCGCTGGCTTCGCGCTGTGCCGCCGCCAGCGCGGCGTCGAACTCGTCCGCCGACCACACCTGGCGCATGCCCTTGCCGCCACCGCCCGCGGTCGCTTTCAGCAGCACCGGGTAGCCCATCTTGTCCGCTTCCGCCTGCAGCAGGGCCGGATCCTGGTCGGCGCCGTGATAGCCGGGCACCAGTGGCACTCCGGCCGCGCCCATGATCTCCTTCGCCGCCGACTTCGAGCCCATGGCCTCGATGGCCCCGGTCGGCGGCCCGACAAAGCAGATGCCGTTGTCCGCACAGGCCCGGGCAAAGCCGGCGTTCTCCGACAGGAAACCGTAGCCCGGGTGAATCGCCTCGGCGCCGGTACTGAGGGCGGCGTCGATGATGCGCTCGATCACCAGGTAGCTCTCCCGCGCTGGCGCGGGGCCGATATGCACCGCCTCGTCCGCGAGCTGCACATGCAGCGCGTTGCGGTCGGCATCCGAATATACTGCCACCGTGGCAATCCCCAGCCGCCGCGCGGTGTGGATGATGCGACAGGCGATTTCACCGCGGTTGGCGATCAACAGTTTCGTGAACATGCCTCAGTTCCCCAGCCAGTTGGGCTTGCGTTTTTCCAGGAATGCGCCGAGACCTTCCTGGCCTTCTTTGGACACGCGGATATGGGCGATGCGCGCACAGGTGTCCTCCACCAGCTCCGCGGTGATCTCCTCCCCGGCAACGTTGACGATCAGATCCTTGGCCGCGCGCACCGCTTCCGGTCCGTTGCCGAGAATGGCGTCCACCAGTTGTGCCACCTCGCTGTCCAGAGACTCCTCGTCGGCGAGCTCACTGATCAGGCCCAACTGCAGCGCCCGATGGGCGTCAAACCGCTCCGCGGTCAGGAAATAGCGCCGCGCCGCGCGCTCGCCGATTGAACGGATCACATAGGGGCTGATCGTCGCCGGCACCAGCCCGATCTTCACCTCCGACAGGGCAAACGTCGCCCCCCGCGTCGCCACCGCCATGTCGCAGCAGCTGACCAGCCCGACCGCGCCGCCAAACGCCGCGCCCTGCACCCGTGCAATCGTCGGCTGCGGCAGCCCGAACAGCGCCTTCAGCATCCCCGCCAGCGCCTCCGCGTCGCGCAGGTTATGGCCGTAATCGTAGCCCGCCATGCGCTTCATGTAGTCCAGATCGGCGCCGGCGGAAAAGTGCTTGCCGTTCGAAGCCAGCACCACCACCCGCACATCCTTGCGCTCGGCCAGGGTGTCGAAGGCGAGCCGCAACCGGGCGATGATCACATCGTCGAAGGCGTTGTGCTTGTCCGGGTTGTCAATCGTCACCGTGGCGACGCCGCGGGCATCAATGGCTGTAATTACGGGTTCAGTGTTCATCGTCTCTCGTTCCAATTTGTTTCATCTCGTGCGTGACTGTATCTACCGCTGCTACTGGTTGATGGCACTGGCGCCGGGAGAACGGAGAGGGGCAGGCGGGACACGCCGCAAGTACATCCATGTAGGCTCGGCGACGGCCATCCATGGCCGTCGACGGTCCCGCCTACCCCTCTCCGTCCCCCCGGCGCCTCCACTTCCGCACTTCGTTTCGAAGTGCCAGGAACGTGACCTAGTGAAGAATCGCTGCCTTCCGTGAACGTTGCTCCGTTTCGGAATACAGTTTTCGAGGACTTGAGCAGGATTCTGCGCATATCCTGATTTCCGCTCCACGGGTAAGGGTCCGGTGGCGGTGGTGGCTTTCCCGGACCGTTGGCGGCCATGGACGGCCGCCACCGAGCGCACATGGATGTGCTTGTAGCGTGTCCGGGAAAGCCACCACCGGCATCGGACCCGAGTGCGAAGTACCATTGAACACGATCACATTCTGAATACCCCGAAACGAGTTTCTTCGATGGGTGCATTCAACGCCGCCGAAATCGCCAGCCCCAGCACCATGCGGGTATCCGCCGGGTCGATGACCCCGTCGTCCCACAGCCGCGCCGACGCGTAGTAGGGGTGCCCCTGCTTTTCGTACAGCTCCAGCGTCGGCTGCTTGAAGGCCTTTTCTTCCTCCGGCGTCATGCTTTTGCCGTCTCGCGCCAACTGGTCCTGCTTGACCGTGGCGAGGACGCCGGCGGCCTGTTCGCCGCCCATCACCGAGATGCGCGCGTTGGGCCACATGAACAGGAAGCGCGGTTCGTAGGCGCGGCCGCACATGGCGTAGTTGCCGGCGCCGAAGGAGCCGCCGATGATGACGGTGAATTTGGGTACGTTGGCGCAGGCGACGGCGTGCACCATCTTGGCGCCGTGGCGGGCGATGCCGCCGGCTTCGTACTGCTTGCCGACCATGAAGCCGGTGATGTTCTGCAGGAACACCAGCGGTATCTTGCGCTGGGCGCAGAGTTCGACGAAGTGTGCGCCCTTGACCGCGGATTCGCCGAACAGGATGCCGTTGTTGGCGATGATGCCCACCGGGTAGCCGTGAATGCGGGCGAAGCCGCAGACCAGGGACTCACCGTAGAGGGCCTTGAACTCGTCGAATTCGGAGCCGTCGACCACGCGCATGATGACTTCGCGCACGTCGTAGGGCTGGCGCACATCCTTCGGGATAACGCCGTAGATTTCGCTGCTGTCGTAGAGCGGTTCCACCGGCGGGCGCAGGTCCATGGCCACCGGCTTGACCCGGTTCAGACGCGCCACCGCACGGCGCACCAGTTCCAGGGCGTGGTGGTCGTTGTTGGCGTAGTGGTCGGTGACCCCGGAGGTGCGGCAGTGGACGTCGGCACCGCCCAGCTCCTCGGCGGTGACCACTTCTCCGGTGGCGGCCTTCACCAGCGGCGGTCCGCCGAGAAAGATGGTGCCCTGGTTCCTGACGATGATGGACTCGTCTGCCATCGCCGGCAGGTAGGCGCCGCCCGCGGTACAGGAGCCGAGCACGGCAGCGATCTGCGGGATACCGCGGGCGGACATCCGGGCCTGGTTGTAGAAGGCGTGGCCGAAGTGGTCCTTGTCCGGGAACACCTCGTCCTGCAGCGGCAGGAAGGCACCGCCGGAATCCACCAGGTAGATGCAGGGGAGGTTGTTCTCATCGGCGATGGTCTGGGCGCGGCCCTGCTTCTTGACCGTCAGCGGGTAGTAGGTGCCGCCCTTCACGGTGGCGTCGTTGACGAAGATCATGCACTCCTGGCCGGACACCCGGCCGATACCGGTGATGATGCCGGCGCCGGGGACGTCGTCGTCATAGACCTTGTAGGCCGCCAGCTGCGACAGCTCCAGGAACGGCGAGCCCGGGTCCAGCACCGCCTGCAGCCGCTGTCGGGGCAGCAACTTGCCGCGGGACAGGTGCCGCTCCTGGGCCTTGGGGCCACCGCCTTCGCGCAGGCTCGCGACCAGCTGGCCGAGGTCCTTGACCTGGCGCTGCATGTGCTCGCTGTTGGCCTGGAAACCTTCGTCCCGGGGATTGAGGCGTGATTGCAGTACGGTCATGGGAAGGCTCCGGTCAGGCGGTTTCGTTGAACAGTTCGCGGCCGATCAGCATGCGACGGATTTCCGAGGTGCCGGCGCCGATCTCGTAGAGCTTGGCGTCGCGCAGCAGGCGCCCGGTGTTGGCTTCGTTGGTGTAGCCGAAGCCGCCCAGGGCCTGGATCGCCTGCAGCGCCATCTGGGTCGCCTTCTCCGCGGTGTAGAGGATCACCGCCGCGCAATCCTTGCGGCTCTCCTGGCCGCGGTCGCAGGCGGCGGCCACCGCATACAGGTAGGCGCGGGAGGCGGAGAGGTCCGTGTACATGTCCGCCAGCTTGCCCTGCATCAGCTGGAACTGGCCGATGCTCTGGCCGAACTGCTCGCGGGTGTGCAGGTAGGGCACGACCTCATCCAGGCAGGCCTGCATGATGCCCACCGGGCCCCCCGACAGCACCGTGCGTTCGTAGTCGAGGCCGGACATCAGCACTTTCACGCCCTGGCCTTCGCCACGAAGGATGTTCGCGGCCGGCACCGGGGTGTTGTCGAACACCAGTTCGCAGGTGTTGGAGCCGCGCATGCCCAGCTTGTCCAGCTTCGGCGAGCGGGAGAAACCGGGGTAGTCGCGCTCGACAATGAACGCAGTGATGCCCTTCGAGCCCGCCGCCGGGTCTGTCTTGGCGTAGATCACGTAGACATCGGCGTCGGGGCCGTTGGTGATCCACATCTTGTTGCCCGTCAGGTACCAGGTGTCGCCGTCCCTGCGCGCCTGCAGCTTCATGCTGACCACGTCGGAGCCGGCGTTGGGTTCGGACATGGCCAGCGCGCCCACGTGTTCGCCCGTGCACAGTTTCGGCAGGTACTGCTGCTTCTGCGCCTCGCTGCCGTTCTTCTGGATCTGGTTCAGGCACAGGTTGGACATGGCGCCGTAGGACAGCCCCACTGAAGCCGACGCCCGGCTGATTTCCTCCATCACGATGCTGTGGGCCAGGTAGCCCATGCCGGAGCCGCCGTAGGCCTCGTCCACGGTGATGCCGAGCAGGCCCATGTCACCAAACTTGCGCCACAGGTCCGCGGGGAACTCGTTGTCGCGGTCGATCTGTGCCGCCCGCGGGGCAATTTCCTTCTGGCACAGCTGGTAGACGGCATCCCGGAGCATGTCCAGTTCTTCGCCGAGGCCAAAATTCAGGGTGGGGTAGCCGCTATTCATGGTCTGGTCCTGCCTGTTTCAAATTTGCTGTAGGAGCCCGCTCCGCGGGCGATGGGTTGTCCGGGAATCGCCCACAGAGTGGGCTCCCACAGGAGTGGGTTCCCACAAGAGTTGGCTCCCACAGGAGTTCGTCCCGGAGTAGGGTGGTCACTGTTTGCCCTCCAGCCCGCGTTCACACAGGGCCTGGACTTCGTCCAGGCCGGCGAGCATGTCCTCGATGTCCTGTTGCTGCCGCAGCAGGCGGGCGCGCTTCTCCTGTACGGTCCGTATCAGGGAGTGTAGCTGGTCGCGGTTATTGTGCTCGGGGTCGTACATGTCGATCAGCTCGACACTTTCCTGCAGGCTCATGCCGATGCGCTTGCCGCGCAGGATCAGCTTGATGCGGACGCGGTCGGCAGGGCTGTAGAGGCGCTTCTGACCCTCCCGCCGGGGGTGGATCAGGCCCTTTTCCTCATAGAAGCGGATGGTCCGGGTGGTGACACCGAACTCCTCTGCCAGCTCCGATATGCTGTAGCTGCGTGTAGCCACGTGTGCGGTGCGCCTCTGTGATGCCCTCTTGGTGGAAACTATAGCCCAAGTTTACGTTAACGTAAACGTTCATATGTCTGGACGGGTCTGTAGCCTGGAAAGGCTGGCCTGGCAATTGTCAGCAGCTGGCGGTAGAGGCGGGCGGCGCCGTGCGGACAGGCAGCTCGCCCCCGTGCCTGGGTCAGTTCGCGCCCAGCTGTTCCAGCAGCCGCGCCTTCATCGGCTTGACCCAGTTTTCCTTGAGCGCCGCCGACAGCAACCCCGTCGCATCCAACTCATCGCACAGGCGCATCTGGTGGGCCAGGTCGAACATGTCGAACTGGCGCACGATTCGCGCCTCGTCGTCCAGGGTGATGAAGGAGATGCCGGGGGTTTCGTAGTAGCTGCCGTCGGGGCGCTGGCCCGGGCCCCGGTTCATCCAGTGGGTCACCAGGCGGTTGTCGCTGCCGGTGTAGACGCCCAGGTAGGGGAAGGTCCAGCCCTCCCAGCCTACCTGCATGTCGCGGCCATAGTGGGTCGCCTTGATCTCCTCGCTGCCGTTGGCGGCTACCTTCATCACCCCCGCATACTCGCAGGTGTAAACGCAGTTGCGGGCGTAGATCTCGTCGACAAAGAAGGTCCATTCGTTGTCGATGGAGGCCTGATGGTGGGCGCGGATAAGTTTTTCTGCGGCGGCGCGCAGGGTGGCGTCATCAAGTGTGGGCATGGGGTATTCTCCGTTTCTTATGGGTGTTTTCTGAATCTGGCGACCTGAATTGCCTGTTGCAACTATTTCAATAGTTCAAAGCCATGGCAATTCGCTGCCTTCTTGTCGAATGTCACGGTTGAGTCGCAGCCTGCGGCTTCTGCGACCCGCGCCACCAGGTGGTCCGGAAAGTCGGCGTTGGACGTTCTGGCGTCAGACACGGCTCGCCACACCACCGATGGTTGGTCCACGACAAACTGGTCAATGCGGAGCAAGCGTTCGACAATGTCCAGAATGTCGGCTCTGCTAACCTTGTAGTTGCTTTCCAGCACCCAGGCGAGTTCACATAGCGTGATCAGCCCGATATACCCGGGTGATTCCCTCGAACACGCTTTTTCAATGAATCGGGTTGCAGCCCGCGACTGCTTTGCGTCGTCCTGAACCAGGTAGCGCACCAGTACGTTGGTGTCTATCCCCTTCACCTGTCCGAACCTCTGTCAGTAATGGTTGTGCGCATGTCCTCAACGGAAACCGCCTTGGCAGGTTTGGGGACAATTCCCCTGAGACTGGTCACATCGATAGTCGCAGGCACAAAAAACACCTTGCCATCGTCGTCGACATTGAAGCGAATCTTATCGCCACTCTCAAGACCAAGCAGTTTCCTGACGTCTCGGGGAATCGTAATCTGGCCCTTGCTGGTGACCGTCGAAGTGCTCATTGTGTAATACCTCGCAAATGAAGTTGCCCATGTCATCTCACGGCCCAGGCAGAAGTATTGCTACTATGTAAGGAAAATACAATAGGTAAGGAGCTTCGGTAGTTCATTTGAACCGCGGCAGTATTTGCTATCATCCGCGCCGTGTATCCTCAATGGCAGGCAGTGGCACAGATGCCCAAGACAACCCTCGTACCCATGCTCGCGGACGGCAATCTCCATTCCGGCCAGGATCTCGCCACCGCGCTAGGGGTGAGCCGCACCGCGGTCTGGAAGCAGCTCAATCGTCTGCAGGAGCTGGGCCTGGTCGTGGAGTCGGTCAAGGGGCGGGGCTACCGCATTCCGGGCGGTGTCGAGTTGCTGGATGAAGCCGCTGTTCGCGCCGGCCTGGATGCACCTGTGCTGGGGCTGTTGCGGGAACTACAGCTGCTGGAGGTCGTCGATTCCACCAATGCCGAAGCCCTGCGCCGGATTGACGCCGGCAGCGGCAGCGCGGGGCTGGTGTGCAGCGCGGAGCAGCAGACCGCCGGCCGCGGTCGCCGGGGCCGGGCCTGGGTCAGTCCCTATGCGCGCAATATTTATCTGTCCCTGGTGTGGGAGTACCACGAGGGCGCCGCCGCCCTGGAGGGCCTGAGCCTGGCGGTGGGGGTGGCGGTGAGTCGCGCGCTGGCCCATCTGGGCCTGCCGCCACTGCAGCTCAAGTGGCCCAACGACCTCTTGTTTGCGGGCGCCAAACTGGGCGGCGTGCTGCTGGAAATGGCCGGCGACGCCGCCGGGCGCTGCCAGGTGGTGATCGGGGTCGGCATCAACATCGCCATGCCGCCCGCCGCGGCGCAGGCCATCGACCAGGACTGGACCGATCTGGCCACGATTGCCAATGGCCCGGCGCCGGCGCGCAATGCGGTCGTCGCCAGCTTGCTGAATGAGCTGCTGCCGCTGGCGGCCAGCTTTGCCCACACTGGCTTTGCACCCTGGCGCGAGGCCTGGATGGCACTGGATGCCTTCGCCGATGTACCCGTCGTGCTGCACAGCGGCGAGCAGCGCCAGGCCGGCATTGCCCGCGGTGTCGACGACCGCGGCGCCCTGCAGCTGGAAACCACCCTGGGTCTGCGCCCGATCTACGGCGGCGAGATTTCGCTGCGGGCGGCATCGTGAGCGCGGTCCGCTGCCTGCAATTCGACGTTGGCAACAGCAGTGCCAAGTGGCGCCTGATGGCGGGTGCGGAGGTGCTGGCGCGTGGCGTCTACCTCCGCGACGACGGCGACTCACGCGAGCGCCTGCTGGCCTGCAGCGATGCGGTGGACCGGATCTGGATCGCCAGCGTGGCCAGCGAGGAGGCAGAGTTCCACCTCGGCATGATGCTGCAGGAGCGCTGGCAGGTGGAACCCTGGTTTGCCCGCAGCGAAGCGCACACCGGTGCGCTGGTCAATAGTTACCAGCAGCCGCTGCGCATGGGGGTCGACCGCTGGCTGGCGATGCTCGGCGCCTGGCGCCGTCACCCCGCCCGCCTCTGCGTGGTCGATGCCGGCTCGGCACTCACCATTGATCTGGTGGGTGCCGATGGTCGCCACGAGGGCGGCTATATCATTCCCGGCCCCTCGTTGATGGAGCGTGCCCTGCTGCTGGACACCGACCGGGTCCGCTTCGCCGAGGAAGCGGTCTATGATCTGGCGCCGGGTACCTCCACCGCCGAGGCGGTGCGCCACGGTATTGCCCTGGCGCAGGCGGCGGCAGTGCGGGTGGCGATGGAGCAGGCCGGTGTGCCGCAGCCCCGCCTCTACCTGTGCGGCGGCGGCGCCGAAACCCTGCAGCGCCTGCTGGGCGGAGCGGGGGCCTGGGTTCCGGATCTCGTCTTTGAAGGGCTGGAAGTCATGGCGGCGGCGCAGGGACGCGACCTCACAAGGGTCTAGCTGTGGAGCAGGGTGCGGCCGGCCAGGTGCGGCCGGCCAGGTGCGGCCGGCCAGGTGCGGCCGGCCAGGTGCCCACGGTGCTATTGCATCACCTGGGGCCATTGTCTATCATTGCGCCCCCGCGGGAGCTGACGTGCTCCCGCAGTGTCTTTTGGCTGGCGTAGCTCAGTAGGTAGAGCAGCTGATTTGTAATCAGCCGGTCGGGGGTTCGATTCCTCTCGCCAGCTCCAATCACACACGGTCCTTCAGAAGCGGTAGTCAGCAGAAAAGACCAGCGAGTTGAACCAGGCAAAATTGTAGACATCATCAGTATCCACACCGCCTTCGAGCGTTCGGTATCCCAACCCCACCTTCCAGTGCTCATCCACGGTGTAATTCAAACGAATGCCGAGGTCGATTGCGCGGCCAGGGCCGCCGGCCAGGCCATCGAGGTCTGCGGACAGGGACCAGTGATCGTCAAAGCGGTATTCCCCGCCCAGATACAGTAACGGCACCAGCCCGATATCATCATCACTGCTGCTGGTGGCTCCCTGTGTCAGCTTGATTTCGGCGTCACGCACTTTCAGCGTAGCGCCCACCCAGAAGTCCCAGTGTTCGCGTGCCAGCCAGTGATAGCGATAGCCCAGGCGCCAGGAATTGAACCTGTACTCCGCCTTCACGTCCTCATCGGCGCTGTAGGATTGACCGGCGAAGCGTGTTTCTTGCCCCAGCTGGCCGTTTTCACTGTAGGACAGCGGTGCGAGCAAAAAGCGCAGCCCGTGCTTTGCATTGAGGTCCCAGGTGCCTTCGACCCTGATGGCCGCCCATGGGCCGGAGTCGGCCACGTCTGCCAGGGAAAACCTTGTACCCTGCTCATCATTGGGAATCTGCACGTCGTTCTTCTGCTGCCAGCTTGCACCCAGTTCAAGGTGCAGGTTGAACGGCTGGTCTGCTGCCACGGCGGGGATGGCAGTAGCCAGCGACGCCGCGATTGCAGCGGCCCGGACGAGGTTTGTCGAGTAATAACGCATGACGATTTCCCTGGCTGGCGAGTGGGTCCTTTATACGGGTCAGACCCTGCAAGGATCAGGAATACTTTCAGAGTACCGGGTACGAGGGTACAGGCCGATCGGATTGCTCTCCAGGGTGGTCGCAGTCCTCGATCCCCAAATACCTTGCGTCGTTCCCCGGCAGGCGGCTGCAAAGACTTCGGTGAGGCCGCAGCAAGAGGCTACCGGGCCAACTCTGGATAGCGCTGCCGGGCCATGGCCGCAAAGCCTTCCCGCCAGCCGATTCGGCAGTTGCCCACCAGCTCGATACGGTGCCGGTTGTCGGTCACCCGTGACGGTATCGACTGGCTGTCATCCTCGCGAAATTGTGGTTCACGCCCGGCCAGTTCCCCCAGGTAATGGCACCAGCTGCGCACATCCACCGGCTCGTCGCCACTCCAGTTGACGATGGTCGCCGGCACCGAGGCGGCGGCGAGCAGGCCTTCGACCTGGCCGTTGATGTCATCCTGGTGAATGCAGGTGTACCAGGCCTCGCCGCCGGGCGGCAGCACGATCTCCTCGCCTTGCATGATGGCGTCCAGGTGATAGGCCGGCAGCCCCCCGTTGCCGGAATAGGACACGTTCATGCGGGCAATGGTGGTGGGCAGGGCGTACAGGCGTGCGCAGCTGCGAGCCACCGCCTCCTGGGCGATCTTGGAAATCGCGTAGGTTGGCGAAAACGGCTGCCGGGAATCTCCCAGAGGGTCGTTTTCCTGAAACGGATGCCGTGGATCGGGGTGCAGCGCATACACCGCGCAGGTGGACATCACCAGACAGGCCCTGGCGCTGCGGCAGTGCGCCATCAGCAGTGCCGTGCCCTCGGCGTTGACCTGCAGGGCGTGGTCGTAATCCTGCCCGGCCAGTTGAAACACCGCGAGATGCAGCACGTAGTCGAAGTCCCCCGGCAGGTCCCCGAAATCGCCGCTGGCAAGGTCAATACTGCGGGTTACCATGCCCGCCTGTTGGCAGCGTTCACGGGAGCCGGGCGCGCTGAAGCGGGCAATCGCCCAGACCTCGTTGTCGGCAGCGAGGAATTGTCCCAGGGGGAAAGCGATCTGGCCGGTGGCCCCGGTCAGGAGGATTTTCTGGTTCTTGAGCATGGGACTTCCTTTTCTGGTAGGTCACTGTTGCCATGGTCGCTCGCGGGAATTGCCAGGACCTCAAGGCGGGATGCAGCTATGATTGCGGCGCTGCTGTTGCTTTGGAGTTTTTGATTTCATGGAACTTGGCCGCCAGCTCGGTGGCCTTTTCGGGATATTCCAGGATGACATTTCTTGACTGCCGCGGATCGGCACGCAGGTTGTAGAGTTGTGCGTCGGGAGCGTCGGGCTTGATCGTTCCATCCGCATTGTAGTCGGAATTTTCCAGGCCCAGGTCTGCGAACTGGACCGCCCAGTCCATTCTCGGGTTCGTGGTGACACCAGCGGAACCCTGTGTCGGAATATACACCCAGTCGCCGGAGCGCAGGGCCTGTCCGGTGATGCCTATCATGTAAAGCTCCTCGCGTATCGGCTCTGTGGTTTTGCCAGTGAGCAGATCCAGCACGTTCAGCGCATCGGGCGCGGCACCCGCCGGCGCCCTGATCCCGGCGGCTGCCCAGGCAGTCTTCGAGATGTCCATCAGCGACAGTAGCGGTGCAACCGTTTTACCGGCCGGAACTCTGCCGGGCCAGCGAACGATGAACGGCACTCGTACCCCGCCCTCCCAGGCGTCGGTTTTCTGGCCCAGCCAATCGAGATTGGAATTCTGCCCCTTGGCCAGATATTCATGGTGATAGATCGCCCCGTTGTCGCTGGTGAAAATGATCAGTGTGTTGTCGGCCAGCGCCAGTGCTTCCAGCGCCCGTAAAATCTCTCCAACGCTCCAGTCCATCTGTTCCACATAGTCGCCATACCATCCGAGTTTGGTGCGGCCTTTGAATTCTTCGGCTGGTGCTATGGGAACATGCGGTGCCACGTAGGCAAGATGGACGAAAAAAGGTTTCTTGCCGGCGTTGTCCTTGATGAACGCAATGGCTTTTTCGGTAACGATCTGGTCTATCTGATCGACCGGGCGTGCGGCGTGCGCTGCAGCAGCGCCATGGCTCAGGCCCCAACCCCACGGACCGCGCTCCACTGCGGGATCGGGGACCTCCAGCGGGTCACTGGGATCCAGGCCGACGACATGGCGGTCTTCCACGAAGACAAACGGCGGCTCATTGTGAGACGCCGGCGTTCCGAAATAGGTATCGAATCCCATTTCCAGCACACCGCGCGGCAGCTCGCCGTTCCAGTCGATATCCTGGCGGTGCTTGCGCTCCGGGCCGGGCTCGCCCCAGCCGGTATGGGCCTTGCCGAAGTAGCCGGTGGCATAGCCGTGATCGCGGAAAACCGTGGCAATTGTCGGGCGGTCCGCTTCAATGAGCGCCTCGCCTTTCCAACTGCGGGCATAGCGGTGGTAGTAGCGGCCCGCAAGAATGGAGTAGCGTGACGGTGTACAGACCGCCGCAGTGGCATGCGCATCCAGCGCCCGCACACCTTCGGTGGCCAGCTGGTCGATACTGGGCGTGCGGATCCATTTGGAGCCATAGGAGCCGACATCGCCGACGCCGAGGTCGTCGGCGATAATCAGCAGGACATTCGGCGAGCCGGACATGTCGCTACTGTAGACAGTTGTGGCAAAGCCGGCCGCTGCGAGCCAGCAAGCAACTCTCTTGAGTCTGGTTATCATCGTTGTTCCATTGTTGGTCTAACCCCGGTTACAAATCCGGCCCCCGGGTTCATTATGGAGCCCAGCCGCAAGACTGACTGAAAAGGCTACATGCGAGCTGCTTTTACTCTGCGGTGTGGTCCATACTTGCGCAAATGAAAAAATAATCAAGCCTGTGAGGTAAACGCCATGATCACCGCCCCCAGCCTGATGCCGGGCATTGATTTCGCCTACGACGAATTGCCGGACCTGCACCAGCGGCTCGATGAGCTGCGTGCCCTCGGCCCCGTGGTGCCCGTCACCTATCACGGCCAGACCGTATGGCTGATCACGCGCTATCAGGAGTTGAAGCAGGCTTTTGCGGACGAGGAGCACTTCGCTTCGAAGGCAGCCTATACCGTGCATTCGGAACCGTCCATGGGCAAGACCCTGCAGACCATGTCCGGGCAGCAGCACCGGGTCAATCGCACCCTGGTGTCCAAGCCCTTCTTTCCCCGGCAGATCCGCGATGCGGTGGAGGCGGTGATTGCCCCGATCGCCGATGAATTGCTCGATCGCCTCAATGACCGGGAGGAGGCGGACCTGGTGGAGGCTTTCACCCGGCCCTATCCCTTCTCGGTCATCGCCCGCATGCTGGGCATTCCGGTGAATGACGAGGGCAAGTTGCTGGAGTGGGCGCTGAAGCTGATCGACTACCCCTGGGACCCGGAAGGTGCGCTGCGGGCGCGCAGCGAATTCGCCGAGTACATGCAGCCCTTTCTCGACGAGCGCCGGGAGCGTCCCGGTGACGATGTGATATCCCTGCTGGCAACGGCCGAATTCGAGGGCCAGCGTCTCAGTGACGAAGAGATCTATTCCTTTCTGCGCCTGCTGTTCCCCGCCGGCTCGGACACCACCTACAAGGTGGCTGGCAGCCTGTTCTACGCGATTCTGTCCGATCCAGAGGTGCGCGCCCGGGCCGTGACGAGCGACGCAGCGCGGGAAGCGATCGTGCAGGAAGCGCTGCGCTGGCAGCCACCCACCGCCCTGCTGCCACGTCGCTGCAGCAAGGACACGGAGCTGGGCGGCGTTGCGATCAGCAAGGACGACTGGATCCTGTTCGGGATTACTGCGGCACACCGGGACCCGACGATCTTCAGCGACCCCCACCGCTTCGACCCGGCGCGCCCGGAAAAGAACTTGGCCTTCGGCCATGGCGAGCATTTCTGCCTGGGTTCGCACCTGGCGCGCCGGGAGCTGGAGACCGCCATCGAGCGCGTGTTCACCCGCTTCCCGGACATGCGCCTGTGTCCGGACCGGCCGGTGCGCTTCAGCGGTGCGGTACTGCGGGGCACGCCGGAGTTGTGGGTGCGCCCCTATGGCTGATCTCTTCCCGGCCATGAAACTGGGCGTGATCCCGCTCTGCGATCAGTCCGTGACCACCGACCCCATGTGGGTGCGCGCCTTCGTGCAGATGCTCGAGCAGCAGGGGGTGGAGTCCGTGTGGATGCCCGAGCACGTGGTCATGGCCGAGGACTACGAACCGCTGTATGACTATTCGGACGATGGCCGGGCCCCGGTACTGCCGACGACGCAAATGCCCGATCCGTTGCACTGGCTGAGCTTCGCCGCCGCCTGGACCGACACCCTGCGCCTGGGTACCGGGGTGCTGATCGGGCCGCAGCACAGCGCCGCAGTCCTGGCGAAGCGGCTGGCCACGCTGGATGCCTTGTCCGGGGGCCGCCTGGAGGCGGGCATCGGCATCGGCTGGCAGAAGGAAGAATACGCAGCGGTCGGTGTGCCCTACCAGCACCGGGGCAAGCGGCTTGATGAGCTGCTGGATGCCATGCGCACGCTGTGGCGCGATGATCCCGCCACCTACCGGGGCGAGTTTGTCCAGTTCGAGCGGGTGTTCTGCGATACCAAACCGGCCCGCGCCGGAGGGGTGCCGCTGCTGATCGGCGGCAGCTCGGCCGCGGCCGCCCGCCGTGCCGGATTGCGCGGCGATGGCTTCTTCCCCTACGTGATTTCACCGGATGACCTGGCCGCGCGCCTGGACACGCTGCGCTGCGCCGCCAGGGACGCAGGGCGAATCCTGCCGGAGGACTTCCCGATCACGATCTGGCCCTGGAGCTACGACAACAACGGCACCTTCGATCTGGAACTGGTGCAGGCCTATCGGGATCTCGGGGTCAGTCGGGTCATCGTCGCCAGCTTCGAGGCCGGGGGCTCGGAGATCGCGGATATTCGCCGGTTCATCGGGGACTACCAGGACCGCATACTGGCGCGGCTGGGCTGATCCTCCGGCATTACTCCAGCGCGTACTGGAAGGTGCTCACTACCCGCAGGCGCTTGACCCGCGAGCTGCCGTCGTCCCAGTCACTGCCATCGCTGCCGGTGATGCGGATGACACCCTGGTTGGCTGAGCGCAGGGCGCCAACCCTGGCTCCGGCCTCGGCGGCAAACTTCTCCGCCTGATCGCGGGCGTTGCGCGTGGCCTCCGCCAGCAGTGCCGGCTTGACCTCGTTGAACCCGCGCAGCTGGTAGCGGGGTCCGCTGCCGCCCTCGATTTCCACCCCGGCCTCGATCAGCGGGTCAATGCCCAGTGCGGTGGCTTCCACCAGTTCTACCCGGGCAGACTGGACGATGACCATGCCGCTGCCGGTGTAGCGCAGGGGTTGGTTGCCTGCCCCGTACTCGCGTGAATAGGCGTCCTGTACCTGCAGGGGCCTGATTTCCACCTCATCCGCGGTGAAGCCGGCATCAGTGAGGAAGCGGGTCACCCGCGCCCGGTCCTCGGACAGCGCCTGCTGGACATCGGCAAAGGCACTGCCGGCGCGGCGGAAGGTCAGGTTCCAGGCCGCGAAATCGCTCTCGACATCCGCCTCGGCCAGGCCCTTGATGGTGACCGAACGGTCTGCCAGCTTGAAGCGCTGGAGGCCGTCGCCAACCGTCCAGCCGGCGGCGGCAACGCCCAGGGCCAGCAGCAGGGCCGCCAGCCAGTAACCCGGTTTGCCAGTCATGGGGTGAATTCTCCCTGGTATGCGGGCGGGGGCGCGCCGCGTCAGGGTTGATTACAGGTCAATTCCACCCTGGAAGCAAGTGCTGCTCAGTCACTGGTCGCGAGCCGGTACCCCACGCCCTGCACGGTCATGATGAAGCGCGGCCGGGTGGGGTCGTCGCCCAGCTTGTGGCGCAACTGGCCCACCAGCACGCGCAGGTAGTGGGTTGCGTCCTCGTGACCGGGGCCCCAGATCGTACGCAGGATCTGCTGGTGGGTCATGACCTGGCCATTGTGGCTGACCAGAAGGTGCAGCAGGTCGTACTCCTTGCGGGTCAGATGTACGGCTTTGCCGTCTACCCTGACTTCGCGTTGGGCCATATCCAGTGCCAGTCCCTCCGCCTCGAAGGTGCTGGGTGTGCTGCTGCGCCCCTCGCTGTTGCGCAGGATAACGCGGACCCGGGCCATGAGTTCGCCGATGCCGAAGGGCTTGGTGACATAGTCGTTGGCGCCGGCGTCGAGCGCCTGTACCTTCCCGGCTTCGGACGCGCGCACCGAGAGTACGATGACCGGTACAGCGGACCACTCCCGCAGCCGCTGCAGGAACTGCTGCCCATCCATGTCAGGCAGGCCGAGATCGAGAATCACCAGCGCCGGTGGCTGCTCCCTCACCAGCGCCAGGCCGTCTGCACCCAGACGGGCCTCTGTGACGGCGTAGCCCTCGGCCTCAAGGCTGATGCGGACGAATTTGCGAATTTGGGCTTCGTCCTCGACCAGAAGCACCGTCCGGGTCGGCGCTGTCATGTTGCCTCCCTGCTCTCGGGGTCCGTCAGCGGCAGCCGGATCCGGAAGCAGCTCCCTGTGCCGTCGCTGCCGTCCTCGGCGGTCACGGTGCCACCGTGCGCGGCAACCATGCCGCGGCAGATGGCAAGCCCGAGCCCGGTCCCCTGCAGATCGCCGCAGTCACCCTGACGCGCGGTGTAGAACATGTCGAAGATTTTCTCCTTTTCCGCCGCCGGAATACCGGGTCCCTGGTCGCAGACGCGTATTTCCAGACTGTCCTGACAGGGTCTTACATCGACGGTTATCAACCCGCCCTCGGGCGAGAACCGCGCGGCGTTGTCCAGCAGGTTGACCAGGGCCTGTTCGATCAGCACACCGTGGACATATAGCAATGGGGCATCCGCGGGGACATTGATCGACACCTGTACGGGCTCCAGCACGCTGCCCAATCGCGACACGGCACTGGAGATGATGTCGCTGACATCCACCCAGTCCCGCGCCAACGACAGCTTGCCTTGACCGAGCCGGGTCATGTCCAGGAGGTTCTGGATGTGGCGGTCGAGACGCCGCGACTCATCCAGTATCGTGGCGAGGAGGTCGCGGCGGGATTCCTCGGTGAAGCTGTCGCCGTAGTGCAGCAGGCTGCTGGTGGAGCCGATGATGGAGGCCAGTGGTGTGCGCAGGTCATGAGAAACCGAGGACAGCAGTGCCGAGCGCAGTTGCTCGGTTTCCGCGGAGCTACGGGTGGCCTCCAACTCCTCCAGCGCCAGCTTGCGCTTGTCCACCTCTTCGCGCATCCGTGCCGCCAGGTTGCCGGTGACCGTTGCGACCACCAGGAACACCAGCAGGGTGGCAATATCGCCGTCATCCGCCACATCCAGGGTGTGGAAGGGCGGGGTGAAGAAGAAATTGAGGGCCAGGAAGCCGAGCACACTGGCCAGCAGGGAGGGACCCAGTCCCGCATTGGCGGCCACCACCAACACTCCGGTGACAAACACCAGCGACAGGCTGGCATGGGGCATCACCCGCGGCAGCAGGAAAGCAATGCCGATGCAGAGTGCGGTCACCGCCATGGCAACCAGGTAACCGCGAACCCGGTGGATAGCCGTCATGTCACAGTCGAGCCAGAAGCATGGTGTGTCCCCGGAACGGGAAGTTCCTGTCAGCCTATCCTGCCTTGCCCGGGGCAAACAATAAAATAAAAACCGCATAAAGTTCTTATGGTCTTTTTATGTGACCGCCGTCATTCCCCCGCCGATAATCTGGCGAGGCAATGACGGAGAAGCCCCTGCATGCAGATTTTTGTGACAGCCTGTCTCCCGGGCGAGCGCTGCCTGTGCACTGGCGCGCGATAACGCGACTGTTCGGCATTTTGCTGGTGCTCTACAGCGCCGGTTTTCTGCCCTCACTTGTTGTTTCCCTGCTGTACCGGGACGGGCAGTGGGATATTTTCCTGGCATCGACGCTGGTCTCCGTGGTCGCGGGCCTCGTGCTCTGGCTGCCGAACCTGCGCCAACAGCAGGAATTGTCGCTACGGGATGGTTTTCTGGTGGTCACGCTGTTCTGGGTGATTCTCGGGGTGGTGGGCGCCCTGCCATTCATACTTGGGCTGCATCTGGGTGTTACTGATGCCGTGTTCGAATCGGTATCCGGATTTACCACCACCGGGGCCACGGTCATCATTGGCCTGGACCGCCTGCCGCAGTCCATTCTGTATCATCGCCAGCAGATACAGTGGCTTGGCGGTATGGGCATTATCGTGCTGGCGATCGCGATCCTGCCGCTGCTCGGGGTCGGTGGCATGCAGTTGTACCGCGCCGAGGCCTCCGGGGTCGCGAAACACGAAAAAATGACGCCGCGCATCGCCCAGACCGCGCGGGTACTGTGGCTGATCTACATGACGCTGACGGGGGCCTGTGCTATCGGCTACTGGGCCGCCGGCATGACGCCCTTTGATGCACTGTGCCACGCCTTCACCACCGTCGCCACCGGAGGCTTTTCCACCCACGACGCGAGTATCGGCTTCTACGACAGTCCGCTGATTGAGGCCATCGCGATCTTTTTCATGCTGGCGGGTGGCGTCAATTTCGCAATCCATTTCATGGCCTGGCGGCGCCTGAGCATGCTGCCCTACGGCCGTGACCCCGAGGTGCGGGCCTACGGGCTGATCTTTGCCGGTGCCACCCTGTTCATCGGCCTCAGTCTGTTCCTGGCCGGCGCCTGCGAGGGGGCGACGGAGTCACTGCGGCAGGCGGCCTTCCAGGTGGCTTCAATCCTGACCAGTACGGGTTTTGGCACCGAGACCTTTGCCGAGTGGCCCCTGCACATCCCGTTGGTGCTGGTGATTCTCTCGTTTACCGGAGGCTGTGCCGGTTCCACAGCCGGTGGAATCAAGGTGCTGCGGATCATGTTGTTGGCGCGCCTGGGACTGCGGCAGCTGTTCCTGCTGGCCCACCCCCGGGCGATCTCGGTGGTAAAGCTGGGCAAGCGGCCGGTCAGCGAGGATGTGCTGTTTTCCATCTGGGGCTTCTATGTGCTCTACATCGTTACCGCCCTGTTACTCACCGTTGCCATGATGGCAGCCGGGCTGGATCTGGAATCGGCCTTCGGCGCGGTGGTCGCCACGATCAACTTGCTGGGCCCCGGGCTGGGTGAGGTCGCGGGCAACTTTGCCTCGGTCAACGACGCTGTCAAATGGCTGGGAGTAGTCGCCATGCTGGTTGGGCGCCTTGAGGTGTTCACCCTGTTGATACTGTTCATGCCGTCGTACTGGCGGCACTAATGCGGTGACGGAGCCTATATGAATATCATCATTCTTGGCGCGGGCCAGGTGGGGACAACGGTCGCCGAGCATCTGGTGGGCGAGGACAACGACATCACCCTGGTGGACCAGCGGCCCGATGTGCTCTCGCGCCTGCAGGACCAGCTGGATATCCGCACTGTGGTCGGCCATGCCTCCCATCCCGAGGTGCTGGTACGGGCGGGGATCCAGGATGCGGATCTCCTGCTCGCGGTGACCAGCAGCGACGAAACCAACATGATGGCGTGCCAGATCGCCTACACGCTGTTCAATACTCCTACCCGACTGGCGCGGGTGCGCTCCCCGGATTACCAGAGCCACCCCGAGCTGTTTGCGCCAGGGGCGGTACCGGTGGACTTCCTGATCAGCCCGGAGCATCTGGTAACCACGTTTATTCGCCATCTGGTGCGGCAGCCCGGCGCGCTGCAGATTCTCGATTTCGCAGAAGGCAGGATCCAGCTGGTGGCAGTGCGCGCTGAGGCAGGCGGTCCGATGGTCGGCCAGGCACTGCGCGCCCGGGTCAAACAACTGACCCGGGCCAGGTTGCGGGTGGTGGCAATCTACCGGCGGGATCGCGTGCTCAATCCGACCGGTGAGACGGTCATTGAAGAGGACGACGAAATTTTCTTCATTGCTAGGCGCCAGGATATTGCAGCCATCCTTGCCGCCTTCCGGCCGTCGGACAAGCCCTACAAGCGGATCGTCATCGCCGGGGGTGGCAATATCGGCAAGCGCCTGGCGGAGTTGCTGGAGCGGGACTACCGGGTCAAGGTCATTGAATCCAACCCCACCCGCTGCCGTTACCTGGCTGAATCCTTGCACCACAGCATCGTACTCCATGGTGAGGCGGGAGAAGCCGCCCTGCTGGAGACCGAGGATATCGATACCGTAGACGTATTCTGCGCCCTGACCAACGATGATGAGACCAACGTGCTGTCAGCAATGCTGGCCAAGCGCATGGGAGCCCGCAAGACCATGGCCATTATCAACCGGGCAAGCTATGTGGATATTGTCCAGGGCACGGCACTGGACATTGCCATATCGCCGGCCCAGGTAACCATCGGCGCGTTGCTGGCCCACATTCGCCGCGGTGATGTGGTTGCGGTGCATTCGCTGCGCCGGGGGGCGGCAGAGGCGATCGAGGTGGTGGCGCATGGCGACCCGCACACTTCACGCGTGGTGGGTCGCAGGGTTGCAGAGCTCAACCTGCCGCCCGGTGCCTCCGTCGGAGCCATAGCGCGACAGGAGCAGGTGGTGTTTACAGACAGGGATACGGTGATTGAATCCGGGGACCACGTCATCCTGTTTCTCGCCGACAAGTCCGGTATTGCCGCGGTGGAGCGCCTGTTTCAGGTGGCTGTTGCCTTCATGTAACTGGTGCCCCGCCTGCTGAATCAGGCCGCCGCGGCCTCGGCGTCGTCGGCGGACTCGCAGGACGGCTGGGTCAGATAGGTGGAATTCACATCCACCAGGCCCAGGTCCCGCAGGGTGCGGCGACCGATCAGGACCGGGTAGATCATGTCGCCGCGATCGCGCAGGGAAAATTGCTCGGCGTAGACGCGGTCGCCAATGCAAAGCTCCAGCCTCACCACGGGTCGGCGGTCTTCGCCGCCGGCGCCGCGTACCAGGATGAAGCGCTCAACCGGCAGCGCCATTGGCGTCAGCAGTTGCTCGCCGCTGGCGCTATCTTCCAGTTCCAGTTCGAACTCCACCCAGTCTTCGCCGTCGCGCTCACGCAGCTCGATGGCGGTGGCGTGGATCGAGGAAGTCAGGGCGCCCGAATCGAGCTTGGCCTTGACCGTGGCCCCGGCCGGCATGACGATGGCTTTTTCCACCCAGCCCAGCACCTGTGGTCCGTCACTGCTGGCGGCGGCAACGGCGCTCAGGGGGGAGGCCAGCAGGCACACCAGGCACAGCAGGCACAGGGGAAATCGTGACAGTGAAAGGCGAACTTGTTGCATTGGGTCTCCAGAGAATCGGTTGCAGGCGCCGACCGCGGGTTGCGGGTGTATAGCGAGTATAGCTGCGTTAACTCCGGTAGACCGCGGATCAGGTGTTTTTATCCGTGTTTCGGGTAGAGTAGGCGGCGTTGGCCCTGCTTGCGCATGGCCGGGAAGAAGCTGGATTTTCGTGATTCAAGAGTTGAGGAACCGATTTGCTGCTGATCCGGTTGACTGTTGTGCTGGGGCTGGCCCTGCTGCTGCCGCTGACTTCGCGGGCAGCCGGGCCGGTCATTGCCGCCGCTTCCGACCTGAAATTTGCCCTCGATGACATCGCCAGTGCCTTCACCGCCGACACCGGCCACCGGGTGCGCCTGACCTACGGCTCCTCCGGGCTGATGGCAACCCAGATCCGCAATGGGGCACCGTTTCAGCTCTTTCTGTCGGCGGATGAAGACTATGTGCTGCAGTTGCATGCCGACGGCTTTGCCCGCGACGAGGGGGCGCTGTACGCCGCCGGGCGGCTTGCCCTGGTGGTGCCGCGCAACTCGTCGGTGCCGGTGGCCGGTGACCTGGGTGGGCTGGGGGCGGCGCTGCGTGCGGGGCAGGTCAGGCGTTTCGCGATTGCCAACCCCGAGCATGCGCCCTATGGTGCCCGGGCCCGCGAAGCGCTTGAGCATGCCGGCCTCTGGGAGCTGGCGCTGCCGCGGCTGGTGTACGGCGAGAACGTGTCCCAGGCGGCACAGTTCGCCATTGGCGGGTCCACCGAGGGCGGTATCATCGCCCTCTCCCTGACTCTGGCGCCAGAGCTGGCGGCGGTGGCGGACCATGCGCTCATTCCCGCCAGCTATCACGCGCCACTGCTGCAGCGCATGGTGTTGCTGAACAACGCGGGCGCCACGGCGGAGGCGTTCTATGCCTATCTGCAGCAGCCTGCGGCACGGGCGGTGATGCAGCGCTATGGTTTCACCCTGCCGCCGGCGGAGCCGCTGTGAGCAGTCCCGGCGTGGATTTCACTGCCCTGCGCCTGTCCCTGGAGCTGGGTGTTGTCACTGTGCTGTTGCTGTTGCCGCTGGCATTGATGACGGCGCGCTTCCTCGCCTGGCGGCGCTTCCCCGGCAAGTCCCTGCTGGAAGCGGCCCTGGCGGTGCCGCTGGTGCTGCCGCCGACGGTGATCGGTTATTACCTGCTGGTGGGCATGGGCAGTGGTTCCTGGCTCGGGGGCTGGGTGGAGCGCATGACCGGGCAGTCACTGGTGTTCAGTTTCTCGGGTCTGGTGGTGGCCTCGGTCATCGTCAATATCCCCTTTGCGGTGCAGCCCATGCAGCGCGCCTTTGAGGCCATTCCGGGTGAGGTACGGGATGCCGCTGCCTGCTGTGGCATGGGGTTCTGGCGCACCCTGCTGACGGTGGAGCTGCCGCTGGCCTGGCCGGGGGTGGTCACCGCCTTTGTGCTCACCTTCGCCCATACGCTCGGTGAGTTTGGCGTGGTGCTGATGGTGGGTGGCAGTATCCCCGGGGAGACCCAGACCATCGCCATCGCCATCTATGACCGGGTGCAGGCCTTCGACTATACCGCGGCCGGACAGATGTCGCTGCTGTTGCTGGTGTTCTCCCTGGTGGTGCTGGCACTGGCGGGTGGCTGGGGCCGCCGCATCGGGAGGCGGGATGCCCTCCCCAGGATCTGACTTCCGACTGGCAGTCACTCTGTCGCAGCCGCTGCCTATGCGGGCGGAACTGCGCTGCGGCGGCGGTGAGCTGCTGGCGCTGGTGGGCCCTTCAGGCAGCGGCAAATCCACCCTGTTGCGGCTGGTGGCGGGACTGGCGCGGCCCGCCCAGGGGCGCATGGAGTGCGGGTCGACCTGCTGGTTCGACAGTGCCCGTGATCTGCACCTGTCGCCGCAACAGCGCCGGGTCGGGTTCGTGCCCCAGCACTACGGCCTGTTCCCGCACATGACCGCCCTCGGCAATGTCATGGCCGGGCTGCACCCGCTGCCGGCCCGGGAGCGGGAAACACGGGCCCGCCGCTGGCTGGACCGGGTCCATCTGGCGGGGCTTGCACAACGGCGGCCGGCGGAGCTGTCCGGGGGCGAGCAGCAGCGTGTGGCGCTGGCGCGGGCGCTGGTCCGCGAGCCATCCATACTGCTGCTGGATGAGCCCTTTTCGGCGGTGGACCAGGTAACGCGGCAGACACTGCACCTGGAGCTGGCGGAGTTGAAGCAGGAATTGGGAATCCCGGTGCTTCTCGTCACCCACGATCTCGACGAGGCGCTGTTGCTCGCGGACCAGATGACGCTGCTGGCCCGCGGTCGCACCTTGCAGTCGGGGCGCCCGGAGGCCGTGATGGCCGATCCGGTCAACGCCGAGGCCGCCCGCATGCTGGGAGCGCGCAACCTCCTGCCCGGCACGCTGCTGCGCCACGATGCGGCGGCCGCCACCAGCTGGATCCGGGCCGGCAGTGTAGAGCTGGCGGCGCCGCTGGCGCCTGACCTGGATCCGCAAACCGGGGTGCTGTGGATGTTGCCCCCGGATGCCGCGCGCCTGACCGCAGACTCGGCGGCGCCGACCGCGGCCCATGTCGATTCGCTGCGAGTCTGTATCCGCAATCTGTTGCCGCTGGGGGGCAGCGTGCGCATCACCGCCAGTATTCCGGGGCTGGATACGCCGCTGCAGCTGCAGGCGCCCCCGGCAGACGTTGCCGCGCTGAACCTGCAGGCCGGAGCAGGGGCCCGGGTTGAATTCCCGCGGGCGAGGGTCCGCCTGCTGCGCCCATAGCGACTCTGTAGTCACGCCTCAGGGCGCCTGCCGCAGGGACGCCTGCCGCAGTATCTCCGCTACGCGCTCCCGCAGTGCCGGCAACAGCTCCGCCGCGAACCAGGGGTTGTTGCGCAGCCAGCGGTTGTTGCGCGGGCTGGGGTGGGGCAGGGGCACCACTGCTGGCCAGGATTGCCGCCAGTCGAGGACGCGCCGGGTGACGGGGACCTGTCCGCCGCCCAGGTGCCAGGCCTGGGCGTACTGGCCCAGCAGCAGGGTGAGCTGTACCCGCTGCAGCTGCGCCAGCAGTGGTGCCCGCCAGGTGGCGGCGCATTCCGGGCGCGGTGCCAGGTCACCTCCGCTGCCGGTGCCCGGGTAGCAGAACCCCATCGGCAGCAGGGCCAGCAGGCGCTCATTGTAGAACTGGGCACGGTCCACACCCAGCCACTCCCGCAGGCGGTCGCCGCTGGGGTCGTTGAAGGGTATGCCGGTTTCGTGGACCTTGCGGCCGGGCGCCTGGCCAACCACGAGGATGCGGGCCGCCGGATGCAGCTGGATCACCGGTCGTGCGCCCAGGGGCAGCGCCGGTTCGCACAGGGTGCAGGCGCGGACGTCGGTCAGTAGTTTTTCCCAGGAAGACATGTTGTAGTGGGCAACGTAGCCTCGTTTGCAGAAGGAAGGCATTATAGTCCGCAGCTATGGGTAACAGAATGACATGAGTTCCGGTCGCAGGCACAGAGCACGGTCCAGGCTGCGGTGGGCGATCATTGCCTGCGCGACAGCGGTGATCGTGCCGACACTATATCTGTGGTGGGTGCTGCTCAGCCCCTTTGGCTATCAACCTCCAGCCGGCTATGTGGCACCGGTCGAACCTGGAGAGCAGCAGGTGTTTGTCTACGGCACCCTGCGCAATCCGCTGGTGCGCTGGCTGGTGGCGGGCCGCCCGCTGGCCACCGAGGAGGCATTCCTGCCGGACTATCGCAGGCAGGGACTGGACATTACACCGGCCCCCGGCGCCGGCGTCGAGGGTGAGCTGGTGACCGTGGAGCCCCCGGCGCTGCGCCGCCTGGACCGCTATGAGCGCCTCGGCATTCGCTACGAGCGGGTCGAGGCGACCCTGGATGATGGCCGGCGGGTCTGGGTCTACCAGCGGCTGCCGCTGTTGCTGCCCGCGCAATGACCGTCATCAGCCCAACCCGGCCGCTGGCCCCCAAGCGCGAGATTTTCGGCTGGGCGATGTTCGACTTCGCCAACCAGGGCTATACCCTGCTCATTATTACCGTGGTATTCGGCGACCTGTTCACCCGGGTCGTGGTGGCCGATGCCCCGGACTACCGCCTCGGCAATCTGCTGTGGAGCATTGCGCTGGCAGTCAGCTACCTGATGGTGGTGGTGGCCAATCCGGTCTGTGGCGCGATGATGGACTATTCCCGCAGCCGCAAGCGCTTCCTCTTTGCCAGCTACGTCCTTACCGTCGTGACCACCTCGCTGCTGTATTTTGTCGAGCCGGGCTGGATAGTCAGCGCCATGGTGCTGGTGATCCTGTCCAATTTCGCCTATGCGATCGGCGAGGGTTTCATCGCCAGCTTCCTGCCGGATCTGGGGCCGCGCAAGGCGCTGGGCTGGATTTCCGGCCTGGGCTGGGGACTGGGTTACATCGGTGGCCTGGTCGCCACGGCCTTCACCCTGTTTTTCCTCGGCGATGTGTCGCTGGACAACTATGAGCGCATTCGCTGGGTCGGTCCCTTTGCCGGCGGTTTCTTCCTGCTGGCCGCGATCCCCACCTTTGTCTGGTTGCGGGAGCGGGGGCAGCAGCGTCCGCCACTGTCGGCGTCCAATCTGGTGCGGATGGGTTTTGCGCGGCTGCAGGCGACCCGCCAGGCCCTGGGTGAATTTCGCGATCTGCGCACACTGCTGATATCGGTGTTTTTCGCCATGGCCGGCATCTACATCATCATTGCCTTTTCGTTCATCTACGGCGCCCAGGTCATCGGCTGGGACGAGGAGGTGCGGATCATCATGTTTGTCACCGTGCAGCTGACCGCAGCCGTTGGCGCGGTGGGCTTCGGTCTGCTGCAGAGCCGACTGGGGGCGCGCAGCACCTATATCATGACCCTGTCGCTGTGGATGCTGGCTATTCTGGCCATCTGGCAGACTCCGGCGCTGACGGCGCTGGCCCGACAGTGGCTGGCTGTAAGCTGGGAAGCACAGTATGTATTCCTGTTCGCAGGTGTGCTGGCGGGCCTCAGTCTGGGCTCGTCCCAGTCGGCGGCGCGGGCCCTGGTGGGTGTGTTGACTCCCCAGGCCAAGGCGGCGGAGTTCTTCGGCTACTGGGGCATGGCCGCCAAGGCGGCGGCGGTGTTCGGTATCCTCGGACTGGGCCTGGTGCAATGGTTGCTGGGCCTGGCCGATGCCATCGTGTTCTGCCTGCTGCTGTTTGCGGTCGCCATTGTCCTGGTGCTGCCGGTCAACGAAGCCCGGGGCGGCGCCGTGGCCGAGGACTGGCGCGACTGAGTCAGTCCCGCCCCAGGATCAGCGCCCCGGTGGGCACCCCGACCCCGCTGCTGACCAGCACATGCTCCACGCCCTCGGGCTGATTGGTGGAGCTGCCGCGGATCAGTCGCGCCCCCTCGGCGATGTTGTTCATGCCGTGGATGTAGGCCTCGGACAGCAGGCCGCCGTGGGTGTTGTTGGGCAGGCGGCCGTCGATATCCAGGGCCCCCTCCCGGACCATGTCCACACCCTCGCCGCGGCCGCAGAAGCCGAAACTCTCCAGCTGCATGATGATCTCCGAGGTAAAGGCATCGTAGAGGCAGGCGGCGTCGATATCGTCCGGCCCCAGGCCGCTCTGCGCATAGACCAGCCGCGCGGCCAGCTCCATCTCCGGCAGGGAGTCCAGCTCTTCGCGGTAGTAGCTGGTCATCTGCTCCTGGCCCCGGGTGGATGCCTGCACCACACCGCGGATCACTGCCGGCTTTTGCTTCAGGTCCCGGGCGCGCTCGGCACTGGTGACCAGGATGGCGCAGCCACCGTCGGTCTCCTGGCAGAAGTCGTACAGGCGCAGGGGCTCGGCGATCATCTTCGAGGCCAGGTAGTCCTCCATGGTCAGGGGCTTGCCATGGAAAAACGAGCGCGGATTGCTCTGGGCATAGTTGCGCTGGGAGATTGCCACCCGCCCCAGGTCTTCGCTGGTCACACCGTAGCGGTGCATGTATTTGTTGGCGATCATGGCGATCCAGGAACCCGGAGTGAGCATGCCGTAGGGCATGTACCAGGACCAGTGGACCAGGTCGGAGCTGACGATCTGCCCGGAAATGCCCTGGCCCATGCGCTGCCCCGAGCGGCCGTTCATGGCCCGGTAGCAGATCACGTTGTCGGCGACGCCGGTCGCCACAGCCATGACCGCGTGCAGGATGGTGCCGACGGCAGCGCCGCCACCGTAGTTGACCTTGGTAAACAGCTTGAGATCGTTGGCACCGACGGTGCGAGCCAGCTCTATCTCGTCGGTGGAATCCAGGGTGTAGCTGACGAAGCCGTCGATCTCCGAGGGCGGCAGGCCGGCGTCCTCGCAGGCGGCCAGGGTGGCCTGGGCGGCCAGGGACAGTTCGGAAACCCCGGACTTCTTGGAAAATTCGGTCAGGCCAATGCCGGCGATGGCGGCCTGGTCTTTCAGGGCGTGACTCATGCGGCGGCTCCTGTGGCGGGCTGGAACATGGGCAGACGGAAGCCGTCCGGATCCTCGTGCATGACCATCTGCACGGGCATGCCGAAGCTGACGTCCGCGGGCGCACAGTTGATCAGCTGGGAGGTAAAGCGGGTGCCTTCCTCCAGATCCACGAGGATGATGATCAGCGGGTAGTCAAATCCCGGGAACTGGGGGTGGTGCAGGATAGTGAAGCTGCACAGGGTGCCCCGGCCGGAGGCGGTGAGGTGGTCCCAGTCGAAGGAGTGGCATTCACCGCAGGCCGGACGCGGCGGGTGGCGCAGGGTCTGGCACTGCGTACAGCGCTGGATGGCCAGCCGACCCTCGGCGGCCTCCTGCCACCACCAGCCATTGTCTTCCCCCATGGGGGGCTTCATTCGGAAACTCTGTGCCATAAACGCCACCAGTTGTTATCGGGATCGCGGGGATTAAATCTGACTGTGGTAAAAGATAATTGAAATTGAATATAAATTCAATTATGTTGCCCAGGTTGCCATCACTGGCCTGAATAACCAACCCGGAGAGCCCGTCATGAGTACCGAGGACATTGCCGCCCTGGAAGAGAAGATCTATGCCTATGTTGGCCGGGAGTGCGGCTCTTCCACCGCCCGGGACCCGGTCAACAAGGCCATGATCCGCCATTGGTGCGAGGTGATGGGCAATACCTGTCCCGATCACCTTGACGAAGAGGTCGCGGCGGCGGGCAGTCGCGGCGCCCTGGTGGCCCCGGCCACCATGCTGTTCGCCTGGTGCCAGACCGGGTATGCGGTAGCCAGCACCGGTCGTCCCAAGGATCCCCAGGTGGAACTGATCGACCTGCTCGACGAACACGGCTACAACGGCATCGTTGCCACCGACACCACCCAGGAGTACTTCCGTGAACTGCGCCTGGGGGACGTGGTGTCCCAGCGCACCGTGATCGACAATATCTCTCCGCGCAAGACGACTGGCCTGGGGGAGGGCTATTTCTACGAAACCATCACCGAGTTCACCGACCAGAATGGCGAACCGGTGGGGCGGCAGACCTTCAAGGTCCTGAAGTTTCGTCCCGCGACAAAAGACCAGGCCTGAGTGGAGGCATCGAGCATGAGCCAGAATCTGAACAGCACTGACATTCGCGTGGGCCAGACCCTGCCGGAGCGCCCCATTCCCGTTACCAGCTCGCTGGTCACCTGCGGGGCCCTGGCCACCCGGGATTTCGAGAAAGTGCATCACGACAAGGCCTTCGCCCAGGCCAGCGGCATGCCGGATGTCTACATGAATATCCTCACCAGCCAGGGCCTCACCGAGACCTATCTGCGCGACTGGGTGGGCCGCGATGCGGTATTCCGCAAGCTCAGCGTGCGCCTTGGTGCGCCCAATATCCCCGGCACCACGATGACCATGAGCGGCGAGGTGAAATCTGTGGAAGGGAATACAGTAGAGGTGGAGGTTGTCGGCCAGAACGACAAGTGGGGCATGCACGTGAAGGCGCTTGCGACCCTGGAGCTGGCAGAGTAGGCAGCGGGCTGGTGGCCGCTGCTTCCGCCTCCCGCTTCAGTCCTCGGGCCAGCTTATCGACGGTAGGGCCTCAAACGCGGGCCTGGCCAGCAGGTAGCCCTGGAACAGGTAGACGCCCAGGTCCCGCAGGCGGCGCAATTCCTCGGGGACCTCGACGCCCTCGGCAATGACCTTGATGTTCAGGGCGTCGCAGACGCCCAGCACGCCTTTTACGATCGCTTCCCGTACCGGGTCCTGATGCAGGTTGCGTACCAGGGCCATGTCCAGCTTCAGAATGTCGGGCTGGAACTCCGCCAGCAGGTTCAGGCCCGAGTAGCCGGCGCCGAAGTCGTCAATGGCGGTCAGGAAGCCCTGGCGCTTGTACTCGGTGAAAATGCTTTGCAGGTGATTCTTGTCGCTCATCTCTTCCCCTTCCGTCACCTCGAAGATGATGCGGTCCGCGGGAAAGTTGAAGCGCCGGGCAGCCGCCAGCGTAGCGCGTATGCAGGTGGCGGCCTCGTAGACGGCGTTGGGCAGGAAGTTGATGCTGAGCAGGCAGGGGATTTGCAGCCTGGCAGCCAGCTCGACCGCCCTGGCCCGACAGTCCTGGTCGAACCGGTACCGGTTATCGTCCGTGACCTGGCCCAGCACCGATGCGGCGCCCGCCCCGTCGGTGCCCCGAACCAGGGCTTCGTACGCGAATACCTCCCGGCTACGGAGATCAACAATGGGCTGAAAGGCCATGGTGAAGGAAAAGTCCAGCGGCTTGTCATCACGGCAATGCTTGCAGCCGACGCCGCGTCTGGAGGAGGTTTTATCGGAAGTTGACATGAAGTGGAAGTTGGTGAGGCATTGGGCGGGCATTGTCCGGCATCGCCGGGAAACATGCAATTCTGCCAGAGGTAACAATTGTTCCGCGAACAGGTTGACAAAGACTGGTGAGGCCGGGAGAATATGCCGCCTTTCGGAGGGGTTCCCGAGTGGCCAAAGGGATCAGACTGTAAATCTGACGCGAAAGCTTCGGTGGTTCGAATCCACCCCCCTCCACCAGGTTGGATTGGCCACTGCAGCGGGATCGCGGCGGCAGGTATGAGAGCAGGAGTCGCACTCGCGCGACTATTCCGCCAGTTGGTAGCGGGTCAGGCGGGTATAGTTCAATGGTAGAACCTCAGCCTTCCAAGCTGATGATG
>TARA_R110002110_G_scaffold14698_1_pt1 | contig 120234 bp, 105 predicted proteins | sample TARA_R110002110 | Tara Oceans TARA_R110002110 (sample SAMEA4397330) | marine metagenome | biome: Polar Biome; feature: [SRF] surface water layer (ENVO:00010504); material: water (ENVO:00002006), including particulate matter (ENVO:01000060) such as... | depth 5 m | reverse complement strand
TTATGCTCAAAGTGGCTAAATCCAACGCTTTTACCGGCCGGACCTCTCATTCGTCCCGATTTCCAGTTGCACCCGGCTCACGAGCAGGATGATTACTGGCCGATTACCTATATTGAACCGGCGGAGCCCAACAAGCAGGCGGTGGGTCTGGATATGGCGTTTGAGACTAATCGGTACACGGCGATCAAGCGCGCCAGAGACACGGGTCGCTCACAGGTGACCGGGCCGATCGTTCTGGTACAGGATGACAAACAGACGCCCGGATTTCTTCTGTATGCGCCGTTTTACGCCGCAGGAGCAAAATCTGACTCAGTTGAAGAAAGACGGCGCGATCTTATCGGTGTCACCTACGCCCCGTTCATTATGTACAAACTCATACAGGGCGTTCTGCCGCCGGAAAAGAAACTGATCGATTTTCGAGTTAGTGATAATGGCGCCATTCTCTACGACGACGATGATTACCGTTCAGAGTTACACGATGATGCGCCAATGTTCGAAAGAACAGAAACCGTCACGATGTATGGTCGTGAATGGGTCATCGAAATGCAGTCTAACCTGTTGTTCAGGGAGGTTGTGGCAGATTACCAGCCGCTGATCATTCTCTTAGGGGGGCTCGTCATAGATGCGCTGATACTGGTGCTGTTTTTATTGCTGTCGCGCGGCAATCGTGCCGCTCTGGCCTATGCAGACAAGATGACAGAGAGCCTTGAGGCAGAGAAAAAGAAGCTGCAGATTTCGAATGAAGATCTGAACAATTTTGCCTACGTTGCCTCGCATGATCTCAAATCTCCGCTGCGTGGTATCGATCAGCTGGCGACCTGGGTCGAGGAAGATATCGGGGAGCAGCTGGATGCTCAAACCAGAGACCACCTGCGTTTGATGCGCAGCCGCATCAAACGTATGGAAACGCTTCTTGACGACCTGCTGACGTATTCCAGAGTGGGCCGAACTGACCAGGAAGTTTCTATGGTTGATACCCACCAGTTGGTGGAGGACATATTTGAGCTGCAGGCTAATGCCAGTGATCTGACATTGCGAGTCGCCCGGAACATGCCGACATTCCGGGCTCAGAAGGTACCGCTGGAACTGGTGTTGCGTAACCTGATCAGTAACGCGATCAAGCACCATGACAAGGATGCAGGCACCATCTACGTTGCAGCTTCGGCCACTGTTGATGGTTATGAGTTTGCCGTCCAGGACGATGGGCCCGGTATTTCACCAGAGCATCAACAAAGGGCTTTCACGATGTTCCAGACCCTTAAGTCTCGCGATCAGGTAGAGGGTAGTGGCATGGGGCTCGCGATGGTAAAAAAGGAAGTCGAAGCGGTGGGCGGCACCGTTAGCCTGCGTTCTGACGGCCTGAGCGGCTCGACATTTCTCTTTACCTGGCCGGCAAGCCGCTAGAAAACAGGAGCATTGATGAAAGAGCAGCGCAATCCGGGAAATAATGTGACGATCCTGTTGGTTGATGACGATGACGTTGATGTTATGGGTGTTGAGCGCGCCATGAAAAAACTCAATATGTCTAACCCTTTGGTTCGAGCCCGAGACGGAGAGGAGGGGCTCGCTCTTCTGCGCGATTCTCGCGCGGTGCCACGGCCCTACATCATCCTGCTCGATATCAACATGCCTCGTATGAACGGGTTGGAAATGCTCGCCGAGATACGTAAGGATCCCAGGCTGCATAACGATGTGGTTTTTATTCTCACCACGTCTCGTAGTCATGCGGATAAACTCGCGGCCTATCAGCAAAAAGTCGCCGGCTACATGGTGAAAAGCAGAGTTGGAGACGGTGTCTTGAATGTCATGGCAATGCTGCAAAAGTACTGCCTTGTTGTTGAGCCGCCATCTCAGGAGTCTGGAACTTGACAGAATCCAGAACACTCAGTTTGTTGCTCATTGATGACGATGAACTTGATCGAGCTGCCGTCATGCGGGCGTTGCGGCAAAGTGAGATCAATATAGATATCGTGCAGGCATGCAGTGCGGTCGAAGGACTGCAGCTCGCCTCAGCCCGACACTTCGATGCCATACTGCTGGATTACCAGCTGCCTGACCAGGACGGCCTGCACGTTTTGAAGACGCTCAGGGGGGCTGGCTTTGAAAGTATGGCAGTATTGATGCTCAGTCGTCGCGAAGATGAGGCGCTGGCTGAGCGATGCCTGGCTGCAGGCGCACAGGACTTCCTGCTCAAGGACGACGTGAACGGACGGCGCCTGGTACGCGCAGTACGGCAAGCACGTCAGCGCTATGCCATAGAGGAGAAGTTAAAAGCCAGCCGCAACCGGCTTCTGGAGCTCTCCGAGCGTGACCCCCTTACCAAGCTGAGCAACAGGCGTGGTTTCGAAAACGCGTTGGGGCAGGCCATTGCACGCGTCGAGCGTGGTAAAGGGAACATCGCCGTATTGCTTCTTGATCTGGACCAGTTTAAAGAGGTCAACGATTCCCTGGGTCATGAAGCGGGCGATGACCTGCTGGTTGAAGTCGCGTTGCGATTGAGTCACACGGTGCGCAATACCGATGTACTGTGCCGCCTGGGCGGTGACGAATTCGTGGTGCTGATGACTGATCTTGCGCGAGAAGATCAGGCGGCTCTGCTCGCCACGCGGATTGTCGAGAAATTTCAGCAGCCTGTGCGTCTCTCTGGTGGGGAACATCGGGTCACGGCCAGTATCGGTATCGCCACCATGAATAAAGGCGACAAACACGGAGCGGACCTGTTGAGGTTCGCCGATATGGCAATGTACAAGGCCAAACAGGATGGCCGCAATACCAGCCGATTTTATTCCTCGTCAATGCAGCAATCCGTGCAGGCTCGTTCCAGCATAAAGCGCGATCTACTACTCGCATTGCAGCGTAAAGAGCTGGAGCTGTTTTACGAACCACGTATCAGTGCTGAGGACGGGGCAGTCTTGGGGGCACAGGTGCACCTGAGATGGCAGCACCCGACGCTTGGGCTGCTGGAACCAGAGAGCTTCGACGTAGTAGCGCAGGAAACAGGCCTCACTTCGGCTATAGACGATTTTGTTTGCGACAGTGTCTGTAAACAGCTGCGCCGATGGCAGTCGCAATACCCCCGGCGGTGTGAACACCTGCAGTTGTCCGTGACCTTGTCCAGTGCCCAGCTGCTGGACGAAACCTTGTCTGACACCCTGCATGGGCTGCTGGATGAACACGGCGCGAACTATTCCAGCCTTGAGTTAAGCATTCCCGAGAGTGACATTACTGACAATTTTGACAGCCTGTTATGCAACGTATCGTCACTTGCGGCATCAGGTGTGAGCTTCTCGCTGACAGAGCTGGGCAGAGGCTCATCCTCGCTGGAATATATCTCCCGCTTTCCACTCAGCGCCCTCGTCATATCAACTCCCAACGCACATGAACGCGGGGATGGGCAGACGCCCCGGCGCATGTTGAGCGCAATCGCTGCGTTCGCAGGGCAAATGGGAATGCGCTCTATCGTTCAGCATGTTGATACACCTGTACAGGCAGGCCACTGCATTGACCAAGGTTTCGATGTACTGCAGGGAAAGTACTATTCGGGTCCGCTGCCTGTGCAGGATTTTGAATCACGCTTTCTGCAAGACTAGACTATCTGCTTGTTAACTGCGAAAACCCGGTAATAGCGATGGTGGGATGGCAGCCGGCGCAGTCGATCCCCGGGTAAAATGTGAACGTACCGCGCTGCGCTTTTGCTGGTGCAGCCTTTCTGCAATATCGGGAGGAACACGTGCAAGAACATGATGTGAACGTCGCTATCATCGGGGCTGGTACAGCGGGTTTGTCGGCCTACCAGGCCGCCCGTGAATGCACCGACGATGTAGTGCTTATTGAAGGCGGCCCTGGTGGAACCACCTGCGCCAGGGTCGGTTGTATGCCCAGCAAACTGTTGATCGCTGCGGCAGAGGCGGCCGCAACAGTCAGAAATAGCGAGATTTTCGGTATCAATGTCACTGAGGCGCGCACGGATGGCCGCCGTGTAATGCGGCGATTGCACAGTGAAAGAGATCGGTTTGTCGAATCGGTCTATGACTATGTCAACGAGATCCCGTCAGAGGCCAGGTTGCAAGGCATGGCGCGTTTCGAATCACCGTGCCTGCTGAGGGTAGGCGAGCAACATCGAGTGAATGCCAAGCGTATTGTCATCGCTACGGGCTCACACCCCGTCGTACCCGATCAGCTGTCAAACGCCGGCGCGCGACTGTTGCTGAGCAAAGACCTGTTCGAACTGGATGATCTGCCAGAATCAGTCGCCGTGTTCGGGGCAGGACCGATGGGCCTTGAGCTCGGCCAGGCTTTGCACCGCCTTGGGGTGCATGTCGCGATATTCGGCAAGGGCGGATCACTTGGTGGCATTGCCAGTGAAACACTGCGCGATTATGCACAACGCTGTTTCAGCGACTCTTTTTACCTTGATACAGACGCGCAGGTGCACAGGATCGCGGAGCACAATGGCCGGGTATCGATACAGTATGAACACCGCGACGAAGGCAGCGTAACGCAGCAATTTGACTATCTCCTGTCCGCTACTGGCCGCGCGCCCAATCTAGACGGCCTGGATCTGCATAACACGGGCCTGCGGCTGGATGAGCGCGGCTTACCGCAAACGGACCCTACCACCCTGCAATGCGGAAGCAGCCACATCTTCATGGTCGGTGATGTCAATGGTATCTCGCCGGTACTGCATGAAGCGTCCCAGGAGGGGCGGATTGCAGGTAGGAACGCGGCGCTCTACCCGGATATAAACGCAGTTGAGCGCATGGTCGCGCTTTCAATTGTCTTTAGCGACCCGCAGATTGTATCCATCGGTGAGATAGCAAAATTTGAATCAGCCTGTCACGAAAACCGGTATGCCGTAGGCAGTGCCTCGTTTGAGGATCAGGGGCGCAGCCGTGTACTCGCCAGGAATCGCGGGTTGCTGCGTGTTTATGGGGAACGCGACACCGGCGTTTTCAAGGGCGCTGAAATGTTCGGCCCAGCCGCAGAGCATATCGCTCATCTGTTGGCCTGGGCAGCACAACAGCAGATGACAGTCGCACAGATGCTGGCAATGCCTTTTTATCACCCGGTGATAGAAGAAGGCTTACGTACGGCACTGAAAGACCTGCGGCAGCAACTGGGTGGCAGATCGGCCCCTGCACACGGTTGCAGCGAGAATGGTCCGGGCGCTTGACAGGGTTACCGTTGATGGCAGACTCCCGGGCAACACGGAAGCGTAAAGCTTACCAGTCCGTCTGGTAAAAATTACCGGGCGGGAGTTGATGGTTAAAGGCAACCTGTCGAGCGGTATTTTCCGGTAAACGCACCGGGTACTGTTTGAACAATACTGTGCCGGCCGGAGAACAGCGAGATGTGCTGGCACGGCTTTTGCTCTTTCTGATAGTAAGAGGGTCTATCGCGCTCCCGAACCGTGCCGGTGCTTCCTCGCAAGACTGTGCGAGGCGCGACCTGCTGCCGCTGCGTCTATAGACCACCCACTAATGATCTGGAGAATCGACCGGAGGGCGCCTGCGCGCAGGCTGGCATGAGAAAAAGGACTACCGTTAGCTGGCTTGCGGCTGGAATAGCCCTGCTGCTTGTCGTTCCACTGATTCTGGTTTTTTCATTTCCCATGATCTTTGTTGGCGCGCTGGAACGCGGCGTGAAAGCATCCACCGGATATATCATCGAGATTGAGGCACTGGAAGCGGACCTCATCCCACTGCGCGTTGCCACTCGGGAGATGCGGTTGGGCAATCCAGCATCAGGTTTCGACAAGCCACTTCTGACGGTGGGTAGCGCTGAAATTACGGCCGATCCTGCGGGCTGGTGGCGTGGAGCTCCCGGCTGGTGGTCAGCGACCATTGAAGACGCACTGGTATTGCTTGGAACTGGCGATGATGGCTCAGACCTGTGGCAGAGGGCTCAGCAAAATGCGTCTGACGAGCAGGGAGTAAACGCAGCGGAGACTCAAAATTCCAGCCAATCCATAGCGATGGGGTTCAACGTCGTGCGGTTAGCAAATATAGAGCTGCGGCGGCTGGAGAGAGACGCCATTTACACGACTGATCTGTCCCACGTATCAGTCAGGAAATACAGCGATGAACGTATCGAGCTGCAGTTGAACGGCGAGTTGCAAGGCCAGCCGCTGGAGGCATCTGGCACAGTGGCATTGCCCAGTTCGGAACGCGCACAGGCTGTTGATTTTGAGGCGCAGATACCGGGTGGCAAAGTCATAATGCAGGGTACGGTGGGGCACGATGGCCTGGTGCCGGGGAAGGCCGATTTCTCAATAGAGCTGACTGATCAATCCGTCCTGTCCAAACTGACGGGTCAGGATTACACCCATCTACAGCCTGTGATCCTCTCCGGCTCTTTGGCTGCGCCAGAGTCGGGGCGCTGGGAACTGAAGGCCGACGGCGAAGTGGCTGATTTGCCACTGCAGTTGGCGGGCGCTCTTGCGACGGAGGACGCAGGAGTCCGTTTGCATGAACTCCACGCGGGTTTTGGCGAATCCGCAGTGTACGGCAACGGGTACGTGAACACACAGGGAAAACGCGTAGAGGTGGAGTTGAATTCGCCATTGCTCAACATCGATCAGCTGCGATCCCTGGCCGGAAGCCGTTCAAAAACACCGCAGCAACAAGGCAGTTCGCAAAATCTATTGGTCGAGCTTGCTAGCTGGCAGGCAGACATCACAGTCGCTGCTGATGAGATACGTTTGAAGCCCTACACCAGCGAGGGTGTTTCGGCCAATGTGACAGCAGACGGTGACGCGGTGGTCAAGCTGGAAGGGGCTGTTGAACGCATAGTGAGCCATGAAGAGACTGATGGCCCACAACCAGAACATGCTGATACGCCCTCCGACAGCAGCGGGCGATCTGCGGAGCCGGCGCAAGCGGTATGGCAGCTCACGCAGCCGCTGCAGTTTTCAGCCGCACTGCCATTACTTCAGTCAGGCCGGCAGAACAGTAAAGCGGCACTTGAGCTTACCTCTAGCGGTTTTTTACTGACAGCAGAAGCTGTGATGTCCTTGGCAGATCCGATGCCCGCCAGTGGCGAGCTGCGCGTGCAGCTGGACAGCCTGGCTGCGTTGGAGGCAACGGCACTTGATAAAGAGAGCTGGCGTACGTTTATACCGTTGCAAATAACGGTAAAGGCGCGTCCGGAAACCGGCTCGCTGCACCTGGATCCGATTCAGATACAGTCGGAAGAAGATAGCGTGACAGGGCAAATGGTGTTGCACACAGAGGGCAGGGTGCCGCGCATCACCGGTAAACTTCAGACTGAATTGCTCGATATCAACCGTTTCAAGACCACGCCAGTGGCTAAATCCGATGAGGGTGTGGAAGCCGCTTCAAGTGAGGAGCCAGATGACTTGATATCTGATTCTCCCCTGGACTGGTCCTGGCTGAACGTCGTCGAGCTCGACCTGGAGGTGTTGCTGTCCGAACTGCGATTCAATCAGACCAGTTTGCGAAATGTGCGATTGGAGGTGGAGCAGGACGATCGTGGATTTTCTATCGACCCACTGCGCGCGGACCTTGCCGTGGGCGGTATCCGCGGTTCGTTTCGCATTGAAAATTCAGGCCCGGCGCCACACATTGATGCGCAGCTCATCGTCACCCAGTTGACTCCGGCAGATCTTGGCCGCAAGAACGCAGGCCTTATCGATGGCGGCGCCACTGATGTGCTCCTGAACCTGGCAACGCATGGCGTCAGCCCACAGGATCTGGCGGACCATCTCGATGGCGAAGTAGCCGTTGAAATACAGCGCGCGGAAATCCGCAACAACTTGTTCGAAATCATCGGTTCCGACCTGCTGGTTGAGACCGTCAGCCTGATCAACCCGTTCGTCAGGCGAGATGACAAAACGGAGCTGGAATGCGCGGCGGCTTATTTCAAAGCCAAAGAGGGTGTGTTGGTAAGCCCGGATCAACTGGTCGTTGAAACCGGCAAGATCAAGATTCGTGGTGGCGGAGAGATTGACCTGAGGCAAGAACAGCTGGAGATTGATTTTGTGCCCCGAGCGCGCACGGGACTCGGTGTGAGTCTCAGCGGACTGGCGAGCGTGGTACGCATCGGAGGAAGCCTGGCGAATCCGCAGCCAGTGGCAGACCCGAAGGGGTTACTGAAAGCTGGAGCAAGCATCGGCGCAGCTATCAGCACCGGCGGCCTGTCGTTGCTGGCCGAAGGACTGTTTGACCGGGCTGTAGCAGCAGGGGGGACAGCCTGCGGTAAAATATTTGAAAAAGTGCCAGACACGGATATACCAGATGCGCTGGAGGTCGATGAATAAGCCAGGTGTTTTTTTCAGTCAGGGTGCATGATATAACTGGACTAGAACGACCCGTTACATAACTGCAGAAGATAATGATATAAGCAGGGAAAGGCCTCAGTGCATTTTTTCAAAAGGCGTATTGTCAGAGCGGTAGCCGCACTCAGCGTGCTGGGGATAGGCGTCGTCGCCAGTTGGGCGGCAATGGACACGGCTTTCCATGCGACCGGGGACTATGAATTCTGTACCAGTTGTCACGGCTATGAACCTATCGCAGCAGCCTACCGCGAAGACGTACACGGTGGGAACAATCCCTACGGTGTGCGCGCCGCCTGCAATGATTGCCATCTGCCACACGATAACTCCCTGCATTATTTCTGGGTAAAGGCCAGGCACGGTATCGTCGACCCCACGATGGCCCTGCTCAAGGAACCACACGAGATTGACTGGCACGCGATTCGCGAGAAGCGGGAGGATTTTGTGTACGATTCTTCCTGCCTGAATTGTCACAAGTACTTGCAAGAAGCGAGCGAGGGCAACCGCAAGGCTTTTCGCGGTCACCGTCGCTATTTCAGCGATCCCGATGATTACAGTTGTGTGGAATGTCACCAGCATGTTGGTCACAATCGTCTGGGCTATCACCTTGAGAAGATGGGTTGGCATAAGCCAGAAGGAGAGAAGCAGTGAAACTACGCACAGGATTGACACTGTCGGCCATCATCCTGGCTTTTTCTTCGGCCACTGTTGGAGAGACTGCCTACAGCATCGCCTCAGCCAAAACGCTAAAAATTGATCGTGACCTGAGTGCGGAAGGTAAAGCCTGCATTACCTGCCACCAGCAGGTGGCACCGGGACAGGTCGCTGACTGGGCCGATAGCCGGCATGCCCATTCGGGTATTTCCTGCATCGATTGCCACCAGGTGACGGAAGATGCGCCTCACGCAACACTGCATGCCAACGTGGAGGACACGCCGGTATTTGTTTCGGCGCTGGTTTCTCCAGCAGTGTGTGGTCGCTGCCATGTCGACGCCAAGGAACAGTTCGATGCTTCCGGGCACTTCCGCGCCTATCGTCAGATCATTCCTAAAGACAGCCTGCATGCCCTGCAGATTGTCCATGAGGGGCAGAGCCACCCGGAGCTGTCGGGCGCTCCAGGCGAAACAGGCTGCATGCAATGTCACGGTACTGAAATCAAGCTGGACGATAACAACCGGCCAACCCCCGAGACCTGGCCCAATAACGGCATGGGCAACATTTATCCCGATGGCAGTACAGGAAGCTGCAACGCCTGCCACAGCAGACACAAGTTTTCCATTGCCGAAGCTCGACACCCGAACGCCTGTGCCTCATGTCATCTCGGGCCTGACCATCCCAATATCGAAATATACAACAACTCCAAGCATGGGCACCTTTACAATACTGAGGGTCACGAATGGAAGATGGACTCGGCTCCCGATGCCTGGGAACCCGGTGATTATCGCGCACCGACCTGTGCCACCTGTCATATGAGCGGCATAGGTGAGTTGAGTGTTACACACAACATCAGTGAACGTCTGTACTGGAATCTCTGGGCGAAAAAATCCAGTGTGCGCGGCTCAGATGACGTAATGAGCCCGTTACTGGGTGATGGCCCCGCGGGACGCGAGAAAATGAAGGCGGTATGCAGCAACTGCCACACCGCCAGCCACACTGAGGGTTTCTTTAAACAGGGCGACAAGGCCGTAAAACTCTACAACGAAGCCTACTATGAGCCGGCAACGGCCATGCTGAACGAACTTAAGGAAAAGGGCCTGTTGCGGAATAATCCCTGGACCGACGAATTTCAGATCACGTACTACCACCTGTGGCACCACCAGGGCCGTCGCGCGCGGCAGGGCGCTATGATGGGCGCGCCTGACTACGCGCACTGGCACGGGTTCTTTGAATTACAGCAAGATTTGTATAAGCTCAAGGGGATTCATTCCAGACGCCTGGAAACAGGCGAGATTGAGGACTGAAACCGACGTGTCTGACTCAGGCACACTGTAATCAGGCGATAGTGCGGAGATAGACATGTCAGATGATCAAGGCGAAGGCGTTTACTGTTTGATCAATGGTGATTTTTTTCCGGACGAAGCCAAGGATTTACTGATGGCTCTGATCGAAGACAAGATCCGGTTTCATCGGCGCAATAGCCTGAGTCGTCATGAGCGGCTGGGTGAAACCGAAACTGCCGGGCTGAAGCGTATAGGGCAGCTGCAAAAGACCAAGGCGAATCTTATCCAACGGCTGGATGGACTTTCTGAAGATGGTCAGAAGTTACACATTAACTGCAATATAGAGATTACGCTGGCTGGATGAGGCGATAACATCCTGATGAGCACGTAACTAAGGTTACCATCGAGCATACAAGCTATGTAATCACTGGTGTCAGATAGCTGTTAACAGTGGACCAGGAGAATCCGATGGACCTAAACCCAACTAGCATGGCGCCCGAAGAACAGGAAATTGCGGGTCGTCTGGCGCGGCTCCAATCGGCAATGAGTGAGCAGGGTCTTGACTACTACGTATCTCACGATCCGGACAATATATTTTATCTCACCAATTTCGCCAACTTTGTTCATGAACGCCCCTTTATTCTGATCATTCCCCAGTCAGGGATTCCCATCTTCCTGATGCCCAAGCTGGAGGAACAACATGTTCGAAGTCGTTCCGTCGGTGATCTGGAGTACCTGCATTATTTTGAATTTCCAGCACCAGAGGGGGAGCGCTGGTCGGATAGGCTGATTGAGGCACTCGATAGTAACGCCAGGGTAGGAATTGAGAGTAGCTGCCCTTACTCAGTGGTGGACGCCATTCCCGGAAATGCCATCGCGTCGGACCTGGTAGAGCGTTTACGAGAGATAAAGTCCAGCTTCGAGATATCACGCATCGCACACACATGTGAGCTACTGAACGAAGGTCATCAGAAGCTGCTCGAGATGTCCGTTCCCGGGCAGCTTCCTATTCTCATCCACAAGGAGGTTTCTGGCGCCTTGATGCAGCGGCAGTTGATGGAAAATCCACAGACCAATATGTTGAACACAAAATTCAACGCTGTGACTCAGCCGGGACGTCTTTCAGATGATCCGCATAATTTTACCGATACGTTCTGTGCGCTGGAGGAGGGAGGCCCTAACGTATGCATTGTGCAGGGGCTGGCAAATGGCTATGGCGCTGAGCTGGAGCGAACCTTTTTTATCAATAGCGTACCGGAAGCTGCGGTTAAGCCTTTTAATGACATGCTGGAGGCGAGGGCTCTTGCCTACGAGATGCTCAAGCCTGGTGCAAATATGTCTTCGATAGATCGAGCGGTTAATGAGCTTTTTCGGGCGCGAGGTTACGGGGAAAACTTGCTGCATCGAACTGGCCATAGCTTCGGTGTCACGGACCACGAAGGACCTTTCCTGGCAGAGGGCTATGAGCATGAGGTCAAGCCGAATATGGTCTTCAGTATTGAGCCTGGAATTTATCTCCCGGGCATAGGTGGCTTCCGCTTCTCGGACACCGTTCTTGTTACAGATTCGGGGCCGCTCAAGTTGACGGAAGCAGCGGAGACACTCGCAGAGTTGACTGTACACCCCTAGATGTATTCCGTTAACGGATAACGACGATACATTAGCCTGAAGCTCCAGCAGGATCGTTGTGCCGATGTAGTTCAGCATCCTGTGTCGCGCTGGCGGGAAATCCCGCCTGGCGGGTTCGTATCACCTAGCACCCCAAATTTATCACAGACACGACTTCGTCAGTGCGCAGGCAGTTTACACCTGCGCACTGGGGGACTGTGCACCTGTGCGCACCACAATTTTCATTTCTGACCTTTAGCTGACCGGAGAGGGCTTTTTCAACGATGCAAGGGCTGTGCATAAGTTGGTGTCATAATACTTAATTTAACATAATATATATTATGCGCATATGTGGATAAATATCGGTGATGTGCGATATGCCACGTTTTAAGGGGTTTTACGGGGTTTGGGTACGCCAAAACCGATTCCAGGCCACTCTCCGCGCCTGGTTTATCGCGTTAGCTGATCTTCCTTATCAAAGGAAACGGCCATGAGTTGCTTCAGATACGTTAACGGCCCCGGTACTTACCGCCGCTGTGGATTTACCTGTTTTAGATGGCGTCAGAATCAGAGAGAAAGTACGCATCACAGGGGCCGCAAAAGGAAGTTCAAGATGCTGGTTGAAGCCCAGGGGGCAAACCTATGGCTGAAGGCCACCTGCCAGATGCGGTGCTGCGGCTTAAAAATACGCCATCAGAATAATATTATGTTAAATGTGGGGGCGCTCTATCGAGGCTGCAAATTATTGCAACGCTGCCTTGAGAATTAGTAGGCAGAGCCGGGAGGCTTGTAGCTGCCGGCATACTCCATCAAATCGTCGGGCAAGATTGGTTGGTAGGGAGCGTCAAAACTGAACGGGGCTTGATGTTCAGACCATTGATTCACGTGCTCTCCGCCCACAAAGCGGATAAAAGCCACGGTACCCTGGCGTGTGCCAAAGGGGCCGTGCTCAATTTGAGGCGGACGCCAGAAATAGGCGCCAGGCAACATCTCGCCTTGCGGGCCTACCAGGGAGCCGGAGACGATATACGCCTCTTCAACAATTGGGTGTGATTCCTGTGGCCCGCGCGAGTGCTCCGGCTCGGAATGCGGAAGGATCATCGACAGGAAGGTCCTCTCCCCCGTCACCGGATCCTTGCGCAGGTCTTTGCGCGATATACCCAGATGGCGCAGCTTCTCGTCATTCAGCGACATATCCCAGGGCATATGCAATACATCAAGATAGGGAACAGCACGAGCCTCGGCAGCTTCGCTCAAGACGCCCTGCCCTGCGATCATTTGCGGCCTGCTCGAGAAACACGACAGGATTACCGCTCCCTTGCTTGAAGACATCCGTTCGTGGGTAAAGCCTGCCGGAAAAAACGCGTAGCTATCCTGATGAAAACACTGTTCACCGAATTCAACTTCACCCTCAAGAACATAAATTTCTTCATCAGCTGCCATGTGTTCAGGGCCAGTTCGCTGCCATCCTGCAGGGTAACGAATCAGACTGGTGCAAGCACCGGTACTGTCATCACGACTCAGGATTTTGCACTGTGTACCTGCCCTCGCCCAACCCTCTTCAACGGGCTGCCATGGCAGCATTTGTGCCTGTATGAATTCAATATAGGGTCTGTCCAGCATCGCTATTACTTCTAACCGCTTTTTTTGCATGATGCGCTTTTTGCCAGATGCTCGCAAATTTAATGGTCAGGCCGCGGGGTGCTAACAACCCAACGAGCCGCACTTAATGAGACAACAATCATCAGGAATCCAGAGCCCAGCAAAAAAAAACCGCGTCCATTAGCAGAACGCGGCAAGCAAATGCCATAAAGTGAGTTTCGAACTACACGGTGCTCAGAACTCGTAACCCACCGACACCGCCCAGGTGCGCGGCATGTTATAGCCGGCGGTCTGGAACAAGGTAAGATCGAAGGTGTTAGTGATGACTCTCTTGTCTTCGAGGTTTTTGCCTTCAAGCGCAACACGCCAGTGACCATCCGCGCTGCGGAAAGCCGCTATTGCGTTCCAGATTGCGTGCTCTTCCTGAATTTGCGCTTCTGCAGCAGCTTCGTTCGTCAGATCAATAGGCGAGTTAGTATAGGATTCGGTGCGATAGGACACGTCAGTGCCAACCATCATGCTGCCCCAGTCAGCCAGATCAAAGTCGTAACTGATGCGCGCTGCTGCCGTCCACTCGGGAGAAAAGCCAATCGCCGTGGTGTCGGCGAGGTCACCTTCTGCGGAGTCAAATGCCTTCACATCCACGTCCAGGTAACCGACGTTCAGGCCGATAGTAAGTCCGTCTACCGCAGGCAGCCAGGTCAGCTCGAACTCAGCACCGCTGGTTTCCAGTTCACCGACGTTATCTACGAACTCTTCAAGGTTCCCATCCCGCAGGCCGATGGTCGCCAGCTGCTTGTCCTGGTAGTCGTTAAAGAATATTTCGCCGTTGGCACGCAGCGTACCGTCCAGCCAGGTGCTCTTCATGCCCAGCGTGTAGGAATCCACAATTTCCGGATCGAATGCGGTGCTTTTGCCACTTTGTCTCTGGAAGCCGCCTGACTTGAAGCCGCTGGAAAAACCGGCATAGACCATCATGTCGTCATTGGCGAACCAGGTCAGACGAGCACTGGGCGAAAACTCCGTCCAGTCATCCTTGGCATACGTCGGTTCAGGGAACGAGATGTCGAGGGCATCAGTGAACGGTGTTGCCCAGCCAAAGAAATTGGGGCTGGCTGCAGAATTGTCGCCCTGCCCTGGCGCGATGGCCAGTGGCACAACACCGAACGGCGCATTACCCAGTGCAATGGCGTACAAGGTCTGGCTAACGGTCGCTTCCTGGCGTTCCTCTCTCTCGTCCCTGGTGTAACGTCCGCCCAGCGATAGCTGCCAGCTATCGGTGATGTTCCAGTCCACGTTGGCATAGACGGAGGATGATTCTATTTCCCGGTCATCCAGAAAAGTATCCTTCACCTGCAGCGATGTCGCCAGCAGCCGTGGATATTGGGTTGTTGTACCGGGGTTCTCGGTGGTGCCGTCCAGGTAGTAGACGCCGGCAACGGCTTCAAAGGAATCGCCGCTGTAGTTGACCTGAAATTCCTGGCTGAAGTCTTCGAACTCGCGATCATTGATCGTGTGAATAAAGCGCTGCGCACTACCGTCAAAATCGAAAGGCTGGACGTGATCAATATTGCGCTGTGCGGTAATCGATTTTAGTGACCAGCGATCGGTGATATCCCAGTCAATGGTCAAGGCGAGAGTCATCGCTTCTATCTCGAACTGGCTGAGCAGCTCGCCCTGCTCGGTGGAGACTTCGTCTGGATCGGAGGGCAGTGATACGTCATTGGGGCTTTGCAGTAAACCGGTACCGGGCGCGAGAAACTGATTGGCGCCGTTGGTGAAGAAATCCAGCTGGGCCATCGTAGCCGCGTCAACACCGCTGCGGTTTGGTAGTCGCGGATTGGAGTCGTCTTTGAAGTAGTCTCCTGCGAGCTTTACACGCAGGTTGTCCGTGGCGTTCCATACCAGGCTGCCGCGATATGCTGACACATCCTGGTCCCAGAACTCTTCGCCGTCGAACGTGTTCTCCTGAATCCCATCCCGCTGACGATAGAGTGCGCCGAAACTGCCCAGTAATGTATCGCCAATAATCGGGCCGGAAATATTACCCTTCACCTGCATCAGGTCGAATTCACCCGCCTTGAACTCGATATCGCCCATCATCTCGTTTGTTGGCTCGCGAGACACATACTTGATCGCGCCACCGATGGTATTGCGGCCATAAAGGTTACCCTGTGGGCCTTTGAGGACCTCAATCCGCTCTACATCATAGACTTCCAGCAGAGCACCGGTAGCCCGGTTCAAATACACATCATCGACATAGATGCCCACACCCTGATCGAAGCCCGGATCATTGCCGATACCCCGGATAAACACTGCAATGGCACCAGCCTGCAGGCCTCCGGTTTCAGTTAAGGTGACGTTGGGTGTCATACGCTCCAGGTCTTCCATACCGTCAATCTGGGCATCCTGTAACTGCTGGGCGTTGAATGCCGATACCGCCATGGGAACGTCCTGCAGGCTCTCTGCCCTCTTACGCGCTGTGACTAACACCTCTTCAAGCTGAGCGGCGGCATAATCAGACACACCCAGCGCGGTTACTACAGCGACGCTCAAGAGTGAATTTCTGAAATGATTCTGCATAATGACGTACTCCATTTATTTGTTATGGGCTGCGAGTTACCTGTGCGCTGAAACACCGCATCTGGTAAATGCTGCAGCAGATTATCGGTATTGGAGCGGATCCCAGACAGAACGTGTGCCACCATTTTTATGTGCATTTCAGTTCACATTGAGAGGCAGAGCGCTGCGTTAATGCTGTGGCTGACTTTATTTGTTGCTCAAATCGGCACATTCAGCCATTGCTCGAGCTGCGCTGCATATTCATAGTGACAGGCACTCAATGCCTGAAAAAGGCTCTGGCACAGGTCTGTATCTAACTTATGGCTAATACATTCAGCGCGCTCACGTCTCCTGGAAGCATTGGACAGCTGGCTCTAAAAAACCGTATGGCTGTCGCTGCGATGGGTGTCAATCTTGCTGAAGCGGATGGGTTTACCGGGCAGCGCATCATCGACTTTCACGAACGTCATGCCAGGGGCGGCGTTGGATTAGTCATATTGGGAGTGGCAGGCGTGGCCTGGCCCCACGGAAGCAATATGCCGCGGCAGGTCGCAATTTCGCACGATCGGTATATTCCCGGGTTGAGTCGCCTGACTGACGCCGTACACAAACATGGCGCAAAAATCGCCGCACAGATCCACCACGGCGGCATGACCTCTACCGAAGACAGCCGCGAAAACCGGCCCATGTGGGTGCCGTCCATACCCGTTGCGAAACATGGCAATTTTATGGAGGGTTTTCTCGAAAACGAGCTGGCCGCAATGTTCGATGCAAAGGCGCCTGCTCCACAGTTGCATGTGATGACCGAGGCCGATATCGACGAATTGATCGGTTTTTTCGTCGCCGCTGCTCTGCGCGCAAGGTCTTCCGGCTTTGACGCGATCGAAATTCACGGCGGACACGGCTATATCATCTCTGAGTTTCTATCACCCAGAACAAACAATCGCGATGATGAATACGGCGGCAGTCTGGAGAATCGTGCGCGTCTGCTGCTGCGCATTATTCGTGCTATCCGCGCGGCCATCGGAGACGATATGGCACTGTGGTGCAAGTTGGATACCGAGGAGTTTGGTGTCGAAGAAGGCATTTCATTGCAGGATGCAATCCTGACTGCACGGCTCGCTGAGCAAGCTGGTGTTGATGCAATTACGGCATCGGCTTATCACGATACCAGCAAAGGCTTCATGCACTCTGAGTCCAATATTCCGCATACCCCCGAGCGTATGATTGCCAACGCAACCGCGTTGAAACATGCGGTGAACATCCCGGTCATTGCCTCTGGCAGGGTGGAGCCAGAAGCGGCCAACCAGCATATTGAAGCCGGACATTTTGATTTTCTTGCGATGGGCCGAAAACTACTGGCCGATCCAGACCTTCCCAATAAGATTATTGCCAATAAGCCGCAGCAAATCAGGCCCTGCGTTTACTGTTACTGTTGCGTCAGCCAGATCTATTTGCGCTCAGCGATAAAATGCTCAGTGAATGCGGAAACCGGCAGGGAACGGGAGCTGGCTTTGATTGCAACAGACCAAAGCCGGCATATCGTCGTGATTGGTGGCGGCCCGGGAGGTATGGAAGCAGCCATACGCCTGGATGAGCGCGGCTTCAAAGTCACCTTGCTGGAAAAGAGTAATCGGCTGGGTGGTACCCTGCAGTTTGCAGGCATCGCCTATCCCGCCAATGAGAAATTGCTGCACTGGTTGCGCCGACAAGTAAAAGAATCAGCTGTTGATGTCAGACTGAATGTCACAGCTACGCCAGAACTTGTTGCCAGGCTCGGAGCTGACGAGGTGGTCGTCGCCACGGGTGCAAAGCGCGATATGCCGGATATACCCGGCAGCAATCAGGATTTTGTTTTCAGCGGTGATGAAATGCGCGCCATGGTGATGTCTGAGGACAGCCCGGATCTGCACCGCAAGACGTCCGCGTTTACGCGATTCATGACTAGAGCCGGCGCCCTCTCCCGCGCCATCCGGATTGGCCCTGTGGTACGTCAGGCCACCAGAATCTGGTTGCCACTGGGTCAGAGCGTCACCATTATAGGCGCAGAGCTGGTGGGGCTGGAGCTTGCGGAATTTCTGGCAGAGCGTGGGCGCAAAGTAACGGTGATTGATGATGCCAGGCGCCCCGGCAAGGGTTTGTTTCTTGTGCGACGTTTGCGGCTTCTCGATGAGTTGGCACACCTGAGTGTGACGCTGCTGAATAACGCCAGTTCAATCAGCATCGGCGACCACACTGTCAGCTACGTTAATTACCGCGGGCAGCAGCGCAGCGTTGCGACTGATCACGTGATCGTGGCAAAAGGGGCAACCGGAGATACTGCACTCGCCGACACTTTCAAGGCGGCTGGCCTGCTCACGCACACGATAGGCGATTGCACAGGCGTCACTTATATAGAGGGCGCCATTCAACAAGCGGCCGAACTGGCCGTATCACTTTAGGGAAAGCAGATGAACAGCATACTGGAAAGGTTTCGACTGGACGGCCAGGTGGCAATAGTGACGGGCGCAGGACGTGGCATCGGTAGAGCCAGTGCGATCGCCCTGGCCGACGCCGGAGCTGACCTTGTTCTTGCGGCACGGACACTCGAGCAGTTGGAAGAAACTGCGCAGGAAGTGCGCAAGCGTGGCCAGCAAGCACTTGTCGTCGAATGCGATGCCAATATTGAAGCGCAACACAAGGCGCTGGTTGATCAGGCCATTGGCAGATTTGGCCGGCTCGATATTCTGGTGAACAATGCCGGTGGCGCAGCGCCCAAGTCTGCCCTGGAGACTTCTGTTGAAGAGTTCAATGCCGCCCTGCACTTCAACTGCACCTCGGCTTTTTCACTCTCGAAGCTGGTGGCACCGGAAATGGCGAGAACCGCTGGCAAAGGCGCCATTATCAATATCTCTTCAATAGTGGCTCGCTTCGCACAGCCCGGGTTTGTAACCTACGGCGTCGCAAAGGCAGCGATGGATATGTTGACGCGCAACCTGGCCCAGGATTTTGCGCCAGTCGTTCGCGTGAATGGCATCGCAGTGGGTGCGACACTGACGTCTGCACTCGAGGGCTTTATGAATGAGGAACTGGAAAGTGCAATGCTGGAACAGACTCCTCTGGCACGCCTGGGTCAGGCGGAGGACATAGCGGCCTGTGTGCTGTTCCTTGCTTCTCCTGCCGCAGACTATGTCACCGGTGAAATCGTGGGAGTAAACGGCGGCCTGACACGCTCGCAGGTAGAGATGCCGCGCGCCAGGCTCAAATTCTAGAATAAGGCGAAGCCGGTAAGCAGGGTTCCAGGTTATGGCGCTTGGCATCGCACAAGTGTGAGCGTAATCGGCGGGAGGTGAAATCAGAGGTCAAGCAGGAGGGCAAGAGTGATCCAAATTGATTGATTCAACTGTATCATCACCTGTTCCCTTTTTTGCGAGACCAGCTTTTGGAAAGAACACGCCTTAGTTTTGAATTAAATGGCCAGCGTCAGGAGCTGTCTATCGAAGATGACACACCCCTGCTTTGGGTCCTGCGTGACGTGCTGGGTTTGAACGGCACCAAATTTGGCTGCGGCATGGGGCTCTGCGGCGCCTGTACAGTGCACCTTGACGGTGAAGCTGTTCGCTCCTGCTCTCTGCCCGTCAACGCCGTAGCCAACCGGCGCGTCACCACTATTGAAGGGCTCCCGGGGGCACGCAGACATCCTCTGCAACAGGCATGGGTGGCAGAAAACGTACCCCAGTGTGGCTACTGCCAATCCGGCCAGATAATGTCCGCCGCTGCGCTTTTGGAAAAAAATCCCAGACCCACGGACGCGGATATCGATAGCGCCATGTCCGGAAATCTATGCCGCTGCGGCACCTATGGACGCATACGAAAGGCCATCAAGAGCGCAGCTGTAGGTACCTGGAAACCCGCGGAGACGGAGTCATGAGCCTTTCTCGACGTGAGTTCATTCGCAACCTGTCGGTGGCAGGAGGGGGTTTGACGCTCGGCTTTACCCTGACTGGAGTAGCGCTTTCGAACGATGGCGCCTCGCTGTCGCCAGATGCTTTTTTACGTATTACCCCGGAAGGTCAGGTGATTGTGCAGATACACAAGGTGGAAATGGGCCAGGGCTCAGTCACCGGCCTGATTACCCTGATCGCTGAAGAGCTGGAGGTTGACCCTGCTGCGGTGCGCTATGATATGGCCAACGTGGACGAGGCTTTCAAAGATCTTGAATACAGCATGCAGATCACCGGAGGCAGCAATGCCATACGGGTTTACTATCAGCCTCTGCGCCAGACGGGCGCCACCGCAAAGGCAATGCTCCTGGCAGCCGCCAGTCTGCGCAGTGGCTTGTCGCCAGATCAACTGCAGTGTGCCAAGGGCAGAATCAGCAGCAACGATAAACGCTTTAATTACAGCTACGGGGAACTTGCTTCATCTGCCAGCAAGTTCAGTATCCCGGACGAGCCAGCGTTGAAAGATGCAGCTGATTTCAGCGTTATCGGTAAACAGAACCTGCGTCTGGACACACAACCCAAAGTCGACGGCACTGCGTCTTTCGGTATTGATGCTCATTTGCCAGAGCCGTTAGTTGCCGTAGTGGTGCGCCCGCCCGTGGGCCGGGGCGCCGTGGTCAGTTATGACGCCAGCAGAGCCGAAGAACTACCCGGCGTGCATAGCATTGTGTCCATCGATGCGGGCGTTGCTGTAGTGGCAAGCAACTACTGGAGGGCGCGTAAAGCGGCAGAGGCGGTCACTCTGGAATGGCAACAAGGAGACTCTCTGCTTACCGACAGCGCAGCCATCGACGCCGCACTCACCGCAGCACTGGATGGCGACTCCTTTGCCAGTATTCGCAATGACGGTGAGCCGCCAACCAACGATCCGCAGCAACTTGTTGAGGCAGAGTACAGTGTACCGTTCCTCGCTCACGCCACCATGGAACCGATGAATGCCACGGTAGATCCCAACACGCGCGAAGTATGGGTAGGCACCCAGGCGCCGGATGTCGCGCGCAGTTTCGCAGCCTTGGGGCTGGACGCAGACGAAGAAGAAATAGCCATACACAATCAGTTTCTTGGTGGTGGCTTTGGACGCCGCGCGATGCCAGACCATGTTCTGGAGGCAGCGCAGATCGCCCGTGCAGTGGGTCAGCGGGTGAAATTGGTTTGGAGCCGCGAAGACGATACCCAACATGATTTCTATCGTCCGCCTATGAAGTCCCGCCTCCGCGCCCAGTTGAGCGAAAACGGTGAGGTGCTGAGCTGGCGGCACAGACTGGCCGGCCCCAGCCTGATGCAGTCCACCATCGATGCCATGGCGCCCGCGATTTTACCGTCGTGGATACCCAACTTTCTGGTCGACTTCGGCGCTGATATGGCCGGCAGAAAGGACAATTCATCCGTAGAGGGGGCGAACGAGTTGCCCTATGACTTCGGCCACATACAGGTTGCCTATCGAAACGTGGAAACGCCGATACCTTTGGGCTTCTGGCGCTCGGTGGGACACAGCCACACAGCATTCGTAGTCGAGAGTTTCGTTGATGAACTGGCGCACGCTATTGGCGAAGATCCGGTCGCATTCCGCCGTCGACATCTGCCCGAAGACAGCCGTCATCGTCAGGTCCTGGACAGGGTTGCCCAGATGAGCGGCTGGGGCAATGCGCCTGCTGGCCGCTCTCAGGGTATTGCTGTGCACGAATCCTTCCATTCCCTGGTCGCCGAAGTGGTGGAAATTTCGATGTCCAACGGCTCACCCAAACTGGAACGCGCGTTTTGTGCGATTCACTGTGGTCGCGCAATCAACCCGGATATTGTTCGCCAGCAGATGGAAGGGGGGATGATCTTCGGCCTCTGCGCTGCACTGAAAGGCGAAATCACGCTAGAGGATGGTGCAGTGCAGCAGGGTAACTTTCATGACTACCCCCTGCTACGCATGAATGAAGTGCCGGAAGTCGAGGTAGCTATTATCGAAAGTGATGCCCCGCCCACGGGTGTGGGAGAACCCGCTACACCGCCAGCAGCTGCCGCTTTGGGCAACGCTATTTTTGCTGCAACCGGCAAGCGCCTGCGCAACCTGCCCTTTAAACTGTTGCTTGCCTGAACCATCAGCGGTTGTCTTCATAGCTGGCCGTGATGTGTTCTGCACCCAGCAGGTTGCCGTATTTTTCTCGCATGCTTTCGAGATCCGAGAAGTAGATTTTGCCGTAGCGCAACTCGATGCTGCCCTCTTCCACCAGCTTGTGCAGTTCCTTGTTGACGGTCTGTCGGGAAGTCCCCAGCATCCTGCCCAGCTCTTCCTGTGAGACACTGACATAGAGCTCGTTCGTTTCGTCGCGGCAGCCCTGGCTGTAGGATAGCCGATACAGGTTCAGAGCCAGGCGCTGGTTGAGCGACAGCCCTCCCGCTTCGGCCACCAGGCCAAAAACAAAGCGTAGACGGCGGCACAGGGTGAGCATGACGCTCACTGCAAATTCAGAGTGCAGGGCATTTAGCGCGTCGAAGTCTTTTCTATCGATGATTTGCAACAGACAATCTGCAGTCGCCACCGCATGGCTGACGCGCGGAAAGCCGTCGATCAACCCCATCTCGCCAAAACAGTCCCCTGCGCGAAACTCGCTGGCGATGAACTCTCTGCCATCACGGGTGTAGTTACATAACTTCACGGCACCGGAGATAACCCGATACATGCTGGTGGGCGGCTCTCCCTGACGATAGACCGATTCCCCCTTGACAAAGGAGCGCTCTCGCGAGCGTGAGTTCACGTCAGCCAGAACGGCTTCAGGTAACCCGTGGATGTAGTCATGCATATGGGGAACGGTTTTCATGAGACGCAACCGAATATCAGCAAGTGATAGCTAGTTTCTTATTGACGGAAACTATACCACAGTGAAATTCGCTGCAAATACGAAAAAAGCTGGCTCACGAGGCTGCTGCACCAGCGCTGCAATGTGTCAGTACACAGTGTTTTTGTTGTCAGGGAGCCGGCCAGCGACTCCCTGATGATTTGACGCCGGGTTGCCGTTAAAAGCGGTAGGTCGCCTGGACCGCATAGGAACGCAGCCTGTCGGTAGACGAGAAGCCATTGCCTGGTACCAGCGGCTGATCATTATTGTTCGCGCTGGTGAGTTCATCGCTCAGGTTCTTGCCAATAAAGGCAACGTCCCACATGCCATCGACCGAACCCAGGCTCAGGCGCAGGTCATACTTAGTGTAGTCATCCTGATAGGCGTAAACAGGATCAAGGTCACCTGCCGTGGCATAGCCATCCGAATAGTTGATGTTCAGAATGGCTCTGGCTTCCAGCGCGCTGCTCACCGCCATGCGGTAGTCAAAGTTCAGGTTGAACGCGAGCTCCGGTGCAAAGTTGATATTGTCACCCGTGGCATCGCGGAAGGCCGTTGCCGTGCCGCGGTCAACGCAACCACCGCGGTTTTCAGGCTGGCTGCCACTGATCGTCCAGCAGGGCGCGTTCTCAAACTCAGCGTAGGTGGAATCCAGGTAGCTGCCGGTGAAACCGATGGTTAGGCCGTCTGTAGCGGCCCACTTCAGGTCAATCTCAACGCCCTGGCTTTCCAGTTCCGCCGCATTCTGCACGAAAAACGCGGTGGCACCATCGAAGATGCTCACCTGGAAGTCATCCACGGTTGAATAGAAGATCGCCGCATTCATCGTCATCATGCCATCCAGCAACGAGGACTTGATACCCAGCTCATAGGATATGGCGGTTTCTTCATCGTACTCAAAAAACGGATTGTCTTCGGTCTGCAGGAACCGGGCATCAAAACCACCTCCCTTGGTACCCGTCGCAACAGTAGCGAACAACATGCTCTCCTGGCCGACATCGTATTCCACGGTGATTGAGCCCGTCACGTCATTCTCATCACGGTCGCGATTCCTGATGTCGTGCTCAAAGGTACCCAGCAAGGAGCTGTAAATGCCTTCTGAGATGGCCGTCAGGGCTGAGCCGCCAAATTCCGCCAGGAAGCGATCGTACTCAGCGGCGGTGTCACCATACACCAGGCTGCCTGCCGGCAAGCCGGCAGCGACGCTATAGTCCCAGCCAGCAGTGAACTTCTTGTCCAGCACGTGGCTGGCTTCCTTGGTTTCCTCGAAATAGCGCAAACCGACGGTCACGCGTATCTGATCTGTGACGCTGTAGGTACCTGAACCGAAGATCGCCCACATGTCCTGATCCTGGTTGAAACGGTAATCTCGGGTCAGGTTCGGCGTGAGAGCAGCGGGTGCACCCAGCAATGGCGACGCAAGAGACGAACCAAAGCCTTCAACAGAGCGATACTTGAGATCGCTCTCGTGGTAATAGAAGCCCAGAATGTAATCAAAGGTTTCACCACCGGGAGACGTCAGGCGAATCTCCTGGCTGAACTGGTCGTACTCCTCAGTGGCGTCAACCTGGATCAGCGGCAGTGCGGCGAAGTCACAGTCACATGAATCACGGTACTCGTAAGTGGCATAACCGGTTATTGCTGTGAGCGTGTGTTCGCCCAACGCCCAGTCTATGGTGAGCGTGCCCACATCCATTTCGTTGTCGCTGAATTCCGCTTTGTCTGGAAAGCCGGGAAGGCCAGCGTACTCGGGAACGACCTGCCCAAGGAACACACCACCATCGTTAATAACAGCGCGTTTATCGTCGTATTTCTCCGCAGAGGTGTTACCTGTGGCTGCGGCGACCAAGGCCGCATTCAAACCGGAAAACGCCACGCCTGTGCCTACCGGGTCGATAACAGCCAATTGTGTCGACTGCTGCGTCTGGTTGAACTCGCTGTTTTCCCACTTGCCGGTGATGTTGAGATTGTCGGTTGCATCCCAGGCCAGTTGCACGCGCAGTGTCGTGTCGTCACGCTCCGGGCCGTCGTCGCCGGTCAGTTCGTTCTCCAGATAACCATCCAGCTCGTAGCCGCGATAGGCGATACGGCCTGACAGGCTGTCTGTAATCGGCCCGGACAGTACGCCGGTGATTTCCTGCTCACCATCTTCCCAGCCGTACAGGCCGCTTATCATGCCTTCGACTTCCTGCGTCGGTTTGGCACTGATGACATGAATGGCTCCGCCTATGGTGTTCTTGCCGAACAGCACACTCTGTGGCCCACGCAATACTTCGACCCTGTCCAGGTCCATGAAGGGAGCGCGTGACAATTGGTTGCGGCCCATGTATACGCCGTCGTGGAAAATCGACACAGACTGTTCGATACCCTGGTTGGCGCCCGGTGTTCCGATGCCACGAATAAAGATAAAGTTGCCGATCGGGTTCTGAGCAATGGTCACGGCGGGCATGTTCGCAGCGAACTCCTCACCCCGGGTGACGCCGAAATCCTTGATATTGTCGCCGCTCATGGCGGTCATGGAAATCGGCACGTCCTGCATGGATTCGGCGCGCTTGGTCGCCGTTACGACAACCTCTTCCAATTGTGAATAAGCCGGCTGAACAAGACCCAGACCAATAACTGCGGCGGCAATGGGATTGAGTGCATAACGTGTTTTCATCTGATGGTGCTCCGTGAGGCTGCGAGTTATCGAACAGGCGTTCATACACCCCTGTTCTGGTTTATTGTTAATGTGCATGCGGGTAACAGCAGGCGAATAGTAATGGCGGGGTTTGCAGTGAGACTGTCAAAAAACAGACAATTGTCTGAAGTGTTCGATAATTTCAAGCTCGCCACGTCGAGCATTCTGGTCGTCGGCCCGGTGAGCCCGGTGACTGTCCAGAACTTGACAGAGTCCACGGGGGCTTTCAGTCAACATAGGGAAGTGGCTGCAGGATGGTGTCATTACCACGCCACCATTTGCACTGTTTTCATTATTTAACAAGCCTGAGGTTACGCCATGTTGTCCGATGCGATCCGTAAAGACATTGCGAACGAAATCTACCGTTGCTTCGAGCAGAAGCAGCAGATTCCTTTGCTCAATCCCCGTTACCCTGATATCGAAATGGAAGATGCCTATCACATACAGGAATACGTGGTCTCATCGTTCAAGGCGGCCGGTCGACGAGTAAAAGGTTACAAGATAGGCCTGACATCCAAACCCATGCAGGAAATGGCCAACTCCACCGAGCCGGATTACGCCGCAATTCTGGACCACATGTTTTATCCAGAGGGTGGCGAAAGCCCGCGCTCGGACTGGCAGCAGCCGCTGGTTGAAATCGAAATGGCCTTTGTCATGAAAGAGACGCTGCAAGGGCCCGGGATTAATGTCGCCGATGTCATCCGTGCGACGGACTTTGTCCTGCCCGCCATTGAGATCGTTGATTTTCGTGTTGCCTACGGCCCCGGCATGGATGTCCGCGATACGATTTCTGATCTCGCAGCCGTTGGCGGGGTGATTCTGGGGGGAAATCCGGTGGATCTCAGGGACATCGATATTCGCGATATCGCAGGTAGCCTTGTCATCAATGACGAGGTGAAAGAACAGGGGTCTTCCGCCGCCGTCTTGGGGAATCCCCTCACCGCCGTTGCATGGCTGGCCAACAAGCTGTCTGAGTTTGGCGTTGCATTTGAGCCGGGTGACGTTATCTTGTCCGGGTCTTTCCTGCGCGCGCTGCCCGTTGAGGCAGGCGACACCATCGTTGCCCGCTTTGACAATGGTCTGGGTGATATTAACTTCTCTTTCACCTGAGCTGAAACCTCGGTAAGTCACTTACAGGACAGTACCAATGAATAATTCCGCACTTGAAAAATGGCGTAATGGAGATCCGTCACTGGGCATATGGATCAATCTGCCTGATATTCATATTGCAGAAACACTTGCCCGCGCAGGCTGTGATTGGCTGTGTTTTGACCTGCAACATGGCCTGATGGATTACAACCATCTGACGTACCTGCTGCCGGCGATCTGTGGCTTGCCGGTGACCCCGATCGTAAGAGTGGCGTCCAATACGCCGGATCAGATTGGCAAGGTGCTCGACGTGGGAGCCCAGGGCGTCATTGTACCGATGATCAATAATGCCGAGCAGGCAGGCAAAGCCGTCGCGGCCTGTTACTACCCTCCCCTGGGCCAGCGTTCCTGTGGCCCCATGAGGCCGGTGATGGTAGAAGGATTTGAGTACCTGGCGCAGGCTAATGAGCAGATTGCCTGTGTGCTGATGATCGAAACCCAGGATGGTCTCGACAACGTGGATAGCATCGCCGCCGTGGCGGGTGTAGACGCGCTGTTTATCGGGCCGATGGATCTTTGCTACGGGCTCGGGCTGACGCCCGGTGACTTTGGCAATCCCCGCTTTACCGATGCGGTAGCGGCCATTGTCAGCGCCTGTAAAAAGCACGGCCGTGCGGTGGGAATGTTTGGTTACTCCCCGGAGATGGCGAAAGACTCGCTGGACAAGGGTTTCAACTTTGCGTCGGCGGGCACGGATATCAGTTTCTTCCGCGCTGGTGTTGCCAGTGGTTTGGCCGCTGCGCGCGGCCAGGATCCGGCAGAGGCAAGCAAACAGGCGGGGTATTAATCCGCGCCTGTCTGCGCCTGGGTCTCCTGCGCTCGATACAGGCGTCCTGCTTCTGACAGCACGTACTGGCGAATTGCCTCGGCGTCATCTTGGTCAACATACTGGGCGAAGCTCACCATACCGGTGGCCTTGAGCACACCGCCGCGTACAATATCCTGCCAGATGTCATGTATCGCCGCGCCGGAATAGCGCAAATCTGGTGTCAGGCCACCGGTACGCATCGCGTCCCCGTGACAATAACTGCAATGTCTCTGGTAGATGACCTTGCCGTGTTCCAGCGTTTCTGCACTGGCGGTGACCGGGGCTGGCTTCGGTAGCTTGCGTTTGTTGTCTGGTACGGGGGGCAGTTGGGCCTCTCCACCGAGCTTGAACACCAGCACACGCGACAGGTTGGGAATTTCCCAGCCATGCGTAAACGTACCCGCCTCAGACGCGGCACCGCCGCCGAAACCAACTGCTACGGCAACGTATTGCTCTCCGTCTATGGCGTAGCTAATCGGCGCTGCCATCGCTGCCGTCTGCACATCGTAGCGCCACAGCACATCACCGGTCGCGGCATTCAGCGCTAGCAACTGCGCCTGGCCGTTACCCTGGAACAGCAGATTGCCAGCAGTAGTGAGGACACCACCACCGCCGGGCCGCCCCACTTCCGTCGACCATCGGACTTTCTGTTGCAAGGGGTCCCAGGCGAGCAACTGGCCGGTATAGGTCATGGCAAGCACCTCTTCCAGATTGGGAATAATGGGTGGCACGTTGGCAACACGATCGAAGCCCGTATTCCAGTAGCCCTGCCCCGGCTTGCGATCGCGCTCGTTGGTGGGTGACAGGAAGCTGATGGGAATAGTCATGGCCGGGATGTAAACCAGCCCTGTGCCCGGGTGATACGACATCGGCTGCCAGTTGTGTGCGCCGGCGTTACTCGGCAGGTTGACGTTTTTGCCGTCAAACAGTCGCGCGGTCGGGGTTTCGACGGGACGGCCTGTTTTCATATCCACGCCAGTGGCCCACGTCATGTCCGCGTAGGCTTCTGCGGAGAGTAGCTCACCGTCTGTCCTGTCGAGCACGTAGAAAAAGCCGTTCTTGGGAGCCTGCATGATCACCTTGCGCAATGTGCCGTCGATGGGCAGATCGGCCAGTATCATGTGTTGGGTGGCAGTGTAGTCCCAGGTCTCGCCGGGTGTTGTCTGGTAGTGCCACACGTATTCGCCCGTACCTGCACGCAGGGCGACAATCGATGTCAGGAACAGGTTATCGCCACCGTCCGGGCTGCGCAGTTCCTGGTTCCAGGGGGAGCCATTGCCCACCCCGATGTAGAGTAAATCCAACTCTGGGTCGTATACCATGGAATCCCATACGGTGCCGCCGCCGCCCCACTCCCACCACTTGCCGGTCCATGTCCTGGCGGCCTTCTCAAGCTCCGGGGATTCAAAGCCATCAGCCGGATTCCCCGGCACAGTGTAGAAGCGCCAGGATTGCTTGCCCGTATCGATATCGTAGGCCGTTACGTAGCCGCGCACACCCAGCTCCGCGCCACCGTTACCAATAACGACGTTATTGCCGGCGATTCTGGGAGCGCCTGTTATGGTGTAGGACTGCTGCCTGTCGGTGGTTTGTACGTCCCAGACGACGCTGCCGTCGTCCGCATCCAGGGCCACCAGACGCCCATCATAGGCGCCGACAAAAATTTTGCCATCGGCATAGGCAACGCCGCGATTCACGGCGTCGCAGCAGCCTTTTGCCAGAAAGGAACGATCAACCTCAGGGTTATAGAACCAGCGCAACGCCCCGCTCTTTGCATCAAGTGCATAGACCATGGACCAACTGCCCGTTACGTAGAGCGTCCCGTCCACCATTAGCGGCGTGGCTTCAACACCCCTGCGCGTATACATATCGAAGGACCAGGCCAGGCCGAGTTCGTCAACGTTATCCGCATTGATTTGCTGTAGCCTGGAGTGACGCTGCTCACCCACATCATTGCCGTGCAAGCGCCATTGTGTGTCTGGCGCTGGCGGCACGCTGGCCTGTTGTTCGTCTGCGTTGCCCTGCATTACGCCAAGCGCGACGATCATGCAGGCACCAAAACTCTTCAGTAACAGGTTCTTCAATTGACTATGCCTCTTGCCACTAACTCTTCATCTTCAACATAAAGTTGAGTATTTTGCTGGCCTTGCCAGCATAGGGAGGCATCAGCATGTCCATTGATCGAATGGGCCCCTGGTAGAACACAGGCCGCATCTTGGAGAACGTGGTAAACCCCTCATACCCATGGTAATGCCCCATGCCGCTGTTTCCAACTCCACCAAAAGGCAGACTGTGCTGGGACGCATGCAGCAGACCATCATTTACCGTTACACCGCCCGACATTGTGTTGTCGATATACCACTGCGTCAGTGACTTGTCATTACTGTAGACATAGAACGCCAGGGGGCGCGGATGGCTGTCAATATAAGCAACGACTTCCTGCTTGTCCTGATAGGTTTTCACGGGCAACAGCGGGCCAAATACCTCGCGTTGCATAATGTCCATATCGTCAGTGACATCAAGCACCAGGTGCGGTGGGAAGATACGTCGCGCCGTGTCGGGTTGCTGTGATTCAAACAGGTTGATGATTGTGGCGCCCTTGTGACGTGCATCCTCCAGCGTCTGCTGCAGGCGATCGTAGGAGCGCTGATCGATGACAGCGGTGTAGTCGCCGTTGTTGATGTCCGGGTATCGTTCATTGCAGATCCGGCGGGCTTCTTCGACAAAGCCCTGCTGTTTGCCTTCAGGCAGCAGCAGATAGTCGACGTTGGTGCAGATTTGCCCGCCATTGAACATCTTCACCCACATGATGCGTTCAGTGGCTTTGGTGATGGAGTAATCAGGTGCAACCACTGCGGGTGATTTACCGCCCAGTTCCAGTGTCACGGGGGTCAGGTTCTGTGCGCAGTTTGCCATAACCGCCTTGCCGGTAGCGGGTGAACCGGTAAAGAACAAGTGGTCGAACGGCAATGTGGTAAATGCCGGACCACGGCCGCCGCCGTCTTCGAAAAAGCTCAGTTTACCCGCGGGAAAATAGCGCGGCGCCAGCTCTTTGAATAATCTCGCCAGAGCATTGGAATTCTCGGACATCTTGATCATTGCGGTGTTGCCGGCCGCAAAGATGCCGGTGAGCGGCGCAAATGCCATCGAAATAGGAAAGTTCCACGGAACAACAATGCCTACCACACCCAGCGGTTGCGGAATGACACGCGCCCTGGCCAGTGGATACTGGGTAATATCCAGATGACGCTTCTGGGTTTTCATCCACTTCTTGAGCTGCTTGATCGCATCCAGAATGCCTTCCTGATTCATCAACAGCTCTGAAATGATGGTTTCAAAACGTGAGCGGCAACCGTAATCCTCGTTCACTGCGTCAATCAGTGCCTCTCGGTTTTCAACCAGCAAGCGGTGCAGGCTCTTCAGGTCTGCAACGCGCTGTGCGTAATCGGGCGTACGATTTTGCTGGAAGTAAGCCTGCTGCGCGTTGAATGCGTCCAGAAATTCCTGGGCAACGGTGGTGTTATCCAGCGGCATTGATAGAGTCATGGACAGTTTCTCTCCCGCAGAAATGCAATTGCGCATTTCTGGCTGATCAGAATAGTTATAAGAAGTTGATCAGGGATTGTACCTGTCGGGCATTAGCAAGAGTGTCAAACACCCGACAGTCATGGAGAAAACTCTGGCGCCCTCTTAACTCCCGACGGGAAGGCAAATGCCGACCTCATTCACCCGGGGAATACCAGATCGGTGATGTGTAGGCGCGCTCCTGTAGCGTTGCAGGGCCCTCTTCCGGCGGCTCAATCTGCAGAGCGAGCGCATCCAGCAGTGAATGCCGCGGCGTGGGTATTTCCAAAACCCGAATGTAATAGAACGCACGTTGATCGGCATTGAAATCCGGATCAGTCCAGAGAGCGACTAACTCCTCTGCCCCGATACTGTTGTCATAGCTGCCTGTTTCAAGGTCGACGGTATTGCCGATTGGACGAAGCTCTCCGTTATTGTCCAGCTCTCGATCTCCCGCCCATGCGGCGTTGTAGATTTTTTCATGCTCCACGCCATCGGCATCAAGCCATCCTTTGACGACCTGCACCCGGTCCAGGTTGGCCCCCTTGGGATCCTTCATGACCTGGATCATCATTTGAGGAACCCCTGAACCGCTGGCGTCGACCGGCAGCGTCAGGTTGCCGCCCATCGGGACGCCCAGTTCATACCCAAGTGATGCTATTTCGGATGACTCAAGTGCCATGGGGTCGAAGTTCCATCCGCCAAAAACGCGCACCTGCAGTCGGGTGCCGGTCGTCGCGTACACTTCCTTGCGTTGGAATGCTGCAAATATCTCCTCGCGCGTATTGTCTTTAGCCCACACCGCCGCCAGACCGGCGGCCGCCATACTCCAGCCGGTTGCCCTGGCGTCGCCGATACTGTCGCTACCGCGCTTGGTTTCCGGAGTAGAGTCGCGTGCGAACTTGCCCCAGAAATTATCTTCCTCAGCGCTGGCCAGGCCAGAATGGGAGTCTGTTGAGCCGATGAACCCGAATTGATAGGGGTTGACGCCCGTGCCCTGCTCCAGCGTCAGGCCGCGCAGTAAAGCCGGCCGAATATAATCGGCAGCCCTGGGCACGTAGTCTTCTCGAACCTGCTGTATGTAGTGCGTGTAGGTCTCAAAATCAGCGAACGGATCATTGGGTGACAGTTCAGGATGAGTCTCAGAATCACCCTTGAACTGGGTGACCTCGGAAACGGGTTCCCACAGCATCCGTCGGGCCGCATAAGTGTCGGTGATAGGCTCGCCTTTGAGCGTGGTATCGGCGTACATGTAACCTTTGGAGATATTTGAGTTATGGGGCATGGCGATAAACCGGGCGCCGGTTTCTTCCTGGGTGTTCTCGAGAAATGACCACAGATCTTCCGGGTATTGACTCTGGTCTGAGCCGTAGGGCACAAATTGCTTGGCAAGCGCGCCTGAATCGGGGGTGAACACAATCCTGTGCAGGTTGGCACCGGTGGGGATGGAGCTCCACTCCCAGCCGATGAACGTGGTGAAATGGCCGGGCAGGTTATGCCGCTCAGCCGAGTCTACAATTTCATGCCAGGCATTGGTTTCTGTCACCAGGGTGTCGCCAAAGGGGCCTGCAGGCAGCTCATTGGCAGGGTCCAGTACCGGGTCCCCGCCGGGACTTTCCGGAGGCATGGGCAGCAGTGAGTTGAAAAAGTCAGTGCCTGAACCGCCTTCTATCGCCCTGTTGAGCATCGTTACTGCAAACCAGCGTTTGAGGTTGCCCCAGATTCCCAGGTCTTCCATTTCGGCGGTATCGGTATTGATGGCACGGATGACACCCATCAGTTCTGCGTGATCTGATACCACCAGGAAATCCAGCGGCGTATTGATCTGAACCCGCGTCCGATTGAGTGGATGAATAACGGGAAGACCTTTGGCCCAGCGGTAGGCTGTATCGGGATCCGCCGTCTGGTTTTTGCTGAGATAGGCATCAAATGAATAAGAGGTGTGCAGGTGTGTATCGCCGAACAGCAAGCGCGTCTCTTCCTGCGCAGCGGACGCTAGCGGCTGCCAGCTTACAGCCAACGCCGTGAATGCCATTGCACGGGTAAAAAGTTTGTTTGCGGGTATTCTAGCCATAGCGTTTTCTTCCCTGATTATTATCTGTTCAGTGCAGTTCCCGGCCGCCCTGGAGCCGCCCTCTCCTGTCCTTAATCGAGTTTAGCTGGTGGTAGCGGACATTCTGCGCACTGCGTAAAGCAGCAGTAGGCAGATCACCACTTCAACGGCGATCTGGGGAATGGCCAGCGTTGCATCGTGGATCAGCCACGCCAAGGTGCGGAAAATGGCGGTTGCTCCCAGCAGCAGCGCTGGTGCCTGCAACCAGGCGCGCTCATGGGTGATCACGCCCATAAACACCATGGTGCCGCCGGCGAAAAAGAACGCCCCGAGGTCGCCAATTTGTGTGCTGCGACCGAGGCCATCAAGTAAAGGCATACCCAGCGAGGCTGCCATGCTGGCGGGTTTAACCAGCCAGGCAAGCCCCATCACCACAAACAGCAACGCGGGCAGGCAGATGATAACGCGCAAGGTATTGTTCATATTATTCTCCACAGGCGAATTCGAGGTGGCAGCAGTAACAACAGGCCACAAGGCTTGCGACAGGGGCAATATAATGCAGCATTGTGTCCAGCCGGACAATATCAATCCGCGCTGGCGAACGCAGCCCGCAGTCAAACCGGCGCGGGGACCACTTGAGGCCTCGCACGGTAGCTGTGAGGTGAGTGTTGGCCAAAATTCATGATGTGCGTCAATCAAAGCGCCCTGGGCCGGCAAAATAAAGGCCAAAGCATGCGCTTACCCCATGATTTTTCCGGCGTTTCCCTGTAATTTATCGACACGACCTGATGGAGGGTAAAAATAGTGCAATTCAACAAATTTCTTGTGGTTTTTGATCCAACGACAGACAGTCAGCCAGCGTTGGACCGCGCCGCGATGATCGCCGGCAACAATGCAGATTCGGCACACGTACATGTGTTCTCCTGTATCTACGCAGACCTGGGAAAATCTGGCGATAGCGACGCCAGGGTCAAGGAGCTTGTTCACGCGCAACAGGAAATCCTTGACGCTGCCATCGCGCCGCTTGTTGCCCAGGGGTTAAAAGTGACGACAGAGATTGAGTGGCAGAAAGACTGGTACCAGGCCGTCGTTCAGGCCAGCAAGTCGAACGCTGCAGATGTGGTACTTAAATCGACCTACAAACACTCCGCGACCCAGCGTCTGTTGAAGAAATCCTCTGACTTTACCCTGATACGGGAATGTCACTGCGCTGTGCTACTGGTAAAAGCGGGTAATTCCTATGAGGCACGCAAGGTGCTGGCGGCGATCGACTCGCGCGGCAGCGAGGACTCTTATGCCAAGCTCAATGGCAACATACTGGAGTTCTGCAAGCGTTTTACCGACAGCGCCGGAACCGAGGTGCATTTCGTCAGCGCGCACAAGGATTTGGCCAGCCGCCCGGATCGCGGCTCCATGGTGCGCGCCTGTGGCGTACCGACCGAACGCGTGCACATCACCATGGGCGACGCCGATGACGTCATCGTAGACACCGCTCGTGAACTCGGCGTCAATCTGGTGGTTGTCGGCAATTCCGCGCGCAGTGGTCTCTCTGCAGTGGTCAACAGCAACACCGCTGAAAAAATTGTGGACGATCTGGATTGCGATTTGTTCGCTATGCAAGGCTAAGCGCAGGCAGGCCCATCTTGCGTTCTGGCACCGGAATTCTATGACCAAAGAAATGGAACAGCAGTTGCAGGGCCTGCTTGACAAGCAGGCCATTTATGAACTGATCAACCGGTACTGCAATGCTGCCGATCGTCATGACAACGAGCTGTTCAGACAGCTGTATCACGAGGATGCCTGGGATGATCACGGGTCTTTCTTCAAAGGGCCGGCAATGGAGTTCATCGACAAGCTGCCTGAGATACAGCTACCCATGGAAATCCTGCACCACAACGTGACCACAGTGAATATCAAACTCAATGGTGATCGTGCAGAGGGCGAGGTTTACATTCTCGCCTTCCATAAAATTGCCACTGATGACGGCGCAATGGATCTGTTGATTGGCGGACGCTACTTCGACAAGTACGAAAAACGTGACGGACAATGGAAGTTCTCGCACCGTGCTGTGGTGGCAGACTGGGCAACCCTGAACGATCCTTCGCAGGTCAACCTCAACAACCCGGTGATCGCTGGCGCACATATCGGCAAGCCGGGCCCGGCAGACCCCTCCTACGAATTCTTTTCGCAGTTTCAGCGTGGCGTAGTGTAGCGCCGAAATCAGTCCTGCAGTTTGCGATAGAGAGATCGCACACTGATACCAGCAATCGAAGCGACGATTTCCCGATTCCCAGAGTGAGTTCCCATGAGTTGCTCAAGGTAACGCCGCTCCACGGCCTTGAGTGTCATGGCCCCATTGTTGGGACTCGTGTTGGAAATACTTAAACATTGTTGAATCACTGCGCGGTCGATCACGTTGGTATTGGCCAACACGACGGCGCGAGAAAGAATATTGCGCAACTCGCGGATATTGCCTCTGTAGTGATGCGTCTTGAGCAGGCTGACAGCGGATTCTGTCAGGTGGAAAGTCTTATTGCCCCGGGCGTCGCGTAACATGCTGCCTGCCAGTGCCGGCAGATCATCCAGGCGCTGTGCCAGCGTTGGCAGATGCACGGGAAACACATTGATCCGGTAGTACAGATCCTGTCGAAATTCGCCGGCATCCACCATGGCTTCCAGGTTGCGGTGAGTGGCGCACACCAGCCTGAAATCAGTTTGCTTGACCTGCGTGCTGCCGACCGGCCGATAGGTGCCCGTTTCTATCAGGCGCAGCAATTTGACTTGCAGTGAATGGGGAATATCGCCCACTTCATCCAGGAACAACGTGCCGCCGTGAGCGGCTTCGGCCAGCCCCTGCCGTGTGTAATTCGCTCCGGTAAAAGCCCCTTTGATGTGACCAAACAGCTCACTTTCAAACAGTGTCTCACTCAACCCGGCGCACTCCAGCGTCACCAGGGCTTTGTCACTGCGCAGGCTCGCCTGGTGCAGGGTGCTGGCGGCCAGCTCCTTGCCGGTGCCTGATTCTCCCAGCAGCAAGACCGCCGCGTCGCTGGGTCCCACACGCGTGATCATCTCCAGCATTCGATTGAAAGCCGGGCTGCTCCCCACCATGGGCCGAGCCTGCTTGCCGGAGCCTGCAAGTGGCACTGGCTTCAGTAGTTCAACAAAAAACTGCAGACGCCCCTGGTCATCGATTATCGGCAGCATCTCGACGTCTACATGCTCCTCACCACGGGGTGTCTGGTGAATGTGCAGCACGCGTTCCCGTTGACCCGATTTTGTCGCCGCGGCGAGTGGGCAATCTTCTCCCGCCTGATCACAGGGTTTGTCGTAATTGTGCGATATACGGTAGCAGTGAGCAGGGCCTGCCTGCGTATCGATGAGACCAAATTTCTCACGGTACTGGTCGTTGGTCGCAAGAATCTCATAGTCAGGTGTTACCAGGATCGCGGGATGCTCATAGCTGTCCAGCATCCTGGCGATAGCCAGATCAGTGTCGGTAGCAATGACTTCCACGTCGGGTACCCCATTTGCCATTTGTGTCTAAACTAATGACAAATTTGGCATGGCGATCACATGGAAGCAAGCTTCGGTTAAAAAATTGTACGGGCCGTGAATTTAATTTCCAGTATTTACAGATACTTACACGCAGTATCTATAGTCTAGTCTCGAGTGGCACGGGGTTTGCTATTAACAGTCTCAACCATGATCTTCTGTGCGTCACATCAAGACTGCAGCGATAAAAGGAAACCACTAATGAACCAACCCGTTGAAGCTAGCCTCGACATCAGCGTTAAACCACAGGTGACAACTTTTTTTGACGAAGCCACCAACACCCTCTCCTACGTGGTGAAAGACCCGGCGAGCAGCGCCTGTGCCGTGGTTGATTGCGTGATGAACCTGGATTACCCATCAGGCACGATCACCTTTGAAGGTGCGGACCAGATCATCGCTTTCATCGTTGAGCATGAACTGGACCTGCAGTGGATATTGGAAACCCATGTGCATGCAGATCACCTGTCCGCGGCGCCCTACGTGCAGCAGCGTCTGGGTGGCAAGATCGCCATTGGCTCCTGCATTTCTGTGGTACAGGAGACTTTTGGCCAGATCTTTAATGCCGAGCCAGGCTTTGCGCGTGACGGCTCACAGTTTGATGTGCTGCTCAACGATGGAGACAGCATTGCCATCGGCTCAATGCAGGGCTGCGCTTTGCATACGCCCGGCCATACCCCTGCCTGCATGACCTATGTGCTGGGAGACGCTGCGTTCGTGGGAGATACCTTGTTCATGCCCGATGGCGGTACCGCGCGCGCAGACTTCCCAGGCGGTGACGCTGCTGTCTTGTACCGTTCCATACACCGTATCCTGTCTCTGCCTGCCGACCTGCGTATCTTCGTTTGCCACGACTATCTGCCCGATGGACGCGAACTGGAATATGAAACAACAGTCTCCGAGCAGTTGGCGTCGAACATTCACGTGAACCGGAATGTCGCGGAAAGCGCTTTTGTAGAAATGCGTACCGCGCGTGATGCCACACTGGGAATGCCTACGTTGATACTGCCCTCGTTGCAGATAAATATGCGCGCGGGTCACATGCCGCCAACAGAGAGCAGTGGGCAACTGTTCCTGAAAATCCCTGTCAATGCGTTCGGTGGTGGTGACATCACCGGGCTGCTGTCCTAAGGAGACACGGGCATGGGTCTGGACATAAAAAAAATCAATGAGCGATTTTCGGTATCGGCACAGATTACGCTGGATGATATCCCGACACTGGCTGAACTGGGCGTAAAATCACTGATCTGCAACCGGCCGGATGGTGAAGCAGCAGACCAGATCAATGTCACCGAGATTGAAGCGGCGGCGCAAGCGCAGGGAATGCAGGCCGTTTACTTGCCGGTGGTTTCCGGCAAGTTGACCAGCGAGGATGTGGACAGTTTTCTGGCAAGCATTGAGGCGCTGCCCCAACCTGTGCACGCATACTGCCGCACGGGTACCCGTTCAATCACGCTCTGGTCTTTGTATCAGCGCCGCCTTGGCGTTCCCGACGCGCAACTGCTGTCGATCGCGCGGCGCTGCGGTTACGATCTCAGCAGCGCTTTACAGGCGGACGCCGGGCGTAGCTCGGCCGCTACCGCTGCGCACTACGACATCGTGATTGTCGGTGCGGGCGCCGCAGGAATCGCGGTGGCGTCGAGCCTGCTGGCGCGCTCAACGTCATTGTCGATCGCCATCATCGACCCGGCCGAGGTCCACTATTACCAGCCCGGCTGGACGCTGGTTGGCGCGGGTGTTTTTACTCAGGCGCGCACGGTAAAAACCATGGCTTCCCTGATTCCGCAGGGCGTGGAATGGATCAAGGCCGCCGTCGGCTCGTTTGAGCCGGATCAGAATCGCATCAGGCTGGAGGACTCGCGTCCTATTTACTACGAGCGCATGATTGCCGCTCCCGGTATCAAGCTGGACTGGCACGGTATAGAGGGGCTGGTGGACACACTGGGACACAACGGGGTGACCTCCAACTACCGTTTCGACCTGGCGCCCTATACCTGGCACCTGGTACAGAATCTGAAGCAGGGCAAAGCCGTATTTACGCAGCCGCCAATGCCCATCAAGTGCGCCGGAGCGCCGCAAAAAGCGCTGTATCTGTCCTGTGATCATTGGCTGCGCAGCGGCACGTTGCGCAATATCGATGTACAGTTCTTCAACGCCGGTGAGGTGCTGTTCGGGGTGAAAGAATACGTGCCTGCGTTAATGAACTACGTTGAGAAATACGGTGCCCAGCTCAATTTTGCTCATCGGCTGGTTCGTATCGACGGCGACGCGCGCAAGGCCTGGTTCGCGACGCAGGCTGAAGATGGCTCATCACGTGAGGTTGAAGCTGAGTTCGATATGATCCACGTCTGCCCACCGCAATGCGCGCCGGACTTCGTGCGCGACAGTGCGCTGGCAGACCCCGCCGGGTGGATAGACGTTGATCAGAATACGCTGCGGCATAAACGCTACGAGAATGTGTGGGGCCTGGGCGATGCGATGAACGCTCCCAATGCAAAGACCGCAGCGGCCGCGCGTATGCAAGCGCCAATTGTCGCCAACAACGTGCTTGAGGCGATGGGCCAGGTGAAGGGGATTGCACATTACAATGGATATGGCTCCTGTCCACTGACTGTGGAGAGAGGCAAAATCGTACTGGCCGAATTTGGCTATGGTGGCAAGCTGCTACCCAGTTTCCCACAGTGGCTGATCAATGGTGAAAAGCCGTCCAGGCTGGCCTGGATGCTCAAGGAAAAGATACTCCCTCCTGTATACTGGCTGGCGATGCTCAAAGGTAAGGAGTGGATGGTGAACCCCGAACACAGCAAATCCGGGACAGCAAAGGGTTGAAAAACCCGTTAGCGCGTTTCTTTCCGCCGCTGGAGTGGGTGCGTGATTATCACGGCACGCTGTTCGCCAGTGATTTACTGGCGGCCGTGATTGTGACGATCATGCTGATACCCCAGTCGCTGGCTTACGCCCTGCTGGCGGGCCTGCCCGCAGAAATGGGCCTTTACGCGAGTATTCTGCCCCTCGTTGCCTATGCTTTGCTGGGATCCAGCCGCACGCTGTCGGTCGGGCCGGTCGCCGTGGTGTCTCTGATGACGGCCACCGCGGTCGGTAAAGTCGCCCAAACCGGCACCGCCGACTACGCCACCGCGGCGATTGTGATGGCCATGCTGTCAGGCATCATGCTGCTGCTTCTGGGTCTGCTGCGCTTTGGGTTTCTGGCCAATTTCCTCTCCCATCCAGTGGTGTCCGGTTTCATCACTGCCTCAGGAATCATCATCGCACTGAGTCAGCTGCGCCACATATTCGGAACGCAGGCCCAGGGTGACAACCTTCCCGAACTGCTGCACTCGTTATTCAGCAACCTGGCGGATTTCAACGCAGTCACCCTGGCCACCGGGGTGGCTGCCCTGCTCTTCCTTTTTTGGGCCAGAAGCGGCCTCAAACCGCTACTGCAGCGCATGGGGCTTGGCGAGCGCAGCGCCTCGATTGTCGCCAAAGCCGGCCCTGTATTTGTCATCATTCTTACCGTACTGGCCAGCTATCTCGGAGATTTTGAGGCGCGCTCTGTCGCATTGGTCGGCGCCGTACCACAGGGATTACCCGGCTTGTCAGTGCCAGTATTTGATCTGGCACTGTGGTCTGAGCTTGCGGTGTCCGCCATGCTGATTTCCATCATCGGGTTTGTAGAATCGGTCTCAGTGGGCAAAACCCTGGCGGCCAAGAGACGCCAGCGTATTGACCCCAATCAGGAACTGGTGGCCCTGGGCTCTGCCAATGTCGCCTCCGCCGTATCGGGTGGCTTTCCGGTAACGGGTGGCTTCTCACGCTCGGTGGTGAACTTTGACGCCGGTGCAGAGACCCCTGCTGCCAGTATCATGGCTGCGGTCGGTATCGCCCTGGCCGCACTGCTGCTGACACCGGTTCTGTTCTATCTGCCCAAGGCAACGCTGGCGGCGACTATTATCGTAGCCGTTACATCGCTGATCGATTTCGGCGTGATTAAACGCGCATGGCACTATTCGCCGTCTGATTTCATTGCGGTGATAACCACGATTGGCGCAACGCTGCTGTTAGGCGTGGAGCTGGGGGTCCTGTGCGGAATACTCGCGTCAGTGTTTTTGCACCTGTATAAAACCACGCGTCCCCACATTGCGGTTGTCGGGGAGATAGCGGGCACTGAGCACTTCCGCAATGTGGAACGTCATAACGTGATCACCCAGTCCAACCTTGTCTCACTGCGAGTCGACGAGAGTTTGTATTTCGCCAATGCCAGCTATCTCGAGGATTACATCTACTCACTGATCGCCGATATGGACAAGCTTGAGCACGTGATCCTGCAGTGCACCGCCGTCAACGAAATCGACATGAGCGCGCTGGAGGCACTGGAGGCCATCAACCATCGGCTACAGGAGCAAGGGCTGACGCTCAATCTCAGCGAAGTAAAGGGCCCGGTGATGGATGCCCTGAAAAAAACAGAGTTCCTGCAGCAGCTCAGCGGCTCTGTGTATCTCACCCAGCATCAGGCGGTCGCCGCGCTCAAGCATGACGAGATCGAGCCCTACATCATCTGATTGTCGATCTTTGTCTCAGGCCCCCCGGGCTTGCAGCTATCTTGCAGCTATAGTGCTTTGGCGGACAGTGTGCGAGCATGACAGCGACGTACTGGGTAACGCGCGGAGTAGGCACTGTATGCAATATGGCTGGCTGTTAAAACTGGGCGCATTCGCGTTTGTTGTGTTTATGATCGCGGTGCTGGCCTGGCTGACCACCTCACCGCCTGAGGACCCCTGCCTCCCCAATGAAGGTGATGTGGGCGCTGCAGTGCTGGCCGACGAAGCGGGAGACCAGGACGCACTGGTGAATCGCGCAATCATCAAACGTGGTGCCTGCGAACAGGCACCAGCGGGGGCGAAGAAGGAAGACGACTAGAACAGGTTACGCTGCGAGGCTCGCTGCCACAGCTTCAGGGTCGCTTTTTCAATAGCGCCCTCCGCCGCCATGCCAAGCTTCTCCTGCCAGTTCTTCTTGTGCACAAACTTGACTTCGTAGACAGACCAGTCTTTCAAACGCTCCTGGATAAAAGCATCACTGGTTTTTATCTCATCGATCAGACCTTCGTCGATAGCCGTCTGCCCATACCACACTTCTCCGGTAGCCACCTTGTCGATATCCAGTGACGGACGGTTTGCGCCGACAAACTGCTTGAACAGGCTGTGGGTTTCTTCCAGCTCTTCTACAAATTTCTGGCGGCCTTTTTCGGTATTCTCACCGAACACTGTCAGCGTGCGCTTGTATTCACCCGCGGTCAGCAGCTCAAAATCGATATCGTTCTTCTTCAGCAGGCGATGAAAGTTGGGCAACTGTGCCAGTACCCCGATAGAGCCCAGCACTGCGAACGGGGCGGCAATGATTTTGTCCGCCACACAGGCCATCATGTAGCCACCACTGGCAGCCACTTTGTCGACGGCTATCGTCAACGGAACGCCGGCGGCCGTAATGCGCTGCAACTGACTGGCTGCAAGACCGTAGCCGTGCACCATGCCGCCGGGGCTTTCAACATTAACCAGGATTTCATCGCCATCGTTGACCTGCGCCAACACGGCCGATATTTCCTCGCGCAGGTTTTCCGTGGCGCTGGCTTTTATATCGCCGTCGAAGTTGAAGATGTACAAGCGCTTCCTGTTGGACTCTGACCCGCCGTGGTCGCCTTTCTTGCGGCTCTTCTTCGCTTCTTTGGCGCGTTGTTTGTCGGCCTTTTTCTCCGCCTTGCGCTCTTCTTTGAGTGCTTCGGGTTCACTAATGACATGCTGCATGTGTTCGCGAATGTGGCGGTACTTTTCGTTCAGGTCGCGGATTTCGATGTGACCCTCGTGCTGCTCATTTTTATAGCGTTGACCAATAGCAAAGAGGCCCGCAACGACAATGAGAATCGCGGCGACCAGGGTCACTGCCTGCGCCAGAAACAGGCCATACTCGAATATAAATTCCAAACTGTTACTCCAATAAATCAGTGAAGGTGGGCAATGTAGTGCTCTATGAGCTGCCCTGATATAGATGAACGCGGTGGGATCATGGGAAGATCACTATAATGGAACCACTGTGCATCTGCGATTTCAGCAGGGTCGCACACGATATCACCACCGGCATACTCGGCGAAATAACCCAGCATCAGTTGGTTGGGAAAGGGCCATGACTGCGACTGGAAGTAGCGCAGATTCTTTACTTCCACGCCCACTTCTTCACGCACTTCGCGAATCAGTGTTTCCTCGGCCGTCTCACCGGCTTCAATAAAACCGGCCAGCGTGCTGTACATCGGACGCGGGAAGTTGGCATTGCGAGCGAGCAATAACTCCTCGCCCCGGGTAATCAGCACAATAATGCACGGCGCTATGCGAGGATAATTGATAATGCTGCAGGTATCGCAGCACATTGCGCGCTCCGCCTGATCCACGCGCATTCGCTGGCCGCAGCGCCCGCAAAACTGATGATCCCGCTCCCAGTCCAGTAACTGTGACGCGCGTCCGGCCAGGGCAAATAACGCCTCGTCGACACGACCCAGAATCTGGTACAGATTGCCGGTCTGAAACTGCATGGGATCGAGTTGTTCTACTTCATCGATCTCAAGCGCATAGCAGGGGCGTTCGTGCCAGAACCCAAGGAATAGCCGGCTTACAATTCGCCATTCGCCCGCTCGCACCTGCGCGTCATCGATCAGGCACGCTTCTGTCGAGCGCAAATCGCTGACCAGCGCACCGCGCTGGAAGACAATGTGCACTTCGTCGCCACTGGGTTGCGGTGGCTTGTTATCGTGGCGGAACATCTGGCTATGGGCACTCCTGCTGATCAGCCGGCTATAGTATGCGCGGGCGGCAGCAGGGGCAAGGCTCGAGACTTGTCGCGTCAGGTTTTTACCACCCCGAGCTGTCTTATTTACGTGCGCAAAGGCTTCGTCTAATCAGGGCTTGTATCGTAGAATGCGCACTGATTTTTGCCGACTGAATAACGCTATCATGAACGAATCTGCCGCTATGGCGCTCTGGAAGAACTTCCTGGGCCCATCACCGACCTGGTACAAGCAAACCATTGTGGCGTTCCTGCTACTCAACCCCGTTGCCCTGTGGACGATGGGGCCATTTGTGACTGGCTGGCTGTTGATAGGAGAGTTTATTTTTACGCTTGCGCTCGCGCTGCGTTGCTATCCATTGCAACCTGGCGGGTTGTTGGCGATCCAGGCTGTTCTGTTGGGCATGACCACTCCGCACATGGTCTACCAGGAAACGCTGGCCAACTTTGAAGTTATCCTGTTGCTCATGTTCATGGTGGCTGGCATCTACTTTATGAAGGAGCTATTGCTCTTCGTCTTTACCAGGATCCTGTTGAATGTGCGCTCAAAAGTGATTTTGTCACTGCTGTTCTCGATCGTCGCAGCACTGTTGTCGGCTTTTCTGGATGCACTCACCGTAACCGCAGTGTTGATCAGCGTGGGCGTGGGTTTCTATTCTGTGTACCACAAAGTGGCGTCTGGCAAACCCTCCCATCAGGATGACCATGATCACTCCGTCGATGACTCAGTTGATGGCCAACACCAGGAGGATCTCGAAAAATTCCGCGCCTTCCTGCGCAGCCTGCTGATGCACGGTGCCGTGGGTACGGCGCTGGGTGGCGTCTGCACGCTGGTGGGAGAGCCCCAGAACCTGCTGATTGCAACCGTCGCTGGCTGGGATTTTCTCACCTTCGTCAAGATCATGGCGCCGGTGACACTGCCTGTGCTCATTGCAGGGCTGGCCACCTGCGCTTTGCTGGAGGTGACCGGCAAGTTTGGCTACGGCGCCAGATTGCCCGGCAATGTGCGCCACGTACTGGAAGAGTTCCAGGCTCGCGAGGAAACCCTGCGTACCCGTCGCAGCAATGCGCGCCTGATTGTGCAGGCGCTGGTGGCGGTCGTCCTGGTAGTGGGGCTCGCCATGCACTGGGCCGCCGTCGGCCTGATTGGCCTGATGGTGATTGTGTTGCTCACGGCGTTTAACGGCGTGGTTGAAGAACACCAGCTCGGGCATGCGTTTGAAGAGGCGCTGCCTTTCACCGCGTTACTGGTGGTATTTTTTGCCATCGTGGCCGTGATACACGATCAGCACCTGTTCACACCGGTGATCGACTCTGTGCTCGCAATGAGCTCTGACGTGCGCCCGCCCATGTTCTTTCTGGCTAATGGGGTGCTGTCGATGATCAGCGACAATGTGTTTGTGGCCACCGTTTACATCAACGAAGTGAAGACTGCACTGGATGCCGGAACGATTACCCGGGCAGAGTTCGATCAGTTGGCGGTTGCCATCAACACCGGCACCAACCTGCCCAGCGTGGCGACGCCCAATGGCCAGGCTGCCTTCCTGTTCCTGCTGACTTCGGCATTGGCACCGCTGATACGCCTTTCTTACGGACGCATGGTGATTATGGCCTTGCCCTATACGGTTGTGATGGGCGGAATAGGTTTACTCTGCGTCACCTTGTTTATCTAGGGAATTTGAGGGGCGCTGCTATCGGCGGCCAACTCTCGCCACAGTACTTTGCCGCCATTGCCGGCGGCAATCGCATCCAGCTGCGCCTGATGCGCGGCTAACTCTTCCTCAGAGGCCCTGACAACCGGCAAGGGCGCACGATCAGCAGGCAGCCGCTGCAGCCGTTCCACACGCGCCCTGCCCTCGCCACCGTTATCGCCAGACTCCGACAACTGCAGCATGGTCTGGCCGCCGGTCATGGTCAGGTAGACATCAGCGAGAATTTCCGCATCAAGCAGTGCGCCGTGCAGGTCGCGTTGTGAATTGTCGACACCGTAGCGCGTGCACAGGGCGTCAAGATTGTTGCGCTGCCCGGGATGTTTGGCGCGCGCCATCATCAGCGTATCGATGATGGGGCAGTTGTCTTCCAGCAAGGGATGATCTGGCTGCACTCGTTGCAGCTCGGCATTGAGGAAGCCAAGGTCAAACGCTGCGTTGTGGATAATCAGCTCCGCGCCCTGCACGTACTCCAGAAAATCCTGCGCGATGCGCGCAAAGACCGGTTTGTCTGCCAGAAACTCAGTAGTAATCCCGTGCACCTCGATCGCACCCTGGTCGATCTCGCGCTGCGGATTGATGTACTGGTGATAATGGTTGCCGGTGAGCTTACGGTTCATCAGCTCGACACAGCCAATCTCGATAATGCGGTGGCCCTGGCTGGTTTCCAGGCCCGTCGTTTCGGTATCCAGTACGATTTGTCTCACGTTTTCTCTTCCTGCTTCAGACGACGAGAGCTACGACAGCAGCTCATCGATACCGCGATTGGCCAGTTGATCCGCTATTTCGTTTTCGCGGTGTCCGCTGTGGCCCTTGACCCATTGCCAATCGACCTCATGACGCTGGTTCTGTTCATCCAGCGCCTGCCACAGATCCACGTTCTTGACCGGTTTGCGCCCTGCTGTTTTCCAGTTTTTCTGCTTCCACCCCTGCAGCCATTGCGTGATACCGTTTTTGACATAGACGGAATCTGTTGTCAGCACCACCTCGCAGCGCTCCTTCAGCGCTCGCAGCCCTTCAATCGCGGCAACCAGTTCCATGCGGTTGTTGGTGGTTTCTGGCTCAGCGCCGTAGAGTCTGCGCTCCTTTCCCGCATAGCGCAGCAGCGCGCCCCAGCCGCCAGGCCCTGGATTGCCGCGGCATGCTCCATCGGTAAAAATTTCTACACGCTTCAAGCCGCGACATCTCCATTGCCATTTCTGGCACCGTTATCACGGCGCTGTATCGGGGTGGCCGGTGTTGGGCTGGGTACCGGTCGTGGTTGGGGCACGGCCAGCCCAATGAGGCGCTCTCCGCGCAGGCGCAATGATTGCCGCGGTTTATGCAGCGCTGATACCTGCTTGATGGCGTGCAACACGTAGACTCCGCCGCCGTGCAGATTCTGGCGGTTTGTCCATCCGTCCCAGCGCATCAGGAGGCGTTGGACACGTTCGCTACCAAACGGGGGAATCGCGCACAAACGATCGCAATCCTGCACTTCGCAACCCAGCAGGTGCAGCCAGTCGGTGAGGCGATTTTCGCTGACCGGCGTGCAATGATGCCAGAAAGATTGCGCAGAGCGCCCCCGAATCATCGCATTCAACCCCATCAGGCTGTAGGGGTTGAAACCGATCAGCAGTAGTTGGCCCTGCGGCGTCAGTACCCGCTGTATTTCACGCAGTACCTGGTGAGGGTTGATGGCAAACTCCAGGCTGTGATGGGCGATTACTGCGTCCACACTGTCTGAATCCAATGGCAGCTCCTGGGCGTCGCACACCAGGCCAATGCTGTCACCGGGCCGCTCGGCAGCGTAGATGCGATGGTTAATCGGGCTGCCCTGGTACAGGGGGTGGCCGCGGGTCACGCCCAGCTGCAGGATATGGTAGCCGAAGGTGGTATCGAGGCGCTCGGCGAGTGCGTCGCGCAGGCTGCGCAGCAGGTATTGCCCGGTATCGCGGTCATACCAGGATTCCAGTTGGGCAAAAATGTCGCTACACTCGCTGTTCATTCGCTGATCTGGTCTGGCCCGGTACACTGTGCTGAGGGCGACCATGTTACTGCATTTCTCCCCAATTTAAACGGTGTAACATGCTGACGATCGAACCAATTCCCGCTTTCAATGATAACTATATCTGGCTGCTGTATGACGAAGCCACGCGTCATGCCTTTGTCGTGGATCCCGGCGATGCCGCTCCTGTGATCGAGCGGCTGGACGCATTGCAACTTGAGTTGGAAGGTATCCTCATCACCCACCATCATTTTGATCATGTGGGCGGTCTGGCTGATCTGGGCGAGCGTTATAAGCCGACGGTCTTTGGGCCGGATAATCCCGCTATCAGCGGCATCACCGATGTAGTCCAGGCTGGCGAGAGCATCACCGTGCTGGGAGCCCCTTTCGAGGTGATGGCCGTTCCCGGACACACCCTCGATCACATTGCCTATTACAGCGCCGGTGAAACACCGATCCTGTTTTGCGGTGATACCCTCTTCGCAGGTGGTTGCGGCCGCCTGTTTGAGGGCACGCCGCCAATGATGTTGCAGTCCTTGCAATCCCTGGCAGACCTGCCCGGCAACACGCAGGTGTACTGCGCCCATGAATACACCCTGGCCAACCTGGCATTTGCGCGTGCCGTCGAGCCCGATAACTTCGCCTTGCAAGAGCGTATCGAGCGCGCGCAGCGCACCCGACAGCGCAACGAGCCCACGGTGCCCTCAGATATTGCACTGGAGCGCGCTACCAACCCCTTCCTGCGCTGCGCTCAGCCCGACCTGCACAATGCCCTGCGTACACAGGGGAAGATCACTGATGAACAGAGTGAGGTCAGCGTGTTTACTGCGGTGCGCAGTTGGAAAGACAACTTTTGAGCGATTCCGGCAATTAAAAGTAGCTTTGACTGCACGAGGCCCTAGACTATTACTATCGGGCGCCACTTGGGTTTAAAGAAAATATCAATAATATCATGAGTATAAGACGACTAATTGCAGTAATTTCTATATTGCTCCTGATGGCAGGTTGCCAGTCCCTGTCCACTGAGCCGGTAGCCGTTGCTTCCGCGCCAGCAATCATTGACCCCCCCGTTGCCGCCGTCGTGGCCCCTGCGGTAGAGACTGCAGCGGCGCAGCCACCGCGAGACCTGTGGGAGCGAATGCGTCGGGAGTTGAGCTGGCAATCGATGGATAACGCCCAGATCACGCGCGCGCGCGAGCGTTTTTTACGGCAATACAGCTACCTGCCAGTGATCGCACAGCGGGCTCAATACTATCTGTATTACATTGTGGAAGAGGTCGAAAAGCGCGGCATGCCGATGGAAATCGCGCTGCTACCGCTGGTGGAGAGTACTCTGGACCCTTTCGCATCGTCGCCCTCCAGCGCCGCCGGTTTGTGGCAAATCATGCCAGCAACCGGCCGCCATCTGGGGCTGCAGAAGAATTGGTGGTGGGACGGTCGACGCGACCTGCGGGCCTCGACGCGCGCCGCACTGGATTATCTTGAAGGCCTGCATCAATCTTTCGACGGAGACTGGCTGCTTGCCCTTGCCGCCTATAACTCGGGTAAAGGGCGTGTGAATCGCGCTCAGCGCAACAACAGCCGGGCTGGCAAGCCAACGGATTACTGGTCGCTGAAACTGCCGCGGGAAACACGCGACTATGTGCCGCGCCTGGTGGCTCTGTCGCAAATCGTAGCGACGCCAGCGGCCTTTAATGCGCGTATCCCGACTGTCCCCAATGCGCCTGCTTTTGGCATTGCAGACACCGCGGGGCAGCTTGAACTGATGCGCGCGGCCGAGTTGGCAGGCATTGATCTCAAGACCTTGCGCGCCTTCAACCCTGGACAGCTGCGCTGGGCAACGGCTCCCACCGGGCGCTCCGAACTGCTCTTGCCGCTTGCGGCAATGTCGCGATTCAGTGCCGGGTTAGCCACCCTGTCGCCCGAGGATCGCGTGCGCTGGCGCCATTACCGCATCGAGCGCGGAGACAGCCTGATCAGGATCGCCAGGCAGTTCAATACTCAGGTGGGACTGCTGCGAGAGGTGAACGGTATTCGCGGCAGCCGCATACGCGCCGGCGATACATTGATGATCCCTAACGGCAGCGGCTGGGCAGACAGTCTGGCCCTCGCCGGCAGTGGCGACGCCATACCCCGGGACTACAGGGTTCGCAGCGGCGATTCACTGTACGTGATTGCAGGCAGATTCAAGGTTTCTATCAAAGACATCATTGCCTGGAACGAACTGGACCCGGGTAAATACCTGCAGCCCGGCCAGCAATTGACGCTCTACGTGAGCGACGGTTGATCGTCAGCACGGACTCGCCCTCCAGCATGCTTTTTCACTCGCCCTACGGTGACTTTTCCCTGCTTCGCTACCCTGCGCGCAAACAGGAGCCACTGCTGGCATGGTGTGCGGCCGATAGCCTCCTGCTCGAGGCCGCGCACGAACGCAACGCTGATCCGCAACACTCACTGGTGGTCAATGATGATCACGGCGCGCTGGCAGTCGCGATGCAGCCTGCAGCCAGCTGGACTGATTCCGCCCTGTCTGCTCAGGCGCTATTGAACAACCTGTCGGCTAACCATCGCAACGCTGTGCCGGTTGCGTGGAGTACAGAACGGCCCCCAGTACAGGCATTACAGACCGTCTTGTTTCGTATCCCCAAACAACTTGCGTTCTTTCGCTACCAACTGGCGCTGCTGTCACAAATACTCCCTGCCGGTGCCACCGTGCTGGCAGCCGGCATGGACAAGCATCTGTCACCGCACAGCGCAGCGCTGCTGGAGCAGTACATCGGCCCGGTTGAGCGCCACCGCGGGCAGCGCAAAGCGCGTCTGTTCAGTGCGATTGCTGACGTTACTGCCGCCACTGAACTGCCAGCAGATGACAGCTATTTTTGCCCCGCGCTGGATGCCAGATTGCACAGTCTTCCCAATGTGTTCAGCCGTGACAAGTTCGATGCGGGCAGTGATTACCTGATAGCGGGCTTAAGTGACCTGCCGCCTGTGACGCGGGCGATTGACCTGGCCTGTGGCAACGGGGTGCTGGGCCTGTGGCTATTGCACACACAGAAGGCGGCGCACGTGACGTTCTGTGATGAGTCCGCAATGGCCATGGCCTCCGCCCGGGATAATGCACAGCGCCTGTTTCCGGATACGGCTGCGCAACACCATTTTCATCACGGGGACGGACTGCAACGACTCGAGTGCGAACCGGTTGAACGCATTCTGTGCAATCCCCCCTTTCACATGCAGCACACCGTTGACGACTTCGCAGGGCGTCACTTGCTGGCGCAGTGTGCTGGCAAACTGCAACCCGGCGGGCGCCTGTTTGTTGTTGCTAACCGGCATCTCGACTATCGCCCGACCTTGCGTCGCGATTTTCGTCGCGTGGAGCGGCTGGCGCAGAACCGCCAGTTCGCGATCTGGGTCGCCCATAAAGCCTGACCCGGGAGTCATCAATCATCCGGTAAATCAGCGCTCGATAATGCAACTACCGGGTGCAGATAACCCAGCGCAGCGAAATACAGCGCAACACGGATCGGTCTGTTCTCCATTGCCTGCAAGGCGTCCCGGTAGCGTTCCAGCTGCACCCGGTAAGTTGCCTCCTCCCTGGCCAAAAACGTGGCCAGATCCTCGTCCGGTAGCGGCCGGCTGTTCTTGTAGTCAACCAGCCAGCGCACCTGCGTCTCTTTATCGATGAAGGTGCGATCAATGACGAGGTTTTGCACGCGGCCATCGGCTGCCACCCAGGTCAGCTCCCACTCACTGCGAGCCTCGCTGTGACCGCTATCGAGTAACCACCTGCCCGGGCTGTCGTGTGCCAGCGCTTTGCCGATAGACGCCACTACATTTTCCAATGCCGCATCCAGCGCTGCCCCAAACAGCCCTTGTTGCTGCAGCGCGACCTGCCAGCGCTGTCTGGCGTCTTGTTCCACACACGAGGACAGTTGGGCTTGCCAGGAAAGCTCCTCCAGCGCACGATGCACAACGGTGCCCGTGACCCGTTCATCAAGGTTGGCGGCGCGCGGCGGGATATTCGTCCCGATGTCCATGACACGTTCATTCGCAGACGCAGGATCAGCGCCATTGGCAGTCGTAGCCAGCAGTACCGGTGAGTCCAGTGCGAGTCTTACATGCGCTGACGACTGCGGCCCTGTCGCTGCGCTTGAAAGCGGTACTGCCGGCAGTTCATGTACCTGCATCGCCGCACTGAACGCCTCCCAGACAGGGCTGAGCAAGCTGCGCGAAGAAGGCGGCTTGAACGCGTCTTTAGTATCGTCATAATTCAGCGTTGCTGTCATCACCAGGCGCTTGATCGCCCGTGTCGCTCCCACATAGAGTAGCCGGGTCGACTCCAGCAAGGTCTTGGTTTTTCGCTGCTGCTGCAGAAAGTTGTAGAGCGTGGGCTCGCCGGACGCGCTGTGATCATCGGCAGCCAACAAAAATTGCCGGTCGCCGCTGTGGGAGCTGTGCTCATCCCATAGCAACAGCGGCCGTTCATCGGCACGCGGTTGTTTTGCCAGCTGCGGGATGATTACGCAATCGAACTCCAAACCCTTGGCCTTGTGCAGCGTCATCAATTGCACAGCGCTGGTGACTTCGCCACCGCTGACAAAGCGCTTGCTCAGACGCTGTTCCAGCCAATCCAGATCAAGGCCAATGCCCTCAGTATCCGCTTGCTCAAGCAACTGGAAGAATGCCTCGGCGTCTTGCAGCTGGTGCTCGTGCGCAGCCAGCGCGGGGCCAGCCAGCCGCAGCCAGACCTGCTCTACCCAGACTCTCAGTGCCAGTCTGTCGCGCCTTATTTCGGCCCACTCCATAACTGGAAGGAGGCGCGCCAGCCGCAAGCGACCGTCTTCGCTCAGCGACGCCACAACTGCCGCCTCGTGCAAACCATTCCATACAGGCGTGGCGTGACCTGCCTCGCTGTTTTGCACAATCTGCAATAAATCCGCCAGCGAAAGCCCGCACCACGGCGCCCGCAGCAATGCCATCCACGCCAGCCGATCGCTCTTGTTGGCCAGGGCGCGGCACAGCGTCATGATATCGATTACCAGCGCAGACGTTGCGAGGCTGTCCATGTCCTGCGCATTGTGGGCAATGCCACGCTGGCGCAGCCCGGCGATAATATCCTGCAAGTGACTCCGGGTTCTGGCCAGTACTGCCAGCGTCTGCTCCGGGCTGGTCTGCACAAACGCCGCAATCTGCTCACAGACAAACTCAACTTCCTGCGCAGCACCCTCCCCGGCTTGGAAAGCATGAAGGCAGACAGCGGGGGCGTCGCCTGCTTCGCGCACTGCGCTGGCGGCGGTATAACTGACCTGGCCGTTGTTGACATCGTCATGCGCTGGAAACGCGTTCACGAAAGTCTCGTTGACCCAGCTGACAATACCTTCCTGCGAACGAAAATTGCTCACCAGCTGCGCCGGTTGCAGAACAACGCCATTGAAACCCTCGTTGCGGGCCTTCAGGAACAACCCTACATTGGCACCGCGGAAACCGTAGATGGATTGCATACCATCACCGACGACCAGGATGGTGCGCGGTGCCTGCGGGTTGGCCGCATTGTATTCGCCCCAGCCGCGCGTGAGGCAGCGCAGCAACTCGTACTGATTGATGGAGGTGTCCTGAAACTCATCGACCAGGATATGCTCGATCTGATAGTCCAGTCTGAGGGCGAGCTCTGTGGGTGCGTCATCGTCTCCCAACGCCTGCAGGGCCGATAGCGCGACCTGTGTATGATCCACTGCCCCGTGCTGCTGGAATACCAGCAGTAACTCCGCGGCCAGCACGGGGAGCAGTCGCGAAAGGTGCACCAGAAGTTGCCATGAGGCACTATCGGTTTCGATCTGGGGGAGGTACTGCAAAGCATCCAGTGCATCGAGCAAGCCTGCAATTTCACTCAGGTCGGCAATGACTTGCTTGAGCTGTTCTTTGCGCTCCTGTGCGAGGCCCTTGCCGGCTGGAAAACCGTTGTTTACGTTGACGCTTTTGCGCCATCCGCCGGTTTTGGTCAGCAGCAGTTCCCTGATGCTGCGCCATGCCGCCACTTCGTCGGGCGAGCTGGAGGGAAAATGCAAAGGTAAAACACTGCCAAGGTTACCGGCGGCGTATTGTTGCAGCTCCAGCAATTCGCTGCTGTAGGGGCTGAGCTGGACCGCCAACGTCTGCAGATTGTCGGCTACCAAAGACTGCACAGTGGCTTCCAGGTAAGCCTGCGATTCATCCGGTGCCCGGTGTACGCCGACATAGCTGCGCCATTGATCCCTGCGCGCCAGCATGGCGGTCAGCAGATCGCGCAGACGTTCCCAGTTGTTATCAAAATGCAGCATCAGGGCTTCGAGGTCTGGCGTCACTGGATTGCGGCTGTCCAACTGTCCGAACAGATTGACCACGGCTTCCTGATACAGCGCGTCGGCATCGTCAAGCAACCTGGCCTGCCCACCGAACTCACTCAGCACCGGCATCTGGCGGGTAAGAGAGCCACAAAAACCGTCGATGGTTTTTATGTTCAGGCGGGACATATCGCGCAACAGGTGCCAATCGAATTCGCTGTCTGCCGAGAGCGCCGCCAGCGCCAGCTCTCGCGTAACTCGCTGGTGAGGCGTGTCACAGTCACGCCCTTCCCGGGCAGCCTGCAGGGCATCCAGAACGCGTTCCTTCATCTCTGCGGCAGCTTTGCGCGTAAACGTGATGGCCAGCACCTGCTCCGGTCGCTCTACGCGCGACAGCAGGGCGAGGTAGCGCTGGATCAGCAGCTCGGTCTTGCCGGATCCAGCTGGCGCGCTGACACAGAAGCTGCCCAGCACATCAATGGCCCGGCTGCGTTCCCGGGCATCAAGAATCAACAGCAGGCTCCTCAATGTCACTGTGGATACGACACAGCGGCTGCAAGCCACAATAGGTGCAACTGGCTGGCCCCAGGGGGTCAACCTGTGCCTCACCGGCCACAAACGCTGCTGCCAGACGTTCAAGATTTTGTCGCCAGGCTGCATTGAGCGACGGCCAGTCGTCTGCTGGCATACGTTCTTTGACTACTTTGGCAATATCACTGCGAATGCCCGGTGCTGCAGCGGTCTCTCCCAGCCCCACAAACGTGCAATCGCGCACGCGCACCTGTGCAAACGCCAGGGCGGCCGGCGGCTGGGCACCCGCCACGCTGTACAACAGCAGCTGCGGTTTCGCAGGACGATCACCCAGCCAGTCGGAGGTCGTGCTCTTACCCGATTTATAGTCAATGATGACTTCTGCGCCGTTGGCCAGATGGTCGATCCGATCAACGCGCAGACGCAACTGCAAGGGGCCCAGCGCCAGCTCGATGTCATGCTCACGGTGGGCGACAACAAAACTGCCCCGAGCCTCTTCTACAGCGAGCCACTGCAGCAGCAGATGCGAGAGTCTCTGCGATTCGAGGTGCCAGTAGCGCTGTCCCAGCTGTCGACGAACAATGCCGGCGGTTGAAGCAATAGCCGCGCTGACCGCCGACTCGATCAGGGCCTCTCGCTGCGCAGCGTTCGTGCCGAGCAGAGTCGCGTGGTCGCCAATATCCCCCCACAATGCGTATAAAGCATCGTGCAGCAACGACCCACGATCCGCTGCAGACAGGCCGAGGCTGTAGTGCGGCCAGGCATCAACCCGCAAACGCCGTTTGGCAAAGGCGCGAAACGGACACTGCGATTGATCCTCCAACAGGCCGCTGCCACCGGTGACCGGCTCAGTCTCTGCGTCAAGTGACGGCGCCACATCATCCTGCAGCGTTTCAACGATCCCCTGCTGGTATTGTTGCAGCCAATCCGGGAACACCGTTGCAGTTTCTTTGCTGCGCGAAAACTCGAAACCCGTTAACAGCGCACTGGCCTGCTCTGGCATGCCATCGAGCTGTTCGCAGTAGCTTGCATGGAAGACACCGGTACTGTTGGCATACTGGCGAAACAGTGTTTCGGCAAAGCGCCATTCGCGTTGCGCCGTGGCATGCGGCATGTCCAGGCTGCGTTGCATGGTGTTGGGAATAAACGGGTTGGGGCGCACCGGCGCGGGCCATCGATTGCCCTGCGCCCCGCACAGCCACAGTTGGTCGAAGGACAGACCTGCCGCTTCCAGTGGGCCGAGCACCTGCAGGCGGCTGTCAGAGGTTTTTGGCTGCGACATGCGCGTTGCGCAACTACTGCGCAGCAGGCTCAACGCCGCATCCAGATCCAGCGGCCCAGACACCACATCGTAGGCTCGGAACTCATCCAGCGTCTGATACCAGAGCTCAACCTGCTGGTATTCCATGGAATCAAGGGTGCCACTGCCCGGCCATCCCCAAATGGCCAATACCGCCTCCAGCCGCGCCGTCCACTGTGACGGGAGCGCGCGTTGGTTCAACTCGCGCTTGCCTGCCATGGACATCAGGTACTGACCGAGCACCAGGCCCTTCTTTTCCCCGAGTTTTATCTCACTGGCACGGTAGCGCAGGTCGGCAATATCGAGCCACTCATGCCCATCCTGTAACAGACGCTCGACGAACTTTGCGGCCAGTGCGGAGTCGGCATCGGGCATCATCACAAACCGTGATCGCAACAGCGCCAACACCTGTGGCAGCGCACAACGTCTGTTTGTCATGGCCAGTATTGCCAGCGCATCGCGAATGACAGGCGCCTGATCCAGCGCGATACCGGTAGAGAAATTGACCGGCAGGCTGGTGTAGTTCTCGCCAGCGGCATCGAAAGCCCGGCGCAACAGGTACTCCAGCGGTACGCGGTCGTTGCGCATATCGCTGACCACAATGGCGATGCTGGCCTCAGGTTGCTGCTGGTAGGTTGTGGCTGCCCAGTCAGCCACTGCTCGCAACTCGCTACGATGATCTTCAAAGGCATGTGCGTATCGATGGGATGTGCCCGCCGAGGCCGGGGCAACGTGCACTACCTCTGCGCAGCGGTGCTGCAATACGCGGGTATACAGGGGCGGAATATCGTCGAACTCTAGGAGGGCAACGTCGATCGCCGGTAGCTGTGCCGCAACCTTGCACAGCTGATTGATACAGTCAGGGGCCGTCAGCATATTGGCGGCCGACATGCGCTGCTCAAACAACAGGTGCCAGGCGAGATAGGTGTTGCAATCACGGTCCAGGGCGAAGGATTGCCGCACGCCAGGGTCAGCAACATTGATGCCCCAGCGCAACAATGTGGTGCGTGCTTCACTGGCCAGTTCTGCGGCACCGGACGGGCGCAGTAGATGATAGTCGTCCCATTCTGACTCCTGTTGCGCGATGACCTGCTGCCAGAGCTCCTGTGCCTGGCCAGCGCTGAGCAGCGTCGCCGGTGGCAGGAGTCCCAGGCTGACCGCCAGCTGCCATTGTCCGAGTAGCCACGTCTCCAGCGGCTTGATATCCAGTGCCTGCCAGACACGCTCTCCTCTGGCCGCTTGCGTGGTGTCCCATTCTGCCTTGATTGATCTTGCCAGACGGGCATTCGGGGTCAGAAGGAGATGCCCGGAGCTGATCAGTGGCTCCAGCGACTCCACAGGATACAAACGATGAGTCACCTTGGTCTCCGTTACTGGGGTGCGCCTGCTGAGGGTGTGAAAACCGCCGCTACTGCTTTAGAATGCGGCGCCAAACATGCCGCAGCAGCCGCCACCGCGACTGCCCAATCACTGTATCAGGTAATCCCCGATGAGCAAGAAACAGGTCCATAATATCAATGTTGATTCTCAGACGGTGCTGATCACGCCGGATGAGCTCAACAAGGCACTACCCCTGTCTGAAACCGCGCGCGAGACGGTGGCGAGTAGTCGGCAGGCCATCTGGGACATACTGGATCGCAAAGACCCGCGCCTGTTTGTGGTCGTGGGCCCCTGCTCCATCCATGACCCGCAGGCCGCACTGGATTATGCCAAACGCCTGCGCTCTCTGGCGGATGAGGTCAGTGACAGCCTGCTTGTGGTGATGCGTGTCTATTTTGAAAAACCACGCACCACGGTCGGCTGGAAGGGCCTGATCAACGATCCCCACCTGAATGATTCGTTCAAGATTGAGGAAGGTTTGCATATCGGGCGCAAGCTGTTGCTGGACATCCTCGAGATGGGTCTGCCCGCCTCCACCGAAGCACTGGACCCCATATCACCCCAGTACCTGCAGGACCTGATCAGCTGGAATGCCATTGGTGCGCGCACCACGGAATCACAGACGCACCGCGAAATGGCCAGTGGGCTGTCCGCGCCGGTGGGTTTCAAAAACGGCACCGACGGTGGGCTGGATGTGGCGATGAATGCGCTCAAATCTGTGGCCAAACCGCATCGCTTCCTGGGCATCAACCGCCATGGCCAGGTGAGCGTGTATACGACACGTGGCAATCGCTATGGTCATGTCGTGTTGCGCGGTGGTAGCGCGGGCCCCAACTACGATTCAGTGCATATCAAACTGTGTGAGGACGCTCTGGCAGGCGCGGGCCTGCAGCAGAACATCATGGTCGATTGCAGCCACGCCAATTCCGATAAAAAGCCCGAGCTACAGCCGCTGGTGGCCGACAACGTCGCCAACCAGATCACGGAGGGTAATCGCTCCATTGTTGGCCTGATGATAGAGAGCAACATCAACGCCGGGAACCAGTCCATCCCGGAGGATTTAAGCCAGCTCAGCTATGGTGTGTCAGTCACTGATGGTTGTATCGACTGGGAGACAACCCAGCAGTGCCTGCGCCACCTGCGTGACAAAGTGAAGGGACACCTCAGCCAACGTTGTTAGTGGTCACGTCCTCCGGGATAGCCCGGCTCGCGGGCGTGACCAGGTTGCCGCAGCGCCGTCAACGCGCATGCTGTGTGCGCCTAGTAATAGGCCTGTGAACGGTCTGAGTGATCCGTCATGTCGCGGACGCCTTTCAGTTGGGGCAATTGCTCCATGAGTGTCTTTTCTACGCCCCCCTTGAGCGTCTGGTCTACCGCGCTGCACCCCTGGCAGCCGCCGCCAAACTGCAACACGGCATACTGGTCGTCGGTAATTTCAACCAGGCTCACCTCGCCACCGTGCGCGGCCAATGCGGGGTTCACTTCGTTGTACAGCAGGTAGTTGATGCGGTCTTCCAGCGGGCTGTTTTCATCGACGCGCGGCATCTTGGCATTGGGCGCCTTGATCGTCAGCTGACCACCCATGCGGTCTTTTGCGTAGTCGACCAGCGCATCCTCGAGATAAGGTAGGCTGCGGGCATCAAACCAGGCAGAAAACGCCTCAAACTTGCGCACTTCGTCATTTTCATTGATGTCATCATCGCGGCAGTAGGCAATGCAGGTCTCGGCGCGCGGCGTTCCCGGCTGGTTAATAAACACCCTGACACCCAACGCATCTTCCTGTTTTGACAACAGCTCTGCGAGATATTCCTGGGCGGATTCCGTAATCGTAACCATGTCTTGATCCATTCCGAGTAAATTACTCAGGTATTCTAGCAAACTTGTACACAAAAGTAAGATAGCTCGGCTTCAGTTGCCGCAAAAACCTGTCCTGATCTGCTACCATAGCGCGCTTTTTGAGACCGAGTTGCCGGCGCAGCTTCCCTTTGGGTGAATGGCCGGTGAGATCACTATCAGCAACAGGAAATATCATGTCCAGCGGTAACCTGACACTCTCCCGGCTCGAACAGGCCCTGCAGCAACGCATTCTGGTGATAGACGGAGCCATGGGGACCATGATTCAGGCTGAAGAACTCAAGGACGCCGACTACCGGGGTGAACGCTTTGCTGATCATCCGCATGATCTCAAGGGCAACAATGACCTGCTCACCCTCACCCGGCCTGACGTCATCGCCTCCATTCATCGGCAATATCTGGAGGCCGGGGCGGACCTGATCGGCACCAACACATTCAATAGCACTGCCGTAGCGCAGGACGATTACAAGTTAGGGCCTCTGGCGGCTGAACTGAACCTGGCGGCTGCGCGACTGGCTCGCGGCGTCGCAGACGAAATGACGGCGTTAAATCCGGATAAACCGCGGTTTGTGGCGGGCGTGCTTGGGCCGACCCCGAAAACAGCGTCTATTTCACCGGATGTGAATGATCCAGGTGCCCGCAGTATCACCTTCGATGCCTTGCGCGAAGACTACGCAGAGGCCACTCGAGCCCTGATTGACGGCGGTGTCGATTTACTGATGATCGAAACAATTTTCGACACACTCAACGCCAAGGCCGCAATATTCGCCGTGCGAGAGGTGTTTGACGAGCTGGGACAGGAGCTTCCCATCATGATATCAGTGACGTTTCCTGACATCAGCGGGCGCAACCTGTCGGGGCAAAACCCTGAAGCTTTCTGGAATGCCATCGCCCACGCCAGGCCGCTGATTGTCGGCAGTAACTGTGGCCGACGGTACAAGGAAATACGTCCGTTCATCGAGGAGCTGTCCAACGTGGTGGACTGCTATTTCAGCGCTCACCTCAACGCCGGGTTACCCAATGCGTTCGGGGAGTTCGACGAAACACCGGACATCATGTACGAGGAGTACAGGGACTTTGCAGGCCGCGGCTTCCTGAATCTGGCCGGTGGCTGCTGTGGTACAACGCCCGCACACATACGCGCTATCGCCAGAGCTGTGGAGGACCTTTCTCCGCGTCCCCTACCAGAGCATGCACCGGCCTGTCGACTGAGCGGCCTTGAGGCATTTAATATCACGTCAGACAGTCTGTTCGTGAACGTTGGAGAGCGTTGCAACGTGACGGGTTCGGCCCGTTTCAAACGCTTGATACTCGACGGCAACTATGAAGCTGCTCTTGACGTGGCCCGGATCCAGGTAGAAGACGGCGCCCAGATTATCGATATCAATATGGACGAGGGCATGCTCGACGCCCAGGAAGCCATGGTGACCTTCCTCAACCTCATCGCCTCTGAGCCCGATATCTCCCGTGTGCCTGTGATGGTCGACTCTTCCAAGTGGTCGGTCATTGAAGCCGGTCTCAAGTGCATACAGGGTAAGGCAGTCGTTAACTCGATCAGCCTGAAAGCTGGCGAGCAGGAGTTCCTGGAGCAGGCGCGCCTGTGCCAGCGCTACGGCGCGGCTGTGGTGGTAATGGCGTTTGATGAGGATGGACAGGCCGACAACCTGCAGCGCCGTAAAGAGATCTGCAAACGCTGCTATGACCTGCTGGTGGGAGAGCTGGATTTTAACCCTGACGACATTATTTTCGACCCGAATATTTTTGCCGTCGCCACTGGCATCGAGGAGCATAACAATTACGCCGTCGACTTCATTGAAGCGACGCGGTACATCAAGCAGGAACTACCGGGCGCGCTTGTATCGGGCGGCGTGTCCAACGTGTCGTTTTCATTTCGCGGTAATAACCCGGTGCGTGAAGCAATTCACTCAGTGTTTCTTTATCACGCCATTCGCGCCGGCATGGATATGGGAATTGTCAACGCAGGCCAGTTAGCTGTCTATGACGATCTGCCCGCGGATCTGCGCGAGGGGGTTGAAGATGTCATTCTCAATCGCCGGGATGATGGCACCGAGCGGCTGCTGGATCTGGCGGAGCGCTATCGTGACAGTGGCTCAGGCGAGGCGCGCGTTGAAGATCTGGCATGGCGAGAACTGCCCGTCGCCAAACGGATGGAGCATGCGCTGGTCAAAGGTATCAATACCTATATCGTCGACGACGCTGAAGAAGCACGCCAGCAGTTCGAGCGGCCTATACAGGTGATCGAAGGGCCACTGATGGACGGCATGAACGTGGTCGGCGACCTCTTCGGTGAGGGCAAGATGTTCCTGCCGCAAGTGGTCAAGAGCGCACGCGTGATGAAGCAGGCGGTCGCGTATCTGCAGCCCTACATCGAGGAAGAGAAAAGTGAGGGCAGTCAGACCAATGGCCGAATACTGATGGCCACTGTGAAGGGTGACGTGCATGACATTGGTAAAAACATTGTGGGAGTGGTGCTGCAATGTAATAACTTCGAGGTGATCGATCTCGGCGTGATGGTGCACTGCGATGAAATCCTGCGCGTAGCCCAGGAAGAAAAAGTCGACATTATCGGACTGAGTGGTTTGATTACCCCCTCCCTGGATGAAATGGTTCATGTGGCCAGTGAAATGCAACGGCTGGAATTCAATGTGCCACTGATGATTGGTGGTGCCACGACGTCGAAGGCACACACTGCCGTGAAGATTGAACCTCAGTTTGATCGAGATGTCGTGGTCTATGTGCCCGATGCGTCGCGCAGCGTTGCGGTGGCTACCCAGCTGATGGGAGACAGCAAGGCAGATTTCGTGCAGGCGCGCAAAGCCGAATACCAGACCGTGCGTGAGCGTGTTGCAAACCGCAAGCCACGCGCCAGACAATTGTCCTACCCTGACGCCGTTGCCAATGCGATAGCCATCGATTGGGCCGACTACAAAGCCCCTCGGCCAACGTTTACGGGTACGCGCGTGTTGGACGATTTTCCGTTGGAAAAACTGGTCGAAACGATCGACTGGACGCCATTTTTTATTACCTGGGAGCTGGCCGGAAAGTACCCCAATATCCTCGAGGATGAGGTGGTTGGCGCTCAGGCGAGGGAGCTCTATAGCGATGCGCAGGCAATGCTCAAACGTATTGTGGAAGAAAAGTGGCTAAGCGCAAAAGCGACGATCGGTTTCTGGCCTGCTGCGCGCAGGGGCAGCGATGATATTGATGTCTTTACCGACGAATCCCGCTCGCAGGTGCTGGCGACACTACACCATCTGCGTCAGCAAACCGAAAAGCCGGATGATAAACCCAATGCCTGCCTGGCGGACTTTATCGCACCATCTGCTAGCGGCATTGAGGATTATATCGGCGGTTTCTGTGTCACCACCGGTCATGGTGTGCACGAGCGCGCGCGCGAATACGAGGCGCAACACGATGACTACAATGCCATCATGCTGAAGGCGCTGGCGGATCGACTGGCAGAGTCCTTTGCTGAGTATTTGCACCGTTTGGTCAGGACCGAGTTGTGGGGATATGCCAGTGATGAGGCGCTGAGCAACAGGGAACTCATCAAGGAGCAGTACCGCGGTATTCGCCCGGCACCGGGTTACCCGGCCTGCCCCGATCACACGGAGAAGAAAACGCTGTTCGAACTGCTGGACGCCACAGCCACCTGCGGTGTTGAGCTCTCTGACAGCTTCGCCATGAGCCCGGCAGCTGCGGTCAGTGGCTTCTACTTTGCACATCCGCAAGCCCGGTATTTCGCGGTCGGAAAAATTGGTAAGGACCAGGTTCAGGATCTCGCGCTGCGCAAGAACGAACCTTTTGAGACAGTGGAGCGCTGGCTGCGCCCCGTACTGGATTATTGACAGGACACTAGCTTATGAATTCGCCCATCAAGGATGAGCCCAACACCCAAGGCAAGCCGTCGCAGGAGGACGATAAGTCCCTCAACCCGATGCAGGTTATCAGCAGCATTTTTGCCGCCGGTTTAGGTGTGCAAAGCAGTAAAAACAGGGAAAGGGATTTCAAGCAGGGCCGCCTTGGGGTGTTTATCGCCGCTGGGTTGATATTCACCCTGCTCTTCATCGGTACTATCGCAGCCATTGTTTCAATGGTGCTGAGCAGCTAGGGGATCGACCAGGGTCAATCCCCCGATTAATCAGGACGGCATACCACCCAGCCACAGGTACATGAATACAACGATGATTGAAATGACGGCTGTGGCAGCGATAGCATCGGCGACGCCATCGGCATTACGTTCTTCAGACATGAGTGTGCTCCGTTAATTGGATAAAATCGGCGCCATTATAGCAGCAGATGGCGTGATCCCAAGGGGTAGAGAGGGTTTTTCGCATACGCCGATGCCTTGCAACGGTGTTGCTGCGGTAGTTCTAACCTTATGAATATTATGACTATTTATAGCCGAGGCTTTTCTGTTAATGTGGCGCCTCGTTTTTCGCAGCGGTTTGTGATGCTGCCCTGTTATTACGGAGTCAATTCCTTTCATGTACGTTTACGATGAGTACGACCAGAAAATAGTCGATGAGCGGGTCGCGCAGTACCGTGACCAGACTGCACGGTTTCTGGACGGAAAATTAACGGAAGCGGAATTTTTGCCGCTGCGTTTGCAAAATGGTCTGTACGTGCAGCGCCTCGCCCCGATGCTGCGTATTGCCGTCCCCTACGGCCTGCTTAACAGCCGCCAATTGCGCAAACTGGCGCAGATCTCACGCGACTATGACAAGGGTTACGCCCACATCAGTACACGCCAGAATGTGCAGCTGAACTGGCCTCGCCTGGAAGACGTGCCGGACATTCTGGCAGAGCTGGCCAGTGTGCAGATGCATGCCATCCAAACCAGCGGCAACTGCATACGCAACACCACCACTGACCAGTTTGCCGGCGTGGCGACAGATGAGCGTGAAGACCCTCGCCCCTACTGCGAAATCATCCGTCAATGGTCAACGTTACACCCTGAATTTGCCTTTCTGCCGCGCAAGTTCAAGATTGCCGTGTGCGGCACAGAACAGGATCGCGCCGCTATTCATGCGCATGATATCGGCGTGGAAATCGTTGCCAATGAGCACGGAGAAATGGGCTTTAAAATTCTTGCCGGCGGTGGCCTGGGGCGCACACCGGTGATCGGTTCTGTGATCTGTGAGTGGCTGGAGAAGAAGCACCTGCTAACCTATCTGGAATCTATTCTGAGGGTCTACAACCAGCATGGACGGCGCGACAACAAGTACAAGGCGCGTATCAAGATACTGGTCAAGGCGATGGGCGTTGAAGCGTTCAGGCAGGCGGTAGAGCAGGAATGGCAGGCCGTAAAAGACGGACCCACCACGCTGACTGAAGAAGAAATCAGCCGCGCCAAGTCGTTCTTTACCGCGCCCGATTACAAGGCGTTCGATGCCGTTGAAGCGGCGGAAGCCTTGCAGGCACAATGTGAAGCTGAGCCCATTTTTGGCAATTGGGTGAAACGCAATACCCGCGACCACCAGCAGCCCGGATACCGGATTGTAAACCTGTCACTCAAGGCGACCGGCTACGCGCCCGGTGACATCACCGATGAACAGTTGGAATTGGTCGCCGACTTGTCCGACCAGTTCTCCTTTGGCGAGATTCGCAGCACACACCAGCAAAACCTGGTGCTGGCCGATGTCGAAACCGGTCAGCTGTATGCGCTGTGGCAGCAGCTGCAGCGAGCGGGTCTGGCTACCGCGAACCTGGGCTATCTCACTGACATGATCTGCTGTCCGGGTGGTGACTATTGCTCCCTGGCCAACGCAAAATCTATCCCTGTTGCCGAGGCTATCCAGGCGCGCTTTGAAGATATGGACTACCTGTATGACCTCGGCCCGCTGGAGCTTAACATCAGCGGCTGCATGAACGCCTGCGGGCACCATCACGTGGGACACATCGGCGTTCTGGGAGTCGACAAGAAGGGACAGGAGTTCTATCAGGTGTGCCTGGGAGGCAGCCAGGGCAAGGATGCATCCATCGGCAAAATTCTGGGGCCATCTTTCAAGCAGGAAGACATGCCGGACGTCGTCGAGAAGATTGTCGATACCTATGTATCACTGCGCAGTGAGGAAGAGACCTTTCTGGAAACCTATCGCCGGGTGGGAATAGACCCTTTCAAGGAGCGTGTGTATGCCAAAGCTGATTAAAGATACTGAGATTGTCAGCGATACCTGGGCTTCTGTTGATCCGGAGTCAATGGCACCGGGTGAACAACAGATTCTCACTCTTGAGCAATGGCTGCAGGCAGCGGATAAAGCCGGGACTGCAGTGCAGTTGGAACCGGGCGAATCTCCCGCGCCTCTATTCGATCACCTGAACGAACTCGCGTTGGTCGCCATCAACTTTCCGGTATTCACTGATGGTCGCGGCTTCTCCTATGCGCGGGAATTGCGAGCACGCGGTTATGACGGTGAACTGCGCGCCACCGGCCATTTCATCCGTGATCAGCTGACGTATTTACACCGTTGTGGCTTTAACGCCTTCAAAATGGACGACGAGGCCGAACTTCAGGAAGCCCTGGGTAGCCTCAATGACTTCACTGTGCATTACCAGGCAGCCGTGGACCAGCCACAGCCGTTATTTCGCAGGCGTAGCTGACAAGCGGTTTCCTATTGCCGCGCGGCACGTTTACACTGGAACGTGCCCACCTCGTTAAAGGCCCTGATGGAACCCAGCAGCGTCACATTTTCGTTCTTTCTTATTTTCAGCGGCGCTGCGATCTTCGCGTCGCTGGCCCTGTATACACGGCAGCCCCTGATTATTGCCTACATTGCCCTGGGCGCCTTTATCGGTCCCTACGGGCTCAGTATGGTCACAGACTTGCGCCTGCTGTCTGATATAGGCCACGTCGGGATCATTTTTTTGCTGTTTCTATTGGGACTGGATATGCAGCCCCAGGCGTTGTGGTCCACATTACGCAAGTCGACTTTTGTGGCTGTGTTCAGTTCCCTGATATTTCTGGCCGTTGGGTATGCCATCACCCGCCTGTTCGGTTTCTCGACCACTGATTCGCTGATCGTCGGTGCGGCGATGATGTTCTCATCCACAATTATCTGTATCAAACTACTGCCCACTACCGTGCTTCATCATCGTCATATCGGCGAATTGATGATCGGCCTTTTACTGCTGCAGGACCTACTGGCGATCATTGTTCTGATGGTCCTGATCAGTGCCTCCAGTGGCGATACATCCAGCATGGGGCTCGATTTGGCAATCTCCCTGCTATGCCTGCCACTTTTGGGCGGCGGCGCGGTACTCGCCGTACGCTACGTTCTGCTGCCACTTATCACGCGTTTTGATCGATTCCACGAATACATCTTCCTGCTGGCGTTGGGCTGGTGCCTGGGTATGGCGGAGGCCGCAAAAGCACTGGGACTGTCAGAAGAAATCGGGGCCTTCATCGCAGGTATCAGTATTGCTACCAGCCCGATATCGCAATATATCGCCGTTAACCTGAAACCGTTACGCGACTTCTTCCTTATTCTGTTTTTCTTCTCGGTAGGCGCGCGCTTTGAAATAGCCCTGCTCAACCAGGTGCTGGCGCCTGCGCTGGCGCTGGCTGTCATGGTGCTGTTACTGAAGCCGGTGGTGTATCGATTCCTGCTCAAGGGAGTCAGCGAAAAACGTTCGCTGGCATGGGATCTCGGTTTCCGTCTGGGGCAAGGCAGTGAGTTCTCATTACTGATCGCCTATGTCGCGATTGGCAGTCAGCTGATCTCCGAGCAGGCATCGTTGCTGATACAGGCGACGACCATCATCACCCTGCTGGCATCATCCTATATCGTTGTCCTGAACTACCCTACCCCGATTGCGATTTCCGATAAGCTACGTCGCGACTGAACGCGTATCCTGTCGTTTGGCGTGTTGCGGGCGAGCACCGTGATCCGGGCTCATTTCCAGGCATAAAAAAACCGGCAGAAGCCGGTTTCTTTATGGTTTGATCACTGCTTTCAGATCTTGGCTTCAAGTTGCGGCAGTGCATCGAACAAGTCAGCGACCAGACCGTAGTCTGCAACCTGGAAGATAGGCGCATCTTCATCCTTGTTGATCGCTACGATCACTTTGGAGTCCTTCATACCCGCCAGATGCTGGATGGCGCCAGAAATGCCCACTGCGATATACAGATCGGGGGCAACGATTTTACCGGTCTGGCCAACCTGCATATCGTTTGGTACAAAGCCGGCGTCAACCGCTGCTCGCGAGGCGCCGATCGCCGCGCCCAACTTGTCCGCGATGCCATCAAGCAGCTTGAAGTTGTCACCATTCTGCATGCCACGACCACCGGAAATAACGATAGAGGCTGCAGTCAGTTCCGGGCGATCAGAAACCGCGACTTCTTCGCCAACGAAGGCAGAGATGCCGGCATCGTGCACTGCATCAATGGCTTCGACCGCAGCAGAACCACCCTCAGCGGCGACGGCATCAAACGCCGTAGTCCGCACAGTGATGACCTTTTTGGCATCAGAGCTCTGTACAGTTGCGATTACGTTACCCGCATAAATGGGGCGTTTGAAGGTGTCAGCGGACTCCACAGAGACAATTTCAGAGATCTGCGCCACATCCAGCAAGGCGGCAACGCGCGGCATGATGTTCTTGCCGTTGGTGGTGGCTGGAGCAACAATGTTGTCATAGCCCGCTGCTACTTCAGCGACCAGCAGACTGACGTTCTCAGCCAGCTGGTGTTCATAAGCTGCGTTATCTGCCACCAGTACTTTGCCGATACCGGCAACGGCAGCGGCGGCTTCAGCCGCAGCACCGCAGTTCGCGCCTGCAACAAGAATGTCGACCTCAGCGCCCATTGCCTGGGCAGCGGCGACTGCGTTAAGTGTGGCGCCCTTGAGGCTGCCGTTATCGTGTTCTGCTACTACGAGAGTGCTCATCAGATTACCTTCGCCTCATTCTTCAGTTTATCGACCAGTTGATCCACATCTTCAACCTTGATACCTGCCTGACGCTCTGCTGGCGGCTCGACCTTCACCTGCGTGATGTGTGAAGTCACTTCTACGCCAAGATCAGCCGGCGTGTAGACATCCAGCTGTTTCTTCTTGGCTTTCATAATGTTGGGGAGTGAAGCATAGCGCGGCTCGTTCAGACGCAAATCTGTGGTGACGATCGCCGGCAGGTTCAGGCTGACTGTTTGCAGGCCACCGTCGATTTCACGAGTGACGTTAAGCTTGTCGCCATCGACCACAACTTCAGAGGCGAAAGTACCCTGCGGCATATTGGCCAGCGCGCCCAGCATTTGTCCGGTCTGGTTGTTGTCGCCGTCAATTGACTGCTTGCCCAGGATGATGAGGTTCGGCTGTTCCTTGTCGACCACGCCCTTGAGGAGCTTGGCGACAACCAGAGGCTCTACAGCGCCTTCTGTCTCTACCTGGATACCCCTGTCAGCGCCCAGAGCCAGTGCCGTGCGAATTTGTTCCTGGCAGGCTTTTTCGCCCACGGAAACAGCGATAACCTCGGTGGCAACGCCGGCTTCTTTCAAGCGCACGGCCTCTTCGACGGCTATTTCACAGAACGGGTTGATAGCCATCTTGACATTATTCAGGTCAACATCACTACCGTCTGCTTTGGCGCGGACTTTGACGTTGTAGTCAACGACGCGCTTCACGGCTACAAGAACCTTCATGGACTCTCCATTGATCTTTTCAGGTGGGGTTACAGGGGTTGCAGCAGCAAAAAACAGACGACAACCCGTCATTTCGGCGGGCTATCTTGCCGACAAATAGCGCATTGGTCAATAGCTGCCGGGCGCCCAATGACACTGCACATGCGTTAAATCAAGGAATTTGGCTGCCACTGCTTTATAGTTTTTAATCTATAGAAATTATATACTTGCGCCCCTTTCAAGGCTTGCCTTGTGCGCTGGCCACTCCAGTAACTGTAGAAGAGGACTTCATTGTGGAACGTGAATCTATGGAATTTGATGTTGTGATAGTCGGTGCTGGTCCATCCGGACTTGCCGCCGCCTGTCGCATCATGCAACTCGCCCAGGAAAAATCACAGGAAGTTACCGTCTGTGTCGTGGAAAAGGGTTCTGAGGTCGGTGCACACATCCTCTCCGGCGCTGTGCTGGAGCCGCGTGCCTTGAACGAGCTGTTCCCCGATTGGAAAGAGCTTGGTGCGCCTGTCAACACTGCCGTCAAGGAAGACAAATTCTTTTTCTACACTGGCGCCAAAAGTGCCATCAAACTGCCCAACTTTTTTATTCCCAAGCCCACCCATAACGAAGGTAATTACATTGTCTCTATGGGCAATGTATGCCGCTGGATGGCAGAGCAGGCTGAAGGACTGGGTGTAGAGGTTTATCCCGGGTTTGCCGCCGCCGAAGTCTTGTTTCATGAAGATGGCCGCGTAAAAGGGATCGCAACCGGTGACATGGGCGTCGGTGCGAACGGCGAACACAAAGACAGCTACATGCCGGGTATGGAGCTGCACGCAAAATACACCTTGTTTGCCGAAGGGTGCCGTGGGCATCTCGGCAAAGAGCTGATTGAAACCTTCTCTCTGGATGCCGGTAAGGATCCCCAGCACTTCGGTATTGGTATCAAGGAAATCTGGGAGATCCCGCCCGAGAAGCATCAGGAAGGCCTGGTTATTCACGGTCTTGGCTGGCCACTCAGTGAAACCAACTCCGGTGGTGGCGCGTTTATGTACCACGCTGAAAACAACCAGGTCTACATTGGTTTGATTGCAGACCTCAACTACAGCAATCCGCATATGAGCCCATTCCAGGAATTCAACCGCTGGAAACATCACCCGGAAACAGAAAAATACCTGGAAGGCGGCACCCGCATTGTTTACGGTGCCAGGGCGATCACCAAGGGTGGCCTCAACTCCCTGCCGCGCATGTATTTCCCTGGCGGCCTGCTGATCGGTTGTGATGCAGGCACGCTCAATAGCGTCAAGATCAAGGGGAATCACACCGCCATGAAGAGCGGCATGCTGGCGGCAGAAGCCGTGGTAGAAGCCCTGGCACAGGGCGATACTGCTCCGGCAGATCTGGAGTCGTTTGCCGCCAAAACGGAAGCCTCGTGGCTCCATGAAGAGCTCTACACCACACGTAATTTCTCCGGCTTTATGCACAAATTCGGCATCCTGCTGGGGTCTGCGATGGTATGGATTGATCAGAACATTTTCGGGGGCAAATTGCCGTTCACCCTGAACGACGACAAGCCCGATTATGCGGCGATGAAGCCTGCGGCTGATTGCAAGCGTATTGACTATCCCAAGCCTGACAACAAGATCAGCTTTGATCGACTGTCATCCGTATTTTTGTCCAATACGAATCATGAGGAAGATCAGCCCTGTCACCTGAAATTGATGGACCCGGATATTCCCCTGGCCAAAAACCTGCCGTTATATGATGAACCGGCGCAGCGGTACTGTCCTGCGGGCGTGTATGAGATCGTCGAAGACGACAAGGGTAAGCGTTTCCAGATCAATGCCCAGAACTGTGTGCACTGTAAGACTTGCGATATCAAAGACCCCTCGCAAAACATCAAGTGGGTCACGCCGGAGGGTTTCGGAGGTCCAACCTACCCCAATATGTAAAGTTGGTATCGTTGCAAGGGCACGGGGAGGCTCCCCTGCCCTTTACTACGGCACAACGTTTCCGCCAACTTCAGCAGCATTTTGTAAGGGGTAATACTGGCCTGCACTGCGCACGCACAGCACGCCTTCATGCGGTTGCGCCAACTCCACCAATCGGTACCAGGCTGCACGAGAAAACAGGGCAGTCAGTCCATTATCAAGGCTCAGTAGTGCAACGTTACCAACTGCCGGCTCCAGCAGCAGCGGGTACCTGTTGTTCACCGTGATCTCGCGACCTGTATTCAGCACTGCCTGTAACACAACATCATCGCTCTCCTCCCGCTGCTCGATATCGGTCACGATCAACGGATGCAGCTCAACACTGATGCGCCACTTTTCCACCGGCGTTACCAGATAATACTCCCCGTCTTCTTCGCGCCTGAGAATGCTGGCAAAAAGCTTCACCAGTGCGGCTCTGTGAATTTTTTCGCCCTCGTGAAACCACTCGCCGTTGGCCGCTATGTGTATATCAATGTTCCCCGACAAGGGCGGATGCCAAAGATGAACGGGGGGCGCGTTGGTGCGTTTTGGGGTTGTGATCTGTTCTGCCAGTGATGTCAGTGAATTGCTCATGAGATTGCCTCTGGTAAGAGTGCAGACGCTGCGTTATAACGTTGGATGTCGCAAGTATAGACGGTTTCTATGATCAACTGGGTTCGTAATGCCATCGTGAAGTGGCTGCAGCACAAGAAGCCGCAGGCGCAAACTCCTCTGAGCAACTTTCAACGTATCAGGCACGAAGTCAATCAGTGTGATGTGATTCTCGTTGAAGGGCGCTCCCGCGTTAGCGAAGTCATCAAACTAATCACGCAGAGTAGCTGGTCACACTCCGCGCTGTATATCGGTAAGCTCCATGATATCGAGGACCCACAATTGCGGGAGATTGCAGCAAGGCACTACGCTGGGCCACCGGACAAGCCATTGATGATCGAGAGTGAGCTTGGACTTGGCACTATCGTGCGTTCGCTGGAGGTCTACGAGGGCGAACACCTGCGTGTCTGTCGCCCGCGCGGACTGCGATTTGCGGACAGCCAGAAAGTGATCGCCTATGCTATCGGACGCCTCGGAACGCCTTATGATGTAAGGCAGATATTTGACCTGGCACGTTTTCTGTTTCCCTGGTTCATCATGCCCAGGCGGTGGCGTTCAACTCTGTTTAAAGTCAATCCAGGCGCGAGCACGGAAACCGTGTGTTCCACCATGATTGCCGAGGCCTTTGGCTCAATACACTTCCCCATCCTGCCGCTGGTGAAACGCAGGGAGGGGGATTCGATGCAAATCTATATGCGCAATCCGAAACTGTGTACGCCCAGCGATTTCGACTACTCGCCCTACTTCGACATCATCAAGTACCCATTTCTGGATTTTTCACACTATGACCAGCGCCACCTGCTGCCGTGGACAGAAGCAGAAAAGCTGTCACCTGAAGAGCAGCAAATGTATGTTGCGCTTGATACCGTGGGCGACGAATTGTACGACGATACCCAGTAACGACCTCAGCAGGGTGTCAGACTCAGGCGCAGTCACCGATCAAGCGCACATTGACGACGCCATCGAGCGCTCGCATGCGGGCCAGTACCGCTTCATTGGGAGGAGAACCAAGGTCGATGAGGTTGTAGGCAACCGCGTCGCGGCTCTTGTTCAGCATGTCGATTACGTTGATATCCTCGTCTGCCAGTATAGACAGGACGCTGCCCAGTATCTTGGGCACGTTCTCATTAGTCACCGAAAGACGACATCCGGTAACCCGCTCGAGTTGCAGGGTCGGGAAGTTGACCGAGTTACGAATATTGCCGTTTTCCAGAAAATCGCGCAGCTGATCAGCGGCCATGATCGCGCAGTTGTCCTCAGCCTCTTCGGTACTGGCGCCGATATGCGGCATAAGGATCACATCGTTGCGACCGATCAGGGCTGGTGATGGGAAGTCAGCAATGTATTTGCGCAGCTTTCCGTCATCGAGCGCATTGATAATAGCGTCTTCACTGACAATTTCCTGACGAGCAAAATTCAGCAGGCAGGTCCCCGGTTTGACGGCGTTAAGCAGCTCAGCATTAATCAAGCCACGCGTGGCGTCCAGCACCGGCAAATGCAGGCTGATATAGTCACACCTGGCAAACAGGGCCGACAGCGTATCTGCCTTGCGCACCTGGCTGGACAGGCGCCACGCGGCATCGACCGACAGCGCGGGATCATAGCCCACGACATCCATGCCCAGCGTCAGCGCCATTTCCGCAACGAGCGAACCGATCGCCCCAAGACCGACTACCCCCAGTGTTTTTCCCACTAACTCGTGCCCCTTGAACTGCTTCTTTTGCGCTTCCAGGGTTTTGTTCAGCTCGGTCTCATCACTCACATCAGCCAATGTCTGCACGTAGTTAATGCCTTCAATAACGCCTCTGGAGCCCAGCAGCAAACCCGTAGCGACCAATTCCTTGACAGCGTTCGCGTTGGCGCCGGGGGCATTGAACACAGGAATTCCGCGCTTGGTGCAGGCCTCGACAGGCACATTGTTGACACCCGCGCCGGCGCGGGCAATTGCCAACACCGAATCGGCAATGTCATCGGCAGCCAATTTATGGCTGCGTAACAATATAGCCTCGGGGTGCGCAAACTCGCTGGCGAGTTCGTAGCAATCACGAGGGAAACGATCGAGCCCCTTCAGCGATATCTGGTTAAGGGTGAGTACCTGTCTAGCCATGTCTACCTCAAGCGATCTGGATTTAAAGAACGGTAATATCCGCGTTACTACGCAGCGCGTCCCTGAATTCGGTATCAATCAAATTACTGTATTCACCACCAAGCTGTTGCTGCAAACGCTGCCGCGCTGCGATATCCATGGACTCAAAGCTTCCCGGTGTGACTCGCACGATCTCAAATACCTGGGCGTCTCCAAGTACTGACATAGCGTAATCAACCACCTTTTCGCCTGAGTTTGGCGCCTGCAGGGCAAATGCGCGTTGTATGATGGCTTGTGGCACGCTCGCACTGCGACGATCTGCGCCAAGCTCAACCTGCCACTCGTAACCGTTTTCATTCGCGAGTTGTTCAATATCTCCGCCCTCGCGCAGCGCCTGGACGAGCTGCAGAGCTTCGGCAGCAACGGCCTTGCGAGCTGCATCCTCAGTGAGCTGGGCAGCGATCTGCTCGCGCACGTCGCTCAGTGGCTTAACCTGCGGCAGGCGGTGCTGATGTGCATGCAGGACGACAAACTTCCCGGCCTCGTATTCAATCACTTCGCTGTTGTGGCCGGCTTCAATGACGTCATCAGAGAATGCGGCAGCCAAAACGACAGGGGTCGCAAAAAGCCCCTCTGTGTGACTGCGAGAGATATCGTTCGCTCGCTCAACCTCCAGTCCCAGCTCTTTTGCCGGAGCCGAAAGATCGTCGGCATTGAACGACAGGTCCTTTAATTCCTCAACGGTACGCAATAAAGCGACCCGGGCGGCTTCCAGTTGCAGCGTTTCACTCAAGCGGTCCCGAATCTCATCCAGTTCAGGGGCTTTCCCCTCGGTGCGCTCCGTTACCAGTATCAGGTGAGTACCCGCGTCTGTCTCAACAGGCTCTGATACCTGGTTGAGGTCGAGGTTCGCGATGGCTTCTTCCATTTCTGGAGGGAATACATCACCACTCGAATACCCTAGATCTCCACCGGTGTCTGCAGAGCCGACGTCGTCGGACATGGCGCGAGCGATTTCGGCGAAATCGCTGCCAGCATCGAGCTGTTCCTGCGCGCTCGCCAGGCGCTCTTCTATAGCGCCTTTGTCACTGCCTTCCTCAAATAGAATATGCGACACGCGGCTTTGAGTCTGGTATTGGCCATTCTGAATTTCGAGGTTGTATGCTTCCAGCAGTGCGCTCTCCTCTACGGGCTCGATAAAGTCCGCAGCCTCCAGAGCGATATAATCCAGATCCAGCGTTTCAACTGTTTTGAAATCATCAGCGTTGGCAGCATAGTACTGTTCAATCTCTGCATCACTCACGCTGATACCGTCCAGGTAGTTTTGCAGCGGAATCGTCAGGTAACGCAGGTCACGCTGCTCTGCAGAGATACGCGCGTTCGTCGTCAGCTCGGCCGGTGTGGCAAATTCGCTGGCGACAAGGCCGTTCTGCAGCTGGCTTATCACCAGGTCATCACGCAAAATCTGCTTGAAATAACCCGGGGTATAACCCGCTGAAGAAAGTACGCTCTTGTAAACCTCTGGTGAGAACTTGCCATCTATCTGGAATTGCTCCATTCCGGCGATCAGGCTGCCCACCTGCCCCTCGGATATCGTAAGGTCAAGTTCCTGCGCGGACTGCATCAGCAACTTGCGATTCACCAGAGACTCCATGGCCTGCGCACTGAGGCGCTGATCATCCAGCAGCATGGGATCGATATTGTCGCCCATGATAGAAATCAAACGTCTTTTTTGCGTGTTAACCGCCTGTTGCAGTTCCTGCGGAGTGATTTCTTCTCCATTGACCTCTGCAACACTTGAGCCGCTGCCGCCAACGAGAATGGATTCAATGCCAAACAGTGAAAACGAAATGACGATAAGTCCCACAATGACTTTTGCAGCAGTTCCCTGCGCGTTCGAACGTATGTTTTGAAGCATGGCTTGTACTCTTTAGGGCTACAAAAAAAAAGCGCACCGGAAAGTGCGCCTTTTTACTGATTCAGTCCGTTACCGGTTCGCCAACGGAGTGCGTTGCTAAACCGGCTTTCGCCGACCAGTTCTCCTGATCAGGAGTTAACAGAATCCTTAAGCGCTTTACCCGCTTTGAAGCTGGGCACGTTAGACGCAGAAATTTCTATAGTGGCACCCGTTTGTGGGTTGCGGCCGCTGCGGGCGCTGCGATGCTTCACGGAGAAGGTACCAAAACCGACCAGAGAAACCTGGTCTCCTTTTGTCAGTGCATCGGTGATGCTTTCAATCACAGCATCCAGCGCGCGCCCCGCAGAAGCTTTTGGCAGGTCGGCGGAAGCCGCAATGGCGTCGATCAGTTCAGTTTTGTTCACACTTATCCCCTTGAAAGGTATTTTGTCAGGCTTGAATTTGCCGCCTTAATGGCGGGCTCGGAGCGTCAGCGGATGAAGGCTGGCGGCTCCATGTCTTTGTACTCGTATCACTGCAGCATTTTATTTTAAAGCTGCAAAGTCCCACGCAGTCAGACGCAAGACTTTATACCAGAGCAGGAATCATGGTCAACACGCAGGCTTTGCTTAGTGCGTATTTATACGATTTTTTTCGTCCTGATCGGTTTCTTTGCCACCTGATATCGTATCGGCGAGAAACTGCTCGTCGGTCAACGGTTCAGGCATCCGCTCCAACGCAATCGCCAATACTTCATCGATCCACTTCACAGCGCGAATATTGAGGTGCTCCTTGATATTGTCCGGCACCTCTTTAAGGTCCCGCTCGTTCTCTTTCGGGATGATGACCGTCTTGATGCCACCGCGGCGCGCCGCCAGAAGTTTTTCCTTGAGGCCACCAATCGGGAGCACTTCGCCGCGCAGGGTAATTTCACCCGTCATGGCAACGTCTGCTCTCACTGCAATGGTGGTCAGTACAGAGACCAGCGCGGTACACATCGCAACGCCCGCACTTGGACCGTCTTTTGGAGTTGCACCCTCCGGGACATGAATATGGACATCGTGCTTTTCATGATAATTGGCGGGAATACCCAGCATTTGCGAGCGACTGCGCACAACCGTGGTAGCTGCCTGAATCGACTCCTGCATGACATCACCCAGAGAACCGGTCTTCACGTGCCTGCCCTTGCCCGCAACAGCCACGGCCTCAATAGTCAGTAGCTCGCCGCCAACAGACGTCCACGCCAATCCCGTGACCTGGCCAATCTTGTTTTCTTCTTCTGCAATGCCGTAGTTGTATTTACGCACACCCAGTAAGTCTGGCAGCATCTCTGCGGAGACCTCACTACCACCCTTGATCTCGCCCAGAGCGAAGGCCTTCACCATCTTGCGGCAGACCTTGGCAATTTCGCGCTCCAGCGCCCGCACACCCGCTTCACGCGTGTAATAGCGGATAATATCGGTAAGCGCTGCCTCGGTAATCTCAACCTCGTCCTTCTTCAGGCCATTCAATTTGATCTGTTTCGGGACAAGATAGCGCTCGGCAATATTGAGCTTCTCGTCTTCGGTGTAACCCGGAATACGGATGACTTCCATACGATCCAGTAACGGGCCGGGGATATTCATCGTGTTGGACGTACAGACAAACATGACGTCTGACAGGTCGTAATCGACTTCCAGATAGTGATCGTTAAACGCGTGGTTCTGCTCAGGGTCGAGCACCTCAAGCATGGCAGAGGCCGGGTCACCGCGATGATCCATACCCATTTTGTCTATTTCATCGAGCAAAAACAGCGGGTTGCGCACCCCGGCCTTGGCCATTTTCTGCAGCAGCTTGCCTGGCATGGAGCCGATATAGGTGCGACGGTGACCGCGGATTTCAGCTTCATCGCGCACGCCCCCCAGGGCCATACGCACAAACTTTCGGTTGGTGGCCCGAGCGATAGACTCACCAAGGGAGGTCTTACCGACGCCAGGCGGGCCAACCAGGCAAAGTACCGGACCTTTCACCTTACGCACGCGTTTTTGCACGGCAAGGTATTCCAGAATGCGGTCCTTCACCTCTTCCAGACCGTAATGATCCTCATCCAGAATCGTTGATGCGCGCTTCAGGTCGTGTTTCACCTTGCTGCGTTTGGCCCAGGGGACACTGACCATCCAATCGATATAACTGCGCACCACGGATGCTTCAGCCGACATGGGGGACATCATTTTCAACTTACCCAGTTCGGCCATGGCTTTATCGCGTGCCTCATCGGGCATTTTGGCTTCATCTATGCGCCCCTGGAGTTCGTCCAGTTCGTTCGGGGCTTCATCCATCTCTCCTAGCTCTTTCTGAATCGCCTTCATCTGCTCATTCAGATAGTACTCACGCTGGCTTTTTTCCATCTGCTTTTTGACGCGGCCGCGGATGCGCTTTTCAACCTGGAACAGGTCGATCTCCGCTTCCATCAGACCCATCAAATGCTCCAGGCGGGCCCGCACATCTGAAATCTCCAGGATGCGTTGCTTTTCGTCCAGGTCCACACTCATGTGGGCGGCTATCGTGTCCGCCAGGCGCCCGGGCTCATCAATACCTGTCAGTGAGGTGAGCACCTCCGCCGGGACTTTCTTGCTCAGAGTGACATACTTTTCAAACTGGCTGACGGTAGAGCGCAACAGCGCCTCTACTTCCTCTTCAGGAATATCATCGCTGACAATTTCCCTGACGCCCGCGATCGCAAAATCGCCCTCGTCGTCAACGCTGTCGACAGCCGCCCGATAGCCACCTTCAACCAGTACCTTGATCGTGCCGTCGGGCAGTTTTAACAGCTGCAGAATATTGGAAACCGTGCCCACCTGATACATATCGTCGGCGCCGGGGTTGTCGTCCGTGGCGTTGCGCTGGGCAACCAGTAACACCTGCTTATCGTTGGACATGGCATCTTCGAGAGCCTCAATGGACTTCTCTCGGCCAACAAACAGTGGCAGCACCATGTGTGGGTAGACCACCACATCGCGCAGTGGCAGTAATGGAAGTTCTATGACGGAAGAGGAACCCATAACAGTCTCCGGGTATCGCGGGAAATTTGAAGCTGACCCTCATAGATGGGGGTGTTTTCCCAAACTACAAGGCCAGTAACTGCGTCGCGGATCGCCAGCGACGGCCTGCCTCTTAGGGGGCAGGCCACAACGACTAATCGTCGGTGGACGCCGCCCGGGCAGCAGGTGGTTCGTGGTTCTGGTAAACCAGCAGCGGCTCAGAATCGCCGCGGATAACGGATTCATCAATAACGACCTTGCTCACATCATCCCTGGAGGGAATGTTGTACATTGAATCCAGCAGAACGCCTTCCAGAATGGAGCGCAAACCCCTTGCGCCGGTCTTGCGCTCCATCGCCCTTTCGGCAATAGCGCGCAGACCGTCTTCACGGAAGTCGACTTCCACGCCTTCCATTTCAAACAGCTTGCTGTACTGCTTGGTAAGCGCATTCTTGGGTTCGGTCAGAATCTTGACCAGGGCGTCTACGTCGAGCTCTTCCAGTGTCGCTATCACCGGCAAACGACCCACAAATTCAGGAATCAGCCCGTACTGCACCAGGTCTTCCGGTTCGAGATCAAACAGCAACTCACCCACATTGCGCTTCTCGTCCTTGCTCTTGACCTCTGCGCCGAATCCGATGCCGCCCTTTTCAGAGCGATTGCGAATCACCTTGTCCAGTCCGGCAAACGCGCCGCCACAGATGAAAAGGATATTGGACGTATCGACCTGCAGGAATTCCTGTTGCGGGTGTTTGCGACCACCCTGCGGAGGCACGGAAGCGACAGTGCCTTCGATCAGCTTCAACAAGGCCTGCTGCACGCCCTCGCCGGAGACGTCCCGCGTGATCGAGGGGTTGTCGGACTTGCGAGAGATTTTGTCGATTTCATCGATATAGACGATGCCGACCTGCGCCTTTTCGACGTCGTAATCGCATTTTTGCAGCAGCTTCTGGATGATGTTTTCAACGTCTTCGCCGACGTAACCGGCTTCGGTCAGGGTCGTGGCGTCTGCAATCGTGAACGGCACATCCAGCAAGCGAGCCAGCGTTTCTGCCAGAAGAGTCTTACCGCTACCGGTAGGGCCGACCAGCAGAATATTGCTCTTGCCAAGCTCAACTTCCTCGCGACCCTTGGTATGACGCAGACGCTTGTAGTGATTGTACACGGCAACGGAAAGTACCTTCTTTGCGCGCTGCTGCCCGATCACGTATTCATCTAGAATCGCATTGATTTCGTGGGGCACGGGAAGGTGATCCTGGTTGGATTCCTTACCGCTTTCCTGGACTTCTTCGCGAATAATATCGTTGCATAAATCCACACATTCATCGCAGATAAAAACCGATGGACCAGCGATCAGCTTGCGCACTTCATGCTGGCTTTTGCCGCAGAAGGAGCAATACAGCAGCTTGCCGCCATCATCGCCGGAAGTTGTGGTTTCGTCGCTCATTAAACCGCCTTACACCGTTGCTGTGGAAATTTTCATCATTTCAGGTTCTAAGATGATGTTTTTTACTGCTGTTTGCAAGTCCAGACCAAGACTAACAGCAGATAATGTAGAGCAGGTCTCAGGTCGCTACGTGGACTCAGGCCCCAGCACTGCGACTGGAGATTACCTCGTCTATCAAGCCGTATTCCTTGCTTTGCTCGGCATTCATAAAGCGATCGCGCTCGGTATCGCGCTCAATAACTTCAATCGACTGGCCTGTGTGCTCTGCCATCAGCTGATTCAGCCGCTGGCGGATGATGAGGATCTCTTTAGCTTGAATATCGATGTCCGTCGCCTGCCCCTGAGCGCCGCCGCTGGGCTGGTGAATCATGGTACGCGCGTTCGGCAGGCAGAAGCGCTTGCCCTTGGCGCCACCACCCAGCAGGAAGGCGCCCATGGACGCTGCCTGGCCGATGCACATGGTGCTGACATCGGGTTTGATAAACTGCATGGTGTCATAAATTGACAGTCCAGCCGTTACCGACCCGCCCGGTGAATTAATGTACAGATGTATGTCTTTGTCGGGGTTTTCCGACTCCAGAAACAGCAACTGGGCGACAATAAGATTCGCCATGTAGTCCTCTACGGGACCCACCACGAACACGACGCGTTCTTTGAGCAGTCGTGAGTAAATGTCGTAAGAACGTTCGCCACGCGAAGTCTGTTCAACCACCATTGGCACCAGGCCAACGCTGTTGATCTGGTGCTTGTCCTGCCCGTCTAACTGAAATGGCATAGTTTATTGTCCCTGCTCAATGAATAACCTGCAGCAGCCTGTCAGCTGCTGCAGTAGTCACGCTGTCAACCCTGCGCCTGATCCTGACTGATGGCGTCCTGATAGCTGCTTGGCTTGTCAGTGATATTGGCGCTCTCAAGCAGTTTTTCAACCACCTGGTCTTCCAATACTTTTGATTCTACTGCCGCCAGCTGCTCCTGGTTGGCATAGTAATAGTTAATGACTTCCTCTGGATCCTCATAGGTAGACGCCATTTCCTCAATCGCGCTGCGCACTTTGTCTGCCTCAGCCTTGATATCCTGCTGTTTGATGAACTCAGCCATCACCAGCCCCAGTTTCACGCGCCGCTCGGCATTTTCAGCAAACATGTCACGTGGGAGCAGGGATTCCAGATCCAGGTCTTGTCCGGCCGCTCCGCCAAACTGCTGGAACATCTGGTTGCGCATGACAGAGACTTCCTGGTCTATCAACGCCTTGGGAACCTCCAGCGACTCGTGTGCCGCAAGCACGGCATCCATTACCTGCTGCTTGACCTTGCCCTGCACCGCGTTCTTGAGTTCGCGCGCCATGTTCTGGCCAACCTCTTCCCTGAAGCGGGCTTCCCCGCCCTCTTCCACGCCGTACTTGGCGAACAATTCTTCATTGAGTTCAGCCGGTTGCAGCTCAGTGATGCTGTTGAGCTTTACATTGAACTCTACAGCGGCACCCTTGAGATCTTCGCTGTGATAGTCATCGGGGAAGCTGAGCTTGAGGGTTTTCTCATCACCGGCTTTCATGCCGACGATGCCATCCTCGAATCCTGGAATCATACGATTCGATCCCAGCTCCAGATCACTGCCCTGCGCGCTACCGCCCTCAAAGGCCTCACCATCGCGGGTTCCGGTGTAATCAATATTCACCTTGTCGCCCTCGGCTGCGGCGCGATCTACAACAACCCATTCGCCTTGTTGCTTGCGAAATACGTCGATGATGTTGTCAATGTCTGCATCAGTGACTTCGGCCTGCGGGCGCTCCACTTCAAACCCGGCCATGGCCGCGACTTCAACGTCGGGGAATACCTCGAAAGTTGCTACATATTCCAGATCTTTGCCGGCTTCGAGGTTGCGCGGCTCAATGCTTGGCTGGCCAGCGGGGCGCAGTTTTTCCTGCACCACTGCTTCCTGAAACGACTGGCTTACCACTTCTCCCAGCACTTCCTGGCGAATTCCGGCCCCGAAACGCTGGCGCATGACCTTCATCGGAACCTTGCCCGGACGAAACCCGGGAAGGCGCACATTCCTGGACGCTTTCTGCAGACGGCTGTCTACCTCAATGTCGACTCTTTCGGCCGGTACGCCAACGGTGAGACGACGTTCCAGACCCGAAGTCGTTTCAATAGAAACCTGCATGGTATTTCCTCATAAATCGAATAGGACTCGAACGTTTTGGGGCGTTCGACAAATAGCACGGCGCCCACAGGGATGCTGTGGGCGCCGTGCTGTAAATTTGGTGCGGAAGGAGAGACTCGAACTCTCACGCCTTGCGGCACTGGAACCTAAATCCAGCGCGTATACCAATTTCGCCACTTCCGCGGTAATCAACTGCCCTCAAACCAGACTGGAAAAGCAGTAGAATTTCAATCAACGTATCCAGATAACCGTTTGATTATAGTGGATAATATTATCGTTTCGGCTGACAACACTGGCCGATACAAGGGCGCAGATTCTGCCACAAAGGTCACTGGTGTTCAACTACTGCAACAACGGGCAGCGCCAGCAACAGTGTAGCGGGAGCCTGCCGATCTGCAGGCGTGATTTCTGACGCCCATCCACGCGGCAGAAGTGCCGCGTCTTCGTGCTCCAATGCGGTCCCATCCAGAGCAACAGCGCAGTCTATACACATCAGGATGCCGTAGGTCCCCAGTGGCTTAACCTGCCAACTCTCACCGGGGTCGATGGTGATGCGCAACACCTCAAAATCTGCAAAATTGACGATTCTCTCAATCCGCACTCCGGCCTCGTCCAGAAGCACGTCTGGTGACGCTTCCGGTGGCGGCGTCAGTAACATACTGTTCACCGCCTCAGCCGTGTCCCAATGCGATTGTGTGAGCACTTTCTGTGCAAAGGAGAGTATCTGCCGCTCATAGACGGGCGTCTGGAACTCAACCGTCCGAACACCGTGTAACAATGAGTGCGGCAATCGCCTGGGTACAACCACCACGTCACCGACTGCCAGTGGGCGCAGCGCCGTGTAGCTTTCCATCTCGCGGCGCAATGCAGCTTCATCCTGTCGCAGCGCCTGTGACGCTTCTTCAGGCCGCTCCAAACCGTCGATCTTGCGGCGCACCACCTCGTATGCGCGGACTGCTTCGAGGTAACGGGTCCTGAACCGGGCCTCGTCGCCGCACGCGGCGATGCGCTCAGGGCAAAAGCCAAAGCGGATATAACCGCAGCCATCCGGCCACGCTGCCTCGTCGACGTGCGTCACCACGTAAACCTCGCGCTTTTCCAGATGCAGCTCAAAATACAGGTCGCCCAACACCGGCTGCGGCAAAGGGTCGAGAATTTTCAGCAGTATCAAGTCGTCGCCAGGCTGGCGATAGAGATCGCCGGGCATGACGGCCTGCAGCCAGGGTAGCGGCAAACTGCGCCCGTCGCGCACAACGCAACAGACTCCACGCTCTTCGACAGCCGTGAACCAGATTTCCCGGCCCCAGGGCTTGGCGACAAAGTGAGCCTGTAATGGCAGCACTTCGCCTGGGGTTATAGCCAACAACTGACCGCCATCAACCCAGTGCGCGAACAACGAAGTGGCACTGCCTGCCTGCACCTCAGGCAGCCTGCTGTCGGTCACTGCGATACGCACGTTGCCCTGCTCGTAACAATACAGAGCTGTCAGAGATTTAAAGTCGCTGTCGGCGAGCCACGGCTGGTGCAGCGCAAAGCTGACCAGCAGCAGTGCTTCCTCCGCGGCGCCCAGCCCGGCGTGCCAGCGCTGGAAACAATCGACAGGATCACCGGTCTGCTGTGTCAGGTTAACGATAGCGGTATACCCTTTGCTCGCACTTGCGCAGCATCAATCAGTGAGACAGGCCGGATCAAAAGCGTACTGCCCGCGCAACCATTGCACGACCTCCACGGCTGCGGGGCCGGGTAACCCGGCATAGATCTTCTCGCACTGCGCCGCCCTGCCATCTTCGCGCAGCGCGGCAAGGCCGGCACTTTGGAACAGCGGAAAATCTCGTTGCAACTGCTGCCATAAGCTGTCGCCCATGACCTCCCCCAGCCATTCACCTGTGATCGCACCATTACCCACCAGGCGGCTCAGCCCTGACAAAGCCGGCAGAGACAGCAGAGCCTCATTCATCGGGTTGCAGAGGTGCCCGGTCGTGATCGCAGCCAGCTCGGGCGAGCGTTGTGACAGGGCTTCACCGTACAGGTATTGACTGCGCACTGCCCCATCATTAACCGGGTAGTTGTCCCATAGCAACACGGGCCTGCCAAGCAGCTCATTAACAGGAAGCACGTCTTCTGCAGAGATCTGTTGCGAGCAGACGGCGTTGCCCGTCCAGAAGACATCGACGTCGTCAGGTAGCGCGGCACCCAGGCGTGGCCAGTAATCGGGCGGCATCGCACCAAAGTGGGTTTCCAACACAGGGTCAAAGGAGTAATAGGTTGGGCACACAAGGAGACGCCGGCCATCTATCCAGCTGTGGATATCATTGATGATCTGGGCCTGGCGTTCGGCGAGGCATTCCAGATCACCCGGCATGTCGTCAAACAGCACGGCGAGCAATGGAATGTCCAGTTCAAGGAGACGCTGCACCTTTGCCTGAAGCGCAGCGCGTTCACCGGGACCATATTGCTGGTAGAGGGCGAACGGTGACAAGCCCATGCCGAAATTCACACCACTATCTCGATAGTGGCCTGCAAGGGCCACGAGTTGCTGCCACTCGGCTGCCGGCCAGTCGTCAAACCATCGCTTGCGCAGCCAGGGATCGGCCTTGGGGCAATAGATGTAGGTGTTCAGGCCGCCATGCCGCAGGAACCGGGCATAGGCCAATCTCTGCTGGAAGGACCATGGTCGCCCATAGAAGCCCTCAATAACGCCGCTCAGGTATTGTCCGGGGCGAGTCATAACCACCTTTTATATTAGACAATAATTAAAACGAATTTCTATATTCCCAAATAGCTTAAAAAACCTGCGCCGCTGATGTGGAAAATCACCAATTTTAGGCCATACTATTAATGTGGCTGTCTAACCCCTGTAGCAAATGGGCAGTTGCAGGAGCATACCCATGCTCTTTCAGGGAAGCAATTCCTTTATGTTTCACTCCTAATGGTCTTAGTGGGTCCCCTTCGGGACCCATTTTTTTTGACATTAAAACTATAATATTCAATGAGATAGAGTAATTTTGCAGATTTAGCTTTAACCTGGGTGAGACTACATTGTATGTGTGGGGCGATCGGATGACAGCGACCCGGCAAGGTGGTTTTCAATTTTGGCATTTGCTGCAGCGTCCTGCTCGCTGAACTGCACCCCGATGCCAGCCGTGCGGTTTCCCTGTGCACCACGTGGCGTTACCCAGACGACCCTGCCGGCGATGGGGATCTTCTCCGGCTCATCCATCAGCGTCAGCAGCATAAAAACCTCGTCGCCAACGGAATAGGCTTTGTTAGTCGGCACAAACAAGCCACCGTTGTCCAGGAACGGCATATACGCAGAGTACAGCACGGCCTTGTCCTTGATAGTCAGGGAAAGAATCCCGTTACGGCTATTGTGTTTTGAATCATTCATGCGTTAACGCACCCTTTGGAATCCGCTAGATACTACCACCAAGCTGCCGCATGCCCAACTCCCGATGCGCCCTGGCCACGAGGACCTCGAGCATCAGCTGGGGGTTGGGGTTGGCCCCCGCTTGCAGCGCTCCCTGCAAGCGCGTGATCTCACTTAACAGGCCGAAGCCGGCCTGCCCCAGACCACCGGCCAGCTGCTCACCCGGCAGGGCGCGCAACCAGCGCTGTAGCTCCAGTACCAGATGCGCCAGCGCCTCCTGCGGCCCCAAAGCGACCATCGTTGTGACCAGGCTGTCGACGTCTGCCCTGCCCGTCAGTAATGCATTTATTTGCTCGCGCAGCTCCACGAGACCGGCTGCACTATCTTCACGCAACAGTTGATCCGCCAGTAAGGGCCGCCCCTCGGCCAGCTGCAACAGCATTTCGCTTTGCTGCGGGTCGCCTACCGCCAGATCCAGCCAGGCCAGGGCCGCGTCATGCCCCGGCATGGCCAGATGCACAATCTGGCAGCGCGATCTCACGGTCGCCGGCACTTTTTGCAGGCGGTCACAGATCAGCAGCAGGAATGTGTCCGGTGCCGGCTCCTCCAGGGATTTAAGCAATGCGTTGGCAGCATTCATGTTCATCTCATCTGCCGGATCGATGACCACGACTTTGCGCTTGCCAAAGCCCGCAGTTTTAGTCGTAAACTCTACTAACGCACGTACCTGGTCAACTTTTATGACTCGACTCTTCTCTTCCGGCTGGAGCCAGCGAAAGTCGCCGTGACTGCCATTGGCGCTGAACAGGCAGGCCCTGCAATGGCCGCAGTTGAGGCCATCGACAGGCTCCTCACACAGCAACTTGCGCGCCAGGGCCAGCGCCAGCCGTGCTTTCCCGATATGGCGGGGGCCCGATAACAACAGGGCGTGAGGCAGGCGCTCCTGAGTCATCTGCTCTTCCAGCCGCGCCCATACGGTATCCTGCCAGGGTAGTGGCGAACTGACAGCTTGAAGATCCGTTATCTGCATCATACTCAGGGGTGCCTGACGCCCCAGCAGGTTAACAGCTCCTGACAGACCTGCAGCAGTTGTCCCTGCACTTCGTCAAGCGGTGCGCTGGCGTCTATAACGCGATAGCGCCCACTTCCCTCTGTTGCTAACTGCAAGTAGGTCTGGCGCACGCGTTCGAAAAAATCCGCCTGCTCCTGCTCAAAACGATCCAGCTCACCGCGGGCTTCTGCGCGAGCCATCCCCACGCCAACAGGAGCGTCCAGCAGCAACGTGTAGTCGGGTCGCAGTTGCCCCTGAACCAGTGCCTCGAGGCGCCTTACGCTATCGGGCGCGACACGTCGTCCGCCGCTCTGGTAGGCGTACGTCGAATCGGTGAATCGGTCACAGACAACCCATTTTCCCGCCCTGAGGGCAGGCTCAATCACCTGCTCGATGTGTTGCGCGCGGGCCGCGAAAATCAGCAACAATTCTGCCATCGGGACAATTTCGGGTTCGCGAGGCTCAATCAGAAGCGCGCGGACATCTTCTCCCAGCCGGGTTCCACCGGGCTCGCGGGTCATAACAAACTCAACGCCGTGCTCGCTCAGGTAGTTTTCCAGCAACGCCATATTAGTGGATTTACCGACCCCTTCTCCACCTTCCACGGTGATAAACAGGCCCCGCGCAGTCATCGGGCAGGCCCTGGGCTGGAGCGATAATCCTGCCGTCGGTTGAGCTGGTACTGGCGCACGGCAGCCTGATGTGCAGCAAAGGTTTCACTGAACTGATGCGTGCCGTCCCCGCGGGCCACAAAATACAGGGTTTTTCCGTCAGCCGGATGCAGTGCAGCGTGTATCGCGTCTCGACCTGCCAGTGCAATAGGCGTCGGTGGCAGGCCCCGTATCTGGTAAGTATTGTAAGGATTGGTCTTGTCGGCAAGGTGCTTGCGGCGCAGGTTGCCATCGAAAGCGGCCCCGAGTCCGTAGATAACCGTGGGGTCCGTCTGCAAACGCATACGGCGCTCAAGTCGTCGCACAAATACGCCTGCTATTTCGGCACGCTCATGCGCTGCACCGGTTTCCCGCTCTACCACAGACGCCATAATCAAAGCCTCGTAGGCGTTTTCATAAGGAAGGTCATCCGCTCGAGCCTGCCACTGTTCATTCAGCACAGTCAACAACGCCTGGTGTGAACGGCGCAAGATTTGAGAATGCAATGTGCCACGGGTGTAGTGATAGGTATCCGGGAAGAACAGACCCTCGGGCTTGCTGTATGGCTCAATCATGGCAAGCAGACGCGGATCGTCAATGCCCTCCAGATCAGCCGTCAGGGCGGGCTGTTGTTGCAGAATGTCCAGCGCTGCCTGCAGCGTGATTCCCTCGGGCAGCGTCACCTGGTAATCGATGACCTTGCCGCTTTGCAACAGTAGTAGCAGGCCTTTCACCGTCATGCCCGGTGACAGTTGGTATTCGCCATGCTTGATCTGCTGGTCAAGGCCCGTAAATCGGCCATACCAGGTCAACAGTTGAGGAACGCGCAGAACGCCTGCCTGTTGCATGCCGTTGGCAACAGAACGCAGCGTTTGGCCAGGCCTGACGATAAGCACTGTCCCCTGTGCTGGAATGAGCAGTGGCTCCTCCCAGCGATCAACCAGCCACTTGCCGCTGGCAACACCGACGCCAAGCATCACCAGCAGCGCAAAAAGAAAGGCTTTCATGCCGCCAGCTCCTGTCTGTATTGGGCGTGTAAAGCGCCGCAGACGGGGTGGCGCTGCCACTCACGGGATTGAAATGAATCCACTGGGCGTAAACCAATCAGTGAATTGCAGAAGAATACTTCGTCAGCGCTGTGAATGTCTGCCACCGTAAGCCGGGTTTCAATGACTGGTATACCTAAAGCTGGCGCCCAGCGCTCGATAATGGACTGACGCCGGGTGCCACGTATGCCGCATACATCCAATACGGGGGTCACCAGTTTGCCACCGCTAACGGCGAAAAGATTGCCGGCAGTGACCGAAACAACTTGCCCTGACTGGCCCAGCATGAGCGCTTCATCGACACCCAGGCGGCTTAACTCATCACAGGCCAGCACCTGCTCCAGTCGATTGAGGTGCTTGATACCGGCCAGTAATGGCTGTTCAGACCACTGCATCTGTGTGATGCCGAGGCTTGCGGCAGGCAGCTGCAGCAGAGCATCGCGTTCAAGAGCATGCAGCGCAACCAGAAAGCGCGGTTGAGCGCTCACGGGAGGCGTATATCCGCGTGGCCCTGCTCCCCGGCTCACGGTAATGCGCAGAGCTTGCCATGGGTTGTGGGCGTCAGGCGTTGTCTCAGCACAGGCCGCCAGAATGTGTCGTCGCGCCGCGTCGATACAGGGTGGGAAACGCAGGGTCTCCAGCCCCGCCTGCAAGCGCTGTAGGTGAAGCTCGAGGTACACAGGCTCACTGTGACGCAGCAGCAGGGTCTCGAACAGGCCATCCCCAAACTCCAGTGCCCGGTCTGGCACCGGTAGCGCTTCGGTCGGCTGTCCGTTTAGCCAGAAGCGGCCGCTTGCAGTCACTACCCTGTCTTAATCTGGCTGGCTGAACAGCAAAGACCCGTTAGTCCCGCCAAACCCGAATGAATTGGACAAAGCGCTATGAATCACACGTTCCTGCGCGGTGTGTGGGACGTAATTGAGGTTGCAGTCTTCGTCGGGACTATCCAGGTTGATCGTTGGCGGCGCGACCTGGTCTCGCAGTGACAGCACCGCGAATATAGCTTCTACCGCTCCGGCTGCGCCTAACAAATGCCCGATCATGGACTTGGTTGAGCTGACAGCGACGTCTTTGGCAGCGTCACCGAGAACCGATTCAATGGCGCGACTCTCCGCCACATCGCCTGCATTGGTGGATGTTCCATGGGCATTGATATAGTTGATTTTGTCCAACGCAATACCAGCGTCGATAATTGCGTTTCTCATGGCCGCCGCTGCACCACGACCGTCCTCGGGCGGCAGCGTCATATGATAGGCATCGCCACTCATGCCGAAACCCGTCAATTCCGCATAGATATGTGCTCCGCGCGCTTTTGCCGCTTCGTACTCTTCGAGCACCATCACGCCCGCACCATCGCCCAGTACAAACCCGTCACGATCACGATCCCAGGGCCTTGAGGCGGCCTTCGGATCATCGTTGCGTGTTGATAGCGCCCTGGCAGCGGCAAAGCCGCCAAGGCCAACGGGCGTGGTCGCCATCTCAGCGCCGCCCACGAGCATCGCGTCAGCGTCCCCAAGGGCGATCAACCTGGCGCCGATACCAATATTATGGGTCCCGGATGTGCAGGCTGTGACCATGGCGAGGTTCGGCCCCTGCAGGTTGTATTTAACCGAAAGGTTGCCGGCGATCATGTTAATAATGGAGCCCGGCACGAAAAACGGTGAAATCTTGCGCGGGCCTGAGGTCTTCAGAATCTCGGCATTTTTCTCGATCTGGCCGATACCGCCGATACCAGAGCCGATTGAACAACCAATGCGACCAGCACTCTCTTCGGTGATTTCAAGCCCGCTGTCCTGCATGGCCTGAATACCCGCAGCCATACCGTACTGGACGAAAACGTCCATTTTGCGTGCTTCTTTGGGTGACAGGTAGGTGGCGATATCGAAATCGCGCACGCTGGCACTGAACTGGGTGCTGTAGGCCGAAACGTCGAAGCTGTCTATCATTGCCACGCCGCTCTTACCCGCCAGGATGTTGTCCCAGGTTTGGGCCACCGTATGGCCCACAGGGGTCACCATTCCCAGCCCCGTCACAACCACTCGTCTACCAATCAACGCGCTATCTCCTGTCCAAGATTCAAGGCAAGCTTAAAACAAAAAAAGCCGCTCTATCTACAATAGAAACGGCTTTCGAGCTATAAAAAAGGGATCAGGCGAGGTTGGCGTTGATATAATCGATCGCCAGCTTCACGGTAGTGATTTTCTCCGCTTCTTCATCGGGAATTTCAGTCTCAAACTCTTCTTCCAACGCCATAACCAGCTCGACGGTATCCAGAGAGTCGGCGCCCAGGTCTTCTACGAAAGAAGCTTCGGTCTGCACTTCTTCTTCTTTGACGCCAAGCTGTTCTGCTACGATCTTCTTAACGCGTTCTTCAATGCTGCTCATGATTATTCGATTCTCCTGAGATTGTAATACTCTGTATCAAACCCGATAAACGGACTGAGCGCGCATTTTACTCTGTTTTTTCAGCGAGTAATAAATTTTTTTTAGCGCCAGCCCACACCTTTGTTTTAATCCACGTTAATCAACAGCTTACGACATATGCATGCCACCATTAACATGAATTGTTTCCCCTGTAATATAGCCGGCGGCATCACTACAGAGAAATGCCACCAGCGCAGCAATTTCGTCAGTACGACCCAATCGCCCCAGTGGAATTTGCCCCAACATTAAATCACGCTGCTCGTCAGTCAATGCTTTGGTCATATCGGTATCGATAAAACCCGGCGCTACACAATTGACAGTGACCGCTCGCGAGCCCAGTTCTCGTGCCAGCGCACGCGAGAAACCTTCAGCACCCGCTTTGGTAGCGGCGTAGTTACTCTGGCCAATGTTGCCCATGGAGCCTACAACAGACGTGATGTTCACGATGCGCCCCCAACGGGCCTTGGTCATACCGCGCAGACAGGCCTTGCTAACACGGTAAAGGGCGCTGAGATTTGTTTCGATAACGTCGCTCCATTCGTCAGTCTTCATACGCATCAGAATGTTGTCACGAGTAATGCCGGCATTATTGATGAGCACCAGGGGCGCGCCAAAATCAGTGCTAATCGCCTTGATGACGCCTACAACGCTGTCTTCATCCGCCACGTTCAGTGTCATACCGCAGCCGCTGTTACCCAACGCCTTTAAATAGTCTGAGATCTGCTGCGCGCCGCCATCGCTTGTCGCAGTGCCGATGACCGTGAAACCATTTTCAGCCAGCGCGCTGGCAATGGCCTTGCCGATGCCGCGGCTCGCGCCTGTGACCAGTGCTACCTTTGTCTGCTCTGTCATGATGCTGCTCCTGTGCTTTGCGTTTTTATTGCCAGGGATCAGGCCGTGCGCAAGGTCGCTAGCGCTGCCTGCAGTGCCTCGGGCTCTTCCAGCGAAAAACTCTCCAGCGATTTATCAATGCGACGATTCAATCCGCTGAGGACTTTGCCGGGGCCACACTCCACGATGTGTGTAGCGCCCGCGTCTATTATTGAGCCCATGCAGCGCGTCCATTGCACCGGGCTGTAGATTTGCTCAACCAGCAGGCTGCGAATAGTCTCTGGATCGCTTTCTGCGGCCGCGTGGACGTTGTGTACCACAGGGATTCCCGGCCTTTGTATTTCAATGTCGGATATCGCCTTTGCCAGCTCTTCACCTGCAGGCTTCATCAAAGACGTGTGGAAAGGCGCGCTAACGGGTAACGGCATTGCGCGCTTGGCGCCCGCCTCCTTGAGTGCTGTAATTGCCGCTTCAACGGCAGCCACCTGACCTGCGATAACCACCTGGCCCGGTGAATTGAAATTGACGGCGGCAACGACCTGGCCGATACCTTGTGCGACGCCGGCGCAAACGTCGTCTATAACCGCATCATCCAGCCCAATGATGGCAGCCATCGCGCCCTCTCCCACCGGCACCGCTGTTTGCATAAACTGTCCTCGTGAACGGACTAATTTTACAGCGTCAGCAAAATCAAGCGCGCCTGCTGCGACCAGCGCAGAAAACTCGCCGAGGCTGTGTCCTGCCATAATTGCCGGTGACGGGCCCCGTTCCTCCTGCCAGGCACGCCACAGGGCAATACTGCTGGCCAGTAGTACGGGCTGAGTGGTTTCCGTCATATTAAGCGCGTTTTGCTCGCCCTGCTGGATCAAGTCCCACATGTCATAGCCCAGTGCGTCAGAGGCTTCTGCGAAAGTGTCGCGCACGGCTTGAAACTGGGCATACGCTGCAGCGAGCATGCCGATCTTCTGGGATCCCTGGCCTGGAAAAACAAAAGCGATGTTAGATTGCGGCATAGTGATTACCTTCTAGATGAGCGCACAGTTCGAGTCGATAAGAATAGCGTGCACTGAGGCAATGTTGACAGTGTTTGTGCGAGGAGGTGTAAAGCGAGCGGAGGCAGGCGCCCCCGCCGGATAGAACGGGTCTCGGTCTAGCGCAGAAAATGATGGCAATCCGACACCACAGGAGCGGTACGGGACTTAATCGTCGCTACCGGTTTCAACCACTTTCTTGCCGCGGTAGAAGCCGTCGGCAGTGACGTGGTGACGACGGTGGGTTTCACCGGACGTCTGGTCCACTGACAGTGTTGAACCTGACAATGAATCGTGTGAACGACGCATACCGCGGCGAGACCGCGTCTTTTTACTCTTCTGAACAGCCATGACTTACTCCTGGTGCTTGTTGCCGGGCTTTAACTGCTCCAGCACATTAAACGGGTTAGGCTTGTCTTCACCGGCGGGCTCAGGGGCATCCGGATCGGAAAATTCCATTGTTTGCTGCTTACACCCTGCGGCTTCATGGTAGCTGAACGCAGGCATGGCCAAAATCAGCTCATCCTCTACCAGTTCCCAAAGATTACACGCCTCTTCAGAGACAATCAGCGGATCCAGATGACGAGGAAGATGGGCGGCCTGTTCGTCGCTCCACACCACGGCCAGCTGTGTTTCACTGGCGACTCGCAGGGGCATCGGATCAAGGCAGCGCTGGCAACTCACCTGCACATCGCCTGTAGTGCTGATTTGCACCAAATACCGATTTTCCTCGTCTCGGGTGAACGTAAAATCGGCTTGAACCAACGCATCGTCAGCCGCCAAAAGTGGCAAAAAACGCGGTAAATCAAGTACTCTTACGGTCCCGCTGACACTCACACCACGCGCTGCGGCTTTACGCACATCCAGCGTCTTGGGGAGGGGGTCAGTCAACATAGGCGCGCATCATAGGTGCGCTCACACCCTTTGTCAAAAAAATCTTTTAAATACAGGGGGTTCTCTCAATAATTCACAATCTGCCGAGCACCGACATGCGCATTATTCTGGCCTCAACCTCCCCTTATCGCAGGCAGCTGCTGAAACGGCTGGCGATCGACTTCGACTGTGAAGCGCCGGCGGTCGAAGAAAACCGCATCCGCGGCGAATCGCCAGACCAGATGGCGCTGCGACTCGCGACTGCAAAAGCGCTGGCCGTGGCCACCCGTCACCCGGATGCAATGGTAATCGGCAGCGACCAGGTGGCCGCTCTGGACGACATCATTCTGGGCAAGCCAGGCAGCCACGCAAAGGCTGTCGCCCAGCTGCGCGCCAGCAGTGGCCGGCGCGTCGACTTCTTCACGGGTGTTGCGCTGATCAGTGATGCCGGGCGGTCGCTACGTTCGCAGGTAGAAACGTTCAGTGTGTATTTCAGGACACTGTCTGATGAGGAGATCATTCGCTACGTTGACCACGAAAAGCCGTTTGACTGCGCAGGCAGCTTCAAGTGGGAGGGGCTGGGCATTTCCCTGTTCGAACGCCTTCAGGGTAATGACCCGACCTCGCTGGAAGGGCTGCCGCTGATCGCCCTGTGTCAGTTGCTCAGGGAGTCCGGTGTGGATGTTCCGCCTGCTTTTGCGGGCCCCGACTCTGACAGATCACAGAAGGCCTCAACCTCCAGTAACTGAGGCAGGGAATCTATAATCATGAGCGGGCTGAATGGCGCGAGTCGAGCCTCGTCGTGCACGCCAAAACTCACGGCGACCGAACCCACACCCGCCTGCTGCGCCATCGCCAGGTCGTGTTCACTGTCACCAATCATCAGCGCCTCATGAGGCTGTTTACCGCGCTCTGCCAGTATCTGCTGCACCATGAGAGGATGCGGCTTGGATCGCGTCTCGTCGGCACACCGCGTAATGTGGAACAGATCGGCCATGGCCAGTTCATTGAGCATGCGATCGAGGCCACGGCGACTCTTGCCCGTCGCAACCGCCAACTCGACACCACGCTCACGCAGCGCCAGCAATGTGTCCAGTGCCCCGTCGAACAGCGCTGGCACGTCTGGGGAGCCGCTGAGGTAGTGCCGGGAATACGTCTCGGCCAACCTCAAGCCACCTTCTTCGTCCAAGCCCGGGAATAACCGCGCTACAGCCTGGGGTAAACCCAGGCCAATAATATCGCGTACCGCAGGTACGGTGGGCGCAGGCAAGCCGGCCTCTGCGGCAGCGCCCAACATGGCGGCAACGATCTGATCAACTGAATCACAAAGGGTGCCGTCCCAATCAAATATAGCTATCATAATTAGTTACTTGCGTAGGTTATCTACGATAGATTCGAGAACATCCTCAAGGCCGGCTTCAAGCTGTAACCGCCCCTTATCGGGTAGCGAAAAGTGCAGGAATCGTGCGTGCAGGAAGAGCCGCCTCAGACCGATGCGGCGGCAAAATTCGGTGCCTTTATCGTCGCTGTATTTATCATCACCCAGTAGCGGGAACCCGGCATGCTGGGCATGGACGCGAATCTGGTGCGTCCGCCCGGTGATCGGCTTGGCTTCTATCAGCGTGGCGCCCTGTAGTCGTTCGACGACGCTGAATTCGGTAATGGAGCGTTTGCCCTCACGCGATACCCGCACGATGCGCTCACCAGAGCTGAGTACGTTTTTCTGCAACGGCGCCTCAACCCTGTGCAGGGCGCGCGGCCAGCGGCCCTGCACCAGCGCCAGATAGCGTTTGTCGATCTTGTCCTCACGCAGTTGCCGGTGCAGATCCTTTAATACTGTGCCGCGTCGCGCCACCAGGATAAGGCCGGAGGTGTCGCGATCCAGCCTGTGCACCAGTTCCAGATAGCGATCATCCGGCCGCATCTGCCGCAGGCACTCGATCAGGCCAAAACTCAAACCACTGCCCCCGTGCACCGCCAGGCCAGAGGGTTTATCCAACACCAGCAGGCCCTCGTCTTCGTAAACAATGCGTTGCGCAAGTGTCTCGGACCAGTACCTGGGGATGGTCGCAGGGGCGGTGGCTGACGGTTGGTGCAGTGGCGGTATGCGCACTTTGTCGCCAGTATGCAGGCGGGAATCCGCTTTAACACGACCTTTATTGACCCGAATCTCCCCTTTACGCAGCGCCCGGTACAGCCGTGTGCGGGGCACACCCTTCAGCTCGCGCATCAGGAAGTTGTCCAGCCGCTGGCCGTCTGAGTCTTCGGAGACACTCAGGTAGCGCACTTTCGAAACGCGTTGCAAAGGTTCTTGGTCAGGCATAAGTCTCGGAAATCATTTAACTTTCTGGAAATTGCTGCTATATTCCCCAGCGTGTGTTTGCATCGCTTTATAAAACAGTAGTAAAGCGCGTGTTCTGTCACCCACTGGCGATCGCTTGGGCCTGCCTGATAAGACGCAAGGTTCCGCCAGCACAAACACACAGTAACCAGAGGCTTTTTCGCCGTTGTCCCTGCGAACAATGTTCGGGCACAGAGCGATCAGCCACCCTATTTAACCGAGCAGCATGGACTGCCGGGACACAGAATCAGAAAGTGAGAATTAACAGCGTCGTCGCAGGTCTCAGGTGCTGCGACACTAGCAAAAAGGCCGGAGCAGTACCACTAAACTTTCCGGTCAGGCGCTGTAGCAGTCACCCCAATGTGGTGGCTGGCGTTGACATGACACTTGAGCGCAAAGAGCATAACCACACCGGGATACCCTGCAGCTTTGTTGGCAGTGCCCGATTGACAAGCGTTTGCTCTACTCCCCGGCCTCGGCCGGATACAGTGATGATTCCTGCCCCGCCAGGCCTGTTGCAACAAGGCTTATGGCACAATTATGAAGAAAATATTAATCAATGCATCGCAACCAGAAGAGCTGCGTGTCGCACTCGTCGACGGGCAACGCCTGTACGATCTGGACATCGAAAACCGCACACGGTTGCAAAAAAAATCGAACATCTACAAAGGCAAGATTACCCGCGTAGAACCCTCCCTCGAGGCGGCTTTTGTTGAGTTTGGCGCAGAGCGTCACGGCTTTCTCCCGCTGAAAGAAATCGCTCGCGAATATTTCTACCGCAAGCCGGGCGACGTTGACGGTCGTCTCAAGATCAAGGATGTGGTCAAGGAAGGCACTGAAGTGATCGTCCAGGTAGACAAGGAAGAACGCGGCAATAAAGGCGCAGCGTTGACGACTTTTATCAGCCTTGCCGGGCGCTACATGGTGTTGATGCCGAACAACCCTCGCGCCGGCGGCATCTCACGCCGTATTGAAGGCGACGATCGCTCCGAACTGCGCGAGGCCCTTAGCGCGCTGGAAATCCCCAACGGCATGGGCGTGATTATCCGCACCGCTGGTGTAGGGCGTTCGGCTGAGGAACTGCAGTGGGATCTGAACTATCTGGTACAGCTTTGGGAAGCGATCACGTCGGCCAACGAGACGGTCAAGTCCCCTACTTTGCTATTCCAGGAAAGCAATGTGATCGTGCGTGCTGTGCGCGACTACCTGCGCGACGACGTCGACCAGGTGTTGATCGACTCGCCCGATGCGTTTCGTGAAGCGTCGGATTTTGTCGGCCTGGTGATGCCGCAATACCAGAACCGTATCAAGCTCTACGAGGACAGCATCCCGCTGTTCAACCGCTTCCAGATCGAAAGCCAGATTGAAACGGCTTTCCAGCGCGAAGTGCGCCTGCCATCTGGCGGGTCGATCGTCATCGACCCCACAGAGGCACTGGTGTCTATCGACATCAACTCCGCACGCGCCACCAAGGGCGGCGATATTGAAGAAACCGCGTTGCAGACCAACCTGGAGGCGGCCGATGAAGTGGCGCGCCAACTGCGCTTGCGCGATATGGGTGGCCTGGTCGTTATCGACTTTATCGATATGCTCGCTGCGCGCAACCAACGCGCTGTCGAAAATCGTATGCGCGATGCCCTTGAGGTTGATCGGGCTCGTGTGCAGGTCGGCCGCATTTCGCGTTTCGGATTGCTGGAAATGTCGCGTCAGCGCCTGCGCCCCTCGCTGGGCGAGACCAGCGCTATCGTCTGCCCGCGCTGTACCGGCCAGGGCACAATCCGCGATACCAAGTCCCTGGCGCTGTCTATATTGCGTTTGATTGAAGAGGAAGCCATTAAAGATCGCAGTGCCGAGGTTCGCGCTATCGTGCCCGTCGATGTTGCTGCTTATCTGCTCAATGAAAAGCGCCAGGCGCTGAGCGAGATCGAACTCCTGACAAAGTCACGTTTGCTGGTGATTCCCAATCCCAACCTTGAGACACCACATTTCGAAGTACAACGTTTGCGCGACGACGAGGTCGACGGTGACCATGAAACCAGTTACGACATCGAAGTCTCGGCGCCCGATGTCGATGACATCAGCGATAGTCATACTGCCGCGATACCGCAACAACAGGCCGCTGTACAGGGTATACGCCCGCAAGGCCGCGCGCCCAGCCAGCCTGAGCCCGCACCTGCGGCTGCGCCAGCACAGTCTGTAACTGGTGCAGCGCCTCAGCCAGCGCAGGCTCCGGCGAAAGGTCTGCTGGCTCGCCTGTGGTCTGTTATTGCCGCGCCTGAGGCTGTGCCAACTTCCGAGGCCGAACCGGCCAGGGCGACCGCTCGTTCTGCCGACAGCAAATCTGAGCCGGGCAAGAAATCGCAAAACAACCGCAACCGCAACAACCGCCGCCGCAGCGGCGGCCAGCAGAGCCGCTCACAGGACTCGCGTCCTGATTCCAATGGCCAGGCTGCAGCAGGTGGCGAGAAGCCCAAGAGAGCCCGTTCTGATGACTCATCGAGCGACGGCAGCAAGCGCTCTTCCAACCGCCGTCGGCCCAACCGGGATACTCAGGCGCGTATAGACGATGCGACTCAGGATTCTCCGCAGAAGACGCAGGGGCAACAAACCGATAGCGAAAGCAGTGCAGCTGATGCCGGAAGCAAGCCGCGCAAGCGTCCCAGTGACATGAAACGCTCGGAGCCGCAACGTCGTCGCCGTCGTCCGCGCAAGCCAGCAGAAGCAGATGCGGCTAACGCATCAACAGATACTGCAGCGAACGATAACGCAGCAGAAAAGCCCGTAATAGCAGTGCGTGATTCGCAGTCGGAAACGCCCGCGACTGCGACCGTCGAGCCGGTTACTGCAGAGCACCAGGGTGTTGAATCGCCACAACCGCTGGACTTGCCCGTTGTCGGCGCTGTCGCAGCGGTAGCGGCCACTGCGGCTACCAACTCAGCTGATTCCGGCGCACAGCAGGCAACACCAGAGGCAGGCGACCCGAAGCCAGCGACTCCCCCAGCACAGACCGAGGCGCAATCGCAAGAAGCGTCAGGCGACAAGGTTGATGCAGCGGGTGTTGATGTCCCTTCACAGGCCGATCCAGAGCCCGTTGCGCCGACAGTCACTGAGCAGCCGGCAGTCTCTGCCGCGGCACCGGTGGCTCCGCCTGCGGCGCCCGAAGTGCAGCAGGAAGTGGTTGAGCAAGCTGCCAAAACGGATAGCAAGGCTGGTATTACTGCTGAAGGTCGCGCCTGTAACGATCCGCGCATAGCGCCCTCGCCAGTGACTGAAGTGGCTATATCTACTGCACATCCAACCCTGTTCTCCGGGCAGGTTGCGGCAGCCGCAAAGCACAGCGGGCGCGTGTCTCCCAGGGCTGTGAATGATCCGCGTGGCCCGCTGCCAGCGGCGGATGACGGGGCTCAGGAGGCTGCGGCACAGGGCTGAAAACGCGGAATTAACCGGGGGCCGTCAACGCCCCTTGTGTCCGGTTTTCAGAACTGTATAATCTCGCCTGCTCGCGCACCGGCGCAGGCGAACAAAGAAGTTATGGTGGGCTGGCTGAGTGGTCGAAAGCGGCGGTCTTGAAAACCGTTGAGGGTTTATCCCCTCCCGGGGTTCGAATCCCTGGCCCACCGCCATTTTGAAAAGGGGCAACGAGGAATCGTTGCCCCTTTTTTAATGCGCTACCGCAGTTGCGCTAGCATCGACAAACCCGGTCACAAGCTGGCAATACCAGGACTTTATCAGGCATCATCTGCTAGCATTTCAAGCCGTTATTGTGACGGTGCGAGTGACGTGCCAAAGTCCAATGCCCTGATAGGCCGCTTAGCGAATGCCAGGAGCCCTGATGAAAAATCCAATCCCCCTGTCTGCGACAATTGGCGTACTGCTTATCGCACTGGGCGCCTGCAGTAAACAAGAAGAGACTAGCGCTGTCGCGCCAGGGCATTCTTTGCCATCCAGGCCCGCCCCATTCACCGTGGTCGAAGCCAGCTTCGCCGACATGCAGGCCGCCATGACCGAAGGGCGGGCGACATCACGCGAAATCGTAGAGCAGTACCTGGAGCGCATCAATCGTTACGACAAAGCACTGGGCGCCAGCATCAGTATTGCCGGAGATGCGCTGGAGCAGGCAGATGCGCTGGATCAGGAGCGGGCCGCTGGCCAGGTACGCGGCCTCCTGCACGGTATTCCTGTCGCCCTGAAAGACAATATTCATACCCTGGACATGCCCACTACTGCCGGTGCACTTGCCTTTGCCGGCTACATACCGCCCTACGAAGCAACACTGGTAGAAAATCTGCGTGCCGCCGGCGCCATTATTATTGCCAAGACGACCCTGACGGAGCTCGCTAACTGGGTCGCTACGGGGATGCCGAACAACTACAACGCGGTCAACGGTTACGGTTACAACCCATACGATCCGCGTCCGGATCCTCGTCCAGGTTTCAATGACGGGCGCGGCGTAATGGATACCGGCGGCTCCAGTTCCGGGATCGGCACAGCTGCAAACCTGTGGGCGGCAAATGTCGGCACGGAGACCTCAGGTTCACTGCAGATTCCATCCAACAACACACGTCTGGTGGGTATCAAACCCACGGTGGGTCGTATCAGTGGGCGTGGCGTGATACCCATAACGAATGATCAGGATACTGCCGGCGCCATGGCAAAGTATGTTGCGGATGCCGCTGCGCTGCTGGCCGCTATGGAGGGCACCAATAACGATGACGCGAACACGGGCGTGTGTCCAGGGCCTGGTGCTCAGGGATATACGGCTCACCTGCGCAAGGACGGACTGCGCGGCGCCCGGATCGGAATTCCACGCGCCTTTTATTTCGAGCCCATAACGCCGCCCGGCGAGACGCTTCCGCGCGGCGGTCTCAGAGAGCAGCAGCGGGCCACGATGCGAGCGGCGATCGCTGCTATGCGTGCCGCCGGCGCAGAAATCGTTGATCCAGCCAATATTCCCTCGGTCGTTGCTACACAGGCGCAAGACAACCAACTGCTCTTCGGAAACTGCTATGACCTGCCACAGGGCAAGGGCGGTGACAGCAATTGCTCGGTTATACTCAAGTACGGCATGAAACGGGATTTCAACAACTGGCTGGACAGTCTGGGTGATTCGCGGCCGGTGGAGTCACTCACAGCCTTGCGCGAGTTTAACCAGGCGCACGAGGATGAAGGAGCGATTCGCTATGGCCAGGCGCAGCTGGATATCTCTGACCAGATGGACGTTGCGGCCGATAAAGAGCGGTATCTTGCAGACCGCGCCAAAGACATTCGCCTGGCGCGCACCGAAGGTATTGATGCTGCCCTGCAAACCCACCGTCTGGACGCCCTGCTGTTCCCCGCCTGGTACGGTGAGAACATCATCAACAAAGCGGGCTACCCGGTGATCGCGGTCCCCTTCTCCGAGGTGCCTAATGTGCTCGACCCAGCCGCACCGTCGAACTTTAGCCGACGCCCCATTCCTTTTGGCGTTACCTTTGCCGGCACGGCCTGCAGCGAACCCCGCCTGATAGAGATTGCCTACAGCTTCGAGCAGGCTACCAGGGGCCGCCAGGCGCCGCAGGCCACACCATGAGGGGCATGTTTGCATGCATCACCGCAATCGCGCTATGGCTCCCTCTCGGTGCCACCCATGCTCTGGACAGCGCCTCTATCGAAGTGGCGATTAACCGCGCTTTTGACACCTGTAAAAACCTGGAAGACGGCGAGACTGCCCAGTATATTCCGGCTCTGGCAGCGGCCGACCCCAACCATTTCGCCATTGTGGCGGTCACAGTTGATGGCCAGGTAATCGCGCGAGGCGACGCCGATCAACCCTTCGCCATTATGAGCGCCGCAAAGCCTTTCACGCTGTCGCTGCTGCTGCAGCAGCACGGCACAGAGTTTGTGCTCAACCGCATTGGCGTGGAGCCAACAGGGCAACCCTTCAATGCGCTGGCAGGCGTTGAGCGGCGTGGTACCCAGCAGATCAACCCCATGGTCAATGCCGGCGCTATCGCCGCGGTAAGCCTGGTGGAGGCTGCAAACGCCGACCAGCGCTGGGAACGTATCCATCAGATATACAACCAGTTTGCAGGCGCAAAATTACCCCTCATGGATGACGTTTACGCCTCAGTCAGTTCCAGCAATTTCCATAACCGCGCGATCGCCAACCTGCTGAAGGAAAACGATTGGCTCGGCGCCCCCCTGGACGAGACTCTTGATGTCTACAACCGCCAGAGCAGTATTGCCGTTACTGCGCAGCAACTCGCCGTGATGGGTGCGACGCTGGCCAACGCCGGCGTTAATCCACTGACGGGCCAGGAGGTGCTGCAGCGCGAGTATGTTGACGAGGTGCTGGCGGTAATGACGTTAAACGGGTTTTATGACGAATCCGGACGTTGGGCCTATTCCGCCGGCCTGCCAGCCAAGAGCGGCGTTGGCGGCGGTATTGTCGCTATCGTGCCGGGCAAGATGGCCCTGGTCGGCTTTTCACCGCGATTATCTGCCGCGGGCAACAGCGTAAAAGCCATGCGAGCCCTGGAACAGGTGTCGGCCGCGCTACAACTGAGTATTTTCAGCCCAGCTCGCTGAATGCGCGGTGGCGCTCTCCCTGCTGCAGTGCACGCTGGCTCGTTGTTTATATCGCACGGTGGCACTTGGTTTTTGACGCCATCGCCCTTATTATTTACTACAGCACATACTTGGTATGTACACGCACTGCTTTACGGAGTTCATCATGCAAGACAAACCCCTGTACAACATGAGTTCAAGCGGCATCGAAGCCGCAGTCAGTACCAACAAGGTATTGAGGAACACCTACATGCTACTGGCCATGACACTGGTGTTCAGCGCCGTGACCGCTGGACTGTCTATGGCAATGAACCTGAGCCACGGCGTGGCAATCGTATTGATGCTGGTGGGTTTCGGTTTGCTGTTTGTGGTAAATCGCACGGCCGACAGCAGCAAAGGGATTATCGCCATATTTGCCTTCACTGGAGTCATGGGCGCGTCGATTGGCCCCATGCTCAACTATTACATGGCACTGCCTAATGGACCTTCTCTGGTAATGCAGGCGATGGGCGGCACTGCGCTGGTCTTTTTTGGTCTGTCTGCCTACGCGCTGACTACCCGCAAGGACTTCTCCTACATGGGCGGGTTCCTGATGGTGGGCTTGCTGGTTGCCGTGGTAGCCATGATCGCCAATATCTTCCTGAACATACCGGCCCTGTCACTGACAATCTCTGCGGCCGTGGTGATGATCATGTCAGGGCTGATCCTGTTCGACACCAGCCGCATCGTTAACGGCGGTGAAACGAATTACATCCGTGCCACGGTGTCGCTGTATCTGAGCATTTACAATCTGTTCATACACCTGTTGCACCTGTTAACAGCGCTGGGCGGCGATGACTGATACGCTCAATGCATGCCATGAACCCCGGCACAGACCGGGGTTTTTTGTTTACAGGCTACCCTCTTCTGTATGATTTACTCGCTGTTAGTCATGTCCAACCCGGCCAACGGGCAGAGCGCGGCGACTGCTGCACAGTTTGCCCGCGCGGTCCTGGAACGGGGCCACTCGATTGCCCGCATATTTTTCCTGGATGACGGCGTTTACAACGCAGCGGCAAATACGGTCATGCCGCAAGACGAACACAGCGTCATGTGTGACTGGCAATGGCTGGCAACGCAGCATAATGTTGAGCTTGTCATTTGCGTCTCCTCAGCACTGCGCCGAGGCATGCTGGATACGAGCGAAGCGACACGTCATGAGAAACTTGCGTCCAGCATCGATCCACTTTTTGTGATTTCGGGGCTTGGGCAATTAATCGAGGCTGCGCAGCAGTCAGATCGGATGGTGACATTCGGTGAGTAAATCAAGCGGCAGTCTGTTGATCAGCGTGCGCACGCCGCCCTATTCGCACGGCAGAAGCCGCACCACAATCGAACTGGCGCTGGCATCGGCTGCCTTTGAGCACCCCGCTACCCTGCTCTTTGCCGGCGATGGCGTGTTGCAATTACTGCCCCTGCAGGACAGCACCGGTATTGGTCGGCGAAATATATCGCGTTTGCTCTCCTCGCTGCCGCTGTATGACATCGACAGGGTTTATGTTGATGCCACCGCAGCGCGTCGTTATCAACTTAATCTGGCCACGGCCCCGTTGAACTGCACTGAAGCGAGCTCAGCTGAGATGCGCGAGCTGATGCTGTCGCATGATCATCTACTGGGCTTCTGACGATGATACTGCACACGCTCAGCGCCTCACCGTCCAGTATCGCCTTCGCCGATTGTCTCAGTATGATCGACGATAGTGATGCCCTGCTGCTGCTGGGCGACGGCGTTTACGCTGCGCTGGCCGGCAGCGCTGCAAGAGCCCTGGTCGACCACAGCAATGCGCCTGTCTTCGCGCTGGCCAAAGATCTCATGGCAGCAGGCATCGTCGATCAATGCCCGGGGGTCACCAGTATCGATATGCGGGGATTTGTCGAGCTGACTGAGCGCTATTCGCGTCAACTGGCCTGGTACTGACACTGTGCTTCCTGACAGCGCATTCGACAAAGAGGGCTTCCTGCGCAAACTCGATCAGTGGCAACCCGATGTCGCGCAACAGATTGCTAGTGCAGAGGGTATCGAGCTGACCGACGCACACTGGGAAATCATTGATCTTCTGCGTGACTATTACGTGGCCTATGAAGCATCACCAGCCATGCGCCCGCTGGTAAAGTACTGTGCACTCAAGCTGGGGCAGGACAAAGGTCGCAGTATCTACCTGATGTCACTTTTTCCCGGTTCTCCCGCAAAAATCGGCAGTAAGATAGCGGGCCTGCCTAAACCCGATAATTGCCTGTGAAGCTTCAATGAAACCTCCAAAGACCCAGCCACTGGCGCAGGAACACCCCTTCGCGCAGTACATTCGAACACTTGGCAAAGGAAAGACTGGCAGTCGTTCACTGAATCAGGATGAGGCTGCCAGTGCATTCTCCATGCTGTTGCGAGACGAGGCAGATCCACTACAAGTCGGTGCGTTCTTGATGCTGCTGCGCGTCAAGGAAGAAACGGGTGAAGAACTGGCCGGTTTCGTGCAGGCTTGCCGCGAGCAAATAGCGATACCTGAACTGCCGGCGCAGGTCGACCTGGACTGGCCGAGCTACGCCGGGAAACGGCAGCAGCACCCCTGGTACATTCTTGCCATGCTATTGCTGGCCAACAGCGGTTATCGCGTATTGTGCCACGGCAGTGCAGGCCACACGCCCGGGAGGTTGTACACTGAGCGCGCGATGGCTGAACTCGGGCTGCCAATTGCGGCAAATTGGCAGCAAGCAGAACAGCAGCTGGGAAGCGATGGATTAAGCTACCTGCCACTGCATGCATTTTGTCCGGCCCTTGACAAGCTGATGCACCTCAAACCGCTGTTGGGCCTGCGTTCTCCGGTAAACACGCTGGCGCGTAATCTCAACCCGGCCCGCGCCACCTGCAGCGTGCAGAGCATCTTCCACCCGGCCTATGCCCGCTTGCACCAGGAGGCAGACAGCCTTCTGCAACAGCCATCTGCGCTGGTGTACAAGGGCGACGGCGGCGAAGCAGAGATCAAGCCGCAGGCCGACACACGTTTGCATCTGTTACGCGATGGGGCGTTCACCCAGAGTGTATTTCCCAGAGCCATTCATGCCAGGGTCGCGCCCGTAGAAGCGCCCGCCACCGCGCCTCTGCGTCAGCTGTGGCGCAATCAGAGTGGCGACTTGTATGGCCTCACGGCCACACTCGCCACCACCGCCGCTGCCCTACTGCTGCTTGAGCCGGAGATTTCTACCGTGGTCCAGGCCCGCCAGCGTGCCAAGGAGTTGTGGCAGCAGCGCGATCTGCAGAGGCTCGATTAATGCCACTTTCTGCGGTAAAGCCGGACCAGTACACCGAGCAGCTGCACGACAAAGTCGCGCAGGTCACCCGGAACCTGAAGGCCTTTGGCGTGCCTGAAGCGCAGGTTTTCGAATCTGAATCGATTGCCTACCGAATGCGCGCCGAGTTCAGGATGTGGCACGAGGGAGACAGACTCGATTACGTGATGTTCCGGCGCGACGACCCTAAAACGCCCGTCCCGATTGATGAGTTCCCGATTGCCTGCACCGCTATACAGCGCTTGATGCCCTTACTCAGGGTCGCCCTGCAGCATAACCCGGCGTTGCGTCGCAAGCTGTTTCAGGTCGAATTTCTCAGCACGCTCACAGGCGACACCCTGGTGACGCTGGCCTACCATCGACAACTCGATGAACAATGGCAGCAGGAAGCAACCCAGCTGGCCGCTGATCTTGGTGTTTCAATCGTGGGCCGCGCGCGCAAGCAAAAAACGGTGATCGGTCGAGACTATGTTACAGAACAGCTCACTGTGGACGGACGTGATTATCACTACCAGCAGTACGAGCAGGCTTTCACCCAGCCGAATGCCCGCGTGAATATAAAGATGATTGAATGGGCGAGAGCGCAGGTAGCAGGGCTGCCTGGCGATCTGCTGGAGTTATATTGTGGCAACGGGAATTTCACCCTACCGCTTGCAGAACATTTCGATCATGTTATTGCCACGGAGCTTGCAAAGAGCTCAATACGTGCTGCAAAGGCCAACCTCAATAGCAACGCTATCGATAACGTCCACATGATACGGTTGTCTGCGGAGGAAGTGACGCAGGCGATGGACGAGGTTCGGGTGTTTCGTCGCCTGGCAGAACTGCCCAAAGCACTGAGCGATTACCAACTCGATACCTTGTTTGTTGATCCGCCACGCGCCGGCATGGATGAGAATACGACGAGGATGGCGAGTCGCTTTGAGAATATCGTTTATATTTCCTGCAACCCGGCCTCTCTGGCTGACAACCTGCAAATACTGCACGCGACGCACGATGTGCGCGCATTTGCCCTGTTCGACCAGTTTCCCTATACGCCACACATGGAAGCCGGGGTTTTCCTGAAGAAACGCCGTACTGCGCAAGACACACCGTGAAGGAGGATATGATGCAAAGGCAGCCTTTATCAAAAGCTGACATTGAAGATCAATTAACCCAACTTGAGGGATGGGAAATAGATGAGGAGAAGCTGTGCAGGCGCTTCACTTTTCGTGATTTTGTAGAGGCTTTCGGCTTCATGAGCCGGGTAGCACTGCTTGCCGAAGCCATAGATCATCACCCTGAGTGGAGCAATGTCTACAACCGTGTAGAGATCGCGCTTACCACCCACGATGCAGGCGGGCTCACTGCTGCAGACTTCACGCTGGCCGGTCGCATCGATGCCTTATTGCGCGACTAACAGCGGATTCCGTATGCGAGCAACCCGCGCCCCAGGACTTCGTCAAGGCGATCGACGTCATCGCCGTTGATTTCGATATGACGCAACTGCATTTCCCGATAGATTTCACGCTGGTGCAATTTTTCTGACAGCTCACTGGCCGGTACATCGGCCTCCCAACAGTCAATATAGACGTTACCGACCGGGACATAGAAATCTGCATAGAGAAGTTCTTCCACCGGCAGGGCACGCTGACAGGCATGGGCAAGCTGCGCTAGATACAGCCAGTTACAGATGCTGGCCTGCAACGGCGTTTGCAACTGATGTCCATCTATCCCGCCGCAGATCACCGTCTCGGCCTCTCCGGCAGCAAAGAGATCACCCTCATAGCCCTCGCCAGCTTTTGGCCGCTGCGCCTGATCAGACTGTCGTGTCAACTCACGATGAACCACAGCATGATCCACTATTTCATGAGGCCAGGTGACATAAAAAGCACCGCTGTTCTTGCTTTCTTCCTGCTGCCCCCCGAGTTTTTTGCCCAGTGCGGTCAGTTCCCAGCCCAGAATACTGTGTTGCTGCAAACCCAGCTCAGCGAGGGCACGGTTGATCTGTCGCGCATGTAAGCGCGGGTAGTACCGATTCATGGAGGCTGCTGTAATGCGCTGATTGGATTCGATCGCGCCGAGCAACGGATGATGATCCAGACGCTGTGGCCAAACAATGTAACGACCAAAACGACGACTGTGCTGATAGCTGCCGCCCTCGAATTCCCCTTTGGGCGTCAGCGTCCAGGTATCGCCCGCGCGTTGGATCCAGCCGTAATCTCGCAGTGTTGCAAACAACTGCTGTGTCGGTATGTTGAGCTTCTTGGCCAATGCCGTAGTGGACAAGCGGCTATCTTCTGACTCCATCGAAAAATTCCAGTGCTGCGCTCAGTCGCGCACAAGTTCCTGGTAGCGCTGCTCAAGCGCCTGGTACACCTGTTGGGCAAAATCATCTGCCTGTTTATCCAGCGCCTCAATCAGCTCAACAAGATGCTCGTTGTCTTCTTTGCCATCCCAGTTTTTTTTGTAGCTGCCGTCCTGGTATCCATTATCCTGACGGAAAAAGTTCAGTACGTTCTTGCCGACATAGGCACTATATAACGCGTTGAAGTCCAGCCCGCTGGCCAGCATCAAGTCCCAGAACAAGGCTGGAGAGAAGCCGTGTGTTTGCAAAGCGTTTAATGCCAGCGCCTCGGTTGCCTCCCTTACATCCAGAGCGCTGGGCGTATGGCCAGTAATTGCCTGCTCGATCTCTGCCGCCATTTGCTCAATCGACTTGTCAGCCTGGAACATTGCCGATAGCCCAAAATGCCAGATATCGATAACTTCCAGCCTCACCTGTTCCATATCAGGCGACTGCTTCTTCCACCATTTATACCCGTAGTGCTCGATCAGCTCACCGCATTCAATCCACGCTGCGCGGTACCACTCAAAATTCTGGTTTATCCAATCCGGGTGTACCCGGGTATTCATGCTGTTTTGCATTGTAAGCATGTTGATCAGTGCGTGCTTCAAGGTTTCCCCCAGTAGTGCAAGCGTTTCGAGAGCCGGAGCATAGCAGTCGATCAGTTCAAAAAACAGTCGGCCGGTGCGATACACTATGGCGGAAGATGCCACCTGCCTGGCGTTTACGGCCATGCCATCCACAATCTGCTCTCTATAACCTCCTGTAGCTTCGTAAAAGACACCAGGAACTCCACGATGACGACCCTGTATGCTTTGGTGCATATATGCATCATCATTAGCTGTGTTATCGCCCTGCACTGTGCGGCAAAAACCATCAGGGCGAGATTGCACCAACATGACAGAACCCTGCTGTTACGTGCGCATGGCTATTACAAAGAGCCGTTCCATGAGGAAAGCCAGCTGCTTGAGTCAAATACCGAGACGATGAAGAACCTCCTGGGCGCTCTCACCAACCACTTCAGCGAAGACTATTTTGCCAATAGACTGGCTGACTGGGCCTATGCAGCGGTGAATCTGCTCACGTGGATAGTGAGAGTGACACTGGCCATATTGCTGATAGCGTTGCTGTGGCGCGTTGCGATGGGCGAACCGCTCAGCGTGATGAGCGATTTGTGGTTACTGCCCGTTGTGCAAATCGCTGGTATGGCCTGCTATGTTACGGCCCATTATTTGTGCCGCATGGTTACCGGCCGCGGACTTGGAGAACCGCATCGAGCCAATGCACGCTACCGGCAGATCTATCGGGAAATACGCACCAGACAGCGCCGCACGGCATGGCAGAAACTGTAGCTTGACGGCTTTTTGGAATGACGCTACCAAAAGACTATTCAGTTACGAATGGATAGGGCAGCACCTGGCGCACGCGCTCGACGTCTTTTCTGTCAGCGCATTCCACCACAACGAGCCAGCGGAACTGGTTCGCCGGATCCTTACTGGCGGTAACCCCGCTCCCATGCGACGAGTGCGTCGCATCACTCTCGACAAGCTCGATTCGTTCCGGACGAATTCCGACTTTCCGAATCAATTGCGACACAGCCCGCTGCGCCTGATCGTGGCGTTCAAATCGTGCTTTGATCATCGGATTTTTCCTCTCAGCCTTTGAAAATCGACCAGGCACACTACTCCCGTAGCATCATAGCGAAGCCTTACAGTCATCCTGTCGTGTTTCAATCGATTGTGTATGCCAGTTCACGTGAAAAGACCTGCATAAAACGTACCTGCTGACGGTGCAGCCACTATTCCAACATCTACAACCTCTCACTGCTCAGCGCAGGTAAAACCTTCAAACATCAGGTAATAACTGCACGGTTGCGAACTGACAGGTAACACCGTGATACTGGGCGATTATAGTGAGGCTGATTTACTGGTGTCTGCGGCTAGCAGCGGCGCCACAACCTCACCTTACACTCGAACAGGAGGGGTATCGTGGAAATCTGGCTGGGTTGGGTCAGTTCTTGTATCTTGCTATTGACCCTTGCAGGGCAAGTTTACCAGCAGTGGCAAGCCGAGAACGTCGAGGGCGTTTCTCCCTGGTTATTCTTTGGACAGACCGCTGCTTCCAGCGGGTTTCTGATCTATAGCCTGTTAATCGGCAACTCCGTTTTTGTGGTGACCAATACGCTGATTCTGCTTACCGCCATCGCAGGCCAGTTTATCTATCGTTACAAAAAACGGCGCGTGTAGTGGTTAACTCCTCCTCTCGTTCAGAGTACTTGAGAAATAACTCTTCTGGCGCTGTGCGCAACGGGTTCGCGTGGCACCGGCCACAACACTGAAAATATGTATTGCAACGTACGTGGTAAAACTGTCAATATTTTGCTGAAGCACTCGAATTAATCAACAGCGGTAGTGATATGGCGGGATAGTTCCGTCCCCAACCAATAAAATCAGAAGGAATCTGGATCATGACGCGACTCATATTTAGCTTTTACTGCCAGCTGGCTTTCCTTTCCACAATTGCAGCATTCGGTTTTTTTCCACAGGCCAGCCACGCACAGTTTGTGTCGAACGGTTATATCTGCGCACCCAAAAATATCGGTGGCGAAGAAACAAGGCTCTATTTTCGACAACAGGACGGGGCTGCGGTAAACATTTCCAGGACGGCGACCTTTCCAGTGGTTTGTCCAATCATTATGGACTACTACTATTTCCCTGAAGGACTGGCACTGTATTCCGCCGGGGTTACCTTGAGAAACGACAGCGACGTTACACAGAAATTCCAGTGTGCACTGGAGGAGTACAACTTGGGCGGATTCAAAGAAAAATCAACTGGAGCGGCGATATCGCTGGAGCCGGGCGGAGTTGGCCTTATCCAGTACGAGTTGTTCGAGACGACATCTGAATTAAACTACGCAGGTTTAAGATGCATATTGCCACCCCGGGGTATGATTGCTGAGGTAATCTGGTTTTAGTTGTACTTGCGGATACCCCGTGAAGCCTGCGCAACTGGTTGCTGTGACGGCGTCGATAGTGGCCGTAGTAGCGACGCTCGGTTTGCAATTTATCTTCGATACCAGTCGGTCCGGAATAGCAGAGTCTGAACTGCAACAACTCAATAAAACAGTGCTAGCGAATCGTGATTCAATGTCTCTTCTGAGGTCGGATCTGCAGGAACTGCGTCAGTTGTTGCATGTACAAACCGCTGGTGCCACGCCCCCAAGACGGCCCTCTGCGGATCCCTCGGTGGATGTGGCATTGACCGACCGGCTCGACGCCATCGAGCAACGACTATCGCAAGTCTTAACAGCTCAGCACATGTCTCCTGCACAGCGTAAAGAGTCTTTGAAAAGTCAGTTGCGTGACAGGGTGAGTTCGCCAGACGCATCAGCCAACGCAGCTTATTTAGCGGCAGAAAGTCATTTTGAAAGTGATTCTGGCAAACCTTTGGGTGACTACCCTGACAGGATTAAAGACTCCCTGCACCTCGTAGATGGCATCGATCTCAAGGGCGTGGATTGCCTCGATACAATTTGCAGGATCACCTACGCAACCTCCAGCTCCCTCACCGAGAGTGAGCAACAGACTGCAACCACCGCCATTGAAGACAGCCTGCTCTTTGGTGCCGAGGGACGTGTGGTGGAGCTCAGGTATGCGAGCGACTCCAGCGGCAACCGTGTTATATACGCACAGATAAAATAACTCGACGGTAGTGAGGTGAGTTGCCTGGTGCGTCCCCGGTAATCTAGACGCTTGATGGCTTCTCACTCTGCTGTTTTTCAAACTCCACCGAAGCACACCCTTACGATTGCCTGTGCGGCGTCAAAGTGTGAAGAATCAAAGGGCGTCGCCACAAATCCATCATGGGTAATCTGGCAAATATCGGCGACTTCATCAGTTTTACACTGGATCCGCCTGTAGCGTGGATTGACAACAAAAACGTGGCACGATTTATTCGCCGTGATGGTGAGGGCGATCCCCTGTATTGCCACGGACCGATAAAAATCATAGTCTGGGCTCAAAGCAATAAAACAATACTCTGATCAGGGGAGATACATTTGCGTATGATGCCGCTCACCGGTGCTTTTTTCCTGCTCCTGAAGTCCCGTCGCACGCAGATGCACGTTACCGGGCTCAACCTGTTCACTTTGCCCGAAGACGTCGACGATCATGCTTTCCTGAGAAACCCGGGTGACAGTCTGCCTTACGATAGTAAGCTCAGGCGGCCGTTTGGCGAGAAACTCAAATCAAGCCCGGCTCCCCTTCCCCTGCCGACGAAACCGGGCGCAACATCCGCAGGGGGCGTTGCGCATGTTTGAATTTATACACACCTACTGGACTTACCTGACCATCCCGCTGGCAAGTGGCGTTGTTGGCTACGCTACAAACTGGCTGGCTGTAAAAATGATGATGTCACCGATGGAGTTCAAAGGAATAGGACGAATTGGTTGGCAGGGAGTCATTCCCGCAAATGCCAATAAAATGGCCCGAATAACGGTGGACCATAGCGTAAAGCGTATTCTGACACAGGAGGAGTTGCTGGATCGTATAGAACCCGCTGAACTCGTAGAGGCAGTGAACCATCGATTGGAGCCGTTTGTGGAAGCAATCGTAGATGAGGTAATGCTACAGACCTCACAACACAAGCTTCCGGTGAGCAATTTTCTCTGGAGTGCCTCACCCGTGACGGTTAAAAAGCGCGTCTACCAGGAGGTTAAGAACAAACTGCCCGACATTCTTATCGGGCTTCTGGATGATCTCAAGCCATCACTGGACACGCTGATCGACATGAACGAAATCATTGTTGATAAACTCAGCAATGACAAGAAGATGCTGGTCAATGTATTTAAAACGGCGGGTGCCAGGGAGTTCAAGTTTCTTGAACGCAGCGGACTCTACTTCGGTGTTCCCCTTGGTGTACCGGTGATGGTGCTTTGGTATTTCTACCAGGCGTGGTGGGTACTGCCGCTGTTTGGCATGCTTGTTGGTTATCTCACCAACACCATAGCAATATACCTCGTCCAGAAGCCTCTGGAGCCGACGAAGATCGGACCATTTACCGTGCAGGGTTTGTTCCTGAAGCGACAGAAGGAGGTCGCCAGGTACTACGGGAAACTATTTGCCAGTGACCTGATTACCGCGGAAATTATGTTTAGTGAGTTGCTAGCGGTAGAGGAATCGGTGGATCGCCTGCGCGAGCTTATTCACCGTGAAGTCAACCGTGCTCTGGAACGCAGTCAGGGTAATTTCAAACCCCTCACCATGATGAGCATCGGCCGTGCCGAATACAGCAAGATCAGCACGATCATCAGCGACCGGGCTTTCGAGGAACTTAAACAGCCGGATAAACGTAGCTTTTCCTTTATTGATTCGGCACTGGATGTCGAAAACACGATCGCGGAGCGGGTGGGAAGCCTGCCTGGTGAAGAGTTTTATGAGCTGCTACACCCGGTGATCGCCGAAGATGAATGGAAACTGGTGGCTGTGGGTGCAGTACTTGGCGCTGGGGCTGGTGTCTGGCAGTGGGCGTTACTGACGTGATGCGGGAAACGCCATCATCCACAGGGTTTGACAGAGTATCTGCACGTTATTGACACCCTTGCGCCCGACAGGCGTGTTTTCAGTTATTTGCATAGCTGGCCGCTTGTGCAGAACAGCACGGCAGCCCTGACAATCGGTTCCTCATGCTTTGACGCCGCACACCGGCAAACGTCTGAGCGCATGGAATTCCGGTGTTCAAGAGCGTGGGGATTTATCATTCACTGTTAAGCAGGAAAACAACCGCCCCGATCAGCACGAGAACAATTTTTTCGGAAAGGCGGAGGTGTCAGAATATTTAACACTTCCGCCCTATAAGTTCTCCTCTTGCACAAAATATGCTGCAAATACATATACATACAGTCTTGGCATCAATATTGCTTTTTATTCAGGAGCCGTAATCTGACTTGGGGAAACAAGATGAAAAAAACGCGTAAATTTTTGGTTGGGACATTGCTGATCTTTACTGGATTGGCTCATACACATTTTGCAAGTGCTGGAATCATCGATCCTGCTGTTAATAACAGTGGATGTTGTGGCTTTGGATCTAGAGGTTACTGGTTTCAAACCCCTGTGGATTTTACTTTAGACTCCGTGTGGTTAAATACCAGCAGTGGGTTGTCAACATCTTATAATCTGGAAATCCTCGAATTTTCGAGTGCTCCTCCTCAATATCCCGGCGCTACTACGAGTTACTCAACATTAGCTTCGTTCAGTAACCTGAGCGGCGCGCTTGGCGTCAATCTTAGTTTTTCTGCTAACGATTTTATTGGAATCCTGGCTTGGGATAATAATTTAGAACTTACGCCATACTCGGCTGAGTTTTCACAGAATATCGATGGCAACTCAATCACTCTTGAGCGCTTATTGCGTCAGAGTTTGATTCTTGGGGGGGAGGTCTCAGCAGAATCTGGCGGTCCCATCGGTGCCATTGGTTTTTCATACAACAGCAGCACGACACCCGTACCGGAGCCAGCGACGCTTGTTTTGTTAGCCCTTGGGCTCGCCGGCCTTGGATGGTCACGGCGCAAGAAAGCGTAAACGGAAGTCGTGACACACAGCCCACTTCGGTGGGCTTTATTTTGCCTGCGATTTATCGGCTGTTTCGCAATGTGGCACAAAGGGGGACATCACTTCTCCCGTCAGGTCGAGGCCGCGTTGCTCTGATTTATCGTAACTACTTGATATATACACCTCTTGGTGCCCGAGGCCGGAATCGAACCGGCACGCCTGCAATAGGCGGGAGATTTTAAGAAACTGACTACGCTGTTAGACCTTCTTAGACCCACTAGCATTCCTTTGCATATTCAATAACTTACCGCTAATATCTCAAAATTGCTCTTGGACGATGTTTGACCGATTTAGCCAGTTTTTGCTTTCAATCGTCTACACTGGGTCTACATCAACAGACAGAAGGCGCTCAGGAGATTCGATTCAAGCTCATATAGAAGTTTAAACACAAGTACAGCATGTACAGGCCTTCTTGCCCTGTAAATATAGCATGTCTACATCATGTAGACACTCTTGAGGAGCCCAGAACGTTGCCGCGACTGAACAAAACGTTTATCGACAATATAGAGCCCCCAATGGCGGCTCCCGGAAAGCAAGCACAGGCCTTTTACCGGGATAGCGCCCTCCCCGGATTCGGGTTGCGGGTCACCAATACCGGGGCCAAGTCCTACATCGTTGAAAAACGGATCAAAGGCAAGGTTAAACGCATGACGATTGGCCGTCATGGCCCCCTGACCCCCGAGAAAGCACGTATCAAAGCGGTGGAGCTATTGGGGGATATCACCGTCGGGAAAGACCCCGTAGCCGAGAAAAAAGCCGAGCGAGTCCGAGGCGTCACCCTGAGCGAAGCCTTTGAAAGCTACCTCGCCGCACGGCATGACCTAAAGCCTGGCACCGTCAACAATTATCGTAAATGTATAGACGGCGCTTTAGCCGACTGGAAAAACAAACCGCTCAGCGAGATTGATAAAGACCTGGTGCAGGCTCGACACGCCAAAATTGGCAAAACTGCACCTGCACGCGCCAATAATGTCATGCGCGTCTTGCGTGCTGTGTTCAATCACGCCATGGAGCAGTACGAAGACGATAAAGGCCAGCCGATTATTCAGATGAATCCCACAAGACGCATCAGTCATACTCGAAGTTGGTATCGCATCGAGAGGCGGACCGGGGTTCTAAGGCCTGACCAGCTAAAGGCGTGGTTTGATGCGACTGAACTATTGCAGCACGCGACCTCTCGCGATTTGTTGCAGCTACTGCTCTTTACCGGGTTGCGCAAGACTGAAGGTGCCACGCTTGCCTGGGAAGACATTGATCTAGTACAAAAAACGCTGACTGTGCGTGATACCAAGAACCGTGACCCTCACATACTCCCTTTGTCAGGTTTTCTTCTAGACCTGCTAACACGCCGTAGCAAAGAATCGGAATCTGCGTGGGTATTCCCTAGCCCGCGCAACGATGGACCCTTGAAGGAACCCCGGCACGCCGTCGAGCAGGTAACGAAAATCAGCGGTATCAAATTTACTTTGCATGATCTGCGCCGAACGTTCATCACCATCGCGGAAAGCTTGGATATTTCGGCCTATGCGATGAAGCGACTGGTCAACCACCGAATGCCCAATGACGTAACCGCCGGATACATCATCAGCGACGTGGAGCGGCTGCGGACACCCATGGAGTCCATCGAAGAGTATCTACTGAACGCTGTACAAACTAGCCAGCCAGATGAACAGCCTTCTGGCACAAACCGTGGGACGACGAAGGACAACATATGAAGTCCATGACGAGACACCAGTTAGCGTTTGTTTCCTACGACCCATTTACCGATCAACGCATTGATCCGCTAGATGGCTCAGATCTCCATAAACGGCCTGAATTGCCCAGATGTGCCCACGATGCTGTGGCTAGAGCAAAAAAACTGGTGAACAAACTTTCATCGGCTGACATACGGTCGCAAGCCGGAGAATTGGCAGCTTTGCTCGAACAAGGTCAATTTTGTATTGGTCGAAAACTGGAACAGCAGAATGAACGGAATTACGTATTCTCTGATGAACCTGACCTGCTAAGTGCTTATCTCACTAACGCCGACCACGATATCCCTCCGGAGCGGTGGCCGGAACTATTCGGCATTTTGACGCTATCCCTCGCCGGAGAGCTCGTTAACCTCTTATGGCCTTCAGATGCGTATCTGAATCTATGTCCTCCCCAGCTAGAAAGCGCTCCCGGTCATATCGATCTCAATGAGAGCAGCGAGACGGTAGAAAAACGGGTTTTGGCGATAGCAATAGAGGCTTTGCGTTCGAGTGGTTTTGGCGAAGGATTTCAGGCTGCATTATTCGAGCTGGAGTCCAAACGTAAAAACAGAGAAAGGGGCAAGAAATCTCACAAAGGAAAGGAGCCTCTTTTCGACGCATATATCAAATGGGCTACAGATCTGGGAAAGGATCACCCTTATCGGTACCAATCTCACGCAGAAGAGGATTTTATTAACAGCTTAAAAAGCGATCAACCAGATCTGTACAAGTTAGTCTCGGCCACGACTGCGGAGACTATGCGGAAACGACTGAAAAAATACTGCCTCGATAGCCGCATACCCTACCCTTTTAGAGAAAGGTCACAGAAATAGACTAATTTACTCGGGTTAACGCGGGTAACCCGAGTTCAGCCAGGGTTACCCGCGTTAACTCAATTTTCTACACCCGCCAACAATCGGAAACTCTCTCCAACACAAAAACCACGTTGGAGAGACAATGACGACACAGCTATTAACAACAAAACAGGCCGCTCAACACTTGGGCGTCAGCGCCTCTTTCCTAGAAAAGGATCGCTGGCGCGGTGCACGAATTCCCTTTGTAAAAATTGCGAACCGTTCGATTCGCTACCGGCAAGAAGACCTAGACGACTACATTGAGAACAACCGGATGCATTCAACATCCGAGTATTCGAAATGAACCGTATTCTGGCCCCGCGGCCCGATAAGGGGACTGGTTCCGGGGAACACCCTTATAAGGGCTTGGGAAACGCTAAAGAACCCTATATGGGCTCACCCGGGGGTTACCTGGTTCCCCAACTATTCCCCATATGGGGAATACCCCAGAGGGTCAGCAATGGCTGGGGTGCGCTGCAACATGTCCGCGTGCCTCCCCGAACACTCCCCGGGAACCCCCGGGCAACTCATACCGTTTTGCCCGAGGCGGCTGTGGGTTCCGCCCGGGGTCCACCCCGGATCTAGCTTTTTCGAATACAGCTTTATCCCGAACTAAACCACCGGGTCATGTGACGACACCCAGCACGCCTGGGGGGATTTTTTCATGCCAATTTTTAGAAACCTTCAAAAGAGAAACACATTTATGAATAGTCAAAACAGCAACGAAAACAAAAACGAACGACAGAGTCAGGCAACCAAAATTCTGGAAATGCTTGCTGGCCGAATCCTGTTTCACGACCAGTTGGACCGAACATTTATGGAGATTAATATGGGAACGCACAGCGAGAATCTTCTGTTAGACGATCCACGCACGTCTCAACTGATTGCAAGTGAATATTACGGTCTACACGGAAGCGCCGCTGCTAGTAGCGCAATAAAAGACGCACTCATTACGCTGACAGGTAAAGCGCGATTCGCCAGTGAATGCAGGGAAACTTCGCTGCGCACTGCATATCATGAGGGCAGCTATTTCTTGGACTTTTGTTCTGTCGACTGGATGGTGGCGAAAATCACGCCTCAGGGTTGGACACTGGAGCCCATGAACACGCCCGCGTTCTATCGCAGCTCCATTTCTAGGCCACTTGAGCAGCCTATACGTGGAGGAAGCCTGGAGCAACTTTGGCAGTTTGTGAATGTACCGGATTGTGCCCGGATTCTGGTTCTTACCTTTTTACTGGAGTGCCTGCGGCCCAACACAGACTATCCAATATTGGTACTTGATGGAGAGCAGGGAAGCGCAAAGTCCACAACTCAGAAGTACTTGAAGATGCTGATTGATCCGTCGGCCCTTGCGCTTCGCGTCGCGCCGAAAAAACTGGACGATGTTTTTGTGGCTGCAAACAACGATCATATATTGAGCTTTAACAACTTGAGCGGTCTAACGAACCAGCTACAGGACGTCCTCTGCAGTTTTTCGACCGGGGGAGCCTACTCACGCCGCACGTTGTACACTGATCTCGGGGAATCGGTCATAAACGTACGCTGCCCTGTTATGCTTAACGGTATTGGAGGATTGGTTACACGCCAAGACCTCTTGGAACGGTGCATTTACCTGGAGTTACCTCCTATTGAGGTAGGCGCAAGAAGGACTGGAGCAGAGCTCGGGGCATTATTTCAAGACGCCATGCCCTCGCTACTGGGAGCCCTACTAGACCTGCTGGTAAAGGCGCAGCAACTCCTGCCTACAATCCCCCGTGACAAGCTTCCCCGAATGGCTGACTACTGCCTTTTAGGCCGAGCCGTAGCTGCCGCAATGGGATATAACCCTGGGCACTTTGACGAAGCCTATGAGCAGAACCAACGAGCAGGACTCGAACGCGGGCTGGAATCCTGCGCGATATATCCAGCCCTCACAGCCCTGCTTGATGTCCAACACTATGGATTCAGCGGGACGTATCAACAACTGCTCAAAGCGCTCAATGCGTATCGTGACGGTGAGAGCTCAGGATGGCCTCAAAGCCCCAAGGCGCTGTCTACAACGCTAAAGAGACAGGCGCCAGCATTGAGAAGGGTCGGTATTGACGTCCAATGTGATGACAAGCGCCGGACAGAGGGGTTCCATGTTTCAATACAGCGACGGGATGACTGAGCATGTTATGCACATCATGTATGTAATGTACGTATTTGCTAAGTAACGCTGCCGGGGGATGTTTGCTGCAAAGCCATCAACCCCCGATTGCACTACCACGCGAGGTTTTTCTGGATTGGATCAGATTATAGCCACCCAAGATTACTAAGCGCGGCAAATCGAGAGACGATTCCGCATGGGCTTTTGATGTTATTTGTCATAAAATTTCAAGAGGTCTGCTATTTACTCATAAGGGACATTACTGTGAAAACCCGAATACCGTTTTTCAATAGACTTAGTCTCTAAATTTAGCTGTTATAGTGCTCCGCTCTGCTCTCTATTGGCCTTCATGTGGTTGCACAACTTTAAGCTGGAGAGATTTACGACTTGACCATTTGTCGAAAAAGAACTGTAGGTCTGACAATCTGGTTAATCTATGTTTTCAGTGCATACCTACTAGTCATGACACCTGATCAGGTTTACAGCCTGTACTCTAAAGAAGAGGTTGAGGCTTCAGTCCTATTTTTGCTTGCTTGCACTATGTTGATTCAACATAGGCTCAAAGTACGAATACGTGTGGGTGCCGGTTATATAGAGCCCAACGATAAAATTGGACAAAAAGTTAGTGTTTGTATTTCGGCGCTGTTCATATGCTGGGGAATACATAAACTACTGTGGTGATCTTCAGCGACAATTGTGAACACGAAATAGAATCATTTGATTCAGTATCGGTGTATTGCACTATAACAAGTACAAGCTGTTGGGACTGCCGTGCCGGCCGCCCCAGTTGTAAGCGTTAGAGCGCATTGAAGGTTTTTGAGTAGGCTAGAAATATGAAAGATGTAGTTGATGCTGTGAGCTCTCGGATAAAGACGCCATATTTCGGTTATGCGATTATTGCTTTTTTTGCGCTAAATTGGCGTGGAATTTTTCTTCTGGTTGTAGCAGAGGGAACTGCTCGGGAGAGGCTTGCGGCATTTGATTCCACAAACAGCCCACTTACACTTCTGGTATATCCGCTAATAGTTGGAGCAATCGTCGCCGCGTCGGCCCATTGGATTCAATTTATATTCGGCCTTATCTCAAGAAAGCCATCTGGACTGATTGACAATCTCTATCTCGAGGCCGAACACAAGAAAACTATTCGACAAACTGAGCTTGAACAATCACGCTCTGATCTTTTCGCTGTCAAGGAAAAGGAGTTAATCGATCGCGCGAAGAGAGACGAAGAAGTTGCAGGTATCGAGAATGATGAGGCGAAAGAGAAGTTGGCTGCACAACTGGAGAGTCTGAGGCACGAACGAGATCAGCTCTCGAAACAACTTAAAGACCAAAATACCGCAGGAAAGCCGATTGCATACAGCTTATCGAAAGAAGCGAAGGAAATCTTGAAAGCGGCCTCGGAGAACTCGAACGGAACGATCATCAAGCCTCAATCTATTGGAAGCCGCTCTATCCAGGCTGGTAGCAAATCTCTCGGTTCCGATAGCTCCCGAGATTTTTCAAAATATGATGCTGCCCTCGAAGAACTGGTAGCCGCAGGGCTAGTCAAGCCTCAGGGAGTAAAGGGTGAAATGTTTGCATTGACACATGAGGGTTGGCAGGTCGCAGATGCGCTCTAACAAGTACAAGCAGTGCGCCCCTGCGGGGCCGGACGCAAAAATTGCTGCGCAGTTTCTGCGCCGCTGTTGTAAGCGTTATGGGGCGGGATTAGGTGTGCAACGTTGACCGATAGAAAGAA